>OKWE01000618.1_pt1 | contig 28418 bp, 19 predicted proteins | sample 1607051 | NCBI WGS metagenome assembly OKWE01 (sample SAMN04414079, study PRJEB24778) | human gut metagenome | material: faecal | host: Homo sapiens | reverse complement strand
GTACCGCGCCAGCGCCGCGCAGACCGCCTTTACCCCGCTCGGCCCGCGCCAGTCGGCGGCGTTCAGCACCCGCTTTCTCGCCATCTGGCTCGATCCGCGCACCACTTATCCCGAACTGCGTCAGCAGTTGATCGGAGGTACACCATGAAACGCATTCTGACCCTTGGCCTGGCGCTGCTGATGCTGATCCTCGCTGGCTGCAGCACCGAGGTCACGGAGTACCGGCAGCAGCAGCCCGCCCTCGACATCTTTCACTATTTTCAGGGGCGAACCGAGGCGTGGGGGATGGTGCAGGATCGCAGCGGCAAGCAGCTGCGCCGCTTCCATGTAGCGATCGATGGCGACGTCGTCGGCGACACCCTGACGCTCCATGAGCGCTTTGTCTATGACGATGGCGAGAAGCAGCAGCGGGTGTGGCGCATTCGCCGCACCGGCGATAACCGTTATCAGGGCACCGCCGGGGACATCGAAGGCGTGGCCAGCGGCCAGGCGGCAGGCAATGCCTTTCACTGGCGCTACTGCATGAACGTCGAAGCCAGCGGCAGCCGGTGGCTGCTGCACTTTGACGACTGGATGTTCCTGCAGGACGGCAGCCATTTATTTAACAAAACCGAGATGAAGAAATTCGGCATTACGGTCACCACCGTGACCCTTTTCTTTACCCGAACCACAGCAGAAGAGAGGACAGCGCCATGAACACGCAACCTGTCATTGGGATCAGCGGATGTTTAACCGGCTCAGCCATGCGATTCGACGGCGGGCATAAGCGTATGGGCTTTGTGATGGATGAGCTCGCGCAGTGGGTGGCGTTTAAGCCCGTCTGCCCGGAGATGGCGATCGGCCTGCCCGTTCCCCGTCCGGCGCTCCGCCTGGTGCAGACCCCGGTCGGGGAGATCCGCATGCGCTTCAGCCACGCCCCGCACGAGGATGTGACGGAGAAGATGGCTGATTTCGCCAGCGCCCACCTCGCAACCCTGGGCGAGCTGTCGGGCTTTATCGTCTGCGCCAAATCGCCGAGCTGCGGGATGGAGCGCGTGCGGCTGTATGACGAAAAAGGCAATCGCGGGCGTAAGGAAGGCGTGGGGTTGTTTACCGGCGCCCTGATGGCGCGCTACCCGTGGCTGCCGGTGGAAGAGGATGGCCGGCTGCACGATCCGCTGCTGCGGGAGAATTTTGTCGAGCGCGTTTTCGCCCTGCATGAACTCAACGCCCTGCGCGCCCGCGGCCTGACCCGCCACGGCCTGCTGGCCTTTCACAGCCGCTACAAGCTGCAGCTGCTGGCTCACCACCAGGCGGGCTACCGGGAGATCGGCCCGTTCGTCGCCTCGCTGCATGAATGGGAGGATCTGGAGGCTTTCTTCGAGGTCTATCGCGAAAAGCTGATGGCGATCCTCAAGCAGCCCGCCTCGCGGAAAAACCACACCAACGTGCTGATGCATATTCAGGGTTATTTCCGCGACCAGCTCAACAGCCGCCAGCGCGGCGAGCTGCGGGAGGTGATCCTCAACTATCGCGCCGGGCTGCTGCCGATCCTCGCCCCGCTGACGCTGCTTAAGCACTATCTGGCCGAGTATCCGGATCGCTACCTCCAGGCGCAGAACTATTTTGACCCCTACCCGCAGGATCTGGCCCTGCGCCTGACGGTGAACTGAGGGGGACCAGGGCCAGCTGCCCGGCGGCGCTACGCTTGCCGGGCCTACGTTATGTGAGCCTGCGGGAATGAACGTAGGCCGGATAAGGCATGTATGCCGCCATCCGGCATAAATGGAGCGCACCAGTCGTAGCCCGGCTAAGCGTAGCGCCAGCCGGGAACGCTCCTTCGACAACGCTATCGCATCAGAACCACGCCTCAAACATTCCACCGACGTTCAGTGAATCCAGCTGCTGGTCCTGGGTGCCGTTAACGTTCGCGGTATGCTCGTTGTCCACCTGGCCGCCGGTCACGTAGAAGCGCAGCATCGGACGGAACTCCGGCCCCATGCCGATGGCGATGTTCTGCGACAGCGTCAGCTTCCAGCCGTGGTTATCCCCGCCCTGGTCGTAATCCACGCGCTGGTAGCCCGCTTCCAGCCAGGTGGAGTGCACGTCGTTCCAGAAGTACATCGGCCGGACGATGGCGCCGTAGTTTTTACGGTTGTCGGTGTTGTCCTTGCCGTTGTCGTAGTCATGGAAAGCCAGCAGGTATTCGATCTGCGCCTGCTGGGTGAACTTATGGCTGCCCTCGAAGCTGGCGTAGACCGTGGTCAGGTCGTCGGTTTTGTTGTAGACGCTGTTATCCGAGTTGTCGGAGTAGCGCAGGATCACCTTGTTCACCCCGCTGTCGTTGGTGTGGCTCAGCACCAGGCCGCCCTGCCAGGCTTCGAGGCGCGCGTCGCTGTCCACCGCCTTCGAGTCAAAGCCGTAGTTGGCGTACACCTCGACGTCGATCGGCCCGGCCTTGATGTTGTGGGTTTTGGTGGTCAGCGCGTAGTGGCCGTTGTCGCCGGTGTCGGAGCTGCCGGTACAGGTGATGCGCGACGGGTTGGTTTCATCGGCCATCACTTCCGGGCTACAGGATTTCACCTGCGACACCGCCGCCACGTCGAACTGCACGCCGCCGATATCAAAGTTCTTCACCCCGGCGCCCTGGCCGTCGTGGTTCATCCAGAAGTAGTCGTTGATCCCCTGTTGCGGACGCTGGTGGAAGTCGCGCCCGGCCCAGAGATAGGCGTTGGGGTTGGAGTCGAGGACGTTGGTGACGCCGACGTAGGCCTTCTTCAGGTTAACTTCGTCGCTCCAGTGGTCGAACATGACGTTGAGATCCCAGATAGCCCCCTGCGCGCTTTTGAAGGCCTTGCTGATCTGGAATTCGCCGCCGTTGCTTTCGTTGCCGAGACGGCCGATCGCCGAGGCGCCGTTATAGGAGCCGTCGACGCCGACATATTTCTGGTCGCCGGTCTGGAAGTGGGCGCCATAGCGGGCATAGCCGCTGAACTTGAGGCCGAACGGAATGGCCATATCCGGCGAGGCGGCGGTGGTCTGCGGGTTGGTGATCACGTCGACCTTTTTGTCGGCCGCGGCGTCGATTTTCGCCTGGCGTTCGGCCAGCGCTTTATCAACGGCTTTGGCGACGATGGCGTCGATCTGTTCCTGAGTAAATTCTTGCGCCATTACAGAGGTAAGCGGAAAAAACGCGGCGATAACCGCCATGGTTAATGGAAGTTTTTTTATCATTGTCATGAGTTTCTCAATATAGGTTAATTTTATTCAGACAATAACCAGCCTATTCTGAGCTGACAGAATATGTCGCTATCATCAGAACAAGTTATTTTTTATTTTGTACGGTCACAGAGGCATTACACAATTATCGCGACTCTTCCTCCTTCACTAATATTAAACAGGTGGCACAATAGCAGAACCATCCGCACGGCGGATTGTTCTGCTATAAACAGTCAAACAGATGGCCTTACGGCGCAGACAGCATAAATACAACACGAACCAATAAAGGCTATTTCCCGGCAGCGGGCAGATGGCGGAATATATGCCCCCGCAGGGGCATATCAGCCAAATTTAACCAAAGATATAGGTATTGACGAGATTTTCGAGTAATTCCTGACGCCCGCTGTGATGCTGCGGATTCAGATTATGCTGCTCAGCGTACCGGGCAATATTATCCAGCGACATGCGGCCGGCCATAATTTGTTGCCCCAGCTCGCCCTGCCAGCCGGCATAGCGTTTTGCCAGAGCCCGATCGAGCTTGCCATCCTCAATCATGCGCGCGGCCAGCTTGAGGGACAGCGCCATCACGTCCATAGCCCCAATATGGCCATAGAACATGTCGTATTTGTCGGTGCTTTGCCGGCGAACTTTGGCGTCAAAGTTCAGGCCGCCGGTGGTGAATCCCCCGGCTTTGAGGATCTCGTACATCACCAGGGTATTTTCTTCCACGCTGTTCGGGAACTGATCGGTATCCCAGCCGAGCTGCGCATCGCCGCGGTTGGCATCAACGGAGCCGAAAATGCCCAGCGCGATGGCGCTGGCGATTTCATGATGGAAAGAGTGCCCCGCCAGGGTGGCGTGGTTGGCTTCAATGTTCACCTTGATCTCATTTTCCAAACCAAACTGCTTCAGGAAGCCATACACCGTCGCGACATCGTAATCGTATTGATGCTTGGTGGGCTCCTGCGGTTTCGGCTCGATAAGCAGCGTGCCGCCAAAGCCAATCTTATGCTTGTGCTCCACCACCATCTGCAGGAAGCGGCCAATCTGCTCACGCTCCTGGCGCAGATCGGTATTCAACAGCGACTCGTAACCTTCGCGGCCGCCCCACAGCACATAGTTTTCGCCGCCGAGCTGGTGGGTGGCGTTCATGGCGGTCACCACCTGCGTGGCCGCCCAGGCAAACACCTCCGGATCGGGGTTGGTCGCCGCCCCGGCGCCGTAGCGCGGGTGGGTAAAGCAGTTGGCGGTGCCCCACAGCAGTTTCACGCCGGTTTGCTGCTGTTTCTCCGCCAGCACTTCTGTCATCACGGCGAAATTATGCAAATACTCTTTCAGCGACGCGCCTTCTGGCGAGACGTCGACATCGTGGAAGCAGTAATACGGCACGTTGAGCTTATAGAAAAATTCAAACGCCACGTCCGCTTTGCGTTTGGCCATTTCCAGCGCATCGCCCGCGGCCTGCCAGGGACGCTCAAACGAGCCGGCGCCAAACATATCCGCGCCATTCCAGCAGAAGTTATGCCAATAACAGGCGGCAAAACGCAGATGATCTGCCATGCGTTTTCCCAGCACGATTTCATCCGGATTATAGTGGCGAAACGCCAGAGGATTATCGGTTTTAGGTCCGGCAAAAAGAACGCGTTCGAGCTGGTCAAAATAAGTTTGCATGATGAACTCCGAAATTGAGGAAGCCGAAAATTAACAACTGTGACACATCGTGTATTCTCATCGTCGGTTGCTCAATTACGTTATTTCACTCGGCGATTGAGAAAATGCTCAAATGTGAGCCATCTCGCAAATAAAACTATTTTAAATATCTCGCTTCGCGCGCGTATAGCGTACACTTCCTGGGGAATTCAGGTGAACACAGCGAATTAAAATGCCGGTTTTATCACATTGCATATCTGTCAGAAAATTAGCGGCGGATAACGATGCAACGCAGGTGATACAGGCCTTTGCTTCGAGGATCACAGAAGTAAAAAAACATAATTACTTAATTTAAAAACGTAATAGATTCTTCCAGGTCAACTGTGTCAGAAAGTGTTTCACCTACACAAAACAAACCGGAGTCTGCTTAGAATGAGTAAAAACATAATGCACAGTCGGCATGATGAATATCATAAATTAACCCGCGGAGAACGAATTGGTTATGGCATGGGCGACTTTGCGCAAAACCTGGTTTTCGGCACCATTGGGGGTTTTCTGGCTTTGCATATGCTGACGGTAAATACCATCAGCACGGCAACGGCAGGCTTTATTTTTCTTTTTGTCCGCATCATTAATGTGTTTTGGGATCCGATGGTCGGAACCTACGTGGATAAACGAACCTCGAAAGCAGGAAAATATCGCCCCTGGCTGTTACGAGCCGGCGTGCCGCTGGTGATCCTGTCGGCATTACTGTTCGCGCCCATCCCCGGAGTGAAAGGTTCGGTGGCTTTCGCCTTTATTATTTATCTGGCGCTGGACCTGGTTTATTCCTTAGTCAATATTCCCTATGGCTCGCTGAATGCGTCGCTGACCCGCGACCCGGAATCGATCGATAAGCTGACCAGTACCCGTATGATGCTGGCCAACAGCGCCAACCTGCTGGTCTATACCCTGTTCCCGATGTTTGTGCAGATGGCGGCGCCGAAAGATCGCAGCCTGAAAGACACCGGCTTTTTCGGCCTTGAGCTGAATCTGGGCAACTATACCGATCCGTCGGCGAACTACGCCTGGTTTGGCGTGTACGCCATCTATATGATCATCGGCGCGGTGGCCCTGTTTATTTGTTATAAATTCACCAAAGAACGCGTTGTCGCGACCGCCGAGCAGACCGCCAACGTCAAAACCACCGACCTTTTCCACGAACTCAGACATAACCGCCCGCTGGTTATTCTCGGCATGTTCTTTATGCTGGCCTTTACCTTCATGTTCTTCATGAACACCGTTAACGGCTTCTTCAACCAGTTCGTCGTCGGCCATTCCGAATGGATGGGCGCCGTGGGTCTCGTCGCGTCTATTCCCGGCATCGCCTTCCCGGTGTTCTGGCCGAAACTGAAAAAAATCTTTGGTAAAAAAGGCTTCTTCCATCTGTTCCTCGCCATGTTCATCGTCGGCGAACTGCTGACCTACGTCTGGTCCCGCGAAGGGATGCACGACGCCCTGTGGCTGGCCTACATCGCCACCTTTATTAAACAGTGGGGCTTAACCTCCGCCACCGGCTTTATGTGGGCGCTGGTACCGGAAGTCATCGCGTATGGCGAATTAAAATCAGGCAAACGCAATGCCGCCATTATCAATGCCATTATGGGACTCTTCTTCAAGATCGGCTTCACCATCGGCGGCGCGATCCCGCTGTGGCTGCTGGCGGTGTATGGATTTAATGAAAGCGGCGCCGTGCAGAGCGCCAGCGCCATCGACGGGATCATTATGACCGCGGTGTGGATCCCGATCGCGCTGGCCGCTATTTCGATGGTGATTATTCAGGTTTATCCGATCTCCGATAAACATGTTACCGACATTAACCGTCAGCTGGATGAGATCCGCGTGTAGTTAAAAAAATTATAAATCAGACCGATTCGTCACTTTCCATTTTAAAAGGTGTAATGAAATGTCACTTATTCAAAACCCGATATTACGCGGCTTTAATGCCGACCCCAGTATTATTCGCGTCGAGGATACGTACTATATTGCCAACTCGACGTTTGAGTGGTTCCCTGGCGTGCGTTTACATGAGTCGAAGGACCTGAAAAACTGGAACCTGCTGCCTTCGCCGCTCTCCACCACCACCCTGCTGGACATGAAGGGCAACCCCTCCTCCGGCGGCATTTGGGCGCCGGCGCTCTCCTGGGCCGATGGGCAATTCTGGTTGGTGTATACCGATGTGAAGGTCACCGAAGGCGCCTTTAAAGACATGACCAACTACCTGACCACCGCGAAGGATATTCGGGGCCCGTGGAGCGATCCGATCAAGCTGAACGGTGTCGGGTTTGACGCCTCGCTGTTCCATGACGACGATGGCCGGAAATATATCGTCCAGCAAACCTGGGATCACCGGGAGTACCATCACCCCTTCGATGGCATTACCTTAACAGAGCTGGATACCAACACGCTGAAGTTAATGCCGGAAACCGCGCGCACCATCTACCGCGGCACCGCCGTGGCGCTGGTCGAGGGGCCGCACCTCTATAAACTGAACGGCTACTACTATCTGTTTGCCGCCCAGGGCGGCACCGTGTTTACCCACCAGGAGGTGGTGGCGCGGTCGAAAACCCTCGAGGCCGACAGCTTCGAAACCGAGCCGGGCGACGTGTTCTTAACCAACGTCGATACCCCGGACAGCTACATTCAGAAACAGGGCCATGGCGCGCTGGTCTCTACCCCGGAAGGCGAATGGTATTACGCCTCGCTCTGCGCCCGGCCGTGGAATCGCCCGGGGGAATCCATCTACGACCCGCGCGGCTGGTCAACCCTCGGCCGGGAAACCGCGATCCAGAAAGTGTACTGGGACGACGAGGGCTGGCCGCGTATTGAAGGCGGTCACGGCGGGAAAACCTTCGTCGAAGGGCCGAAAGACGCCATCTTCACCGAAAGCGCCAGCGATAATAGCCAGCAGGATGACTTTACGTCGCCAGCGCTCGATCCGAACTGGAATACCCTGCGGGTGCCGTTTACGGCCAAAATGGGCACCACCGGCAACGGCAAATTAACCTTAATCGGCCAGGGTTCGTTAGCCAATACGCATGACCTGTCGCTAATTGCCCGCCGCTGGCAGGCTTTCTATTTTGACGCCGTGGTGAAGGTGAAATTCGAGCCCTTCAGCTACCAGCAGATGGCCGGGTTAACGAATTACTATAACGACCGCCACTGGAGCTTTGTCTTCCTGACCTGGAATGAAATTAACGGCAAGGTCATCGAAGTCGGCGAAAATAACCGCGGGAAATACACGTCGTACCTGAAAGATAACGCCATCAAGGTGCCGGACGGCGTGGAATACGTCTGGTTCCGGACCAAAGTCCGCAAGCAGACCTACAGCTATGAATACAGCTTCGATGGCGTGTCGTTCACCGAGATCCCGGTCCAGCTGGATGCCGCAGTGCTGTCCGATGACTATGTATTGCAGAGCTACGGCGGGTTCTTTACCGGGGCGTTCGTCGGCCTGGCGGCGGTAGACTACGCCGGGTACGGCACCCAGGCTGAGTTTTATCAGTTCGAGTATCAGGAACTGGGCGATAGGTTAGCGGCCGATGGCAGCTACAGCTGGGAGGCTGGCGAGACGCGGGATAAGTAAGAGAGAGCGGACCCACGCTACCGGTAAGGTAGCGTGGGGTTAGTAGTGTGTTTGATGTAATTAAAGCGAGCGCTGTCGGATGTCAGTCTGCAGGGCGCAGCCGGGCCTTCAGCTCTTCGGGAGTAAACGGCGGATCTCGCCGGTGCAGCATTGCATGGCAGTTGGGACATACCGGGATCAGATCGGTTTCTGGGTTCAGACGGTAGTCCTGCTTTATCCCGGACAGCGGAATGAGATGGTGGATATGGATAAAGCCCTGGCCGATATCGCCATAGCGGCTGGCCATATCCAGACCGCATACCTGACACCGGCAGCCGTGCAGGCGAAGCGCCGCCTGACGAGCCTGACGGTCGCGCTCATAGCGATTGACCGCCACCTGCATCGCCGCCCCTTCCACGTACTCCATGGTCGTCTGCCCCTCATCGGGGAAACGCGCAACCTCGTCATCGCCAGCGCCCTGCGACGCGATCGTAAATCCTTGCTCCAGTAACAGACGCACACATTTGGATTTAATCCCCCCGCTGAAATCCGCCGGGGTAAATTCCGTCCCCGTCTCAAGCGTGGCCGCTAACCCGACGATGGCTTTTGAAGGATACCGACGCCCCTCAAACTCGATCTCATACAGACGCGCGCTTTTAAACTGATGCGCAACGCCTGCATCGTAAGCGCGAATGGCGGCGATGATGCATTCCCTGGATAAATGGTCCGGTAGTTTTTTCATAAGACATAGCTATCTGATGGCGCGAAGCTTGAGTATAAATAGAAAGCTATGGGCTTTTCGAACAAATAACTGGCAGTGATAGTTAAATAGCGATCCACGTAGAAACTGGCAGTGATAGTTAAATAGCGATCCACGTAGAATCGCCGCATCTGGTAGGTTGATCGGCAAGGATTTTGCGAGCATCATCGCATTTATTTAGCTGCCAATGTAACGCTATGCCCTCCAGTACGACCCTGCAACACGCGATCGAGAACATCACCATCTGGCGCAAAGGCGAACAGCGTGCGCCGCATAAGCCACTGTTGCTGCTGTACGTCCTCTCGCAGTACCAGCGCGGCCATGCGCGGATGTTCGACTACGCCTCAGAGATACGCGATGAGCTGCATAGCCTGCTGGAACGCTTTGGCCCGCAGCGCCGCCAGTACCGGCCGGACATGCCCTTCTGGCGCCTGAAAGGCGACGGCTTCTGGGAACTGCACAACAGCGAACAGTGCTCAACCCAGGGCAGCCGACAGCCGCCCGGCAAAGAGCTGGAGCTCTGTCACGTCGCCGGCGGCTTTGATGAGCCGCATTTTGCACTACTCAACAGAAATAAGAAGCTGATCAATACCCTCGCCCATCAGATCCTCGAGGCGCACTTCCCGGAGAGTATTCAGGAAGACCTGGCTGAAGAGATGGGGTTTGATCTGCTGCAGATCCGCAAAGAGCGCGATCCGCATTTTCGCCAGCAGGTGCTGCGCGCCTATAACTATGAGTGCGCGATCTGCGGCTTCAATATGCGTCATGATAATACCTCCGTCGCCCTGGAAGCGGCTCATATCAAATGGAAGCAGCACGGCGGCCCCTGCGAAATCCCTAACGGCCTGGCGCTCTGCGCGATTCACCATAAGGCTTTTGATAAAGGCTCCATTGGTCTGGATGAGGATATGCGCATCCAGGTTTCGCCAGCGGTGAACGGCGGGGGCATTGTTGGCAGGCTGTTCTGGGGTTTTGATGGTAAGCCGATTACCTTGCCGCAGGGGAAAGAATGCTATCCGCAGGAAGGGTTTGTGGCATGGCACCGGCGGGAGGTGTTCAGGGGATGAGGGGGGATGGTGTGTGGGGTTTAATGTAGAGCGTAGGGTTTAGGGATTGTGACTGTGTTTCGGAGAGGATTTCGTGGTTGATCAATGATTCGTCGTTGTTAGATTAAAGGGATTATTTATTGGTTGTTTTGATATTGATGCTTGAGAGTGGGGGCGAAGGCTGGACTCGCCTTTTATTTTAATTTATTGAAAATTAAAGGGTTGTTAGATTTTAATTTGGGGGTTTGCCCCCAGAATGGGACATAAAATTCAATACTGCGTGGAAGATCACAAAGTTGCGCGTTTTTCCCCCATTAACAATACCTATCATAACCCTAAATCACTTCATAAGCCCTCCACACCACACATGATGTGTTTAGTGCGGTTCTGAAGACACTACAACCTCGATATGCTAAAATTTAACCAAGAACTGAGGATGGCCACATGACCCAAAAAACTATCGTTAGTGTCGCTAGCTATGTCCAACAGCTGGCAAAAGATAACAATGTTACAGCTAACCGTGATGGCATGAGCCGCGTTGCTGTGACCATTACTGCACTTGCCGATGACTCTGTCGAGCTGGATAACGTTGAGCAATTACTGGTAAACCTTAAAAAGAAAGGTGTACTCAGTAAATCTGAAATTTTACAGCTTCAGGGACGTTACTTCCGCGAACAAAAGCACTTTCATAAAAAAGCCACTGTATGAGTTTTGATCCATTTGGCGATTTCGATACCGCAGGCTACCTTCAAAATGCCCTTCAGCTCAAGGAGCCTGAAGAGGTCAAACGAGTAGAACATCTTGCTTTTGAAGCAAGCATTGAAATCGCATTCAACTACTTAGCTCAAACAGAAATTATAGATTACCAGGCTGTACTTAAAGTCCATGAAATACTTTTCTCCGATTTTTATCCCTGGGCAGGAAAAGACCGTAACGAACTAGTCCCCCATCTTGCCGTTTTCAAAGGTTCTCAGGATAACCCCCGTCACACGGTCTTCGAGCGACCTGACTCTATCCGTATGGCTGTCGAATACGCCCTTCATTTGGCCAATAACAAGCAACGTTTCCGGGAAAGGCCTGGAGAAGTCATGGGGTTATTAGCCTTTGCACATCCTTTCCTCGATGGTAATGGGCGTACTATTTTGCTTGTGTTTATGGAACTCGCCTTTCGAGCCGGTTTTGCCATTGACTGGTCACAGACAAGTAAGAATGACTATTTGAGGGCACTCAGCGACGAAATCGGAGAACCATCTAAAAGGCACCTTGATCATTACCTGGAACCATTCGTTGTGAGCATCACAAACCGGGATGCCTGGCCAGCTATTATTGGGGGGATTAAAGGGCTGGATGGTTTAGATAAAGAGAACATATCTTATGAAAGCCTGGACGATCCTGAAGTACAAAAGATTTATATGACTTACCGTTCAGAATAAATAATCAAATTAGTAAATCAATTAACAAACTGAAAAATTAATTCATTCAACGTGAATCGCCACAGATAAGGTAAGCACCGGTATATCACTCTGCATGTAGCTGCAACCCCATTAAATCGCGCCAGAAGGTCAGGCTACTTTGCAAATTACTGACGGCAAGCGTTAAGTGGTTCAGAGATTGAAGCATAGGGATACCTATAAATTATCATGTCTTAACATGGAAGCAATCTATCTCAAAAATAATAAAAATTGAGATAGTTTTAAGTGGTGATCTATACTATCTCAAATTCATCAAATTTTGAGATAGCGACATGCCAATCAAAAGACCACCGGCACTTATTCCATTTTCCCAACTCACCGGAACAGATCTGGAAACCCACCAACACTACAACCGAGTGACCGACGATAAAGGTCGCTATCTTCCGTTTGACGAATTCTGCCGCCGCACGTCCAGCGGGGAAAATGTCTCTATCGCCTGGACGCTTACGCGGCGCGCGCGGGACTCAGCCATACAACGGATCCATTATCGCAACGAAGCAGGCGATCAGGCTGGCTTTGTCCTTACATCTGACATCATGTCAGTGTGTGAACTGGTGGACAAGCACGCCACAAGGCTGGCGCTCAAAGAACTTACCGCCAGACTCAGGGGGGCAGGTAAAGAGTTAACAGCACTAAGTATGGAAGAACCCATCACCTCATCACAACTGGAAGGCGCTAATACAACTACGCTTGTCGCACGGGACATGCTGGAAAGTGGCAGAGCCCCCCGTACCGAAGATGAACACATGATCGCTGGCAATGCGCGGTTGATGACCGAAATACCGGAACTTATCCAGGAGCCATTAACACCAGATTTAATCCGCCGTTTCCATGCCATTGGCATGGGTGGAATAAATGACGAAAAATACCGTCCTGGAGAATTCCGCGATACCGATGATGTGGTGATTGCAGATTATGACGGTAACATTGCTCATCAACCGCCAGCCGCCATCGACCTGCAGGCGCGTCTGCAAATGGTGTGTGACTTCATAAATGACACAGAATCCTACGTTCACCCCTTGGTAAAAGCCAGTGTTCTTCACTTCATGATCGCTCATGAACACCCTTTCAGAGATGGTAACGGGCGTACAAGCCGTGGGCTGTTTTACTGGTACATGCTGAAATCAGAGTACGACGTGTTTAAATATGTCTCTATCAGCCAGCTACTGCATGCCGCCCCGGCCAAATATGCCCACAGCTACCAGTACACTGAAACCGATGGTATGGATCTGACGTACTACCTTGAATATCAGGCCAGTATTATCCGTCGAGCTATGACAAGGCTTTTACAGCATGTAGACGATCTGGCTGCCCGCTCTGCCAGAATTGACCATTTTTTGTATAAATCAGGGAGCTTATCGCGGCTGAACGGACGGCAAGTCACGCTACTCAATATCATTCTGGCGGAGCCTGGCAGGAAATATTCCGCAGCAGGCGTAGCGGAGGCGCTGGGCGTATCGGATAACACTGCGCGTAATGACCTGCGTACCTTAGCGCGTGAAAATCTCTTAACCGAGATATCAGAAAACGATCAGAAAACGGTTTATAAGGTTTCTCAGCAACTGAGCTAAATCCGGGAGAGTGAATAAATTAACAGCATTATTTTAAACGACATTGGGAGTTATGGCTGGACTAAAGGGATGAAACTGTCCAGTGGGATAGTGCAGAGTGTGGTATGCATCCTGCGCATCAAAGTCTCGTAACTGCTCCTGTGAGTATGTTCCCCGAAGACCACTAGCTGTCCTGGATAGGAATCGAGACTATTCACTGACACAGACTCGTAAAGCTTTGTTGCTAGCGAGAAGCTCTTATCAAACGTACAATCGACACCTTAAAATAGCTCTTATCGAAAAAGAATTGATTTTTAAGAGGACTTATAGTGAATAAACAACAGCTTGCGGCAAAAATCTGGGAATCTGCCAACCAGATGCGGTCTAAAATTGAAGCCAACGAATACAAAGACTACATACTCGGCTTTATCTTCTACAAGTACCTAAGCGACCAGTTGGTGCAGTTTGTCACCAGACAGGGCATGACGCCCGAAGACATCAAAGCTCTAAATGAAGAAGACGCCGACACCGTTGAATACGTGCAAAGCAACCTAGGATACTTTATCGCCTACGATAATCTATTTTCTACATGGATTGATCCAACATCCGAATTTAATGAATCTAACGTACGTGATGCGCTCTCGGCATTTAGCCGTTTGATTTCGCCAAATTACAAAAAACTGTTTGACGGTATCTTTACCACCTTAGAAACAGGTTTAAGCAAATTGGGTGAAAGTGCAGGCAAACGAACCAAAGCCATTAGCGACTTACTACACCTGATCAAAAGCATCCCCATGAATGGCAATCTAGGGTATGACGTACTGGGCTATATTTACGAATACCTGATAGAAAAATTTGCCGCCAATGCGGGTAAAAAAGCGGGTGAATTTTATACGCCTCATGAAGTTTCAGTACTTATGTCGAACATCATCGCACATGAGTTGAAACACAAAGATACTATCAAAATTTACGATCCTACTTCTGGATCTGGTTCGTTGTTGATCAATATCGGTGAGGCATTCGAGAAATACGCGAAAAATAAAGACAGCATCACCTATTACGCTCAAGAGTTAAAAGCTAACACCTACAACCTAACCCGTATGAACCTCATCATGCGCGGAATTAAAGCCAGCAACATTAAAACCCGTAATGGCGACACCCTGGAAGAGGATTGGCCGTATTTTGATGACAGCGATCCTCAAGGCTCATACTACGCCTTACATGTCGATGCCGTGGTGTCCAACCCTCCTTACTCACAAAATTGGGACCCCAGCTTTAAAGACAGCGATCCACGCTATTCACGGTTTGGTCTGGCACCTAAAACCAAAGCAGATTATGCTTTTTTACTGCACGACCTCTATCACCTAAAGCCCGATGGCATTATGGCTATCGTGCTACCTCATGGTGTCTTGTTCCGTGGTGGTGAAGAAGGTGAAATTCGCAAGCAGCTCATTGAACAGAATCATATTGATGCCATTATTGGTTTACCGGCCAATATCTTTTTTGGCACCGGCATTCCTACGGTGATTTTGATACTCAAGCAAAAACGCCAAAATACCGATGTATTGGTGGTCGATGCCTCCAAACACTTTATGAAAGAAGGCAAAAACAACAAACTGCAGGCGAGTGATATCAAGCGCATTACTGATGCGGTGATTAACCGCGAAAGTATCGACAAGTTCTCGAAACTGGTGAGTAAAAAAACCCTACGCGACAACGGTTACAATCTCAATATACCGCGCTATGTGGATTCCTCTGCGGTAGCAGAAAGCTGGGATTTACACGCCACCATGCTCGGAGGTATTCCCAATAGGGAAATTGCTGAGTTAGACAACTTTTGGCAAGCCTTCCCGCAATTGCGCAGTACTTTGTTTACGCCAAAATCAGCCGCTTACAGTGAACTGGCCATTGACAAACAAGACGTCAACGCCAGTATTAGTAGGCACCCGCAAGTATTAGAGTTTATTAGCGCCTACAACCAAGCCTTAAATGGCTTTGATGACCACCTAAACTCCGAGTTAATACTCAACTGGCAAAGCGTAAAGCGCAACCAGCAAGAGGCTGTATTAAGTGCCGAGCTATTTGCTCGCTTAGCCCCCATTGCCTTAATCGACAAATACCAGGCCTACCAATATCTAAACAACCAATGGCAACTAATCAGCGCCGATTTAGAAATGATGCAAACCGAAGGCTTTGCCGCCACCAGACAAGTTGATCCCAATAATGTTATAAAGAAAAAAAATGGCCAAGACACCGAAATACAAGAGGGTTGGAAAGGCCACATATTACCCTTTGATTTAGTGCAACAGATTTACTTAAGTGATGACTTAAAAGCCTTAGCTGCTAAAGAAACCCGATTGGCAGAAATCGCCAGCACTCTGGATGAAATTTTAGAATCTCTGACCGAAGAAGACAAAGAACAAGATACGGTCAAAGAAAGCAAAGACAGCTTTGCCAATGCCGAAGTAGGCAAAGCCGCCAAGGCCTTTCTGAAGGAACAAAAAGACAGCAAAGTTAAATTTGCAGAGGAAAGCTATGAAGCCAGAATCATTCGTGCGAGTAAATTGATCGATGAAGAAAAAACCCTGAAAAACGCGGTCAAAAATGCCGCCGCTGCCCTACACTTAAAAACCAAAACAACCATCGAAACATTAACTGATGAGCAAGTGAACAATCTGCTGCATCTAAAATGGATTGCGCCATTAAGCATAGAACTCGCAGGTATGCCAAACGCCGTGCTCAGCCAACTTACTAGCCAAGTGCAAGCTCTTGCTGATAAATACGTCACCACCTATTCGCAAGTCTCCCATGCGATAAAAATCACCGAGCAAGAATTAGTGGAAATGATGAATGAACTCACGGGTAATGAGTTTGATATGCAGGGTTTGGCTGAACTCACCAACTTATTGAAGGGTGAATAAGATGAGTGTGAAAAATATGGTACCGGAGATTCGGTTTAAAGGGTATAGTGGGGAGTGGAAAAATAAAAAAATTGGGGACATTTTAGCTGAAATAAAGCGCCCCATTGAATTAATGGATAACACATCATACCAACTGGTGACAGTAAAGCGCCGCAACGAAGGTGTAGTACCCAGAGCGGTTCTAAAAGGGAAAAACATACTAGTTAAAAACTATTTCATTGTTAGGGCCGGTGATTATCTAATTTCTAAGCGGCAAGTTGTGCATGGTGCAAATGGAATTGTACCAGACAATCTTGATGGCGCAGTTGTATCCAATGAATATCTCGTTATAACCGATAGTGATGATATAACAGCTAAGTACTGGACTGTTTCATCAATAAGACCTGAAATGCATAAGCTTTTTTTCGTTAGCTCTTATGGTGTTGATATAGAAAAGTTGGTGTTTGACGTTGCTGATTGGAAAAATAGAACAATCGTCATTCCACAAATCACTGAACAAAAAAGTATAACTGACTATTTTTCAAAGTTGGATAATCTAATCAACCAGCATCATCAAATGCATAACAAGCTCAGTAAAATTAAAGAAGCCATGCTAGAAAAGATGTTTCCTAGAAAAGGTGAGGCCATACCTGAAATTCGTTTTAAAGGGTATAGTGGGGAGTGGTCAAATAATCCCATTGCTGAGATTTGTGATGCAACTTTTGGTGGAGGAACACCTTCGACTAATGAGAAGTGCTTTTGGCAAGGTGATATTCCTTGGATTCAATCATCTGACCTCAGAGACGGCTGTGTTAGCTCAGTTACCGCAAAAAAATATATTACTAAAGCAGCGATAAATAAGTCAGCTGCTAAGTTAGTTTCTGGTAATTCGATAGCTATCGTTACAAGAGTAGGCGTAGGAAAGCTTTCGTTAATGAAAAATGAGTACGCTACTAGCCAAGATTTTTTATCCTTGAGTGATTTGAAAGTTGATGCACAATTTTCGGCTTACGCTATATGGAAACTCTTACAAACTGAAAAAGATCAAGTTCAAGGAACGTCAATCAAAGGAATCACAAAGGAAGAATTGCTATCAAAAACAATCACTTTCCCAAAATCAAAGCTTGAGCAAGCCCAAATCGGCAACTACTTCCAAAAGCTCGATGAACTACTCAATCTACACCAGCAACAAATTACCAAGCTCAATAACATCAAGCAGGCTTGCTTGAGCAAAATGTTTGTATAGGGAGTGCACATGAACACCTTCAAAAACGAAGCACAATTTGAGCAGGCCTTTATTGAGGTACTCACCAACAAAGGTTGGGAGCCGGAGATACTCAAAAACAAAACCGAAGCCGATTTGCTACAAAATTGGGCGTCCATTTTGTTTGAAAATAATCGCCAGCGAGATCGCTTAAACGATGTCCCGCTTACCGCGACTGAAATGCAGCAAATTATTGAGCAAATTAAGGAACTTAAAACACCGCTCAAGCTCAACGGCTTAATTAATGGCAAAACCGTAGCCATTAAGCGAGATAACCCAGCCGATACCTTGCATATGGGCAAAGAAGTCAGCTTAAAAATATACGATCGCCAGGAAATCGCCGCAGGACAAAGCCGTTATCAAATTGTACAACAGCCAAAATTTGAACGTGGCAGTCCTTTACGTAACGACAGACGAGGTGATGTGCTGCTGCTGATTAACGGTATGCCAGTGATTCATGTGGAGCTAAAGCGCAGCGGTATTCCGGTTAGCCAGGCCGTAAACCAAATTGAAAAGTACAGTACAGAAGGCTTATTTAACGGCCTGTTTTCGCTCATCCAGGTATTTGTGGCCATGGAGCCAAACGAGACCAAATACTTTGCCAACCCCGGACTAGACGGCAAGTTTAACCCCGACTATCAGTTTAACTGGGCCGATTTTAATAACGAACCCATGAACCACTGGAAAGACATCGCGTCTACCTTGCTTTCTATTCCTATGGCGCACCAGTTGATTGGCTTTTATACCGTCGCCGACGATACCGACGGCGTGCTTAAGGTAATGCGCAGTTATCAGTATTACGCCGCCAATGCGATATCAGACAAAGTAGCCAAAACCAACTGGCAACAGCTGGGTAGCGCTAATAACCCTGATCGTCTCGGGGGTTATGTGTGGCATACTACCGGTTCGGGAAAAACCATGACCAGTTTCAAATCGGCACAGTTAATTGCACAATCGAAAGATGCCGATAAAGTGATTTTTTTAATGGACAGGATTGAGCTGGGTACCCAATCTCTGACGGAATATCGCAATTTTGCTAGCGATGGTGAAACCGTTCAAGCTACAGAGAATACTCATGTACTCATTACCAAATTAAAAAGCAGTGCAACTTCCGATACGTTAATTGTTAGCTCCATTCAAAAAATGAGTAATATTTTTGAAGAAGCTGATGATGAGGGAACAGCAACAAATTCAGCTGATATAGAAAACATCCGTGCTAAGCGCTTGGTATTTATTATTGATGAAGCACATCGCTCAACGATGAGCGGAGGCAAAGAAAATAAACTAGGCATGCTGGTAAGCATTAAAAAAACATTCCCTAAGGCACTCTTTTTTGGTTTTACCGGCACGCCAATTCATGATGAAAATAAAATCAATAGCAATACTACCGCTGATGTATTTGGTAACGAGTTGCATCGCTATAGCATAGCAGATGGTATACGTGATGGTAACGTTTTGGGATTTGATCCTTACAAAGTACCTACTTTTAGAGATAGCGATCTAAGGAAAGAAGTTGCATTAGAACAAGCCAAGGCTGAATCGGTTGCTGATGCGATGGCTGATCCAGCAAAAAAGAAAAAGTTTAATCACTTTTTAAATGACGTACCGATGGCTGGCTATAAAGATGCCACAGGCAAATACCATAAAGGCATTGAAGATTATGTACCCAAAAGCCAATATTTAACGGCTACCCACCAGGAAAAAGTCGTCAGTGACATTTTAGATAAATGGGATGTACTCAGTCAAGGCAATAAATTTCACGCGATTTTAGCCACAAATAGCATCGCTGAAGCGATTGACTATTACCGGCGTTTAAAAGCGGCCAAACCTGAGCTAAAAATCTCAGCCTTGTTTGACCCAAATATAGATAACGACGGTAGTGGTGACCGAGGCCCAACCTTTAAGGGCGATGGGCTGGATGAAATTATGAGTGACTACAATAAGCGCTATGGTCACGATTTTGATTTTTCCCGCCACGCGGCTTTTAAAAAGGATTTAGCGGCACGTCTGGCACATAAAAAACCCTACGAACGTATTCATACCGAGCCTTCGAAGCAATTAGATTTATTGATTGTAGTGGATCAAATGCTTACTGGTTTTGATTCTAAATGGCTTAATACTTTGTATTTAGACAAGGTAATTAAATACCAAAATATAATTCAAGCGTTCTCACGTACCAATCGCTTGTTTGGTCCCGACAAACCCCACGGTATCATCCGTTATTACCGCTATCCGCATACAATGGAGCAGCACATTAATGCTGCAGTAAAACTCTATTCCGGCGATAAGCCTATCGGCTTGTTTGTTGACAAGTTAGAAAGCAATCTTAAAGCCATGAATGAATTAGTAGCTGACATTACCGAGCTGTTTGTTACCGCTGGCGTAGAGAATTTTGAAAAACTGCCAGACGATATAGAAGCCTGTGCCCAATTTGCCAAGTTGTTTAATACCTTTAGCCAGCACCTGGAAGCGGCTAAAGTACAAGGCTTCCATTGGGAACAGTCGATCTATTCCTTTACTGAAAATAATGCAGAACATGAAGTAACGCTAGCTATAGACGAACAAACTTACCTGAGTCTGGTCCTGCGCTATAAAGAATTAACAGCCAAAGGTGAGCACGATGGTGCAGGTGGTGGCGATGTGCCTTTTGATATCAGTGGTTATTTAACTGAAATAGATACCGGCAAAATCGATGCCGACTATATGAATAGCCGATTCGATAAATATTTAAAAGAGCTGAACAAACACCAGGACCCTGCAAACATTGAATCCACATTAAATGAACTGCACAAGTCGTTTGCAACGCTCACCCAAATTGAGCAAAAATACGCCAAACTCTTCTTGCACGACTTGCAGCGCGGCGATGCTCAGCTCGTTGAAGGCCATACTTTCAGAGACTACATCAACATCTACAAAGATAACGCTGAAAATGCGCAAATAAACAGTGTTGTTAACGCTCTTGGTTTAGATAAAGAACTGCTCATAGCATTAATGGTTGATAGTGTTAATGCGAAAAATCTAAACGATTTTGGTCGCTTCGACGCATTAAAAGAATCGGTAGATAAGGCAAAAGCAAAAATATATTTTGAAAAACAAGATGGCGTAAGTATACCTTTATTTAAGTTGAATATACGCATTGAACAATTTTTAAAACAGTTTATTTTTGCACAAAAAAATGATTTTTTAAGTGACACAGATGTTGTTGGTGATGTGATTTGATGTGATTCACTCAGCATAAGTCTTGCCACATTTATGCTGAGTGTTCTTATTTCAGAGGTACTGCATCATGAACTCAATAAAATTGATTGGTAATATTCTGGTTAAATCTACCTTTCAGATCTGAACCTACCTTTTTTCCCCTGCAAGTGTCTGATGGTGGATACAGCTACGCCTGTTTATACAAAAACAGGCGTCGAAACTCAGGCAGGCAAATACGTTTTCTTTAGCGGAACCAACAATTTAGTCTCAATATCCACTTGCTCATAGTTTTCCACTAACGCACGTACCAAATCGTCCAGCGTCCATAGCGTCAAAGGGATTGTAGAACGATCGGCTTCATAGCGCGCATCCTTGCTGAATCCGCCTGTGCTGACATACAGCCCGCGATCGTCTTTATGACGGCCACCAATAAAGCTACGGATTTGCTGGCTGCTCATCTGTTCCCGTCGGTGCTTCACCTCCACAATAATGCGCGGATTTTCGAACCCAAAGCCGTCAGGCGAAGCAATAATATCTTTCCCACGGTCAGCACCAGCAGGCGATACCTGGGTTTTATATCCCATGCTGCGTAACACGCCAGCGACCAGATTTTGCATCTCATCCCAGTCGAGACGGTTGATTCGATCCTTGATGCCTTCAAAGGCAATCATTTCCATGTCGCGCAGAGGATTAGAAACGACCTCATCCTCTTCACCTGAAACAGGTACTTCCGGCACGACATCTGAGACAGGCTTTTTGCCCTGCACTAATTCGTTTACGGCAAATTCAGGCACCTGAAAAACCGTCAGCGTAGAGCCAAGGGTGTTTCTGGTTGCATCGCTCAGACTATCACGCTTGATCTCTTCCGCGTTCCACTTCACTTTACGGGCAATGCCCATGCCATCTTCCTGCCATTCAGCATGAAACTCAAAATCTGAGGCAATTTTCCCGATTAAATAGGTCCGATTAGAAGGTGAATAAGTGATAGCCCAGTCACCTTTCTGCATCTCATTTACAAAGCGCCAGACCTGAGAAGCACCAGAACGAACTGTGCCTGGCTTAGTCTGTGGCTCAAGCTCCTGATACCGGGTAAACAACTGCTCTCTTGTGCATCCCGGTTTCACATAGGGAGCGAGCTGCGACCAGCCGATTGCAACAACCTGTTTGTCCCTGAAGTCATCATACAATTTTCCGCCATCGCCGCGGATCATCCACATTTTAGTCGCCACAATAATTCCTTCTGAAAATGCCTCACCGTACGGGCAGAAACTGTCTACCAGAATATGGTCATTCCATTCAGCCATCTTACGTTGGAAAGCAGTCGATAAGATGGCCAATCACAATTCCTACCCTAAACCTGACGCCTCTCAAGGCTATTATAAATTGCCTCAATCTCGCCCTTCAGGTTATCACCGCAATAAACCATCGATGTATCGTATCGTTCATATCGCGCTTCACGTGTCGCACTAAACCAGTTGAACGATCCCACGCACAGCAAACCATCATCACCAATAACAATTTTACTATGAACACGATTGACCAGTTTTGTCGCAATACCAAGGGCGTTCAGTTTCTCCAGCGCCGCTTTGAGGTTCTGCTGCTTCTCTTTTCGCTTCTCAAAATCACTATGTTCAGTGTTGTAGCTTCTGTCAGTGACAATCGTGACGTTAATACCACGTGAACACGCCGCAATCATGGAATCAAGAAAACCGGTTTGCTCCAGTTTTTGCCAGGTCAGCCATGGAGAAACTATCGTGATGTGTTTACCGGTATTTTCAAACGTCTGATTCAGGAAATTATCATGCTGCTCCACACCATGGAGTGTGTAGATTTTGGTCTCGGAAGTTTTTAAATCCTTACGCTCTTTATAATCAAAAGTGAGCGCATTCTTCTCAGACTCAAAGAGATATTTTGCCAGTAATCCCCGTGGAGATGAGGCTGGCTGAATCTCAAACAGGTCCATATCGCCGAAGACCAGGAAACTGTCCTTCGCACGGGAAACAGCAACGTTCAGCATGCTGTTATCGCTATCAATAAACCCGCCATCCTCATGCTTTGAATAGACTGGCGAGAATATAACAATCGCTCTTTCCGCCCCCTGAAGAGAATGCACGGTGCCCACCGTGAGCGACGTTTCATTCGCGCCTGAACTGATGCCTTGTTTACCCAGCGCCTGTTTGATGGTCGATACCTGCGCGCTAAAAGGCGTCACGATTCCGACAACCTCATGAAGCAATTTGCCGTAATGCGCTTCGATATCTTGCTGGTTATCTGTCAGCCAGGCTGCTATCGTTTCAGCCTCAAGCAAATTATATCGACTTCCGCTACTTGCCAGCTCTCCTTTACCATCAATATGGAGATAACCCATGGCGGGCATTAAATTGCTATCTTCACGCCCTCTTTTAGGCAACAACTTACCGTGATAGCAGAGCGTATTGCAGTATCCAATAATATTATCGAAACACCGGCGGTGTTCATATAAGTACATTCCACGAGCCAGTTCGGGATCATATTGATAGCGTGAGGCACACTGCGCTATTTTCATGACGCTGCCAGATGCAGCACTTTTACCAAGCTCTGCGATTGCCGTATATTTCTCAGTAATCTCTTCTTGCGTACTACCTGACAGAATTTTTTCCGCCAGCATATTACCTATATCAATAGCGGGAGCAATACTCCATATTGGCGGGATCTGTTCCGTATCACCAATCACTAATGCCTTTTTAGCTAAGGCAAACGAGGCAGCAGCCACTTCAGGAAGCACCTGCCCGGCTTCATCGACAATGAGTAAATCAGCGAAGTCATATAAATAGCTTTTCTCGAATTTACGTTGGCCTTTGTGTTCACTTATCTGCATATTGCCGGGCAGCATATAGCAGGTCATGACCACACATGGAGTGAGTTTCATTCGGCGTTGCCAGCGGGCGGTTACCCCTTTAGCTCCTTTCTTGCCCTTCTCTTTTTGCAGATCATCGATCTTAGCCATATCCATTAGCCAACGACCTTCCCAGTAGTGGGTGGTCAGTAAGAATGCAGGGAAGCGAATCTGCGTATCAGCCAGTTCATCTGCCTGTGAGAAACTCAGCTCCTCGTTGCCCTCATGCCCTAAATCAAGTGCCAAATTCTGCCACTTCTGAGCCGCCTGCTGTTCTTTAAGAACAATTTCATGGGCGGAGTCAATCTGCTGCCGGTATGTTGTTTGCTCGCGCTCAGCGGAGTTGAGCAGTCCATCTATATTACGTTCGATGGTTTCAGGATCAGACCACTGATTTCCCGCAATCAGCGCACCTAATTTATCTTCGAGAAACAGTTGTATTTGGTACTGCCGCTTACTGCGAACCGCTGGAAGCCAGGAAAATAATGAATAGATAAGTGATTCACTGGCCCGATATTTTTTCCATTCCGTTTTAGCACTCTTCAGCAGAGTGACTTTTTGTTCTTGCCCGGAGAGTAATTTATTTAGATTAGTGAGATATTGCTCAATGTCGTTAGCAATAAGCTCACGCGCCGCCCGAACCTGGCTTAACGTTTGCCATGTTGCGTTCAGTCTTACCAGTTGTTCGAATTTTTCTGCCAACTGGCCATGCAGGAGTTCAATGACCTTTTCAGGGGATGAACAATCTTTTTCAGGAAAGGCTGCCTTAGCCTTCTCCAGATAAAACAGTAGTGCATCCTCTACATACTCTTTTGACTCCACCTGGTTGAAGAAATCTTCAGTTTGGTATTTTTTGGCTGCCTCGGCTTTACGAGTGCTTGAGGGGAAATAAGCGCCGAAGCTTTTCAGCTCTGGCAACCATCGTCCGGCCATTGCACCAGAGCCCTGGGAAAAATCTTTCCCGAACGCCTCGATAATGTTCGTTACAGCCTGGTTATTCGTTGAAGTCGCGATAATGACCGGAGGTTCCGCTTTTTCGAGAGCCGCTCTGGCCCACTGCGTGGCGATGATAGAAAGCACCAGCGTGGTTTTTCCGGTTCCCGGAGGACCATTAACGGCAAGGATATCGCCATGTCTTGCATCCAGAAAATGGCTTAAGGCATCGCGCTGAGCCTTTGCCAGCGGGAACTTATCTCCGGAGTGTCCAAGCCTGTCGCTGAATTTTGCTTCCGGAGGAAGTAAAGACTCTGCAGCATGAACTTCTCGCGAGGCGAAGCGATTGAAGAGCGGCACATCCTTTTTGCAAACAAGCAGGTGATCATAAAGCGAAAGGATATGGAAACTGGCGCCGCCGGATTGCGCCGTTTTAACAATATAACCGTGCTCAGCGAGTTCATATTGCTCGGGATTTTTAATCCAGTCGCCAACAACGTTCTTCAGTAGCCTCTCTGAATCATCCAGATATTGACGCCAATCCTGCTGCCAGGCTGCATATCGTGCTTCTCGTTCTTCATCCGTTTCGGCAGTCTTATCAACGCCATCATCAAAGTCGATAGAGAATGACGTATGGGTCGTTTTGTATTTGTCATACTGCTCAATCTCACCAATCGAAAATGCCCCTTTTGGCAAAGGTTCAAGCAGGTCTCTGGGGATGGAGGTCGCTGGCGTCGGATATAAAAAACCTTCACGGCTCAACAGGGCTTGCGTCACTATCGGGGTAACAATATCAGGCGCACCAGCGGAACGGTCCTTTCCATGCTGCAGCAACCGGAAATAAACCTTTGGCCGCAAGATGACATCGACTGTTTCGACGTCGTCTTTTTCTCCCTCAAAAAATTTACCAACGATCGCTTCGTCAAGACGTCCCGCCGCTATCTCATACCAGTGAGTGAAATTTTTGGCGTCTTTCCGTTCAAAACTGCCCTTTCCTGACTCAGCATCTGCCAGTGAGTTGCGCCAGTATGAGGCAAACCCTAAAGCATTTTCATCCATTACCAGTCCTATGACTCAATGAAATCCATTGATCTATCGAATGTAAAATCACCGTATGGATAACTATTGTCCACGTTGAAAGGCTGGCTGCAATGTTTTGTTCACGCTTCGATACAAATACTAGGGTTATACGGAGTCCAGGAGGCAACCATATCCTGCAGCATGGCACATAAAAGCTTTATAACCGAAGCAGCAGAGGGTTACCGGTTGCACCGCACGCTCCAGAAGCCCGTGATCCCTACTGGCAGCGTTCAATGCAATATTGGAACCTGTAAGTTCAGAAAATAGCGCTGTCGAAGATGGTTCTGTATGTAGACTCTCCAGCTATTGTTTTGTCCGATGCTTGCGAATAAAAGCATTCAAAATGTCCCCTTCACCATGCATGACAGAAAAAGAATATTCACATTCTTTCTTTATCAAGACTCCACATAATTCCTTGTGCAAATCTACATTAACTCCCTTTCCTTTCTGTGCTTTCTTCACACCAAGCTCACATGAACTGATTAATTCAACGTTACAGGGTTTTTTCAAACAATTCACACCATCAATTAAGCCCTGGAGAATGCATCTATTTACGGTCGTATCACTGTAGGAGAAGGTCAGATATTTTATTTTGCCTTCACATTCCAGCACAACTTCCGCCGAACCTTTACGTGTTGCAGCATCACAACTTCCTGTTGAATATATTTTTACCATCTTCATTTTGTACCTTTCCCCTTACCAAACGAATCATGACATCCTATATCAAAGGCATTCTCGTCAAAACGTAACTATCTCAGTAAATTCTCCCGATGCCACTCCAGATAACAATACGATTCATCAGAAAACGCCTTTATTTTTTCCGGCAACAAACACTGCTCTTTAACACTAATATCCAGCTCCTGACTAATTAACAAACGCCCATCGTTCTCAAACGAAATCCAACCCTGATCGAATAAAATATCAATGTGCGCAGCCAATATTATTCCATTAAACGGATCAAGGCGTTCACTCCCATTCTCGCAGGCGGCCCACGGTTTTATATGGCTGGCGCGGAGTAACGGCGCAAAAGTCATTCCCGTAACAGGGCATGCCGGATACAACATGAGACAGTTTTTCCGAAAGGTCCCCTGCCCCAGTCGTGCCGCAATCAGCTGCTCGCGTACGGTATCTTCAATACTTTTATCCTGCTGAATAATAAGACAGTCACGTTGCGCCTGTTCATCTCCATGAGAAGATATTAACGAAAGAACGCGCTGCTCAATCGCACTGTCTGAAAGCATACTCAATCGCTGATGCACACGCTGCGCTGAATGAGACAGCGCATCAGGAGCACCTTGCCCGTCCCGCCAGCCGATGCGCTCATCGGTAAGCCATGAATCAAAACGATCACGGCTATTTTTCAGACTATTGTGAAACTTACTGGCGCTTTTGCCCGCTCCAAAACGAGGATAGAACGAGGCATAAGCCTCTTTCCATTTCTGAACACCCAGTCCCACGGGTGGTTGAGATTTACCGTACTTCGACAAATACCACGCCACTTCAAGCAAATCGTCTTCCGAGCTATTCAATGTTACGTCCTTTTTTCCAACGTAATTCATCACCAGATTATGTCTGAAAAGTTCGTTAACTAAACTGATCAGGTTAGTTGTTTTGGCTAAAACTTCTCACACCGGTTTTCACTATCAACAACCACTGGCCAGTCCCCTTTTTTGCCCCCAAATCGCCTGAATGTCAATGGATGAAAAACGACCAACATGCAAAAACCACAAAGTAAATATCGTTATTACAGAAAAATAAATTATCTTTGAATTACAGATGGATATGGACGAATTTGGACGGAAATGGACACAAAAAAAGCCACCCTTAGGTAGCTAATTATTGCATCACTTGGTGCCGAAGGCCGGACTCGAACCGGCACGTATTTCTACGGTTGATTTTGAATCAACTGCGTCTACCGATTTCGCCACTTCGGCACTGAAGGGGATGCGGAAACGTTCTGGATTATACCTGTCGGCGGCGGTCATGCAAGCGACAGCGTGCCGTCATTGCGCTAAGTGTTGAAAAAAACAGCGCTATCCTGCGCGGCGTCACCTTTTGCTGCCGTTCCATAGCGCGACTGCCATCAGCAACCCTCCTCTCACAACCCCCGCAACCCCAGCACCACCTGCCAGCCACTCCCCTTTCCCCTTGCCCCCCCAAACTTCACTCAAAGTCATCTCTATTTTTTCTCACACCATTCTCACCCGAATCACTCAACCCAACTCAACACAACTCAACACAACCCAACGTTCCCCATCCATCCCCAATATCCAATCCCTCAATATTCCCCCTAACCCCACCCAACGCCATTCCTATATATTCCAGAAAGTTTTAGACAATACCTTTTTGTTATTCACTCGCTCCGCAGCCAAATATTAATTTCATCAATATTTTTATAACTTTACATTAATGAAAAGTTTTCTTTTTGCCGTTTATTCCAGGATTTTCCTCAGGCGTGAAGGGTTCCGGTAAACACTATTTTTACTAGTCGCTGTACGAGTCTTGATGGACATATTCACTCGATGAATTAACTCAGGAGAATACTTGTGACGACGTTAAAACCTTTGCTGGCCCGCAACCGCAGCTGGGCGCTGCAGAAGTGTCAGCATGACCCGGACTATTTCGAAAAATGGGTCGACGGGCAGCGGCCCCACTCGCTGTGGATCGGCTGCTCCGACAGCCGCGTTCCCGCCGAGGTGCTCACCGGCAGCCAGCCCGGCGAGCTCTTTGTCCACCGCAATATCGCCAACATGCTCGATCCCGCCGACGACAACGTCATGAGCGTCCTGCAGTATGCCCTCGACTACCTTGAGGTGGAGCGGGTGGTGCTCTGCGGCCACTACGGCTGCGGCGGCGTACAGGCGGCGCTCTCTCTGCCCACCCTGCCG
>OKWE01000601.1_pt1 | contig 29371 bp, 20 predicted proteins | sample 1607051 | NCBI WGS metagenome assembly OKWE01 (sample SAMN04414079, study PRJEB24778) | human gut metagenome | material: faecal | host: Homo sapiens | reverse complement strand
ACGGTGCACCGGCTTGTACTACTTGTTTGTTTATCTTAAATCTTTCAAAGAACTCATTCACGTCTATTTCCGTTTTTTCTCGGAAATGTTTTGCAAAGATAAAGCGTTTATTTCAAACTACCAAAAAAACATCGAACTTTTTTAAAACTTTTTTGTTTCATCTATGTTCTTCAAATCATCTTGTCAGTTTTAAACTTACCTCTCTTGCTAAGCGGATGCAAAAGTAGTTGATTTCATTTCTTTATCCAAATATATCTACTGTTTTTTCTATTTTTTTTGTGATTATATTTATAAACATCTGATTTACAGATTATACGTAATGTTTATTTCGATAATCCATTTTACAATATCAAAAAGTATACACCATATTATATTATCGCGCGCGACAGACTAAAATGAATATTGGGTAAACATCGGCTCACCTGCAAAATCATAGGAAGGGGGGCGCTCTTAAAGTATCATTTTCTTCTTCGAACAATTTCCGAAAGTCTTCTTGACGCATCATTCAAAAAAAGTTGGGAGCATTTATGCCCTCATGACCTCACTTCGTACACAACAAACTCATTATAAGCAACTTATGTAGTTATAGTAAAAATTATTGCCCTCACTTATACCCTATGCCCTCACTACGTTTTGAAGCTGATTTCTGTATAACATGCTTACTTTCAGTTATATAAACTTCTTTTTTAGACTATTCCAACTTGATGTAAAATAGGGTGTTCTCGTTTTTTTGCTCGCAAACAGTGTGCATATCTCCACGAAATATAATAGTATCCCCGGTAGTGGTAAAAAGGCCAAGACACTTTTAAAAAAGCCCGTTATCTTTTCAAAAAAGCTCTTGTTCTTTTTTGAAAAGCTCTTGATCTTTTTTAAAAGTGTCCTTATCTTTTGGAAGAGAATAATTTCACAGATGTCTACCGAGATTTTGTTGACAACTTCTATTGTTATTACTCGCTTCTTTTAGCTACAAAATTAATGAACATCGAGCCTTTTGAAGTTATGAAAAGTAACGCAATACATTGAAAGAAAAATCATTTACCATTTTCTGACTATCCGCATTTGCAAAACAACGGGTAAGTAACGGAATTCGCAGAAAAATATGCTCCATAATACTCGATTTACCTACCGCCAGCCAAGATAAAAGTCCATAACTATTTGATTATTAATCATTTTTCTACTTTTACAAACAGTAGGAAACACTTTGTTTCCATTAGATAAACTGTATCATTCTGTTTCTTCCTTTTTGATTATTGTCTTCTTTTTCTTCATTCTGCCACTCTTGCGCAAAGCTTCCGCTATAATCCATTGAAGCTGTCCATTCGTGGAACGGAATTCATCCGCCGCCCATTTCTCGATAGCTTCCATGATTTCCGCGTCCACTCTGAGCACAAAGCTTTTTATCGTTTCTTTCTTTGCCATCTCCTACACTAATGATTCAACGTTCCGGAATTAATTACCGGCTGTGCCGGCTCGTCCGCACAAAGTACCACCAACAAATTACTGACCATAGCGGCTTTTTTTTCTTCATCCAGTTCTACAATTCCATCCTCGGCTAATTTATCCAAAGCCATTTTAACCATAGAAACAGCCCCCTCCACTATTTTTTCGCGCGCGGTAATAATAGCACTTGCCTGCTGACGACGAAGCATCACCGCTGCAATCTCCGGAGCATAAGCCAAATAATTGATTCTGGCCTCTACTATTTCCATACCTGCCATAGCCAGACACTCATTAAGCTGACGTTCCAGCTGGTCATTAATCTCCTCACCTCCGCCACGCAAGGTCAGCTCATTCGTATCATGCTCATTGTCATCGTAAGCATACTGTCCGGCCACCTGGCGGAGGGCCGCATCACTCTGCACACGTACAAAATCCTCAAAGGCATTCATACGCCCTGCCACGCTGACACTTGCCGTCCCTGTCCCTTTACTGTCCGCCATCGTCTGCGCGTCAATCTCAAACATCGCCTTATAAGTATCTTTCAATTTCCAGACCAAAACCAGCCCTATCAGAATAGGATTGCCAATCTTATCATTCACCTTTATCGGCTCCACATCCAGATTACGGGCGCGAAGAGACAACTTCTTCTTGTTCATGAAAGGGTTTACCCAAAAGAAGCCTGTGTTTTTAAAAGTGCCTTTATATTCACCGAAAAACACCATCACACGTGCCTCATTAGGTTCTTGAGAAAAATATCCCGGAAGCATCAGCACAAACAACAATACCAGCATAAACAAAACAGGAATAGATAACCAAGGTAGTTGCCCAAAAATCAAAAAGTTCAGGAATACTAGTGCAGGCAACATAACCAAGTTAAAAAACAAAGCCATAAACCCATTAATTACCAGCTCATTGTAAGACATTTCTTTTGTTTCCATAATGATTTATTTTTGATATTATTATGATATCACAAATCAAACAATACTTCTTGAGATAAACAAACTGATTTATATGTTATACGACAGAAGCAAACAAAATATTCACCAAAATGCAATAAGAAACTCCTACTTTTTTTGACCTAAATCAATAAAATTGAGATATCGATTAAAAATATGCTGTAAAACATATATTATAACGAACAAACTCCTTATCTTTGTGTTGTAAAACATAAAAAGATATTTTTTTAGTAGCTACTAAGGTAAAAAGAAAGATTGTTTAAAGAAGGCCAACCGGGAGGTGCGCCTGCTATTTATGAGTGTTTTTAGGTATTAATTAAAAAAAGAAAGGATAACATTATGAAAAAGGTAAAAAACATTTTTCACAAAATTGCTAACGCTGATCCTATGATTTGGGGTTACGTTATGTTGAACGAAACAAAGTAAATTAGAACCAATACAGGGCAACCCCCTGTAGGACTATAAAAAAGGACGGTTATTTAACCGTCTTTTTTATGCCCTTTTACGGGATTTCCACTATCTTTGTCCATTCATTTTCAAACGTATGGACAAAATGCAAGTAGACACCCATAATAAAGAGTTTCAAGATGCCTTGAACCTTATCCAATATACACGTCAGTCAGTATTCCTCACTGGAAAGGCGGGTACAGGTAAATCTACTTTTCTAAAATATGTTTGCGAAGTAACCAAAAAGAAACATATAGTACTGGCTCCCACAGGTATTGCAGCTATCAATGCCGGCGGAAGCACACTGCATAGTTTTTTTAAATTACCATTCTATCCACTTTTACCGGATGATCCTAAATTCAGTTTGAAAGATGGAAAGTTACATAGCTTTCTAAAATATACTTCCGCTCATCGAAAACTGATAAAAGAAGTAGAATTAGTGATCATCGATGAAATTTCCATGGTTCGGGCAGACATTATTGACTTTATAGACAAAATATTGCGGGTATATTCACAAAATATGCGTGAACCATTCGGAGGCAAGCAAATATTGCTGGTAGGAGATGTTTTTCAACTTGAACCAGTCATTAAAAATGACGAACGTGAGATAATCAACCGCTTCTATCCCACCCCTTATTTCTTTTCGGCACGGGTCTTTCAGGAAATGGAGCTGGTATCCATAGAACTGACAAAAGTATACCGCCAGTCGGACAAAATTTTTGTTAACGTATTGGATCATATCCGGACCAATACTGCCGGAGCAGCCGACTTGCAACTACTGAACACCCGTTACAACACTCACATAGAAGAAAATGAAAGTGATATGTATATCACACTTGCTACCCGGAGAGACACCGTAGACTTTATCAATGAAAAGAAATTATCTGAACTACCTGGAGAATCAACGATTCTGACCGGTGAGATACACGGAGAATTTCCAGAAAGCAGCCTCCCCACCCAAATGGAACTGGAAGTAAAACCAGGAGCACAAATTATTTTTATAAAAAACGATTACGACCACCGTTGGGTGAACGGTACGATTGGCACCATTTCAGGTATAGACGAAGAGGATACATTATATGTTATCACAGAAGACGGACAGGAATTTGACGTTAAAAAAGACAGTTGGCGCAATATACGATATAAATATAATGAACTAGAAAAAAAAATAGAAGAAGAAGAATTAGGAGTATTTATACAATATCCTATCCGTTTGGCATGGGCCATCACGATACACAAAAGCCAAGGATTGACTTTCAGCAGGGTCGTTATTGATTTTACAGGAGGGGTGTTTGCCGGTGGACAAGCCTACGTAGCATTGAGCCGCTGTACTTCACTAGACGGCATCCAACTAAAAAAGCAAATTACACGTGGAGATATCTTTGTCCGCCCGGAAATAGTAAAGTTCTCGCAACGATTCAATAACCGCCAGTCCATTGAAAAAGCATTGAAGCAGGCACAAGCTGATGTACAATATGTAGAAGCGGTACAACACTTCGACAAAGGTGATTTTGAAAGATTTCTAGAACAATTCTTTCTTGCCATCCATTCACGTTATGATATCGAAAAGCCTTTGATCAAAAGATTTATACGTAAGAAGCTGGGAATCATCAACAATTTGAAAGTCGAAAACAAACGGCTAAAAGACCAATTCCATGTACAACGCAAAAATCTTGAAAAATATGCCCGCGAATATTATTTAATGGGAAATGAATGTATCATCCAGGCACATGATTCACGTGCTGCTATTGCCAATTATGACAAAGCGATTGAATTGAATCCTTCTTATACGGACGCTTGGATACGTAAAGGTATCACATTACATAATGACAAGGAATACTACGAAGCCGAAGTTTGTCTGAATGAAGCGGTACGCCTTAGTCCCGCTTTATTCAAAGCTATTTACAATCGAGGAAAAAACAGACTGGCATTAGATAATATAGAAGGAGCTTTGGGAGATTTTGACCGGGCTGTTTCTTTAAAGCCGGAACATCCGAAGGCCCATGAATATTTCGGAGACGCATTGATGAGAGTCGGAAAAGAAGAGGAAGCCGCCCTACAATGGGCTATTGCGGAACGCTTGCGTGAAAAAAAATCTAAAAATTAAAATAACATGCTTTTAAGACTTTATAATAAGAATAATAATCCCAAAGATCTGGAAGAAGTAATCCGGATATTGGAAGAGGGAGGGTTAATTATTTACCCTACCGATACGATGTATGCCATAGGATGTCATGGTCTGAAAGAACGTGCAATAGAACGTATCTGCAAACTGAAAAACATTGATCCACGTAAAAACAATTTATCCATTATCTGTTACGACTTAAGCAATATCAGCGAATATGCCAAAGTAGACAACAGCACATTCAAGCTAATGAAACGCAATCTTCCCGGACCGTTCACTTTTATCCTGAATACGGGAAACCGTCTGCCCAAAATATTCAAGAACCGTAAAGAAGTAGGTATACGCGTACCAGACAACAACATCATCAGGGAAATATGCCATATACTAAAAGCACCAATCATGACCACCACGTTGCCTCTGAAAGACGGCGAAGACATAGAATATATTACCACTCCAGAACTGATAGAAGAAAAATTCGGCAAAGAGGTAGAACTAATTATTGATGGAGGTATCGGAAGCATAGAACCTTCTACCATTGTGAACTGTACAAACGGAGAAGCAGAAATTGTACGTCAAGGTAAAGGTATTCTGAACGATTTTTAATCTGAATTGTTTTATATATTAGAAATGTCAAATTAAAGTAAATTTATCATGTTATTAGCATCTGAAACAAGTATTCAATTAACCAATGCATTAGAGAAACTTATCGACTCCGGCATTCAATTAGGAGAAAGAGTATTAGGAGCACTTATTATTTTTATAATCGGAAAGTTCCTCGTAAATTGGCTGAACAGACTTTTTGCACGTATTTTGGAAAAAAGAAAAGTGGACCCGAGTATCCAGTCATTCCTAAAGAGTATGGTGAATATCTTACTGCTCATCATGCTGATTCTTGCTGTGATAGGGAAATTAGGTATCGAACTGACAGGATTCGCCGCACTTCTCGCCTCTGCCGGTGTTGCCATCGGTATGGCACTGTCTGGTAACTTACAAAATTTTGCCGGAGGACTGATTATCTTATTGTTCAGGCCTTATAAAGTGGGGGACTTTATCGAAGCTTCTACCGGTGCCTCGGGAACAGTAAAAGAAATACAGATTTTTCATACTATTCTTATCACTGCAGACAACAAGATGATATATGTACCTAATGGAGCCATGAGTAGTGGGGTCATTACAAATTACAGCAAACTGGACACCCGCCGTATAGAATGGAATTTTGGCGTGGACTACGGAGAAGACTATAATAAAGTAGAAAAAGTATTGCGCGAAATCATTGCCAATGATAAACGTATTCTCACCAGTCCTGCCCCTTTTATTGAATTAGGAGAACTTGCTGCCAGCAGTGTAAATATAAAAATCCGCGTATGGGTGAATAGTTCGGATTACTGGAACGTATTTTTCAGTATGAATCAAACTGTCTATACTATTTTTAATAAAGAAGGAATTAACTTCCCATTCCCACAGCTTACTGTACATCAAGCCTAACGTCAGAAATCTTTAGAACACGAATGACGCAATTGTCACAAGCTTGATCTTATCAATCATGTGTCATTTGCGTCATTTGTATGCTATCCACAAGATTTATTTTCTATCCGCTTTCAAACGATCAGCCATAGCCTTAGCCAACTCCTTTGCCTGAGTGTTAGTTTCGGCCTTCATGCTATGTTTCATTTCTACAGGATTTCCGACAGGCTCAAATTTCAACTTATCATTAAACTCTGCAATTTTCTTCACAGCAGCGCTAGCCCATGTAAATGAGCCAAAATATCCCAGATAACGTCCCTTTATCTCGCGAGAAGCCAGCTTGCTCAGCAGAGCTTCCATTTCCGGATACATCTGAGTATTATAAGTGGGGCATCCCACAATCAGTCCTTTATATTTGAATACATCCGCAATAATAAAAGAATGACTGGTATGAGAAACATTATGCATCACGATATTACGAATTCCCTGCTTGCTCAGTTCTTCTGCAATAGCTTCTGCCACCTCCTCTGTATTACCATACATCGAGCCATAAGCTATTACAACCCCTTCTTCGGCCTCATAACGACTCAAACGGTCATAAATACGTACCACACGAGGAATTTCCTCTGTCCATACCGGACCATGAGTAGAACAAACAGTCGTTATTTTCAAGTTTTGCAATTTCTGTAAGGCCTTCTGTACCGGCGCACCATATTTGCCTACAATATTAGAATAATAGCGCACCATTTCATTCCAATAAATATCTGTATTAATATTTGTATCAACCACACCACCATTCAATGCACCAAAACAACCGAAAGCGTCACCGGAAAACAAAATACCTTCCGTTTCATCAAAAGTAACCATCGTTTCGGGCCAGTGAACCATCGGAATCAATGAAAAGCGCAGTCTATGATGTCCCAAAGCTAGAAAATCTCCTTCACCCACTACATAACGCTCACCGCCTACACCATAATACCCTTCAATCATTTCGAAAGTCTTCTTGTTACCGACAATCACAATGTTAGGATAATATTGCTTGATCAAACTGATAGAACCGGAATGGTCTGGTTCCATATGATTTATAATCAAATAATTGATAGGTTTATCACCGATAATGCTACGAATTTTCTTCAAATAAACCTCAAAATAGCATACGTCTACTGTATCCACCAAAGCGACCATCTCGTCGTCAATCAAATAAGAGTTATAAGACACACCGTAAGGTAACGGCCACAAGTTCTCAAACAAAGCCTTGTTACGGTCATTCACTCCCACATAATGTACTTTTCCTTTGATTTCCATATCTGTTTTCTTCTTTTAATATTTATAGTATTTGCCTTGCCAGGCATCTTTTTCTCTCATCCGTTTTTTCACCTTATCCGTAAATTCATAATTTTTCAATCCCCAATCAGGAGCTATCAACAATTCTTTAGGTGATTGGGAAACAAAACGCTCCAGTACGATGTCCGGACGAAGATGTTCTATATAATCAATAACCAAATCAACATATTCGTCAGCTGTATAAAGATGGAAAGCTTCAGGCTCTTTCACATATTCACTCGCCATGCGCGTACCTTTAATAAGTTGTAACTGATGCAGCTTTAAAGTAGTCAGAGGTAATTGTGAAAGTACTCCTGCCTGTCTGATTAACATTTCTCTTTCTTCTCCGGGCAAACCAAGAATTATATGCCCTCCTACTAAAATCCCTCTCTCTGCAGTCTTCCGAACAGCCTCCGCAGAAACGGCGAAAGTATGTCCCCGGTTTATCCGGCGCAACGTTTCATCATCCGTACTTTCAATGCCATACTCCACTAATACAAAAGTGCGTTTACCAAGATCTTCCAAATAATCCAATAATGATATCGGCATACAGTCCGGACGAGTTCCTATCACCAGTCCTACCACATCCTCTACCATCAGCGCCTCTTCGTATTTTCTTTTCAACTCTTCCAGTTCCCCATACGTATTGGTATAAGCCTGAAAATAGGCCAGATATTTCATTTCCGGATATTTGCGTACAAAGAACCGCTTTCCTTCTTCCAACTGCTGAGCAACAGACTTTCCCGTATGGCAATAGGCCGGATTAAATGTTTGATTATTACAATAAGTGCAACCTCCGTATCCTACCGAGCCGTCACGGTTAGGACAAGTAAATCCGGCATTAATAGAAATCTTCTGCACTTTGCAAGGAAAGTGCATAGCTAAAAAGCCGGATAAGTCGTTATAAAGCATCTCTCTGTTCATGAACTTATTTTGCGGGACAAAGATACGTATTTTCAAACAAAAGTTTTACCTTTGTCTTTGATTATCATTTAAAGAATTTATCTATTATGAGAAAATTAAGTATATTTATTATTTTATTCTTCTGCTTGCTGACAGTCAGAGCCCAACAAGTAAGCTTGCAAGACGTAGCAAACAGAACGTATCGTGCCGAAGGAATCAGAGGTATCAAACCGATGTTGGATGGAGAACATTATACCCAAATGAGTGCCGATGGCAAAAAAATCATACAGTATTCTTTCAAGACCGGCAAAGAAACAGGTACCATCTTCGATGTAAATACGGCCCGTGACTGTAGCATCAAGTCATTTGATGACTATATCATGTCACCCGATGAAAAACTGATTCTAATACAGACTGAAACCAAACCTATTTATCGTCGTTCGTTTACCGCCAATTACTATATTTTCAACGTAAAAAACAATAAAATGGAACCGCTCTCAGAAAACGGTCCACAACAGGTTCCTTTATTCTCGCCGGATGGCAATCAGATAGCTTTTGTACGTGATAATAATATCTATCTGGTAAAATTATTGTTTGGCAACAGTGAATCACAAGTAACCAAAGACGGCAAATTCAACGAAGTGCTAAATGGTATTCCCGACTGGGTATATGAAGAGGAATTCGGCTTCAACCGTGCTTTCGACTTCAGTGCAGACAGCCAGATGCTTGCCTATATCCGTTTTGATGAGAGTCAAGTACCTATGTATTCTTTTCCACTATACAAAGGTATGGTTCCCGCATTAGAGAAATTCAGCACTTATCCGGGAGAATATGAATACAAATACCCTATGCCAGGAATTGACAATTCCAAAGTAACCGTTCATACTTTTGATATAAAAAGTAAGGTAACCCGCAAGATGGACTTGCCTCTAGATGCAGACGGTTATATCCCTCGCATCAAGTTTACGGATGATGAGAATGCGTTGGCAATCATGACTTTGAACCGTCATCAAAACCGTTTCGACCTCTATTTTGCCAATCCACGAAGTACATTGTGTAAACTGATGGTACGTGATGAAGCTCCCCAATACATTAAAGAAGAAGCCTACTCCAACATCGTTTTCTATCCAAAAAACTTTGTGGTGATGAGTGAAAAAGACGGTTATAACCATCTCTATCTTTACACTAGCGGAGGAAACCTGGTTAAGCAAATCACAAAAGGGAACTTCGAAGTGAAAGATTTCCTGGGATGGGATGAAGCTACCAACACATTCTATTTTGAAAGCAATGAAGGTAGTCCGCTACGCACCGCTATCTACAAAGTGGACGGCAAAGGTAAAAAGACCAAACTATCCAAACAGGAAGGAACTCATAAAGCTATTTTCAGTAACAATATGAAGTATTACATCAATACTTTCTCTAATATCAACACCCCTCCTGTCATTACCCTTAATGACAATAATGGTAAAGAATTGGCAACCTTAGTAGATAATAACACATTGAAACACCAAGTTTCACGTCTGAATATGCCAAGTAAAGAACTATTTAGTTTCAAGACCAATGACGGTGTGGAATTGAATGGTTGGATAATGAAACCCGCAAATTTCAATCCGAACAAAAAATATCCTGTTATCATGCACCAATATAGTGGACCGGGTTCACAAGAAGTTGCAGACAAATGGGGAATTGGAGCCCGTAAAGATGGCGGCATGTTCGAAGCTTATATGGCCGGTCAAGGCTTCATCATGGCTTGTGTAGACGGACGCGGAACCGGTGGCCGAGGGTCTGATTTTGAAAAATGCACCTACTTGAGTTTAGGAGTAAAAGAATCGAAAGATCAAGTAGAAGCCGCCAAATACTTAAGTACACTACCCTATGTAGATGGTAACCGTATCGGTATATGGGGATGGAGCTATGGAGGTTACAATACATTAATGTCCATGAGTGAAGGAACACCGATATTCAAAGCTGGAGTAGCTGTTGCAGCTCCTACAGACTGGCGTTTCTACGATTCGGTATATACAGAGCGCTTCATGCGTACCCCCAAAGAAAACATGGAAGGTTACAATGCTGCATCTGCTATTAACCGTGCCAACAAACTGAACGGTGAATTGTTGCTAATCCACGGCACAGCAGATGATAATGTACACTTACGTAACAACGCAGAATACAGTGAAGCATTGGTACAAGCCGACAAGCAATTTGACATGCAAATCTATACCAACCGCAACCATGGAATCAGTGGAGGCAACACAACTAAACATTTACTGACTCGCGTAGCCAATTTCTTTATTGATAATTTAAAATAAAAAACCATTCACCACAGATTATACAATTTTACATAAAAACCGAATGAAAACAATTTGCATTGGTATAATCTGTGGTGAATTATAAATCTAATATCATCATGAATCACGTTAAAAAACCAGACTGGCTTAAGATAAACATAGGGGCAAATGCTCGATATACCGAAACCAAACATATTGTAGATTCCCACAAACTACATACCATTTGCAGTAGCGGACGATGTCCCAATATGGGAGAATGTTGGGGAAAAGGTACTGCCACTTTTATGATAGGTGGCGAAATTTGTACCCGTTCCTGCAAATTTTGCAACACACAGACCGGACGGCCTCTTCCGTTAGACCCTGAAGAACCTACCCATGTAGCAGAGTCCATTCAACTCATGAAATTATCTCATGCCGTTATTACCTCTGTAGACCGTGATGATCTAGATGATTTGGGTGCTGCCCATTGGGCTAAAACGATTTCAGAAATCAAGCGCTTGAATCCGGAAACCACAACCGAAGTTTTAATCCCTGATTTTCAAGGAAAGAGCGAACTGATTCAGCTAGTCATTGACGCCAAACCAGACATCATCTCACACAATATGGAAACCGTACGCCGCATCAGTCCCCTGGTACGAAGCGCAGCCAACTATGCAACCAGTTTAAAGGTCATCAAACAAATAGCCAATAATGGTATTACAGCTAAATCCGGTATTATGGTAGGTTTGGGAGAACGCCCGGAAGAAGTAGAAGAAGTCATGGACGATTTATTGGCACAAGGCTGCAAGATACTTACTATTGGCCAATATCTACAACCTACCCACCGCCATTATCCGGTAGCGGAATATATTACTCCCGATCAATTTAAACAGTATAGAACAATTGGATTAAAGAAAGGATTCCGAGAAGTGGAAAGCGCACCTTTGGTACGTTCCTCCTATCATGCAGAAAAACATATAAAATTTAAAGGGTAACGAGTAAACCAACTTTATATCTTTTTTGTTATAAAGATATAAATAGAGATAGAGAGAATGAAATCGTTACTGGAATACAAGAATTTAATCATGTCCACAGGGTTAATACCAGCCATTGTATGCATGATTTTCTGCATTTTCTTTCAAGATGCAGTTGTTTTGTATGTCTGTAGTTTGGCTAGCATTATTTATATCCTATACAGACTTGTCAAACCTCCTGTTTATCAGCCAAATCTAGTATTACTACATGGAACTTTGGCATTAATCATTGCATCCATCATAAAAGGCATAAGCGGAGATATGCTTATTCCGGACCGAACAGTTCCCATTACGCTAGAAATACTGATACTCTGTTTTTCACTACTCTATCTCATGGTCCCCAATTTTTATACAAAACTATTCTCCTACTTTCATTATAAGATATCTATTCTGAACTGTTGGGCCACACAGGTTATAGCTGTTTTATCCGGCATTCACCTGTTTGCTTCCTGCATAATTTATTTATTTTTCAGTCCACTATCTTATAATACCCTTTACGCTATGACCCACATCATCCCTCCTTTGATATATGTCATTTGCATTATTGTCAATCATGCTTTTGTGAAAACAATCAGTTTAACCTATAAAAAAATGCCTTTTTTACGTATCGCCCCTATTTGCAATGGAAAGATCTATGTTGCTCCCCGCAGTTATCAAGGTGAAGAACCTGGCAAGTTGGACATACCTATGGAAGACTACATTTATGCCTGCAAGACAGATACGGATAAATATGCCAAAGAAGTAGAAAATAAATATAGCAACCATATTACCGGACAACCGGAACCACGCTTCAGTTTGAAACATTTGGTAAAAGAAACCAATGGAGTTAAAAAAACCATCATGCTATATATTCTTCCTTTAAACGATGAAGAACAAATACATTTTACCGGAGGAAAATTTGTAACTCCCGAAGAAATAGAAATGAATTCTGCCCAATATAGTTCTTTTCTAAAAGAAGAAATAGATCATCTGAACATAGTGACACAGATGTGGGAGGAATTTAAATGAATATCTGTTATCGCATTACTTATAAATCAAGAAAATACAGGGAATCTTCGATAAATCCGGCAATTTCCCCTGCCACTCCTTTATTGTCTTAGTCTTTATATATTCTCCTTCACACGTAATATTGGCAGCAATACAAAGTTTGGTTTGCGGACGGCAATTCTTAAGAATATCTTCCGCCATCTTATTATTACGATAAGGAGTTTCAATGAAAAGCTGCGTCTGATCTTCTGCATAAACACGCTGCTCCAATACCTTAATACGTTTCGCACGCTCACCAGGCTCAATAGGCAAATAACCATGAAAAGCAAAACTCTGTCCATTAAAACCCGATCCCATAACAGACATAATAATAGAGGAAGGTCCTACCAAAGGCACCACTTTAAGATTCTTACGCTGAGCAATAGCAACCACGTCCGCTCCAGGATCAGCAACAGCCGGACAACCGGCTTCAGAAATAACTCCCATGGACTGTCCGGCCAACAAAGGTTTCAGATAACCGGAAATATCTTCAGGAGAAGTATGTTTGTTCAATGGATAAAAAGTCAATGCATCTATGTCAATCCCGCGATCTACCTTTTTCAAAAAGCGACGTGCCGAGCGTACATCTTCTACAATAAAATGTTTGATGCCGAGAATGACCTCTTTATTATACACAGGCAACACATTTTCCACAGGAGTTTCGCCTAATGTGACAGGCAATAGATACAAAGCAACTTCCATCATACTACTAATCAATCAAAATATCAAGGTTTGAAATCTGTTTCAGCCAACATCTGATGATAATCCGTCTTAGCCAACAAATCCTTTATTGTCATATCAGGATGCTTTTTCATATATTCATCAATCAGCAAAATCCCCATCCATACTCCAATACTTGCAGGAGTTTTCTCACCCATAATAGAAATAAAGGGATCCTTGCGTATATAAGTACGTACAACAAGGGGATCGGTAGCATATAAATGACCATTTTCAACCATTGTCTTCCACAGACTTGTTTTATTCTTCCTGCACCACTCAGCCTCATCCTCACTATATCCCATCTCTTTCTCAAAAGATTCATACCCTAAAATATGAGCCACTATCCAATTTATCTTTCCACGATGCATAATCATATCTAATAAAGTACGACCAGGCTGCCATGGCAAAGGATACTGACTCAGCAAATAAAAGGTAAAACAATCCGGAACAATACGATCAGGCTCCATACTGCGACATTGATAGTCATAATAGAAGCGTTTATATAAAGGATAATCTGCTCCCATATACTTATCAATACTAAAACCCAAAATACTATCCCCAACTACAACAGACTGATTCAGAGCAGCTATTTGAGCATAAAAATGAGGAACGAACAATGTAGGAACCTCTTTTTTCAAACGTTTGAAACCTTTGGTCAGTTTTTCCTCAACCCAACCAAGATCCTTAAATTTCTCTTCGGCATCGTGCATCAAAGTCAATAAAGTAGAATCCGAATAATATTCCAACATCCGGTCGTTAATCTTCATGTCATCCACCTCACCTATCGCCAATACATCTTCTATCAACAGCTTGGTAACCTGAGGATAGTCCGTATTCATTTTTTGCAGTGCCGAGAAACTATTCATCGTGACATACTCATACTGCAAACGATCATAACGGGCGACTCTTACATCCACATCAGCAGTATTGCCACTCTTCCCATCCCACTGACAGGAGGAAAGAGCAACAAGACATACTACTAATATGAATATAATTTTGCGCATCATCTATTTCTTATCCGTAAATGATGTTTCCGTTTTCGTCTTTATATTCATCCAGACCTTTTTCATAAGTTGCCATAGCACGCAAACTCATACCTACACTGGAGAAACCTCCATCATGATATAAATTCTGCATAGTTACTTTACGAGTCAGGTCAGAGAACATTACAATGCAGTAATCTGCACATTCGTCTGCCGAAGCATTGCCTAATGGTGACATACGGTTAGCAAAGTCAAACAGCTTATCCATACCTTTCACACCTGAACCGGCAGTAGTCATGGTCGGTGACTGAGATATGGTATTCACACGCACATGATGTTCACGACCATAAATGTAACCAAAACTGCGTGCGATAGATTCAAGCAATGCTTTTGCATCCGCCATATCATTATATCCATAGAATGTACGTTGTGCAGCAACATAACTCAAAGCCAGAATTGAACCATACTCCGCAATAGCATCCAGCTTTTTAGCAGCTTGAATCATTTTGTGGAACGAAACGGCAGATATATCCAGAGTCTTGCTCAACATATCATAATCGAGGTCATCATAAGTACGTTTCTTACGAACGTTAGGAGACATACCGATAGAATGCAGAACGAAATCTATTTTTCCACCCAATATTTCCATCGAACGTTTGAAAACATTCTCCAAATCTTCTACGCTGGTTGCATCTGCCGGAATTACCTCACAATTCAGTTTCTCAGCTAAAGCAGAAACTTCTCCCATGCGGACAGCTACCGGAGTATTGGACAATGTAATGGACGCACCTTCTTCTACAGCCTTTTCAGCAACTTTCCATGCGATAGACTGTTCGTTCAATGCACCAAAAATAATACCTCTTTTTCCTTTCAACAAATTGTAACTCATACCTTCTTTATTGTTAAATTAGTTTGCAAAGATACAAACAAATAAATTAATCATAGCTTTTTTTGCACACAAATGAAGAAATAATGCAATTATAAAACTAATTTTTACCATTTAAGGTTTCAGCTAAATGAGAATTTAACAAAAAATCCACTTATTCTATCAAATAGTGCACATAAAGGACAATTCTTTCAGCTATATTTGCCATCGAATTAAGAGGTTTTTTCATAATATTTATTTAAGGTTAGAATTAGGTTAACATGAAACATTATTGCTGCTCCCGTAAATAGCCCGTGAGGGTCTTTTACGGGAGAGTGATAAGACTTCTTAAAGCAACAATCAACTAGATAATTATTAATCTTAAACATATATAATACCAATGACTACTTTAATAAAGAAGATTCTATTACTTCCTGCCACATGTTTAATTCCTTTTTTGACCGGATGTAATAATTGTCCGTCTACGACTATTGTAGAAGATATTATAGATCCCGCCATCTATACAAGCCTCCCTTTCAAGATGGATAAAGTTGAACAACCTACTTTCCCAGACTATTCGGTAAACATCATAGATTTCGGTGCCAAGCCAGACGGTATTACTTTAAACACAAAGGCTATTAATGATGCAATCCAACAGGTTAATGCCAAAGGCGGTGGTAAAGTCATTATCCCTGAAGGCTTGTGGTTGACCGGTCCCATCGAACTATTGAGCAATGTGAATCTATATACAGAAAAGAATGCGTTAGTATTATTCAGTGCAGACCATTCACTATATCCCATTATAAACACTTCTTTTGAAGGTTTGGAAACCCGTCGTTGCCAGTCTCCTATTTCAGCACGTAATGCTGAAAATATAGCGATTACAGGCCACGGAGTATTTGATGGTAATGGAGACACATGGCGTCCGACCAAGAAAGATAAACTGACTGAAGGCCAATGGAAAAAATTGGTCGCCTCCGGTGGTGTGGTAGATGCCGACGGAAGAATCTGGTATCCCAGTGAAGGTGCATTGAAAGGTGCTATCCTGTCAAAAGACAACTTCAACGTACCTCGTGGAGAACTTACCGATTCTGACTGGGACTACATGCGCGACTGGTTACGTCCTGTATTGCTAAGTTTCATCAAATGTAATAAGGTATTGCTGGAAGGAGCGACATTCAAAAATTCACCCAGTTGGTGCTTACATCCGCTATCATGTGAAAATATTACAATTAATAAAGTTACAGTTTCTAATCCTTGGTACTCACAAAACGGTGATGCTCTTGATTTGGAATCATGTAATAAAGCATTGATTATCAACAACTCATTTGATGCAGGAGATGATGGTATCTGTATAAAGTCAGGAAAGGACGAACAAGGGCGCAAACGCGGTGAACCTTGTCAAAATGTTATCGTTATGAACAACACCGTATTACATGGACATGGAGGTTTTGTTGTAGGTAGTGAGATGTCAGGAGGTGTAAACAACATATATGTAGACAATTGTACTTTCATGGGTACAGATGTTGGCTTACGCTTTAAAAGTAATCGTGGGCGTGGCGGATTGGTAGAGAATATCTACATCAGCAATATCAACATGATTAATATTCCGAACGAAGCATTAATATTCAATTTATACTATGGTGGAAAAGGTCGTGGTGAAGATCCTAATCAGGATGAAAAGAAAGCAGAAACTACCATCCCTCCTGTAACAGAAGAAACTCCGATATTCCGTAATATCTTTATCAAAGATGTAACCTGTAACGGAGCAGGCAGGGCTGTGTTCTTCAATGGCTTGCCTGAGATGAGAATCAAGAATATCAATATGGAGAATATCATCGTATCTAATGCTAAAGAAGGTGTAGTATTAAGCGAAGCCGACGAAGTTAATATGAAAAATATCAAAATAGAGTTAGTAAAAAGTGGAAAGAACTTGAAGATGCAAAATGTTTCCAATGTAACGATAGACGGAAAGAATCATGCTGAAATCGGGGCACAAGGAGAAGAACTCAACTTCTAATTCTTACACCCATTAGTGCATTTCTCCACTTAATTTATAAAAATAGTAAAGCACGGATTGCACGGATAAACACGGTTTTCATACTAACACTGTGTAATCCGTATGATCCGTGCTTAAAATAATAAACTATACATCATTATGAAAAAGCGCTCAATTATTGTCCTCACATTATTAGCAGGATGCTTTACCAACTCTTTTGCACAAAAAGGCGAAAAGACACTGACCGTAGAAGTCAGCAATGAATGGATTCAAAATAAGACCGACGAACCGATAGTGATAGATTTAAATAACCTGAAAGCAGGTTTCAACATCAAATCCGCCACTGTATGGGAAGGTAATAAAGAAATTCCGTCCCAACTGGACGATCTGAACGGTGACGCACGTGCTGACGAACTGGCTTTCCTCATCGATATGCCAGCCAAAAGCAACAAAAGTTTCCGTATAATTCTCTCTTCAGAAAAAAGTGAAAAAAACTATCCGGCACGTACTTATGCCCAAATGAAAGCTTACGGACATAACAACAAATTCGCCAATATTACGGGATTTTCAGCGGCAGGAACCGAGAATGTATATAGTTTTGTTTACCATCACGGACCGGCTATAGAGAGTGAATTAGTTGCCTATCGTATCTATTTCAACGAAAAACAGACGGTAGATCCATATAGCAAAGTAAATAAAAGACTGGAAATAAAAGAGACTTGTTTCTACCCTACCAAAGCGCAACGTGCCAACGGCTACGGAGATGATGCGCTACGTGTTTACAATAGTGGTGGTGTAGGTGCATTAAAAGGTTGGAATGGTACTGAAGCGACCCACATAAAACCAGTAGTAAACCGCACGGAACGTGTACTAGCCTCCGGTCCTGTACGTGCCATCGTCGAAGCAGAAGTCATCGGTTGGGAATATCAAGGGAACGATTTGAACATGATCAATCGATATACCATCTATGGCGGTCATCGGGACATGAAGGTAGATGTCCTGTTTGACCGTCCGCTTAAACAGGAAGTCTTTGCAGCAGGTGTACAGATTCTGAAAGAAGGAGGTCACATGAGCGACCATAAAGGACTGACTGGAAGCTGGGGAACCGACTGGCCCGTCACAGACACCATAGGCTATGTGAAGGAAACAACAGGTATGGGAACTTTCATTCCTAAATATATCGGTAAAGAAGTACAAGACGGTTCAAACTACTTATATACCTTACAAGCACCGGGGCAACAGCATTTCCACTATTACGTTACTTTCACCTCAAAAAAAGAAAGTTTCGGATTTAAAGATATGAAAGACTGGTTCAATTATCTTCCCCAATGGAGAAAAGAATTGGAACATCCTTGCAAAATTACGATTAAATAAAAAATCTAAAACCATGAAACGACTAATCACTCTCTGTCTGCTAGGAGGCTGTTTTTTATCTGCTCCCGCACAGAATTATGTATCCCAAGCCTGGGTGGCCGACCAAGGCAATGGGACCTACAAAAATCCAGTCCTGTATGCGGATTACTCCGATCCGGACATTTGCCGTGTAGGAGACGATTATTATTTGACCTCATCCAGTTTCAACTGTCTGCCCGGTTTACAAATATTACACTCCAAAGACCTTGTCAACTGGACTATCATAGGTGCGGCTGTACCCTACGCACTGCCCCCTGTTACCGATGTCCGTCCTGAACATGGCAACCGTGTATGGGCACCCAGTATCCGCCACCATAACGGTGAATTCTATATATTCTGGGGTGACCCGGACCAAGGAGCATTCATGGTGAAAGCCAAAGATCCGAAAGGTCCCTGGAGCGAGCCAGTTTTGGTGAAAGCCGGAAAGGGCATCATCGACACGACTCCATTATGGGATGATGACGGTCGTGTATATCTGGTTCACGCTTATGCAGGAAGCCGGGCCGGACTGAAAAGTGTAATTACAATTTGTGAGCTAAGTGCTGATGCAAGTAAAGCTATCACACAATCCCGTATCATTTTCGATGGTCATGAAGCACATCAGACTTGTGAAGGGCCCAAATTCTATAAACGTAATGGATACTATTACATCTTCCATCCGGCAGGCGGCGTTCCTACAGGATGGCAAGTCGTACTTCGCTCAAAAAACGTATACGGTCCATACGAATGGAAAACAGTATTAGCGCAAGGCAACTCTCCCGTCAACGGGCCTCATCAAGGCGGTTGGGTAGACACCCCTACGGGAGAAGACTGGTTTATGCACTTCCAAGACGTAGGAGCTTACGGACGCTTAGTCCACCTGCAACCTATGAAATGGGTTGATGACTGGCCCGTTATAGGTGTTGATAAAGACGGCGATGGTTGTGGCGAACCTGTTCTGACTTATAAAAAGCCTAATGTAGGTAAGAACTATCCTATTTGTACCCCGCAAGAAAGTGACGAGTTTGATGGTTATACATTGTCTCCTCAATGGCAATGGCAGGCTAACATCAATGAAAAATGGGCTTATTTCAACGGAGGAGAAGGATTTGTACGTCTATACTCCTACCCAGTTCCCGAAGATTATAAAAGTTTATGGGATGTTTCTAATCTGATGCTACAAAAAACCCCGGCTCCCAATTTTACTGCCACCACCAAACTTACTTTCAAGCCGACAGAAAAATATAAAGGTGAACGTACGGGACTGGTTGTAATGGGAATGGATTATGCCGGATTAGTTGTTGAAAACACAGACAACGGACTTGTCCTGTCACAAGTGGAATGCCTGAAAGCCGATCGGGGGGCTACTGAAAAAGTAAATGCTTCCGTTCCCTTAAAAGACGGCACAATCTATCTTCGCGCTAAATTTTCTGCAAAAGGAGACAAGATTAAAGCCAGTGAAGGCGGTCACGACTTATTAGTGAAATGTAACCTCAGTTACAGTACGGACGGCAAGAAATTCCAGCCATTAGGAGAAACTTTCCAAGTAAAAGAAGGTAAATGGATAGGAGCCAAGATAGGTATCTTCTGTACGCGCCCCGCTATTGTAACCAATGACGGAGGATGGACGGACGCTGACTGGTTCAGAATTGAAAAATAAAGAAGATATTCTATATACATTGTACTTTTTGCATTTTTATTTGATGTAAATCGCACATTTTGCCGGTTAAATTCCTAATTTTGTGCCATAAAAGGCATCTATGGACAATAATGCAAGAAAATACAATAAATATGATGAAGTAGACGAAAGGATATTAGCCCTCTTTACTGAAAACAAAGAAGAAGCCTTTCGTCTGCTTTATGATACTTATTACCTTCCCTTATGCCTTTACTCTGTACAGTTCACAGGCTCTACGGAAACTTCAGAAGATATCGTGCAGAATCTATTTGTCAGTTTCTGGGACAAGAACTCGCATACTGCCATTTCCTCCAACCTACATGCTTGGTTGTTCAATGCCGTCCGTTTTTCCTCACTGACCAAAGTACAACGGGAACGCTATTTCTCCTTAGACGAGCTGGAGGAAGAATCTTATTCTCCCATCGATGACTTTTATGATGAAGAAGAACTGTTGCAAAAAAGAAGCCAGTTGCTGGCCGAATTAAAAAAACTGCCGGAACAGGAATACAATGTTTTAGTCAAGATTGTTCTGGAAGACAAAAAGTACAAAGAAGTAGCCGAAGAACTCCATATTTCCGTAAATACAGTAAAAACTCATTTATCACGCGCATTAAAAATGTTGCGTCGTTTCAATATGATAGAAATCCTAATCTTATTTAATTTATAATTTTCTTCAGATTTTTGTCACCCGTTTTGCGTATTTGTGATACTTAGTGTTAAACAGTACAACAATTATGCAAAAGAGTAAAACAGAAACCTTAATTCAAAAATACCTGTCCCACCAACTCAATGAACAGGAATTTAAAGAATTAAAACAATGGATTGAAGAAGACGCTTCACATAAAGAAATTTTTGTGAAGTTACTTTCACTCCGCCATGTCAATAACCAACTTAACTTATTACAACAGTTTGATAAAGAAGCTTCATGGGAAGCTATTCAAAAACGTTGCAAGCAGCCCCACTCTATCCGCTATCGGGTTGCGATTTATTCATCTGCCGCTGCGATAGCTGTTATCATAGGGATTGCTTCCATTTTATATTTTAATAACCGGAATCTGACGCCTGCCATTACCCAAAGCGAGCAATCATCTCTTCCCCAGAACACCCAAACTCCTAAAGCCACCTGGGTACAAGCAAACCAATCTGTAATTCCCCTCTATGAAAACCAACGGGAAATCAACGGAAGTTATATTAACAATGGAGAAATCATATTCCCTCAAGAAAGTGATTACCCCCATAAAACAGAACTGGATACCGAACTATTACAAAATAAGATCATAGTGCCAAAAGGTTCGGAATATGCAATAGTATTGGCTGATGGTACAAAAGTAAAAATGAATGCGGACTCCCATATCGATTTTCCGGTTCAGTTTGGAGATACCCGTGAAATCACCTTAGAAGGAGAGGCTATGTTTGAGGTAACCCACGATGCAGCCCGTCCTTTCATAATAAAAGCACACGACCATGCTATTTATGTATTAGGAACAACTTTCAATATCTCGGCTTATCCCGATGAAGAATTATCTGTGACTCTGATTGAAGGTAAACTAAAAGTAACTGCTCCTTCAGGTGAATACTACCTGCTGCCAGGTGAACATTACTCTTCTGCACAATCAAAAGTTAGCAAAGTAGATACAGAATTCTATACTTCATGGACAGATGGTGCTATGGAATTTGACGCAATGCCATTCCCTTTGCTGACAGCCCGACTGTCACGATGCTATAATGTAGATATTCAAATAGCATCCAAGGAATTGGAAACCATGAAGTTTACCGGAATCATTTTCCGTAACAAGCCTTTGGATTTTGCATTAGATATTATTCATCGCGTATCCGATGTCAAGTTTGAGAGAAAAGGAGAAACTATATTTGTAAAAAAACAATAATCAAACCCTGTATAACAGGAATATTCTAAATTAAATGAGTTATTTGAGTTTTATGAAAGAAGACGAACTTTGGAATCGTTTAGTAGCTAAACCTCCAAAAATGAGGCTATTAGTAATGTTAATGTGCATATTCTGCACATTCAACGCAATGTTTGCAAACGTACTAGCCGACAAGACTGTCACTATCAAAAGTGAAAACATCAGTGTAAAAGAGGCTCTTAACATGGTTAAAAAGCAAACAGGCATTCATATCATGTACGAAGATGCAACATTGAACAATGTACCTTTGAAACTTACATTAAACAAAGAACCTCTGGAACAAGCACTTTCCGTGATTTGTAGCCAGGCAGGTATGCGCTATGAATTAGTAGAGAACAATTATGTACTCATATTACCGATTGACAGAAATGCCAAGCGCAGAACAATTACCGGAGTGATCAAAGATGATATGGGCGAACCGGTCATCGGAGCCTCTATTGTTATCCAAGGCACCACGTTCGGTACAGTAGCCAATATGGATGGACAATTCATGCTGTCTTATCCTGAAAACACTAAAAACGACGAACTGATGATCAGCTTTATCGGTATGCAGACAGTTAAGGAAAAAATTGGCAACAGACACGTTTTCAATGTAAAAATGGAAAGCGAGGTGACCAATCTGGACGAAGTAGTCGTAGTAGGTTATGGTACTTCTTCTGTAAAGGATTTGACCGGCTCTGTAGCTTCAGTAGGCCTAAAGCAGTTGAGCCAATTGAATACTCCTAATGTAACTTCTATGCTTCAAAACCTGGCAGCAGGTGTACAGGTGTCACAGAATACCGGTGTTCCGGGTGAGACAGTCCGTGTACGTGTGCGTGGTGCTACGTCATTAACCGGTTCTAATGAACCCTTGTATGTTATCGATGGAGTTCCTGTAGAAGATCCCAGCATGCTGGATGCCATTTCTCCGAATGATATCCAATCTATGGACGTATTGAAAGATGCTTCTGCAGCTGCTATCTATGGTTCTCGTGCTGCAAACGGTGTGGTTATCGTTACCACCAAGAAAGGGGTGGAGGGTTCCAAACCTACCGTCAACTTCAACTATAATGTAACCACTGATGTTCAAATTAAGAACTTCCGTATCCTGTATGGTGATGAATGGCGCGAAACGGTACGCCGCTTTGCTAAAGAAACCTTGGTGTATGATCCGTCCAACCAATATGCACTAGAAATTCTTGAGCCTAATTCCACCGCATTAGGCAGTGCCAACACCAATTGGTTTGACGAAGTGAAACAAACAGCTATCCGCCACAATGCCGACTTGACAGTAAGTGGAGGTAGCAAAGTTTCCAAATATCTTATTTCATTATCCATATTCGATCAGCAAGGTATGGTTAAAGGAGGTGACTTAAGCCGATATAATGCACGCGTGTCTACAGAAATGAATGTATTGCCTATCCTCCGTTTTGGTATCAATGCTAATATGAGTTATACAGATCAGGATAATGCAGGAACTTCACTGTTCAGCGCACAAGGTTATCGTCCTGATATGCCTATATATAATGATAACGGGGAATTTGATATGTCCACAGGTCAAGCCAACCCGGTGGCCAACACCTATAAGAAAAACCATGATAATATTTACCGCATCATGGGAACCGTATACGGAGAAGTTGATATTTGGAAAGGATTCCGGTTCCGTTCCAGTTTATCGGGTAATTTACAATTTACTGAAAACAATTCATTCAGTCCAAGTTTTCTAAGTACTAGAAATGAAGCCAGTGGGTCAGAATATCATTATAAATATTCAAAAACCGTATTCGACAATACATTGAATTATAACTATGAGTTCAACAAGAATCATGTTTTGGATGCCGTAGCCGGTATCTCCTTTGAACGTGGTATAAGCCGTAGTACAAGAATGAATGGCCAGACTTATCCGGATAATGATATTTACACCAATTTAGGAAGTGCCGCAAGCATCTCATCTTGGAGTAACGGATATAATGCAAGTGGTCTGTTCTCTTCATTTGCCCGTATCAATTATAAATTAATGGAGCGCTACCTGTTCACTTTTACAGGACGTTATGATGGTTCATCCATGTTTGGTTCGAACAACCGTTATGGTTTCTTCCCTTCAGGAGCCATTGCATGGCGTATCTCTCAGGAAAAATTCATGAAAAACCTGACATTCATTAATGATTTGAAATTACGTGCCAGCGTAGGTACTACCGGTACCCAAAACTTAACCAGCTTCTCTAATCGTGATTTATACGAAGCAACCAGTTATAATAATCTGTCAGCCATTATACATAAACAAGTGGGTAACCGCGACATCCGTTGGGAAAAATCGACCCAATATGATTTAGGTCTTGATTTCGCATTGTTCGATTACCGACTGACCGGTTCTATCTCCGGCTATATCAAAGATACCAAAGACTTGATCTGGTCATTTGATTTCCCGCCCAGTGCAACCGGTGGCTCTATGCAGATGAACCGTAATATCGGAGCATTGACCAACCGCGGTATTGAAATAAACCTGGTAGGCCGTGTATTATCTACTAAAGACTGGAACTTGGACCTGACCTTGAATATGTCACATAACAAGAATAAAGTCACCAAACTGGTTGAAGAAGGTAGAGCACAATCAGCTATGGATGTAGTAGTTCAAGGCAGCTATGCCGACCAAGTATTGGCTGTAGGCTATCCAATGGGAGCTTTCCATGGTTATGAATATGCCGGGATCATACAAGATCAAGCCAGAATAGATGAATTGAATGCCTATGCTAAATCAAAGGGACAAAGTTATTACGATGGTAACTCATTAAAACCGGGACATTTGGAAATTAAGGATTTAAATGGAGATGGAATCATCAACTACAATGACCGTGTTATTATCGGTAATCCTGATCCGGATCTGTTCGGCGGTCTGACTGCCAATTTATCTTATAAACAATTCAGCCTGTTCGCCAACTTCGGATATCAGATCGGTGGTTTGAAGATTTATAACAAAACATTGCAGAATCTACCCGGACAATTAACCGGTTTGATTGACTATGGATTGAATGACAGATGGTCTGACACCAACAAAAATGCCAAATACCCGGCCTTGTATATAGGTGACGGTGTACCTAGACTAACCGATCATGAATTGTTTAATGCCTCCTTCTTCCGTTTGCAGGAAGTGCGTCTGACTTATAATTTACCTTTAAACAAAGTGATAAAAGGACAACTATTTGTCTCGGCTACCAATTTGTTCACGCTCACCTCTTATCCGGGAACAGACCCTGCTACCGTAAACAGTAACAGCAACTATGGCGGTAACTATGAAACCTCCACTTATCCGGGTTTCCGCTCTTTCTCGGCTGGTTTAAAAATTAACTTATAATCATTTAAATGTATAATCGAATGAAAAAATATATATTCTTAGCTTTACTTACAATGGGCGTTTCCTCGTGCCAGTTGGTAGATGTCTTGGACCAAAAGCCCGAATTCGAAGCAGATTTAGACGGTGCCATCACAACACCCGCTGCTGTAGAGTTAGCCTTAAACGGAATCTATTACTCCTTGCCTGGAAATGGATTCAATGTCATATTTCCTACAGTAAGTGGTTCCTTCAAAGCCGGGACCATGTGGCGTCAAGAAATTGTCAGCGCCGGTAATGCCGTTTACTACTCCGAACGAATGTTGCCTACCCTATCATTCAGTGATGCAACGGAATGGGATGCAGATTACGCTGTAATCAAAAACGCCAACTTCCTGGAAACAGCCTGTAACCGCATGAGTGACGGAGAGTTCTCCGGAAACCGTAGAGCCGAAGTGTTAGGTGAAATAGCCTATTTACGCGCTTTGGCCTACTTCAATATCCTGGTTCGTTACTGCGAATTTTGGGATATGAATAGTGAATACGGAGTTGTCATGCGTAATGAAGCTCCATCCGTATCCAATGCTTTAAAGGCGCGTAGCTCCGTAGCCGATTCTTATCAATATATTCTGGATCAACTGGAAATAGCTATTGAAAAAGCTCCTGATTGGAAAAAGCTTTCACAAGCTTCTAAAGAAGCAGCCAAGGCATTAAAGGCAAGAGTATTGCTGTATGCAGGAAAATACACAGAAGCGGTAGCAGCAGTTAATGATGCAATTGATACAAATTCTCCATTGCCGGAAGCAAACTATGGTGACGTTTTTGATAAGTTTTCAACAACCAAAGAGATTCTATTCGCTCGTGTATTCGACCAAAAAGATGCCACCAACACTTCAACCCGTCAGCAATGTTACGGTAACAGCCCCACGAAAAAACAAGGTTACTGGGGGCCCACCAATGAGTATGTGGAACTGGTGGGGGATGATCCTCGCGCCGATGCCATCTTCTCTAAAGTAGACAGCCTGATGGACAGCCGCAGTTCTGCGGTAGCCTACAACCTGAAATCGGTAAAGAAGCTGCTGAATGATGCCAATGACATGCCTGTCATCTTCAGCCGTGTTTCTGAACTTTATCTGATAAAAGCCGAAGCCTTGTATCGTTCGGGAGCCTCTATATCCGAAGCCTACGCACCGATCCGTAAACTACGCGAAAGAGCAGGAGCCGAAATAATTCTTCCAGCCAATAACGAAGAACTGGAAACCGCCATATTCAACGAATGGATGCTGGAATTGTCTTTCGAGAACTGGCATGAATGGTTTGCCATGATCCGTTTTGCAGGATACACAGAGAAACCCGATTTCACCCGTCTGCTTGCTTTGAACAAGACGTTAAGAGAAGCTTTGGAAAAAGAATATGAAAAATCGGAAGCACAAGGAGACAATTATTACCAACGCATCATAGACCGCCGTATCGATGCCATTCCGTCGTCAGAAATCAGTTCTAATCTGGAATGTAAACAAAACCCTGGTTATTAACATATTAAATTCAAAGACATGAAAAAATATATCTTACTCATTTTCGCATGTATCTATGCGATTCACTTAAATGCCCAGAATGCAGGAATCAATTTCCTGCACGGCACTACTTGGGCAGAAGCCGTAGCCAAGGCCAAAGCAGAAAATAAACTGATATTCATTGATTTCTATACCCAATGGTGCGGACCTTGCCTGAATATGGCACAAACCGTATTCTCATTGCCTACAGTGGGTTACTACTATAACCAAACTTTCATCAACCTCAAAATTGATGCTGAAGAAGGTGAAGGAATTACATTAGCCAAGAAATACGGTGTACGCAGTTATCCCACCTATGCATTCATAGATCCTGCCACCGAAGAAATCGTTCATCGCAGCAGCAGCCGTCAGACTCCCGAACAGTTTATTCAGACAGGAAAAGATGCAAACATTCCTACCAAACGCTCTTTTTACCTGCAAGAGCAATATACCAAGGGGAACAGAGAACGTGCATTCTTGATTGATTACATCAATTATCACTATTCAGTCTATGCACGCAATAACGTACAAGCCGCTTTTGATGAATTAATAAAAGGAGGTGCCAAACTGACTGATCCGAATGTATGGGAAGTATATGTAAACACCATCAATGGCATGAACCCGTACCTGAAGCAAGTATCAGACAATTATGCGGATTTCTGCCAGCGTTTCGGCAAAAAAGCTGTTGACGCTAAATTGGCAAAAGAAACTTCATACGGCGAATTGGCGGAAATTGAAGCCTTATGCAACTATGAAGGAAAAGATTTCAATCTGAAAATGATCCGTATCAATAATGATATCCGGGAACAAAAGTATGAAGCGGCAGCTACCCAGATTGATGCGATGATTGCAGACACCACAGTCAATCAGCAAGAGTTAATCAGTAGACTGAAATTTATCGCCCGTTTGGGATACAAAGCAGAGGAACTTCCCGAATTCTGGTTCAACAAATGTGTAGGCTATCTGCAATACATTGCTTATAACCAAACAGACAGAGATGATGCTTTCATCCATCAGGAATATGCAGCCGCCTTGGAAATGGTACTTCGCAAACTGAACGGCAAAGCCCCCATCCCTGCCTGCCTCAGCACAGAACCCGCATACGGAAAGAAAGTCTATAACATGCGTCCCGATGCATTGAAAATGAAACCTAAAAGAAAAAAATAAGATGAGAACTCTAAAATCCATCATGGTACTTGGCCTTGCGCTGAGTACCTTTACCGCTACAGAAGCTGCAAAGCTCACTTTTAAGGTCACCAATCCCAATGAGAAGGTCAAAGTGAGATTGACTTTCAGCCAAAGTGGCGAACAAAAAGAAGTGGCGATTGATGCCGCTGGAAACGGCAACATAGAAATCACAGGATTCACTCCGCAATATGTAACCATGCAATACACACGCGGACGCCGTACTCTTTATCTGGATCCCAATCAAGACCTTACCTTGTCATTCGACAGTGACAACATGTGGAGAAACACAACCTTTGAAGGAGCAGGTGCCGCTATCAACACCTATCTGGGAAGCAAAGAGCTCCAATCACTCGGTATGCCCGATATGAAAATGCAAGAGGCCGCCCTCATACACAAAGGGGACAGCCTGTACGCAGCCAATTGCCAAGTATTGGAAGCCGCAAAACTTCCAGCCGATTTCACTACACAGGAAAAAATACGTTTGCAATTCTATACGTATTATTATTTCTCCAAATACGCTTTGTATCATCCTCATTTTGGAAAGGATGACAACTATATTCCTTCCAAAGCATATTATGAAAAACTGGAAGCTATTACTCCGATCAATGCCAGTTTATTAGCTCTAAAAGAATATAAGGCTTTTCTTCCCGATGCTATCAGTGCCTTTAGTAATAAAGGAAAAACAGTTGCATCAAGTTCTACAGAACAAAGTGTAAACTACGTAGATGCAACCATACAGGATGAAAAGGTTGCAGAATTTCTGATTGACCAATTTG
>OKWE01000594.1_pt1 | contig 29834 bp, 28 predicted proteins | sample 1607051 | NCBI WGS metagenome assembly OKWE01 (sample SAMN04414079, study PRJEB24778) | human gut metagenome | material: faecal | host: Homo sapiens | reverse complement strand
GTACGGCATCGGGGTCGAGGTGCTGGGAATTTATGTTTCCAACGATGTCGTTTACATACATACTTGTATGTATAACGATACGAATATCTCCTTCGAGGTGGATGCGTGGCGGTTCATCGTAGCAGATCGCAAACTCGCCAAGCGCACGGCGCAGCAGCAGACGATGCTCGAAATCCTGCGCGTCTGCAATGATCAGGCCGTCGTGAGGGGGCACCAGCGGCAAAGGACGGTATTCGCGCTGCCTAAACTAACGATCTCCGATGACAAGGTGCTGTTGCTGGAAATCATCGAGAAGAACGGAGCCCGGCATCAGACGGTGGAGATTCCTGCCGGGGAATTGCTGGATGCGAAAATGTTGTAGAAACTCGACTGCGTTATAAAATCCGTATGGATCGCAGGAAATTTCCCGATTGTTTGCTATATTTATAGCCCTGTTTATTTCGGAGCGTCATGAAATTGAATATAGAATATCTGCCGGGCAACCGCAACGACAGCGAAGGGCTGGATGTCGTACGCCGGATCAGTGAGTTCGTCCAATCCGCAGAAACGGAGTTCGTCTGCCGGATTAAGGACGCTTCGTTCATCGTAGCGGCGACCTATGACATTTATCACCGGTTTCATTCCGTGCTCCAAGAGATGCATTGGGCCCTAACGGACTATAGCAATCCTTTGCTCTCGGCAACCGAAGGTATCCGTATGTTCGGCGGCCTGACGTCATGGACAGGACTCGACTGCTGGATATGCAACACGAACCGCGCGGCATGGTATAAGCAGGCAATGGAGAATGAACGGCAAAACGGTTACAGTCTTGCCATCGTCCCAGTGCCGGTACGCTTCAAGCACCATTTTAAGACCGGTTGCTTTGACAACTATGACTGTTACGCTCTGGGGGACTATATCGCCACCTACGGAACTCCCAATACGAGATTTTACAACGCGTTCATCTATCGTTTCAAGGATGGAAAACCTATTGCGGGTCCTTGGGAAACCGTACGCTTGGTGGAACAGGCGATGCGGAGGGAAGAAAAACTTGCCGGCAAGCTGTCCGATGCTATTTTGACCGTCATTCCCGCATCCGGCTCCGGAGCGAACGAACGCCGTTTCGAGGTATTCTGCCGTCTGCTGAGCAAAACCACAGGCATCGAAAACGGATTCGACGCAATCGAAATAACACACTCCCGGCCTTCCATGCGGGGAATACTTTACAAGAGTAAAATAGACAACCTGCGCATACATTACAACCGTTTCCAAGGACGGCATGTGTTTCTGTTCGACGATATATGCAACACAGGCACCGGATTCAACCAATTGGCCGACGTGTTGACCCGCTACGGCGAAGCAGCTTCGGTGACGGGAATTTTCCTTGGCAAGAATACGGATCCGGAGCAGGAATAAATCCCGTAAACGAATCTTAAACCAAGTTCTCTGTCCAAAAACGAGCAACGAAAAAAATCGGAAGTTCGCACCGGAAATCCAATGATAACCTCCGATATGAAACATAGGCAAAGCTCCGGAATGCCTTACTCCCGGAGCTTTGTTTCCGTTGTATATCTTATAGGCCAATCCCAACAACCTTTTTTTTGGGGGGGGGCTGTAAACCGACAAGTTACAGCGGTGATTATTTTGTGCTTCCTTCAGAACATAACGCATCTAAGTAAATTATTCCATGATGATCACCGTACGGTTAAGTTCCGGCTCGGAGAAACGGTTGTTGGTATCGCCTTCGGCGACTGTCTTCAAACGGTCTTTCGAAATGCCGTACTTGTTGACAAGCAGGTCATAGACATACTGCATACGCTTCTCGCTCAACTTCCGGTTGAAGTCGGCCGTTCCCGTGGCCTTGTCTGCGCCGCCATACAGCGTGAAGGTCTTTTGCTTGTCTGCTTCGAGCGCGTTCTTTACATAGAAGTCGAGGTTTGCAAGTTCCTTCTTGTCGAGCGTAGCCCGGCCGATTTCGAAGAAAAGCGCCACAGGTGTGGCGGATACCGTCGTTACGGTCACGCTTTCGACCTCTGGTTTACGATTGCGCAATGCCGTATTCTCATCAGTGAGGGCCTTATTCTTGCCGGAGAGCATCGTATTGTCGCTCTCCAGAGCTTCGATACGGTTCAGGTAGGGCGTGATATCCATCGGAGCCGCCGCGCGTTTGAAGTTGCGGCGATTGAGTTTGAATGTCAGACCCATCGTCACCGAGGTCATACCTTCGCCTCTACTGCCACGCGAAACGCCGTCGAAACGCTGGTTCACAAACATATGACGGGCCTCCAGAGTCAGATCCACAAGGTTGCACAGGCGGATATTGTTCAGCAAGCCGACGCTTATTGCGAGTTCATTATCGTTGGTTCCATTGCCGTACGAACGGGCCCACCCAGCTCCGAAGAACGGTACAAAGTTCCACGTACGGGTCTCCTTGTAGCCGCTCACGGCGTTGGAAAAGTTCCACAAGAAGTCCGTATGCAGGTATGAAACGCCGAATTTTTCGTTGTAGACACCGGCCTTTTCATCGAATATCCCTTTGGCATATAACGTCTGCCCTGTGATCCAGCCTTTGGCATTGATGCCGGAGTAGCCGATGCGGGCACCGATCGAAGGGGTGAACCATTTGCCGACGTTCACGTCGAGCGCTGGAGCGAGGCGTTTTCCCAAAGACCCGTAGGAGTCGTTTTCTCCGTGATAGATATTCACGCCGCCGGCAATGCCGATAAAGATGTTGTCAAAAAAACGGTTGGTTTCGTAGGGACCGCGTACTATCTTGTTGTTTGCATCACGATTCCCGTTCTCTTGAGCCGCCGCCCCCGCCAGCGCGAGGAGCAGTACCGAGGTCATAAGACCTTTTTTCAAAGTTACTTTCATATTCGTTTATGGGTTTGTATTGTTTTTTTATCCGGAACAGAGTTCCGATTGATCATCTTTTTTTGCCGGCTGCCGCTTTCAGACGCGTTCCGGATCTGAATTTCGCGACCCGGCGAGGTTCGACTCCGAGCACACCCCCTGTACGGGGATTATACCCCTTACGAGCAGGGTATTCGCGAGTCAGGAATGTCCCGAACCCACTCAGTACGACCTTTTGCCCCTTGCTTATGGCATAACAGATGACTTGGATCATCGCTTCGACGGCTCTGGCTGCATCGGAAAGAGGCAATCCGCCTTCGGAGGATACAGCTTTCACGAATTCTTTCTTGTTCATTTCGATCCGTTTTATTTTTATCGAGTTTAGGGAAATAATTCCCGACATAAATTATCTCACATGATTTCCTAAAGCTCACTCTCGGACGGGACGTATCGCAAACCCGTAGGTGCGATAGTTGTCATACAATGGGCCGACATACAACGCAAAGAAGTATAAGCTACGAGAGGAACTTCCCGAATACGGAACAGCCGACCAATAGTAACCATTGAGGCCAACAAAGTCCGTCGTACCCGGCAAGTAACTGCGATAGCCAGAAGCCGGAAAAAAGACCGTACCACCAGCAATATCATAACTACTCTCTCCATTCATTTTGTTACAATAAAACTCCCAGCCAAAATTATCGGGACAATCGACTTTGGAGGTATAGGGTGAGTTGAACCGAGAAGTAAAATTAGAAGTTCCAACAAGATTTTCACTGTTATACGTAAAGCCCGTAAAGGCGTTCGACGAAGGCAGATGGTAGCCGACGGGCGAAGGATCGTAAATCGTCTTAACCACCGCATTGTCGTTAGCCGTCGTTACCGCATTGTCGACGCTCCAAAGATTGTAATAGGACGTGGCGCACCAATCTTGAGGCACAACGCCTCCATAATTGAAGAACACATGCGGATTTTGAATAGAGAGACCGATGGCGACTTTGCCCGTTCCCGACTTGTCGAACGCATAGCCGTCGGAATAGCAGTCCTTATCGACTGCGGAGCCGGAAGCGTCGCAAATACCGGCCAACATCGGATCCTTGCGTCCGAACTGGAAATAAGGCTGGTTACCGGAATTTACGACCGAATGCGATGCCTGGGTGAGCGTTATGACCTGCATGGCACCGGTCTCCGCCTGCGTGAAGCGAACCTGCACGCTGCGGGCAGCATAGGTGGTAGTTTCCGCATCGCACCAGCCGAGATTAACCCCCATAAAAGTATATTTTACCCCTTGATAATTGGTCACAACCTTATCCCGCTGCGTCTTCACAGGATCGTAACGCTCCTCCACGGTCGGCGCGAGCCCCGGCACGAAGTCCGTTACCCAAATATGCCAGCTCCACATGATACGGCTGTCCGTGTCACGCACGGCCACGATAGCGTTACCTTGTTTGATAGTCGCTTGCGTCACGTCGAAGGTCAGGTTGTGCTTGTCGGACGAAAGTCTAACATTCGTCACCAGATTTTCCTCGTCCTGCCAAACGAGTACGGCATCCAGGGGTGTACACCCCGCATTGTTATAGATATAAGGATCGGTGATAGCTGCATCTAGATGGTTTACGAAGGTCTTCAATACGTACGTTCCGCTGGACTGCGAAGTGTAGGCTGAAGCGTTCGTACCGCCGTCCTTGATAGCGTTACCATAGACCAACGGCAGGGAGTACTGTCCCGGGGCGTTGATGACGTAACAGTTGGCGGTTCGCATCGCGGTCGTGCCGCCGGAGGTCGAGAGATCGTATGTCCCGCTCACGGCCGGAGCCGCCTGCAACGCATCGTTATGCGCATTGGAGGTCACTCCCTGTTGAGCCATGGCCGTAGCCGAGAACGTCGTGGCAGACGTACCGCCGTTGCCGCTCGCGGTAAAAGCTGTGAGCCATTCCGGACGGGCGATCACGTTGTAGCCTCCGCTGCCGTCATCCTCGACAAATTCGGCGATCCAGGCCACCGGAACGGTTCGCGTAGCATCGCCCGGCCGGGAAACGGCGGCATAGCTGGTCACCGAATAATTTTTGCTGCCTCCGGCATAGGTAAAATCGGCCGGAGCCGTCACGGTAAAAGTCGGAGTGATTACGATGCTCGACGTCGAAATCCGGTAAGTGACGGTTCTGCCCATCGGCCATTGGCTGCCTGCGATAGAGGCGATTAAAGTTCGTTGTGTCGAAGTCAGGTCGTCCGTATAGACGACCTCGATCGAAGCGCCCGACGGAAGCGTCTGCGGCAACATCATGAAGGTCGCTGCGACAGGAGTGACATCCTGGTTCGCAGCCCCGTCCACAGTAGCCGCAAGTGTCTGCGAAAAGTCTGTCGTAGCGCCGTAACCGTTCCACGAATCGGAACCCATCGTATGCGAACCGGAACCGTAAACGCCCTTGAGCGTGATTTTCGTAATGCGCCCGGACATCATATCGTCGCCCGTAGTGAAGCGTACGGCAGTGAGCGCGTGAGCGAAACTCAACGGAGCCGCCGCAGCGGTATTGCCGGTCATCCCGGAGGTAGCAGCGACCAGCAAATCCTGCTGGTCGGCGACGGCTGTCGGGATCGTGTAGGTGATCGACGGAGTACCGGCCGACGTCTTATCCGAAAGAACGATCCCCTGGCCGCCGTAGGGCGCGTAAGCGAAGAAACGGATGTTGCGTCCGGCACCGGGCCAGTAATAGGAGGTCGTCCAGGACGATGCTTCGGTCACCTCGACATCGTACATATAATCCGGCAAGCAGGAATCCTCGCTCCAAGTCCCCGTATAAACCGAAGCCAATACACCGAACGAATCGTAAAAAGTCGCCGTTTCGACGGGAGTAGCACGCGTCTGCGATCGGTCGGTTTGTACATTCAGGTGCGGCTCGGCGATTCCGTCGGCGACCGAGGCGTGCAGGAACAGCGTGTCCGCAGGTTTTTTGCCCTGCAATGTTAAAACGCCTGTTGATTCTGATTCAGTCGTTATTTCCGATATCTCGGCTGTATTTCTGACAGCACGGCTCTGTGGTCGAGAGTGCCAGTCGCTGGCCTCGGCTACCTCGAAGCGCAAAACACCACCTTGAAGTGCCGTGTCTGTCGTCAGATCGTTTGAACAAGCAACAAACAGAAGCACCGCAGCAACCGTTCCTATAACCTGCAAATGACCTGCAGAAAGTAAAAGTCCTGTTGTTTTCATAACATATCGTATTTTTATTTTAATCGACTTCCAAAGAAGACGAACATCCCACTTTAGTGATCGGGAGGGGACAGAGAATCCTATTACAGACTTCTCCCCGATACATGTCACGCACTATGCCTCTTAACATACGACACGTTTATTCGGTTCAACCCCGCCCGATCTTATTTGTTCGACAGCTGTGCTGTCGAACGATTTTTTACATATTCACATCCTGCGCAACATCGGCCCAAGGAGTAACCTCTACCGTAAACTTAATGGGGCTGCCCAGAATATCTTCGCCCGGTTTGAAAGGATCCGTAGGATCCGTAGGAGTCGGCTTCTCGGGATCGACCTTACCTGCACCGTTCGAGAAATCGAGTGTATAGGTATACTTCTGTCCCGCCTGCCAATTCGTATTGACGGCTACGGCTGCCCAGTCGTATTCGCCGACAGAGGCCACAGGATAGACACGAGCGCCGTCCTTGGTCGTAATATTGATCTTCACGGCCAGATATGCACCTTTGTTGGTATTGGACTTGTCCGTGTCGGAAGTCCAGGCTGTAAGCTGCTGCGGGAGGAGCATCGCATTGTCGTCTGCCACCGCCATAATCGATGCGGCCGTACCGGTCAGCGTCTTTTCGCTACCCGCATAGGTCGCTTCATAATTAGTCTTTACCGATCCCAACTGCCAGGAGGTAGTTCCGAAATCGAACGTCGCCTTCGAAACCGGCTGTCCGATACGCACGCCCTGAACCTTATAAACATAACCGTCGTTCGTGTTTTTAGCCTTGATCTCGATCTGGGAAAGTCGGTGCCCGAACGTCAGGGCGACACCCGCCGCCTCATCGGTTTTGCTGCCCGTAGCAGTGGCGGTGATGAAATCCTTCTGGTCGGCGATCGTCGTTGCGGGCTGGAAATCAGCGAGCGTCTTGGTCGTCGAATTAATCGTTACGGTAGCACCCAAGTCCGCAGCCGAAGGAGAATAAACAAAGAACGAAAGGTTGCTGCCGTCGCTGGGCCAATAATAGGCCGGAGTAGAAGTGAAGAAAGCCCCGTCCTTTGTGAACTCAGCATCGGTAAAGTAGTTGGCGTTGTTCTTGTCGAGCGCCGTCACGAAAAAGTTCGTGATGTTAGCCGTTGTCGTTTCCGAAGCACGAGTCTGCATGGCTACACGGAAATCGATCGCGTTGCCATTGTTGATGCCCGTCGATTCATCCTTCGAGCACGATGCCATGGCAAGAGCCGCCACGACCATTAAAAATAATTGTTTTTTCATCAGTGAATTAATTAAAGGGTTTAACATTGATCTATGCCCCACAAAATCGGGAAGATCATTACATTTTACATCTCGATATCGACATCCACACTTTGCCACTCATCCACCGAAGGCTGGAAACCGCCGCCATTGACGATAGGTTTGGGCAACGGAAGCCCGTCCAAAACGATATGCACATTACGCTGATCAGGAGCCAAATGGATTTGATCCGTTACGTCATAGGTGTAATACCACTTACTTTCGTCGGATAATATAGCATAAACGATCAGTCGATGTCTGTTTTGCTTCGACGGACAATGACCGAAAGTCAGTAGACCGCCCCTAAGAGTAGATTTGTCTGCGGATACAGTGACCTCGAAGGGGATTGTAACGAGTTCCTCGGTCGTTTCGGATTTTCCGGCAAACAGACCTCCTGCCAGGCTCGACAGCGAACCGCTGATGCTTGACACATATTTCAAATTTTCCGCATTGCGAATTTCGACCGTATATCTGCAAACCGACACTTTCGGATACAACGTGACCGTCTGCGGCGCAGATGTCCGTTCCAGTTCAATACTCTCTGCATGGTCACTCCAGAGCATATCCGGAGACAGCACTACGCGCTCGTTTTCCGCATCCCCGGCACGAGGTGCTTCGGACAAACGTCCCCCCAGAGAGGCGAGGCCCGACAACAGTACCGTGGTTCGCGTCGTTACCTCGAAACTCTTCTCTTTCTCCGTATTCCGGTAGTTGATGGTTTCCGTGTCGCTGTTCAGGCACAAGGCGTCGTAACGTCCGGCAGGAACCCGAATCACACCACCGGTTCGGTTCGTGAATTCATAACGCAGCACCTTTCCTCCATCGGTCGGGAACAAATAGCAGGACATTGATCGGGGCGTTGCATCCGGTGCATTCTGCCAGTCGAAAATCACATTTACAGCGACCGAGGATGTATGATCGCAACAAAGTTCCTTATGCTCGCAGGATGTCAAAACTGCAAGAATGGCGGCAGCTATCGTACAAACACGCTTTTTCATCTTCTTCGGTTTCATCGTTTACCTTCTTTCTTTGTATTATAGTTCCCGCGACCGAGCAACCACACCAACGATATTTCCGCTTTCGTCGGACCGAACCAGTGACGTTGCCTGGTTTCGATCCAGACATAGTCTCCGTCTTCAGGAAGGTATTTTTGATATTCTCCACCCCAATAACCTACTCCAACGGTAAAATCGAGGTTCAAACGACGACCGACAGGTAATGAATAACCGTACTCCAAGCCTACGGCATAGTTCATCTTATCCCAAAGCGTACCGCCCGGTTTGCCGCCCATGTATCCCCGGCCACCCGTTTCGAAATCGTAAGTAAAGATCTGTCCGTAAACCCCCAAATGATGCCCCGTAAGCGGTTTCTCGGACGCCCGACGTCCGAAATATTTTCGGAGATCCAACTCTCCGCCGTACGTTCGCCAATAACGATGACGCCTATCGCTCTTCCACCACGCATACATCCAGCTGCCGCAGATCGACCACCCGCGGCCCACGAAGAATTCCGCACCGATATTCGGGACAAGAGCCACATCGTAGAGCAGGTTCGTTTTGAGCGACATGTAGAAAGGTTTACAAAGCGGCTCCGCGACGTCGGAAGTGCGAACCGTATCGCGGGAAACGGTTGTGTCACGCCGGACGGCCACAATCGGATCACGAGACGTGGAAGCGACCGTATCGCGCTCTGCCGGAAGGACAACCGACTCAGACTGACGTACGACCTGACAGACAACACGGACATCAGCTCCTCTCAATTCCGGAAAGAAATACTCTTCCATATATCGCCAGCAATCGCCACCATGTAACATCCACAATTGTCGCTTGCGCCCATCGACGACCTTGCCATTGCGAATAATCCACTCGGGTGTATAATGCAGAATATCCAACACTTCGTCTCGATAAGGCATATTCGAAGTTTCAACCAATCCGGTCAACTCGAGCCAGCCAATGTCGCGAGGATCGGTTTCAATCAGCGAATCGGGAAGGTCTGTCGAACGACGCAGAAAATCGGAAATCCGAATCGCCCTTTTTTCGGACAAGCGCTTGTTCAATACAGAGTTTCCCTCGGGTGATGAGGAAGCCACAATGCGAATCGATTGAATCCGACACATCGGATCCTGATTGAAGTCGGTGATCTTTCGAATGAGCATGTCAAGACGCGGCCCATTGTCTTGAAACGACGGGTTCAGCGTCGAATATCCCTGACGGAAATAAATCTTTACACTGATTGTATCCGTCCGCATCGTTTCCTGCCCGGAGCTAGTCCAGCAGCTACCGAGCAAAAATAAAAACAATATCAATCTGCTGATTCGCATAATTCGTAAAATTGGTTTTTAGTTTATAGTTACCTGATAGATGCTTTTGCAGAGATTTTAGGTGAATTAATTATTTTTTGATTTTAAGCACCGGCTATTTTTCGACGCCGGCATGCAGTCTGTCCTCTCTAAAATCTCGGTAGAAAAGACGCTGTCTCCTTTTACAAATACCGACTTCTGGCGGCGGAGTTCCAAAGGTGTCTTTCCAAAATAGTGCTTACAAAAGGTCGTGAAATAAGATTGAGTTGTAAAGCCATGATTCCATGCAATTTCAGAAATATTGGTGTCGGTATCGCAGATTTCGCGCAGGATACCTTCAGCACGGCGTTCGTTAAGCCATTCCAAAACCGGTCGCTTGAACTCCGCTTTGAATCTGCGTTGGAAATTACGCACACTCATATGGGCCAGCGCGGCAAAAGCGCTGACATCATTGACATCTTTATAATACCGGAGCACGAAATCACGGAAACGATCGTCATTGCCAATGACAAATTTCAAGAGCGTATAAAGCTCTTCCGGCGAATAATAACAACGCAGAAGAATGCATAATTCCTCCTGCTTGACTTTATGGAAATGAGCGCAGTTAAGCCCGTCGTCCAAATACTCCGATAGACTCAAAAAAAAAGACTCGATTTTTTGGCAACAAGCAATTTGAGGAAATTTTCGAAGAGGAAGGGAATTTTGACAGGTTCCATACCGACATCTCTGGCACCGCAAATTAGCCAGATCATATTTATTACAAAAAGGCAATCCTCCGGCAAAGAAACTTGCCACGAAGCGGCTCAGACCTACAGACTGTCCGCAGAATCTAATATTTTTCGGTAGAAACAACAACTGTCCTTTCTCGATTTTGCGCGGAGAATAATGTCCTAAAACAACATGGAGACTACCTTCGGCAATATAGAGTAATGCACTGCGGTCATTGTTCATATCCGATATGTCTCCGCCATCATCTAACCGATAGTGTCGGAACAATGCATCTTCTTCTTTCACATAATAACGGCACCCCAAATGTTCTTGTATATTACACAAAGACATAACAATGTATATTGATTATCAACTGCAAAATTATGATTTTCCATATTATTAATTTTCCGAATAACAGACATAATATTTTTATAATACGACAAAAAGCAGATTTCGAATGTCTCGTTTCATTAAATTACATAATAGCTTCCGGAAACTCTACAAAAACATCTGAAGACGTGCTATGTATCCGGAATTTCGCTGACTGATCTTGCAGATGAGAAACATATGGCTTATAAATATTGTCATATTCTCCATCAATAACTCCGTAGCTACCGTCAGATTTGAGTTGGTATCACGTATCTCATCTAGCCCCGATTCCAGTATTGAGGCTACGGCACTTACCGATGATAACATCACAATTTTTTATTTGGCGCCAAGTCTCAGCTCCACATCCTTATCATACTTCAATACCGTTCATACGAGATTTCCGAATCCAGCGCACCTGTCACAAGGCAACATCGTCATCCAACTTGCAGTCTGCTTCCTTCTTTTCCGCATGGTTCTCGGAAAAAAACACATCTCATTTTATTCCAATATCAAAAAGCAAAACAGTTTTTCTTTCGCCCAAAGATCGCTAAGTTTGCATAATAGCAATCTTCATTAAGAGAATGAGGCTACCCCGATCATATCGGACTTTAAATATTATCGGTGTAAATACCATATAAAAACAATCGACAAAATAAAATATCGTCAAATTGTCTGAAATGGGAAGCACCATTGACATAAACGAGGTTCGGATATGCAATCCGACAATTGATTCTGTTCTATTCGATGGAGAGTAATGCCTTTGAGATCAAAATAAAGTATTTCTTATCTTTTACTTTGAGCCATTTCTAATCTTATTTATAAACTTTATGGTAAAGAACAGGAGAGAACCATTCCGAATGCAAAGAATTCGAGGCCAATAAAGAGCGCGCCCGTAAGCGCCCCGCAGCATTGCAGAACAGATGGAGACAGACACGATATGCCTTGACACGGCATCAGGTCGCCGCAATCCGGAAATTGCATTTGTATTACATTGATTCCAAGTGATATCCGTTGTTGACATACGAAATAAATGCCCCCGGTCGTTAGAAATGTCCGAAACTTGAATTATCTTTGCGCCCCTCGTTTTTTGAAGCTATAAACACTATTTAACGGAACACAACGATGAAAAATGGAACTACCGAAACGAAAATTTCCTTTTCCATCCTGTCGCTGCGCTACCTGCTCCTTACGTTGAGCATACTGACGATCGTCCGCTGCGGCAAAAGCGACGAAGGATCGCCTTCTCCGGCTCCCGAAGCCGACAAATACGAAAGTTACTGGTATTATTCCTATGAAGCCGAACGGGTTCTTACGGCGGAGGATCTCTCCGCGGACGACTTCACGCCCTATACGCTGGGCAGCCTGGGCGACACGCTCTTCGTAGCCTGCAATGCGGACAACAGTCTGCTGCTCTTCGACACCCAACGGGAAAAGGTGCTGCGCACGCTGGATTCATGGGATTTCAACGGCGAGCAGAAACATTTCGACAGCAGAATCGAAGCCATCGTCCCGACTGCCGGCCGTCTCTATGTCGCCGAACGGGAGTCGAGGATTCACTGCTTCACGCTCCCGGCACTCGAATACGCCGGGTGCATCGGCAACGGCAACTGGAACAACGCCGTGTTTCAGGCGCAGGCCGTGGCTGTGGCCGACGGACTGGTGTTCAGCCGGGACAAGAACGGCACCGTGAGTCTCTACCGGGAAGCGGACGTAACGCCTGCAAACTATCAGCAGGTATCCCGCTACCGCCGCAGTGCGGCGGTAGGCGCCGTGAACAACAATTTCGCAACGCACTGTATGCGCCCTGACGGAGCGGGACGCCTGTTGCTGACGGATTACAACCAGCGGAAAATCCACGTGCTGGATATTTCTGCGGCAGCGGAGATGGAGAACGATGCCGCCCTCGACCTGCCGGAACAGGCTCTTTCACCCGCCTTCGCTCCCACGGGACTGGCCGTAACTCCCGAACGCTATTATGTTACGGGCGGGAACGGCATCCATATATACGACCGGGCCGATGGGAATTGGAGCAAAAGCCTGCCGGCAATCGGAGGACATGCCTTTTCGCAGCCCGCATACATTCAGGCACAGGCCGATTCCGTATTCTGGATCTCGGATATCTCGAAGCGGGCTCTGGTGAAAATGGCCGTGCACAAGAACGAAATCCGCGAATACGAACGGGCGGGCAGGCATCTGCTGCGGGTTTCGGAGCCGGCGGCACGCGGAGCTTCGCGCGAATTCTTCGTGGACATGCGGACACACGAAATCGTCGAAGAGCCATCCGTACAATAACAACCGAGTGTCAAACCTGTAAAACGACCGATTTATGTTTATTCGAAACAGCATCGCAAAAATCAGACTCTTCGCTGCGGCCGGCCTTTGCATCTTATTCTGGAACTGCTCGGAAGAGAACCTCGATACGCCGCCCGGCGGAAATCCGGATGCGGCCGGACTCTCGGGGCTTATCCACATGGCCTCCCCGGAAGACTATACCTCCGAGAACCATATTATCATGTTGCAGGACGACGAACCGGAGAGCATTTTCCTCGATCCGGCGCAACGCTCGTTCGATCCCCGCCGGCCGGTTCAGGTTTCCGTGACCGAAAACCAGGAGTTGCAGCTGCGGGCCTACTCGCCGCGGCGCATCCGCGACCTGAAAGTCTGGGCCTCGGTCGAGGGCTATCCGGACGAATTCCTGCTGGCGCAGTTCGACATTGTGCCTCCGTTCCTTGAATTCCGGACATCCGTTCCCTTCGTTTCAGCGGACAAGGAGTATACGACCGCGGCGGGGAAGACCATTCTTATCCTGAAAAACCCGCATCTGGGACCGGAGGACCTTGCCCTGCGCATCGAATGCGAAGATCCCTATTACAAGAAGTTCGCGGCCATCAAGACTACATGGAGTATCAGCTTCTCCAATTTCGAATACCCGAATCACCCTTACTGGCTCGCCATGAACCCCGCGCATTGCCGCGAGGCCGTGGCCATGTCGCTGAACATGGCCTACCTGTTCTCGACACAAGAGTATCAGGATTCGCTGCGGGTCAACGACCACCGCTTCGTCGACAACGCGCTCAATACGCTGAGCGCCGAGACGCTGCTTTCGCAATCCCTGACCCGTCCGAGTTTCGCGTGGGGAACGCTCCACGTTCAGGGCGGATTGGGCGGCGGCGGCACGCTGGGGTTGCAGGACGTCTGCTTTCTGGGACACTATGCCGACGACAAGAGCGACAACATGGCGCTCTTCCACGAGTTCGGTCACGGCATGGGCTATGCCCACGGTAACAATACCGTCATCAGCGAGAGCGGCGGCAAATACAGCTTGCGGCAGATGTGCCAGTCGATCTATCTCCGGTTGAGCCTCACCAAGGAGCTCCCCGTCTACTCGCGGCGTTTCATGCACAGCCGACGCAACCATTACGACCAGTGGAGCGACAACCGGCTGGCCTATTTCGGAGCTGCGGGGCGTTACTACCGCGGCCAGTATGTCATCGAAGATCCCGAGTTGGACGAGCTGGACGGCGGGTTGGCCGGCGGAGCGGATTTTCTGAAAACGGACAGCGGTGGCAACAAAGGCGACGCACTGCGTTTCCGGTTCGACTATGCGGCGGCCGGAGTAGACCAGCGCGACTATGCCCCGCGCGATGTCTATGTCTACGACGATTTGCTCTATGTTGCCAACGATATGCGGGCCGGAGATTATAGCCTTGATATCTTCGACCTCTCGACCGGCAGCCCGAAACTGCTGAAGCGCATCACCGCATGGAAAGATCCCCAGTCCGGAGCCGAGGTGACGCTCGGCAAACCCACGGGAATCTACCGCTCATACGATAAAATCTATCTGTCCGGAACCGGCAGCCGCGTCTACGTGTTCGATGCCAAGACGTATGAATGCCTGAATTTCCTGACGCCCGCGGGAGGTGCTTTCAGCGTGGCCGTCGCAGACGGGGTGGTATATAGCATACTGGATGCCGTGTATGCCATGCCGGAGCATCTGGTGACATCCCAGCATGCGGGCAACGTTCCTACGCTCGCAACAAGTGCCAAATGGAGCCGCTCGGAAGACAATACACTTGCACGCGACCCCAAGGGAGGAATATATGCCGTGGTCGGCGGACCCCGGAAAATCATGCGCCTGGACAGGAGTCTGCTGATGTCCGGAAGGTTGGGCGTCGCACATGAGCTGACTTTCGAGCAGGCACCCCGCGGAGTCTGCTTCGCAGACGACGGACGCATGTTCGTGAGTTTCGGAAATTCCTCGAAAGTGCGTTTCGCCCGTGTGAACCCCGAATCGGGCGAAGTGCTCGAAGACCTGACGAAAATCGGCGATGTCGAATTCAAGAATCCTTACAAATGCCTCATTCGACGCAATACGCTTTTCGTCGTGGATCGCCTGCCCGACTTTTGCGTCTACGCCATTCCGCTGAAAGAACTGGAATGAAAAGTCTGCGAGGCACAAACGATGCGAACGGGCTGCCGGAAAGTTATCCGGCAGCCCGTTCTGTTTCGGACGGCATTCGGGGAAACTCTCCGGTCTGGAAATGCTGCGAACGAAACGAAAACCGCAGCGGTGGGAAATAGGAATCGCACAAAGGCAAGACCCCGCCTCCCGAACATTTTGCCTGACAATTTCTTGTTCTGTCGCTGATGTTTAACGGCAATTAATCTGCGAACCTGTTGCTTAAATCCATCCGTTCGTGAAGGATGCGTACGACCTCGATCGCCCCGTCGGCCGGAATACGGTAAAAGATGATGTGTTTGTTGACCTTGAAGCCGTACGCTTTCTCCCCGAGTTCCTTGTATTCCCGGCCGAACAGCACGGGATTGCCTGCCAGCTTGCGGCAGGAGGCGATCAGTAACCTGTAATAAGTGTCCGCCTGTCGTTCCGACCACTTATCCGCCGTATAGTTCCAGATGTCGGAGAGGTCTTCGACCGCTTTGCGGGCAACCCGTATTTCAGCCATTCGCCCGCTTCGCTTTCAGGGTTTTCAGATGCTCTTCCGGATCGAATTCCTCGGCTACACCGCTGTCGACTCCTTCGCGGATCGCAGCTTTCAACTCCGTCAGACGGCTCTCGTTCTCCTCCAAAAGCCGCAAGCCGGCCCGAATAACCTCGCTGGCATTGTTATAACGCCCCTGTGCGATTTTTGCCTTGATGAAATCCTCGAAATAAACGCCGAGGGCTACCGATGTCGTTTTCATAGTTGTTTAGTCTTTACGCAAAATTACCAATATTTAATAATAAAACAAAATCCCGGCCGGATTTATTGCCTCGGCCGGGATCGACGATTCGGATTTCGACTTTTCAGGTGTGGATCATCCAGCCGTGAAACGGCTCGTCGATGAAACAATGCGATTGATCCGGGCGGCCGTGATAGACCAGTCCGCCGACGAGGCCCAAACGCCCATCGGGATAGCGTTTCTTGAAGAGGAATGAATAGGGCGCGAAGTCCCTGTAAAGTTCGATCTGGCACGGATGATCGGGATTCCGTTCCCGGCATTCAAGCCGTTGCAGACACTCCCGGAGCGTCCTGTCGCCGATACTCTCGGCATATTGCACTACTTTATCGTAGTGCTCCTGACATATGATTTTCATAATAGTCCAAATTTTTCATTAATCTATATCGCAACCGATGAAGGTTCGCTCGTTGATAAGCAGGTAATAATAACCGTTGCCGCACCCGCGGAATTCTTTTGAAAATCCAGCATTCAGGTCTCCGGCCTGATGGTAGTCGTCATCCTTGTCGCAAGGCTCCACCCAGAGCGAGCCATCGTAACCCCGGAAGTCGAATTGTACTGAATGGTACGGCGTGCGGTTTCTGACGGCCTCGCAGAAACACCGGTACGTTTCCTCGCCGCACCATTTGCGCACGGCTTCGAGCGAGATGATCTGCCCGTCGATGGGGGTTCCGGTCGTGATACCGTTTTCATAGAGGTTCTTGCTGTAATCTGCATTTCGGATTTTGCGTATGAACGGACTTGTGAATCCTGCCTTGGCGGCTTCGCGCTGGAACTTGCGGATCAGGCGGCGGTCGGTTTCCACGGGATCTTCGGCCGGAGCCGGCCAGAATATCTTTTCGATTCCGTCCCAGTCGCTGAATCCAAATCCCCGCCTTCGTTTGCCGACAGCTATGATGCCGCAAACGTTCTGATCGCGGTTGTAAAACAGGCGTCGGCGTCGACCTTGATATTGGATATACAGGGAGTTCGGGGTTTTCGGATCGCGTAGATATCGTTCTGCTTCGTGCATGGCTGATGTTGGATTAAATGGATATTATGTGAGTTGCAATATTATCGTTCTGTACCGGGCAGCGTCAGACACGCTGGAATCTGAACACCGGCTCGCTCACAGAGGTCGATGATTCGGCAAGCCAGCGTGTCAATGTCTTTCAGATCAAGTGCCATACGGATGACGGTTTCGTCCCACGCCGTAACTTTTCCTGTGGGGCATAGCTTTTCATTGATAAAGTCTTCAAGCGCCACACAGCGGCCGTTACGGCCCTGAAGCCGGACAAGCGAGATATTATAGATCAATTCGGGAGCGAAGCCCGTCCCCTGAGCGAGACGCTCGGCGTTCTTGTTGATGCGATAGGTTTTCATTGTTTCTGAGATTTAAGATTTTTGGTATCTTCTTCTATGATTTGAAAGTCGTCGGGATTCCAGCCCTTTGCGACCAGTGCGGCCTGTGCGTCGATGACGCTCGGAAAAATGCGGCGGTGCTGCCGCGAGAAAGAGATGCGCCCGGCCGAAATACGCCGCACGGGGCGCCCCCGGTATTCGAGGTGCAGCGGCACGGAACGGGACGGTAGTGCAGGAAGCCCCGCATGCGCAGCAGCAGGCTCCGTTCGTACGCCTTGTCCTCACGGCAACGCTCCCACGCCTCGTATTTGTCGATGCCGTCGGTCAGCAGCGTGTAACCGACAGCCCGGTCATAGCGGGTTCGGCCCTGCCAAAGGCCCCTGAAAAAGAGCGACAGCAGTTCCAGTTCGAGTGTCGGACGGCCTTTCGTGCGCAACGTTTCGGTCAGCGATTCGATCTCGCCGTAACGGAAGTCGAGCGGGCGGATGTTGTTCGCCGCCATGCGCACCATCACCCGTAGATCCGAAGTAATGGTGATACGTTTTACGATCATGTGACTCATAATAGCAGAAATGAAGAGCGCCGCGACCTTTCGGCCGCAGCGCAGGTTAGAAAATATGAAACAATACTATTCCAGAGTTTGCAATCCGAAATCGTCGCAAGCCAGATGGAGATGCTCGCTGAACGAACTGTCGCAATAATAATCGCCCATCCGTCCGGCCAACTCCTGCAGATCGCTGTCCGTAACCGTCGCAGTGTCATATCCGTGTCTTTCGAGGGCTGCACGGTTCAGAAAGGCGATGTCGAACTCTGCATTCGGATCGTCCTTGCTCGGAACGCTTCGCAGCTTCTCGGCGGTGAACCTGCAAATCTCGTCAGGGTCCTCCTTCTCCGTCCGGTTCGCATCCCCGTGCTGCCGGGAGAACTCGTCGCCCCAGGCAATGAGTGTCGCGGCCGTATCGCGGAAGTTGTCCGAGGGCCGGAATTTCCTGCGACCGGCTTCATAGGCGATATCGACCAGCACCTCGGCATAGTCGCGCAGGGACACATTGTCCGGAAGCGCTGCGGGCTGCCTTTTCATAAAGGCGGTGATGGCCTCGGCATAGATCCGAAGCTGCAACCGGTCGCGCTCCGCGGCGGCTTCGTCGCAGTCCAGCCCAAACTCCGGGGATTCATGGCCATCGAGGAAGGTCTGCAACTCGCCCAGCCGGAAAACGTCGTAGCGCGTAGGATATTCCGGCAGGCAGCGTTCCACAAAATCTTCCGTAAGATCGCTTGTCGTCTGCGGCGCAGCTTCGGTGGCCGGAATGAAGTCATACTCCTCTAACCATTCGACGATACTTTGCAGGGTATCGCAGGAGATATTTTCAAGCGGAAGCGGGAAATCATCTCCATCCCAGCCGTCCATCAGGCAGACGGGAGTCAGCCCGTCCTCACAAAATTCGAGGGAGATTACATTGCGACAAAGACCGTCGTATCTGATTGTAAGGGGCGACTCGTAATACTCCTCGTCGGCGAGGCCGTCCGTATCTGCCAGCCGCTCGCGATCTGTCGCATCGGCCGAATAGGTTCCCAGGCGCCCTTGCCGGCTGGCGATGACCGAGCGGATCACACCGATCTGATAAGTGCGCAGTTTTTCGAGTGTTTCTTTGTTTTTCATAGTCATAGAGAATCAAGTTATTTATAAGAAAATTCCGGTCTGACGAAATAACAGGCCGTGGTATTCCGCCCGTGATCCTTGACGAGTTTCACAGGCTGGGGCGCGTTGTAGATGTGCCGCTCGGAAACGGGAGCATCGAGTGCATCCCACCCCTCTTGCGATACGGCGGTCTGTTCGTCCCGATAACACCAGACGATGACGGATTTCGTGTCGGGAGCCGCGAATACGGTTCCTTCGTAATCGGAGAGAAACTGCCGGAACTCCTCCTCCGCCCGAAACGAAATGCAGTCGCCCCGGTAAAGGTCACCGTCCCGACGTTCCGGCTCCTTATGAAGGCTGACCTTACGCCACTTCTCGGTGGAGAAATCGCCGTAAAGCGGCTCCGGTTCCCGGTATTCCCACAGCGGCACCTCGGCGCAGAATCGGACGGCTCCGTTGCCGCAGGCGCCGCAATGGCCCCAAGCACAGAAATCCCCCGGCACAGCACCGGAAAGCTTCAGTTCTTGTGGCATCACGGCTGTAAAAGGCCCGCCGCTGACCGAGCAGCCGATACCGCAGGCTGTCCTCCACACGAAAGGCACGTAAGGGCACAGGCAAATCGAAAGCATTCCATCTTCACGGACAGTCTCGATCAGGGCATTGCCGTAAAAGTCACCGTAGCGCGTGGTATAGCGTACCCGATCGCCGACCTGCGGGATAAGCGGGTTCCGGGTGCGTTCGATATGACGCACCCGCTTATTGACCATGTCCACGTCCTCTTGTGTCAGACAATGTTCATGGTCGTAAAGCGTATTCATCGACAGCAGCGTTTCGCAGCTGTACCGATCTTCGGCTTTGGATTGTTGCATATTGCTGATAATGAAAGCACCGAGACCTTTCGGCCACGGCGCAGGTTGAACAAACGTTTATATTCGGTTTCTGGATCAGGCTGCTTCGGACGGAATTGCTCCCGGGGTTTCCGGCTCCTGCTCTACAGCCAGCCGTTCGGAGATCATCCGCGCGGCACGGTTCACGTCCGTGAGGATGTCGAACAGGTAGGTCGGCTCTTTATGGAACTCCGCCAGCCAGTCCTTGATATAGGCAGCGCTCTCCTCGCGGGGCGTCGTGGCGAAGCCCAGCATCGCGCCGCACAGGGCCGCCGTAAGTTCGGCGACCAGTTCCTCCCGGATATAACCGGCATCTCCGTAGCAAGCGCCAAAAGAACGGTTCAGACGCTCCGGATGCCCCGTGCTGTGCGTGACTTCGTGGAGAAGTGTCGTGTAGAATGCCGCGCCCTCCGGAAACTGCCGTTTTTCGGGACAGACGATCCGGTCGAGCGTCGGCGAATAAGAAGCCCTGTTACCGGATTTGAGCAGGATGTGACAGAGCCACGACTGCTCCATCAGCATCCGGTCCAGCGGCTCGCAAGCCAAACCGTCCGAGTAGTCTATCGGCCCGGTCGGTGTCGTAAGCGAGGAATATCGCTCCGGATGCCGCTCCTGCATATCCGTCTGGTCGATGTTGAAGACCGGATAATAGCGCATCACGGGCAGCACGTCGTATTGCCGCCGCTGCTCCTGCGGCAGGCGGTAATAGTCCGCCAACTCAATCTTCTTGCGGGTCTCCTTATGGCGGATATACAGTTTCCAGAAGAAGACCGGGAACGAACCGGAGCCTTTGAGGATGTTCAGACCCTCCTCCTTGGCCTGCTTGAAGGTCATGAAGAGCGGCGTACTGTAGCCTGCGATCTCCGAGAGGAACAGCAGCATCAGGATATTCCCGCCCCGGTAGGGTGTGCCGCGCAGGTTACGCGGAAGACCGTGCGCAAGGTCGGCGATCCACGGCTTGCGCCACTCCTCGGTGAGCGTCTCCATTTTCTTTATCATCAGCTCCGTCAGCTGCGGAGCGATCTTTTCAATCAAATTCTTATTCATGGCTCTTGTCTTTAAGTTATTCTTCCTCCGGAGCGGTAGCTTGCCGCCAGAGACGGATCTTCTCGCCGTTCGTCCTGCCGTTCCACCACATGTCGCAGGCGTCGCGGAAAGCCCTGTAATCATCCTTCGAACTGAAATTCTCCGGATTCAGACCGGTGATAATTTCCCGGTCTTCTTCTGTCGTTCCGTCCTTCCACCACGGCTCGACCGTATCGGACATCAATTCGCTCTCGCGTACCTGACGGGTATGTTCTGCACAGTCGTCGCACCACAGGTCATCCTTGTCTTCCGCCTCGGATTCTACTTCGTGCGTGTTGCTGTCCACCCAGACCTGGCAGGATACCCGTAGCGAACCGCATTCGGCACAGCGCCACGGATCGGTGGGCATCTCTGCTGTCGGTTTTTCCGCAATAGGTGTCTGTTCCGGAATCTCTGAAATCTTATTCATAGCAGTCATAATGAAAAGATGGAGCAGGCATGACCTGCTCCGCCGGTTAAACAATTTTTTTTATCCCGGTTCGGACATCTGCCGTCTTCGGGTCATAATCATTTTTTCGTCACGGATTTCGTCTGTCCGTGGATCGGATTGGAGGTAAGGATCTTGCAGTATTTCACGCCCTCGACCTCGACAGGTTCCTTGGCAACCAAAAACCGCACGGAGAAACACTCTGTTTTAACCAGCGCGAGGAGCTTCGAAGCCAGACATACGTTCGAGAACTCCACACCATTGACGGCATGCCGCTTCGTCTTCGGGAGCTCCTTATGCCGGTCGCCGCGCAGCAGGAATCCCGTTTCATCCTGTGTCTTGCACAGGTACCAGTCTTTCGGGTTCTCCTCGTCCTGGGCCATATTGAGCCGGCTTTCGTGTTGCAGATCCATCTCCGCGGCCAAAGCTCCCGACAGGTAGATGTAACCGTGACGGTTCACACGGATCGTACGTTGCTCCGCAGACTTCGAGGGTGAATAGCTGTTTTCCTTGTTCCAGATAAATAGTTTCATGACATTCGATTGTTTAGATTCGACGATTCATTTCGATACTTTCAGGCATATGCCGCATAGGGGGATTCCACAGCCGCCGCAAGCATGTAACTGCGCAGTGCGAAGCAGCGGTTCCTGCGTACGGCCTGTACGACGCCCCGCACCTTGCGGGATATCTCGGAAGGTGTCGCACCCGCATATTCGGCCAGCGTCCGATAACTGCATTGCCCGCAGGTTTCGTAATAGCGCAGCGTGAACAGATGGTATTCTCCATAAGAGAAGTTGCGCCGTACGAATTCCAGAATATCCTGCACCAGACGGTCGCAGGCCCTGAGATCCTCTTCCGGAACCGCAGGGCCTTCGGCTCCCAGCCGCAGGAAAAAATCCTCGCCGGGATGGATGCAGCAGTGCGGGGTGCAGCGTTTGTGGAGCGATATTCTCCGGTAACAGCCGCAGAAATAAGCTCCGAAGTCGAGAATATCCACCTCCGGGCTGCGGGCCTTTTCCCGCACGAGCAGGTAGGTGTCGTGGAAAGTGTCTTCATCGAGGCCGTCAGGGCCGAGGTATCTCCGCAGCCGCTCATAGCAGGCCGAGAACCACGCATCGAAGCGTACGAGATCATGTGACATAGGCTGTATGCTTTTGAAGTAAGACGATCGTGCCGGTGATTCCGGAATCAGATCAGAACCGGCAAGGTTCTGCCGCCGGGCTCCTCTTGGAGGAGCCATCTCCCGTGGTGGCGGAATGCGGTGTGTTCCTGCTGCGGAAGCGCTCCGCGATAAGTACAGAGCAATACCTCCGGTATGGCGCCGAGGCGTCCTGCCGAAGCAAAGGCCTCCAACGTATTTTCAGCGGCTTTGAAGCTGCGGAACCGACCCAGACTCAGGGTGCGGTTCGAATTGAATATCTCGATCATGGTTTCTGTTATTATCCGTACGCAGGTACGGCGATGATTGAACGATTGTCGTTTATCCGGGAAAAGAAAGGCCCGGAGCAGCCTTATGCCGCTCCGGACCAAAAGGTATGGACTTATGGCTATGCCGCCGTTTTCATCTCCTCCGGCATTCGGGTGTCGGGTTCGATATCGGGATCCTGCGGAATAATAAGCGGCTCCGGCGACGGTTCTACGGCAGGCGTCTCGTCCGGCAGCAGGTCGGGAACCGCCTCGGGCTCGAAGTCCGGAGCCTCCTGCATCGAGACCGCCAACTCTTCGGACTCGGCTTTTGCCTGCAAAGCGTCGATCTGCTCCTGAAGACGGGCTTTGCGACGCTCGTAGACTTGCAGATACTCCTGCTGCACCTTCTGGCTCTGCTCCGTGAAGTTCATATCCGCGAAGCGGCACATCATTCCCGTCAGAAGCGTTTCGTCCGTACAGCGGTACTCCGGAGCCGCCGAGCGGAAGTAGTCCACCAGATAAGCGCGAACCAGCGCCGCCTGCTGCTTGGCCGTGATACGACCCGCCGCAGCGAACTGCTCCCGGTCGGTCAGGCAAGAGCCCTCCTTAGGCCGGAAACCACACTGGCGGAGTTTCGAGTCGCTCATTACCCGCTGCATCACGGCATAGTAGAACATCTGCTGCTCCTCTTTCTGCAAGGGCTTGTTCGCAACTTTCACATCGAGGAAGACACGCTTCATATCAGCGGTAATATGTTCGTAGCAGATTTCCCGGTAGCGGCGATCCTGCTGCATCAGCCCTTCCAGCGGCGAAGGAGGGACGACGGTGACGAAGACCTTATGCTCATCGTCCTGCCCCTCGTTTACTGTCACTTCCCGCTCCTCGTCTCCGATCTCTTCGTAGCGGATTTCAATATCGAGGTTGCCGATGACGGCGTATTTGCGCACGCGCCCTTCCGAGATGTCGAACTCCAACTGCTGTGTCTCTTCGGCGAATGCCGCCATTTCGGCTTCGTACTCCTCCTGAGCCTCGGAGAACTCCTCTTCCGATTCGAACTCTTCGGCCTGCGGAGCGTCGGGCATCTGAGGGCCTTTGTCGTAGTGATAAATGCTGTATTCCAGCTCTTCGACGTGATAGCCCTCCTGTTCGAGTGCTTCGAGCACCGCGACGGGCGTTGCGCCGTTCGTCGCCAGCGTCGTACGCGGATCGTCCTTCAGCAGTTTCAGCGCTTTCTGCACGAGAAACTCGTCATTCTTGCGGAGCATGCACTCACGGTTCTGGCAGCCTGCGCAGCCGTCTGCACATTCATCCTTGAACAGCACCTGATTGGCCGTGTTGTGCTGGCAGGAAAGGCACTCCGTCTTATCGAAGTTATAGCTTTCCAGCTTGGTCATGTAACGCTCGTAGAGCCGCCGGGCAATATCTTTGATCCGCGCCGTCTTCCACGAGTTGTAACACCCCTCGGCGAAATGATCGTCGTAGACCTCCTGCTGGATGTCGGCAGGATATTTGGCGATCTCCGTGGCGACGCCTACTGAAATATCCTCCCGGTCGAGCATTTCGGCCAAAGCGTCGATCAGCTCGCAGAGCTTCAGACGCGAGCGGATATAGGCTTCCGACTTGCCGAACTTGCCCACGAGGCTCTCGATCGTATGCCGTCCCGACTGCAAAGCCCGCTTGTAGGCGGCGGTCTCCTCGCGCGGCCGCACGTCCTCACGCTGCAGGTTCTCCGTGATGGCGGCATCCTCGGCCTCGGCGTCCGACAAATTACGCACGAGGGCAGGGATGAATTTCAGGTTCGCCATCGCGGCCGCCCAGTAGCGACGCTCGCCGTAGACGATCTCGAAGCCCTCGTCCCTCGGACGCACGCAGATAGGTTGAAGAACGCCCGACAGTTTGATGCTCTCGGCAAGTTCCAGCAGCGTATCCTCGCGGAAGTTCTTACGGGGATTGTAGGTCGAATTGACGATCTTGTTCAGGTCCAGCAGCCGGATATCCGTCTCGGGATGGGCTGTCGGCTGTTCTGTAGCCCCGGTATCCGCAGCCGTTGCCTGCGGTTCGGCGGATTGCGTGGCGGGAGTCTCGGCTGCAACCGGGTCTTGCGCTTGCACCGCAACGGCCTCGGGAACGGCCGGCGTATGAACTGCGGCCTTACCGCTCTTCTTCGATTTCGAATTTGCTTTTGCAGTCTGCATAACATGTAACAGTTTTTACCGTGTGTCTCACGTGTTTATGCCCACACGAATTTTATCGTTTTATCGCGCAAGCAATGAATAATATGTTATGAGGCTTTATATCCCGAATGGGTCGGTTGCCTCGGAAAGGTTCATAAGCCCGAGGCGCAGGTGCAGGGGCGGAAAAATACCGCAGCTCCGGCGAGGATGATTTTTCCGTCCCGGAGCCGGAGAGGGAGGCGCGGCCGACCGGCCCGGGCTTATCTTTCCCGAGGGCAACCGACAAGAGGTTATTTTTTGGAGAATTTAACGCTTTTGTGTATATTTGATTACAATGTATAAATACCTATCACCTATGCTACATTTGGCACTTATTGCAGTAAAGGTTGGCAAAGATTGCTATCCGAATATCAAAAAGGTTCTAAATCCTGAGTGGTATTTGTTTAACACACTTTATAAGGTTGATAAAAAGGAGGATAAACTGATTTTGAATAAACAATATCCTTTCATCTTGAATGACAATCAACCCGGTAAAACCAATTTTTGCGATGAATTCTGGGGAGAGAATATCTTTATACAGGCAATAGTCGGAAAAAACGGAAGTGGGAAAAGTTCTATTTTGGAAATTATATTCCGAATGATCAATAACCTCTCCGTCAAACTGCTTAAAAATATTCGCCCGGATAATATCTCCGAGGAACTCCATATGGTAAGGGGAATAGATGCGGAATTATATTTTATTATCCATGATAAATTATGTTGCTTAAAATGCAAGGATGAGGAGGTTATGATTGATCTCGGAGATGGATTCAAACCTTATGGTAAGCAATTAGATGTTGAGCCCAGATGTGAAAGTTCCATAGGTGAAATGGGAATAACCCATGAGAATATTTACACTACTCTACATAACTTCTTTTATACGATCGTATGCAACTATTCTTTACACTCGTATAATCTTGAAGATTACATCGAGGAATCCATCGACAATAAATCATCCATTTGGCTCAGAAGCCTCTTTCATAAGAACGATGGATATTTAACCCCCATTGTACTAAATCCTTACCGGGATGATGGACTCTTAAATGTCAATAATGAACTAAACCTAACGATCAACCGCTTAGCAGCCTTATTGATATTATATGATCAAAATAAGGATGAAGAAAATAACCAATTTATAGAAGGGTATGATTTGGGCTCTATAAAAGCCATGTATGATGAAAATTATATAAATAAAAAATATTCATTCAATAAAAGTCGCGGAAGTTACCAAAAGGAATTGTTTCAGGTAGATACAACTACCGAGCATTCTCTGTTTTCTTGTATAAAAACATACATTCAAATTGAATATCAACTACATAGCCCATCAGAGGTGGCTAATATTGAATATGTAAATGCAGCTTATAAATATTTGGCATACAAAATACTATCCATTTCAGATAAATATCCAAGTTATTTGGAGGATGTTAAATATGATATTCAGGATTTGAATAAATTGGATCCTGATAGAGATGGAATAGATAAATTAATTAGTCACATTCATACCGATACGTCGCACATAACATTGAAGGTACGCCAGACCGTTAGATATATAGAATATCTCTACAACGGCGGTAACCCGGAAATCAATCGAATCGAGGATTACATAGGCTCTCTAAAGGGTAACTCGACACCGGACGAAATCACAGAGCTACTTCCTCCTCCATTTTATCGTCTTCAGATATACCTGCAAAATTCACACGGTGAACAGATTCCGTTTAATAAATTAAGTTCCGGGGAAAGGCAATTTATCTTTTCCTCGACAACCTTCTTATATCATATTCGTAACATCTTGTCCATTCCAGAGGCAGATGGCAATAACAGACGAATCCCATACAGACATATAAACCTCGTATTGGATGAAATCGAATTATGCTTTCATCCGGAATATCAGAGAACTTTTATTTATAATTTGCTCAACTTCATCAAACGATTAGGGCTGAACAAGAAATGTGCTTTCAATATTATACTTGCAACGCATTCTCCATTCATCTTGTCGGACATTCCGGATTGTAATATTCTATATCTTAAAGACGGACATCAGGCAAATCAAATGATTACCGTCAACTCGTTCGGTGCAAATATTCATGACCTACTGAGGCAAAGTTTCTTTCTGGAGAACGGGACAACCGGAGAATTTGCCAAACATCTGATTCAACAGATTATAGAGCGTATTCAAGAGTTAAGAGAATCTCATACGACTTTTTCGACATGTGAATATCAAAAATGTAATGCTATTATCAGACAAATCGGAGAACCCCTCATACGCACAAAGTTATCCATGATGCTCGATGAAGTTTACAACGATGATGCTGCCGAACGTTTGAATAAGAAAATAATTGAATTAGAAGCCGAATTGCATAGAAAAAAGCAGGAATTGGCAAATATTAAGAACTTGAATTGATATGTGGCATTTGGAATTTTTATCTCCGGTTCAAGAAGGGGCATATATTGCTATGTTCTTGGAACAGATGAAAATAAACAGAGATAACATCTCCATAAAAAGTGTTAAAAAATATTTAACGGATGATTTATTAAGAGAGATTTTGATAAGCCGTCCCCAAAAGTTATATGGCATGTGCGAGGATTTGAAATCGCATCTTTTTCCGCACGAACAATACGGACCTTTTATCAACGCATATAGAAAAAAAGAACGATCCAGATCCAGAACTGAAAAAGATTGCATAAAAAAATTCAAACAAGTTATAGATGTATTTGATTATGAGTCTTATATAGACAAAGCTAACGGATATAAATTGGCGAGATTGATCGGACGGAACAGTTGTGTATATTGCAATCGGCAATATACGCTGATAGTAGATAATCCCAAGAACATCGTACGACCCGAATTCGACCATTATCTGCCCAAATCGAAATATCCGTTTTTTGCGATGTCTTTATACAATCTGATCCCGTCATGTCACATCTGCAATAGTAGTTGTAAAGGAACGAAGGAGTTCTGCTTCACCATGAATCCTTATTTGACAGACGGCAATAAAGAATATTTCACATTTTCGTATGAAGGGAGTGATGCAGCATCTTTAAAGGTAATATTAAAAGATATTGATCCGTCTGCAAAAGAGCTATGCGAATCTTTTCATCTGGAAGAAATTTACAATGCCCATTCTCAATTAGAACTTAAAGATTTATACACATTTGCGCAAAAGTATTCGAGTACATATCTCTCGGATATATTACCTCAAACAGTTCGAGACTTTACGCCCTCTCAAGAAGAAGCCTTCAACTGCATATTTGGCACTGAAATAGATAGAAGTAAAGACAATAATCGTCCTCTTAGCAAATTCAAGCGAGACATCTTAACTGAGCTAAAAGTGTTAAAATCGGATGAATAAATCATAGCCGAAATATTCATATGTCCTTGAAAATCCGCAGACACCCCGAATAGGGTTCTGCGGGTAAAATTTATTTATACCGGAATGAACTACACTCGTTCCAGCACAACAATCTCCGCACGGCAATTCGTGCGTGCGAACGGCTCCTGCATGGGTGTCCGGTAGTGGACGATAAAGTGCCGCATCGTCTCCTGCACGGCTTTGGGACGCTGTTTGTCGATAAAGCCGTACGGCAGAAGCAGCACGGATCGGTCGCCTGAGTTTTGCGCGCGGGAAAGCCATTGCAGGAAAGATGTACACTCCATAATCTCAAACGGCGGATTGGAAATAACATTCTCGCAGCGGAAGTCAATCTCATGAAACTGCATCCGCAGTGCGGCAGCATCGGGATAGAGGCGTTCGTAAAGATCAACCAGCTCCGCATCGGCATCTAAGCCGAGGATTGCCGACGGATGCACGCCTTCGAGGAGCAGGGCGCGCGTAAGCTGCCCCGTACCACGATACGGCTGTCATTGTCGAAATATCGCACGGCCAGTGCCGCCATCTGGCGGGCCGTACGGTCGGGTGTCAGGTATTGCGAAGCATAGACGCCCTTGCGGCGCTGTCGTTCGCACATTACATCGTACGGCCAGTTATCGCCGCCGTAGAGGAACGGCAGTTCATTGTGCTGCTGCCAGTAGTCGAGAATCTCCGGCAGCGTGTCCGGCCAGTAAAAGCTGCGCCGCAGGTAGTAATTCAAAAGTGACGGGCGTTTTGGGATTTTTTCAAAGATTTTCATCGGGTCAAGTTTTTTAGTTATTCATTTTTTTATCTGGAATCAGGATCGCTGCGACGGATGAATAGAGCGTTGTGCCACAATCCGAAACCGTATTCCTTTGACCCTGCGGCGGGAGACGCAGAGCCAAAGGAATATCGATCATATAAGTATATGGTTTAGGTGTTCATATCTTCGGGCGAAGCCGCGACTCCGTCGTCCTGACAATAGTCGAAGCGCATCAGCGTTGCGACACGGGCGTACTCCTCGTCGTAATACGTGTCGTATTCTTTCTGAAACACCTCCTTGTAATGGGTTCCGCCGACGGGATCGTCGGGGGCATCGGCTTCGACGAATGCTTCGAAAGGTGCACCGTGGGCGTTCAGCAGCCGTCCGACGGCCAGATCGCAGGCAATATCCATAATCGACGCGTTGATCGCGTCCTTATGGTTACGGTAATATTCGTGTAAATTCATGGTTTCGTTCATTAAAATGTTCTTGGTTTGAGTTATTGTATTTCTGCGGACATCAGGTCGGTGTCCGCAATGCAGATCGGGTTTGTTCCGGGTATTCATTGGGCAGACTCTTTCCGGATTCGGATTTGCTCCTCTGCGAATTGTCTGTTCCACCACGCCTCGCAGGCATCGACAAGCATTTGATACTTCTCTTCGGAAGGTTGTCCGTGATGCAGTTTCCGTCTGCGGCCGAGTAAATCATAACCGTAGGATCTCCATTATTGTTTTCTATATCCAGTGGATATTCCGTTCCGGGAATCTGATAAGCAGCATCTTCCTGATAGGTCG
>OKWE01000589.1_pt1 | contig 30125 bp, 42 predicted proteins | sample 1607051 | NCBI WGS metagenome assembly OKWE01 (sample SAMN04414079, study PRJEB24778) | human gut metagenome | material: faecal | host: Homo sapiens | reverse complement strand
TCAGCTGGGAGAGCGCTTGAATGGCATTCAAGAGGTCAGCGGTTCGATCCCGCTTGTCTCCACCAATCGTTCATAATACGAACACTTACTTCTTTCGTATCCGATAGGGTAGGTGTTGCGGTGTAATTGAATCTGACAGTGACTAAATAGTTGCTGTCAGATTCTTTTTTTATTACAGCTTCTCTTAAAAGCGTATTTAAAACTGCTTCACGTGCTTTTGTTGGCTCCATATGGCGAAATTGCGATAAAAAGAATGCAATGTGCTGCTTGGTAATTTCAAACGATGCAGAACTTAGATTTTCGTGTGCCAGGGCGAGGTTGATAGATTTTAACTCATCTTCGTTCTTTTTAATAGCATTGGCCAATGTTTCAGAAAATAAACCGGATTCCAATGCTTTAACACAGTTTGCCAGCTTCTTTTCGGTTTCTTTTTTTTGCATCTCCAGTTCTTTAATGCGCGGGTTTTCTTCCTGCTGCTGGCTTATCTTAAAAGCCTGCTCAGCAATTATATCAATGTTTTCATCAGATGATAAAACATCCATTGCTGCTTCAAAAACTGCATCCTCCAGCTCGTCACGATTAATATAGCCAATCTTGCAGGCGGTGTTGTGACGGCGTGTGTTGTAGCAGCCATAATAATAATACTTTTGGCTGTTGCGGCTGGTGCCAGAAATACCAACCATATTGCCGCCGCATTCGGCGCATTTTAATTTTGTAGTTAATAGAAACATATCGCTTTTTCTGTTCACGGCGTTTTTATCTCTCTTTTTTGCGGCTATACGGCGCTGACAGGTTTCAAAAGTCAACTGGTCAATAAGCGGTGGAACCGCGTTTTCAAGTACAATATCATTCCATCTGAAAGTGCCTATATAAACCGGGTTAACAATCATCCGCTGAAAACTGCTGCGGTTAAATTTGTTGCGCAGGCTTGTTTTGTAATTAAGGCTGTTTAAATAATCTACAATGCTTTTAATTTTTTCACCGCGCGCAAAACGTATAAAAATTGCTGTAACAGCGCGCCCGGCAACAGGGTCTGGTATTAAGTGTTTTTGAGCATCAACTTTGTATCCAAAAGGAATACGGCCGGATGCCCAGCGTGCGGCCAAAGCGTTTTCTGTCATGCCGCGTTTTACTTTTTGCGCCAGCTCCACGCTGTAATATTCTGCCATGCCTTCCAGCACGCTTTCTAAAATAATGCCGGCAGGGTCATTAGTAATATTTTCTTTTGCTGATAACACTTTTACGCCGTTCTTTTTCAGCTTCATTTTATAAAATGCACTGTCATAACGGTTTCTTGCAAACCGGTCCAGCTGGTAAACAATAACGTAATCAAAAGCCTGCTTGCTGCTGTCGGCAATCATTTTTAAAAAGCCGGGTCTGTCATCTGTTTTGGCGCTTAAAGCGCGGTCAATGTAGGTGTTAATAATATCAATATTTTGCGCTTTGGCAAATGCATTACATTCTCTTAACTGCCCTTCAATGCTTTCTTCGCGCTGATGGTTGGAAGAATAGCGCGCGTAAATTACTCCGTTTGCCATAAAAAAATACCAGCCTTTCATAAAATATTACCCTAAAAAGGGTATAGAATACTAAGGCCGGTATATGCTATAATAATAGCGTAATCCAGCATTACTTTTAACAGGGGTAAAGTGAAGGTTACATCAGCCGTTCAGGGGTAGGAGCCTGGGCGGCTATTTTTATTTTATTTAATTTCACAACCAACTACTGAATGTAAATGATTTCCGCTTTTCTTATCATAGTTATGATAAATTTCAAAATTGCCGTCAGAATTTTTAACAGCATTTTTTAAGGTTTCGCTGCTGTAAGTTTCTTTTGTTTTTATAAGAACTTCATCCGAAATGTTTTCGCTGGATACTAACTTGCTATCGGAGGGAAGCATGTCGTTGAAAGAAGCATCTTTTTTGTTATTTTTAGATTGAAAAGTGATATTAATAGCTTTATCATCAAGAAAAACTACTATGTATTTATCGTTTTCAAAAGCTACTGGCGCAATACTGTTTTTATTGGTGTTATCCCTGTTAGGTTCGCCGTGGTCTTCAATCCATGCCTGTTTGCTGTCGCCTAAACCAGCAGTTTTACAAATTTTAGGCGCGCTGTCGGAACCGCATCCGGCAATAAATAAGGTAATCAGCATAATAAGCATTAAAAATTTTTTCATTATAAAACGTCCTTTCATTTTTTATTAAAATCTAAAAAAATCAACTTACCTGAGCGCCGGATGGAGCGCTTTCTTTGTCTTTAATTTGCTCAACTTCAAAATTTAACTGGTTTTCGATACGTTGTTTGCCGTCAGCATCAAGCTGGCGGTATTTTTGTATAATTTCAATTTCGTTGGGAGTTATATCATATCTTGAAATTTTTCCGTAAATTAAATAATCGACAGATACATCTAAAGCATTGGAAATAGCAATTAAAGTTCCGATTTTCGGGTCCTTTGTGATTCCTGCGAAAATTTTTGATAAGGTACCTACTGGAATTCCAGAAATAGCACTTATATCTTCAGTGCGTAATTTACTTTTTATTTTTGCTTGCTGTAACCGTGATAAGAGGTTTTCAAAAGTGCACATGTTAAAGCCTCCTTTAATTGGATTATACCATTGGCAGAAAATGAAAGCAATAAAAATTTACTGTTAAAGGAAAAATATTTACGGCAAGGTATTGACAAATTCCATTAAAGGAAATATATTAAAAATATAAATTCCATTAACGGAAGGGAGTGGTAGCTTGAATAAGTTGTATATTGCTTTAATGGAAAAAGACATAAGACCAGAAGCGGCTGCAAAAGCAATTTCGGCAGTTTTAGGATGTACTGAAAAAACAGCCAGAAATAAATTAAACAAGATTACAGAGTTTACTGTAAGCGAAGCTGTAAAAATTAACGAAAAGTTTTTTCAAAATAAATATGATATTGGCTTTTTGTTTACTGATGCTGCCGAAAAACGCGAGGGTAAAACTGGCTGAAGGTAGGTGATGGGGATGAAAAAACGTAAAAAAAGACAGTCCTGCGATAACAGGACTGTAAAAGCGGCAGTGAAAATTTCATTGAAATTAAGTTTACCGGAAGGAACGGATGTAAGTTTATTGGGAAACAAATATGCTGATGATTTGTTTAAAACATTATATTCTGTTTCTAATAAAACTATATTGACTAATGATAAAGCTGAAAAAGATAAAAACAAGGGTAATGGAATACCGATACCGTTCAATAAATTGAAAGAATAGCTGATTCAGTTATTTGACGCAAATATTATAGAACTGTATGCCGTAATTCATAGCTTGAATCATTGAGGGGTATAATGTAATTTCATAATTTTCTTTTAAATCTGCACCGGTTAACTCTTTTACATAGTTTTTTAATTTTTCTTCAATTTGCTTGTTCGCGAATACATTATAAAGAGAGATGTCAGAGATTACATTGTTTGTATCATAATGTATTAAACCTAATCTGTTTAAATTTTCGACAGCGTTATTAATCATAAAATAATCTTGACAATCTATTTCATTAAAAAAAGCTATGCATCTAAATAAGTCATAACCAGGGGTATTGCTCTTAAATAAAGGACTTATAGTGTTGTACGGAAAGAAAACGCTTTTTGATTTTTGCTGGCAACGGACGATGCATGAAGCTTTGTTATCGTATAAAATGTTTGTCAATTTTATCAGACGTGCTTCAAATGGAGATAATTGCTTGATTACTTCTATAAATGATGGGTGAGCTTGATATGTAGTATCAGAGTTCATAGATTTGGCAAGTAATTTAGCAAATAAATCGTGTAATTCATCGCAATCAACACAATAACTAGCAGCTGTTAATGTTGGTACTGCAATATAGGGTGGAGGACTTATGATTTTTTCTGGTTCTACTCCAGCAAGTTCTTTTTGTAATTTAAGCTTTACTTTGTCCATGCAATGTTTGGCATGAGCATTAAGGTATTCAATTGGAGTTAACGCAGTATTACCGATATTAGCAATGGTCGATAAAGCATGGTCGATTGCTTCAACTGTTTGTGGTAATGCATTTTTAACTTCTTTGATAATTTCTGATGGGTTAGGAATTAACTCTGCCATTTTTACACTTCCTTGCTATTTTAGGTTTGTGGCTATTCTTAGTTTAGCATAGGAAGTGTAAAAAATAAAATACGTAGTCTACATGGATTATTGTTTGTTGATACTGCCGAAAAACGCGAAGGTAAAACTGGCTGAATGTATGGTACTGAATGAAAAAGCCCTGCGATGATGTCAAAAAGTTAAACATAGTTGTGATAACGGAGGAGTGGTAATTTTGGACAAAAATGGATGCTTTAAATAAAAGGCAGGTAAGGGTTTTGCGCTGCATCCGCTGCGGCCGTGAACTGCGGCGCTGGCATTATTTGTACAGCGAATATGAAGAAGGCTATGTTTGTGCGGATGACAGGCTGTGCCGGCGGCCGGTAATTACCAGGAAGTTGAAAAAATTGGAAAAACTGAAGGAAAGGTGGGCTGAATGAAAAGTGAAAAGAAAAAGAACGCCTGATGCGCCAACATCAAACGTTCTTAAAAGCGGATATAACTGAATGGGCTTTATCCGCTTTCATTTTACCTGAAATGGAAGTGATTTGCAAATGAAAAAATTTTTAATTGCAGTAATTTTTATTGTGCTGGCTGTTTCAGCCGGTTGCTATATTGCCAAAACGCTGGAGCCGGATACCAAAACAATAACGGTACCAGCAGTGGTTTATGCCGGTGACACGCTGGACGGCATCTGCATCCGCCTTGCAGAACAATACGGCGATACGCGTAGTTATAAAGAAATAAGCTGGTATGCGCAAAAGAAAAATAATATTGAACGCTATATTTACCCAGGGCAAAAGCTTTATATAGACCTGGAAGTGCCGGCTGCGGAAATTAAATGATTGAACTATTGGCGGTGATTATATGATAAAAACAACAAATGGAAATATAAAAATAAAAGCAGAACGCGGCAGCGGCGTTATATCAAAAAGCGCGGCGTTGTATCTGGCCGAAATAATTGTGCAGGAGTTCCGTAAAAATAAGGAACTGCAAAAAGCCTTTGAGAAGTGGAAGAAAACTCCGGAAGCTGCAAGATATGCATAAAAATTAAGGTTTACTTGTGTTAAAAATGGAGATGTAGAAAATGATAAATAAAGCTAATTTAAAACCGTGCCCTTTTTGCGGTGGAAAAGCTGAATTTACAGAAGCAAAGAGTCCTTTTGATGATAAATTTGTGGCTTGCTGGGTTGTGTGTACAGGTTGCCGCTCGGCTACTGAAGCTAAATTTACCTATGGACAGGCGGCTGATGCTTGGAATAAAAGGCAAAACGAAAAATGAAAACATGTGTTAATTGCCGCTGGCATAAATATTTTGCGCGGCGGATGTATCCGTGCAGTGACTGCATAAATTTAAAGCCGGATGCTGAATATAACTTTTTCTGCCTACCGGATGGTGATACGCTGTTCGGTGCGGCAGAACTTTGCCATTGCCGTAAGTGTGGCCGCAAGGTGCACATGGAGTTTGGCAAGCGCGGGTATAAATATATCCGCTGTCTGTGCGGCAATAGTATGCAGGCTAAGGTTACGGCAGAAGAAATGATACAACGCTGGAATAACCGCGTGCCGGCAAAATCAATTTTGTGGAAATGTAAGTGAACCTGTTCCATTTTGGAACAGGTTGGAAGAAGGTGATGTGGTTGTCTGTTGAAATTTGCGTCAGTTCGGAAGAACTGAAAAAGACATTGGAATATATGGCACTCATCGGCGCGGTCGGGATTAAGAAAAAGGATGCTGACGAAACTGCCGGGGCTATGCGCATTACTGCGGTCAGCCCTAAACGAGATTATCGTTATATGCTGATGTTTTGCCGTATGGGTGCGGCGGAGCAGCTTGTGTACCGAATGGAAGGCAAAAGCAGGAACAGTAATGAACCGGTGGATGCTTATGTTGACGGCAAACGCTTTATTGCTCTGGCCAAAACCTTTAGTGGAGATGTGCATATTACATTTGGCGGTAATGAAGTTGTTTTAACGGTTGGGCGTACGGAATACAAGCTGCCAACGGTGGTTACCAAAATGCCTGATTTAAAGGTCCCTGACGGTGGTGTGGAAATAAGTGCGAAGTTTTTAGAGGATGCTATGAAGCACTGCGCGCCTGTGATTGATAAAAACGCTCCTGGCGTGCGCGGCGGCATAAATTTCAAGGTCGATAAGGATGGCAGTGCTGTCTGCTGGGGTTTCCAAAGTTTTTGCGCCGCAAGATATGCAGTACAGTCAACTGGTTGTGTAAAAGGCTTTGAAATTACATTGCTTCCGGCAGATATTCAGCGAGTTGCTGCACTTGCTGATGGTGACGAGATAAGGCTTATAAGCACGCCTAACGGCAATTATTTTACCTCGCTGCGCTTTGATTATATGTGCTTCTGCCTGCAAGGCGTGTTTCCGGATTGTGAAGCTATGCAGGCAAAATTTAAGGAATTAAAGCGGGTATCTGTTAGCAAGCAGGAGCTGCTGGCCGCGCTGAACCGCTGCTGTGTTGTTGCCGGGGATAACGGCAATATACAGCTTTATACGCTAAATAATGACCTTGTGCTGGAAGCTTCGGGCATATGCGGCAATGGATTGGAATACCTTGCTGCAAACGATGTAAAAGGGCAGGATGACAGTGTTAATTATTTAAACGCGCAAGCACTTTTACGCATCGTTTTTAATTGCCCTGGCGACAGTATTACTATAATAAGCACAGGGAAACTTAGTGCTTATTATATAGCTTCCAGCGGCAGCCCTAACCATTATTTGCTTATGAGCCGCAGAGGCGGTGCGTAATGTGGACGGCTGGATAAAGTTACACAGAAAAATTTTGCAAAGCAAGGTGTGGTACGGCGCGGATGCCGATGGCAAGGTAATATTGCTTACTTTGCTTCTGCGCGCGTGCCATGTAACAACTAACTGGACCCTTCCCGGTGATAAAGTTGCCGTACTTAAGCCGGGGGAACTGTTTATCAGTTACCGCAACTTTGCCGTAAGCTGCGGGGTTACAGTAAAAAAGCTGCGCAATGAAATTGAACGCCTTAAAGCATTGGATTTTTTAACCGTTACATGCAAAAAAGAAGGCACCGTTGCCAGGATAAATAACTGGCAGGTATATCAGTGTGAGGGCACACCTTTGGGCACACCTTTGGGCACACCTGCAAACCCAGAGCCTGTGCCGCCTGACGGGCAGAATTTTGCCGCTCCGGGCACACAAAAAGGCACACAAAAGGGCACACATAACAAGAATTATATATTATTAAAAAATAAACTAAACAAGACAGATAGTAAGCTGCTTGCAGAGGTGAAAACAAGCGCAGAGTTTGGTGCTGCTGTCGGAGAATTTGCAAAAGCGTTTCCGGCTAACAGGGATAACCTGAAAGCGGAATACCTTGACGTTTTGGCTGCTTACGCAGTGCAGACAAAGCCTGACTGGCTACTGAAAGCTGTGAAAGAGCTTAAGGCGATTGATAAAATACGCAAGGTTCGCTATCCGGCAAGCTATCTGTTTGGGATTTTAGTTAACTGGCTCAATGACGGCTTGCCGAATGACAGGCTGGGAGCGCAGAAAACACTGGAAGATTTTTACCGGGAAGCGGGCGTGATTGAATGAAAACGATAACTGAACAGGATGTATTAAAAGCTTTTTATCGGTTTGACTGCCAAAAGCTGCCGGTGCTGGATATTAACGGTAATTTATCGCCTTCGCTGGACGTTATGATGCGTAAAAATATGTGCGCCGAATGGATGGATGCTTTTGACGGGCTGGAAGCAGAAGTGTTTGAAAAGGCTGTGCAGATTGCCTTAAAAAAATGCAAAAAATATCCATCACTTTCAGAAATGTTTGAATTTATCGCTTTAGCTGATGGAGACTGTACAAGGGCCGAACAGCCAGAGCCGGAAGCGTCAGTTCCTGCTCCGGCAATGCCGGCATCGGCTTCTGAACAGAAGAAAAAGCGCATTGCCGCTATGCTGGCGGCGGCTAAAACTGGCGACTATAAAAAAGCGCTTGAATGTGCTGCCGGAATTGGAAATGATAAAGAATTTTATGATTTTGCAAGGCAGCTGTTTCCGGATGCTGCTGCTGAATGGATTGGTAATAACCGTGTTGAACTGGACCGGCTTATGAAGCAGGAACGGCGGTGCAGCAAATGTGGAAGTGCAAGACGCTGTCGGACTAACGGGTACAGGCTCTGCTGGCATTTGGATGAAGAAGGGCAGATTGCTACAACAATGGAACCGTGTTTTATGAAAATGGGGGTTAAAAATGAAAACGTTCAATGACGGTATGGAAGTTTTAAAAGTAATGCGTTGCCCGGCAGGGCTTTATATTGTAAAGGGCTTGCCTTTTATGCAGAACGCTACGGCCAGCAAGGTGGTGGCGCAAAACTTTTTGGAAAGCTGGGCAACAAAACACAAGCTGCGCGCCGGATATGATTTGGACGCTGATATGTATAAAGAATGCAGTGAAAAGGTTTGCCGCATGTGCATCGCCTGGAATGGTAAGAAGTGTGAACGTAATGTTTGACCGGCAGACTGAAGAAGCACGCCGCCGCCTTAAAAAATACCGCGCTAATGTTAACCGCATAAGTAATTTGTTAAAAATGCCGGTACGCATTAATGGACCATCTAAAAGCGTAACGGCAAAAATAGATGATAACCCTGGCGGTTTTATACCGAAAAGCCATCCGGACGCTATGAGCGATTTGCAGCGTATTGTTGACCTGAATAACACGATAGCGGCTTATGTGATAGAGGTAAATGAAATCGAAGGTGCTTTGAGCGTTTTAAACAAAGAAGAAAGCCTTGTGCTGATAATGCGTGATGTTGATGAAATAAATATGGAAGCGATTGCGGCGGCACTCGGCTATTCATCACGCCAAAGCGTTTATAACATTTATAAACGTGCAGTTAATAAATTTAAAATAGCGTTAGGCTGAACGCTTAGTTTTGGACAAAATGTAGACAGACAGTTGCTTTTAAATGTGTTATAATGGTAAAAACAGAAAAAGGGTTTTGAACTGCCGGGGATTTCCTGGCAGTTCTTTTTATAAGCATTGTGCGTATTTTGCACAGTGCTTTTATTTTGCCTGAAAGAAGGTGAGAATGTGCCGGGACGTTTTAAAACGGAGTGCAAAAAGCCCGGCTGCCATAACCTAACAGATGATGCTGACGGCTATTGTGATGAGCACCAGCAGGAATGCAAGCCGCTGCGGCGCTATGATGATAAGCGCGGCAGTAGTGCGCAGCGTGGTTACGGTTCGCGCTGGCGCAGATACAGGATTTGGTTTTTAAAAAATCATCCTGTATGCGCTGTGTGCGGCAGGCTGGCCAGCGTTGTGGACCATATCGTTCCGCATAAAGGAAACGTTGATTTGTTTTGGGACAGCAACAACCATCAGGCTTTATGCAAGCGCTGCCATGACATTAAAACCGCGCGTGAGGATGGTGGCTTTGGCAATACTGTAAAAATGGGTAGGGGGTAAAAATCCCTGACAGAAAAAACGCCGAGACCGTGTGCCTCCTCGTTTGTGAAAAAATATCCCCTATCAAAAAGTTTTTGGCAAATTTAGAGAGGTGGTGAGATTATGCCGACACCTGCTTTTAGCAGTAAAGTTATTGATTTTAACCGTTTGCAGAAAACGGGCAAACATTATACAAATGATGAAATTACAAGGCGCAGGGAAGCCGAAGAAAAATTAAAACGCAAAAAGGTTACATTAAAACCGCCGGCGTTTTTAAAAGAAAAGGCGTGTTCGGCAGCTTTGAAAATCTGGAAAGAGATTGTAAAAGAGAGTGCTGAAATTGAACTTTTTGATAATGTTGACTCGCGCATCCTTGCCAATTATTGCCGCTATCAGGCTTTGTTTGAAGAAGAAGCCGAGAAGTTCTTCCCAGACCGAAAAAAACTGGATATGTATGCAAAGCAGTGCCTTGCCCACGCCGATAAACTTGGGCTTACGCCGACAGCAAGGGCGCGTTTGGTGGTTAAGCGTGCCAATGCCGATAAAGAGGATGATGAAGAATGGAACGCAATGATGGCATGACGGCCGTTGATGAGATGTTTGTAACGCACCGCTATGCGCAGGAGGTTGTGGATGGGCTGCGGCCATGCTGCAAAATGGAGTACCTGGCTTGCCAACGGCATCTGCGAGATTTGGAGCGGCAGGGAACGGAAGAATTTCCGTATGTTTTTGATGAAACGCGCGCTGACAGGATTTTTGACTGGTTTGAACATTACTGCTGCCATGTGCGCGGTGTTTTTGCCGGCCAGCCGATACAGCTGCTGCCGTTTCAATATTTTGACATGGGCTGTATTTTTGGCTGGGTGCACATGGAAACAGGCAAGCGCAGATTTACAACCGCGTTTAACTTCCGTGCGCGCGGCAATGTAAAAAGCACGGAAATGTCAGGCGTGGCGTTATACGGTATGTGTGCTGATGCTATATATCCACCGTATCATCCGGAACTGCGCAAGTTTGAGGATATGCCGGAAGTAGAATGTGCTGCCGTTGACCGTATGCAGGCAAGGCGTGTTTGGGGTGATGCTCAGAAGATGGGCGAAAAATCCGAAAAAATACGCAGGTGTCTGGATATTAAAAAGACATACATAACGCATAAAACACGCGGTGGGTGGCTGCGGCCGCTGTCGAAAGATACCAAAAACAAGGACTCCGGCGCACCGTGCATTGTAATTGTTGACGAATATCACGCGCATCAGAGTTCTGACATTGTGGAAATTTTAAAATCAGGCTTCGGCAAGCGTTACCAGTCGCTGCTGGTGATTATATCAACGGCCGGTAAGGATGCCGAAAACAATCCTTGCAAAAAGGAATATGATATGGCGCGCAGCGTGCTGATGGGCGAACTTGTGGATGACAGTTACTTTGCCATGATACGCGAAGTGGAGCAGGGTGATGATGTAAGCAGCCCGGCTTGCTGGGTAAAGGCGAATCCTATTTTGCAGAGCGAAACCGAATACAGCAAAAATTTGTTATCTGAAATACAGACTGAATATAACCGCGCTTACGGCAGCGGTGACGCTGATAAAATACGCGAGTTTTTGACAAAACGTTGCAATATATGGCAGCAGGACAGTGAGGAAAAGTTTTTAACCAGCGAACAGCTAAAGATTTGGGATGAGCTGGCGGTTCCGCAAGAAGAATTTAAAAAGCTGATAAAAGGGCGGGAACACCTTGCCGGTTATGACCTGTCTAAAAAAATAGACCTTACTGCCTATGCCGGTGCTTGTAATTTGCCGGATGGGCGTGTTGCCGTTTGGGCGCACGGATTTATACCCGGCGATGCTGTTGAGCAGCACGCAAAAAAAGACCGCGTGCCTTACTTTGCATGGATTAAAAACGGCTGGGTAACGGAAACTGACGGCGCTGTTGTCGATTACAACGAAATAACCCGTTATGTAGATGAGTTTTGTGCAGAACAAGGGCAAAAACCTAAAGAGGATTGCTTTGACCCGTATAACGCTACTTTTTACATGACTGAACTTGGACAGCGCAGCGGAAGAACTCCGGTAGAGGTACGCCAGACTGTGTATTACCTTTCAGAGCCTACAAACTGGCTGCGCGAACTGATTGTGAGCCGCAAGCTGGTGCATGACGGCAACCCACTGTTAAAGTGGGCACTGGCAAACGCTTATGCTTATGTTGACGGCAACGGCAATATTAAGCTTAGTAAGAAAAACAAGGATGATACCCAACGTATTGACCCGGCGGCCGCGCTTGTAAATGCGCTGAGCCGCTTGCCTAAAGCACCTAAAAAGCGCAGTAAATATGAGGATGCTGACTTTGGCGAGTTATAAAGCAAAGGGGGTGAAAAAGATTTGGAATTAAGGATACCTTTTACAAATTTATCGCTGCGCATGAACCTATCCGCAAAAAGTGACGGGCGCTGGCTTGGCAGTGCTGATGATTTGGGCACGGTTTTTAACGGCAGGGTGACGGAAGAAAAGGCATTGGGCATTGACGCTGTATTTGCCTGTGTAAACCTTTATGCCCGTACTCTTGCATCTATGCCCTTGCTGCTTTACGAAAAAACGCCTGACGGTAAGCGGCGGGCTGTGAACCATCCGTTATACCGCCTGCTGCATAATGAACCAAACCCTAATATGACAAGCCATAACTTCCGTAAAATTATGGAAGCATCGCTGAAGTTATGGGGCAATGCTTATGCATGGATTGAATTTGACAACAGCTGGCGCGTTAAATATTTGTGGCCGCTATTGCCCGGTAATGTGTTTCCGCAGCGCAGCCTGCAAACCGGCGAGCTGTTTTATGACGCGGTTTTATATAACGGCGAAAGCCGCCGTTTTCGCGCTTATGAAATGGTGCATATTCCTGGACTTGGTTTTGACGGTATATCCGGACGTTCACCGGTGCGTCAGTTTGCAGAAACAATGGGCTTTAATTTGGACATCAAAAGTTATGGACGAAAGTTCTTTAAGAACGGTGCGAGGCCTTCCGGTGTTTTGCAACACCCTGGCAGCCTGAGTGAAGAAGCGCAAAAACGTTTGGAAAACAAATTTGACAAGCGTTACAGCGGCATTGAAAATACCGGCAAAACAATTTTGCTGGAAGAAGGCATGACTTATCATCAGATTGGCGTGCCGCCTGAAGAAGCGCAGTTTATTGAAAGCCGCAAATATTCTGTAGAAGAAATTGCCCGTATTTACGGCGTGCCACCGCATATGATTGGCGATTTGGAACACGCTACGTTCAGTAATATTGAAAGCCAGGATATAAATTTTGCCAAGCATTCCATTGTGCCGGAATGCGTAAACTGGGAACAAGAACTGATGCGCAAGCTGCTTAACGATGATGAACAGGCGCGCTATGAAATTGAATTTAACATGGAAGGCCTGGTACGCGGCGATATGGAAAGCCGCTACCGTGCTTATGCTATCGGCAGGCAATGGGGCTTTTTAACGGCGGATGACATCCGCGCTAAAGAAAATATGAGCAATGTTGACGGCGGCGGCATTACTTATGTGCCGCTGAATATGATTAGCTCTGAACTGGCTGACAGTTATTGGAAAGCCAGAATTACAGAGATGACAGCCAAGGCAAAGGGGGTGAAAAAAGAATGAGCGAAAGTAAAATTTTTTACCGTGAACTGGCGGTAGATTCTGCGCCGGATGGCGCAAGCAGAAAAGTGAAAATCAGCTTTTCTTCCGAAAGCCCGGTGCGCCGCTTTGACTGGCGCAATGGCGAATGGTATGACGAAATTCTGGGGCATGAAGCAGGCAATGTTGACTTGGCAAGGCTGCAAACGCTTGGTGTTGCCTTGTTTAACCATGATTGCAATAAGGTTGTAGGAGCGGTACAGGATGCACAGCTTGACGCTACTGCGCATAAATGCAGCGCTGTTATCAGCTTTGATACTGATGATTTTGCAGAAACGATTTTTAAAAAGGTTAAACGCGGCACATTAAAAGGAATTTCCGTAGGCTATGTGATTAACAGCTTTGAAGAAGTAAAAAATGGGCAGAAATCCTCGTGCGGCCGCTTTACTGGCCCGTGCAGAATAGCCAGAAGCTGGACACCATTGGAAATTTCTGTTGTAAGTGTACCGGCAGATATGCAGGTGGGCGTTGGCAGGGCTTTGGAAAGCGTTGATGAGGCAGAACTGGAGGAGTTCCGCCGTTATAAAGAGCAATGCCGCCAAAATGCCGCGAATGCTGTACAGTTTGAAAGATTAAATAAAGAAATTGAAATTTTGGAAATGGAGTGTGTTTAAAATGGATAAAATTTTGCAAATGAAACAGAAAAGAGCCGAAGTTATTGCTTCTATGCGTGTACTGGTGAGCGGAGCTGAAAGCGCACAACGCGCTTTAACAGATGATGAGAAACAAAAATATGAAGAACTTCGTGCACAGGCCGCCGCACTTGCCGATGATATCGTACGGGAAGAAGAACTGCGCAGCCTGGAGGGAAGTGTGCCGCCGCAGTCCGGCATTAAACCGGCAGCGCGCACTGAAGAACAGCTTGAAAACGGTATCCGCGCAGCGCGTTTTGTAAAATCGGTGCTTTTGGCATCGCGCAGCAGAACTGAAAGTGCAGCCGATATTGCCGCAAGGCTGTATCCGCAGGATGAGAAGCTGCGCGCTGTTATGACTGAGGGCGTTGCTGATGACGGCGGTGTTACCGTACCGCAAAACCTGTACAATGAAATTATTCCGCTTTTGCGCCAAACCGGCGTTACGCGCAGCCTGGGCGTTACGGAGCTGCCACTGCCTAATGGTAATCTGAACCTGATTAAACAAACAGGCGCTGCTAATTTTACCTGGGTAGGCGAAAACAAACCTATCGGCAACAGCAAAGTAACGATGGGCAGCATTAAACTTTCTGCCAAAAAACTGGCCGGCATTATTCCTATCAGCAACGAGCTTTTGAATGACAGCAGCATTGCGGCAGACCGTTTTGTACGTGATGAGATGGTTGCCGGTATTGCTGAAGCTGAGGATATTACTTCGCTGTATGGCAGCGGCACCGAAAACGCGCCTAAAGGCGTATCTGTTGCCTGCGTTGATAATAAAATTACTGTTGACGGCGAAATTACAGCCGATATTATCTACCAGATGGTTGGTAAAATTATTTCTGCAAAACTTACCAACCCGAACCTGGCGTGGAGGATTCCGGGCGTACTGTGGGCTAAACTGTACGGTATGCAGACTGCAAACGGCGCGTATATTTTCCGTGATGAGATGAAAGACGGCAAACTTTGCGGCTATCCGTTTAAAATTGATAATAATATTACTGTCGGCGCAGATGCTAACGGCAAAACCCAGATTTACTTCGGCGACTGGAAACATTTCCTTATCGGTACTGCATCGGCTTTGCAGATTGCGGTTTCTACTGATGCAAGCTATACCGATGGCAGCACTAAAGTATCTGCGTTTGAAAATGATTTGACGCTGATGCGCGCTATTGTGCGTGAAGATTTTGGCGTGCGCTATACCGAAGCCTTTGTATTTGCTGACGGCGTATTCAGCAAAGGAACGGCTGCGCCTTCTGCTGAACCTGAAGAATAATGGTGTAAATTATGAAATTAGAGTGCATCGTACCGCCTGCCAAAGAGCCGCTGACACCGGCAGAAGCCAGAGAGTACCTGCGCATTGATGAGGATATAGAGGACTCTTTAACAGAGTCCTTTATTACCGCTGCCAGGATGTACTGCGAAAACTATCAGAAGCAGGCGTATTATACGCAGACGTTAAGGGTTACTGTAAATGCTGATGAGCTTGCCGGGTTTGAAATAGAGCTGCCGCGTTCCAAACATTTGCAAAAGGTTTTAAGCGTTAAATTTAAAACTAACGCCGGTGAAGTAGATTGTGATGATTATTCGGTACACTGCGGTGATGTTTACAGCTGTGTTGACCTGCTGACGCTGCCGGATGGTGATATTATCATAGAATATGTTACCGGTGAGGATGACCCGCAAATTGAGGATGTAAGAACGGCAATAAAACTTTTAATCGGCGGTTTGCACGGCAACAGGCAGCCTTTTATTGAAGATGGGCGCAATGTACTGGAAATGCCTTTCGGCGTAAAAGCGCTTTTGGACAGAGGCAGGGTGATTATATGAACCCCGGAAAATTAAATAAGCGTATTACTTTGCTGCGTTACGAAGATGCCGCTGCTGATAACGGGCTGATTGAGCAGAAGCTTGTGCCGGCAATAAAAAATAAAATATGGGCAGCAGTAGAACCTGTTAACGGGCGTGAATATTATGAGGAAATGAAGTATAAAAACGATGATACCGTAAAATTCACTATCCGTTACCGTGCTGGCATTGAAAATTATATGCTTGTTTTATACGGCGATAAGCTGTTTAAAATTGAAAGTGTTGTTGACCCGGCGGAAAAACATGAGCTGCTGGAACTAAACTGCACATTAAGAAGCAGAGGAACGGCAGAAACTTATGGACTTTGAAGAATTTAACAGCAGGTTAAAAGAGCTTTGCGCAGAGTTCCCGGCAGAACAGGAAACGGTTTTAAAAGCCGGTGCTTCTAAAATGGTGCGCAAAATAAGGGAAAACACACCTGATAGCGGCGAGGAGCATAAGCTGAAATTAAAAAAGAGCTGGCGCATGGAGATGGCAGGCTTTACTGGTAAAAGTATCCGTGCTGAAATTCGTTCCGTTGCACCGCATTTTCATCTCATCGAACGCGGCCATGTTATAAAAACACCGGGCGGCAAAATAAAAGGTTTTAAACAGGGCACGTTTTTTATGAAAAAAACTGTCGATAAAAATCAAAAGGAAATTACAGATGAGATGGTTGAAAAACTTTATAAGAAAGTGAAGAAAAAACTGGATGGCTAAAGTAATACGGCAGACAGAAGTGTTAAGTGCGGTTGCCGGTTTGCTAAACAAAGAGTTTAATTGCAGGGTTTATTTTGACGAGGTGCTGGAAGCATTTAATAAACCTTGCTTTTTTATTAAATTTACTTCTGTTAACGAACCGCAAACGGTAAATTTTACTTCAAAACAGCTGTCTGTTATCTTAACTTATTTTCCGCGTGACGCGGATAGAAAAGAACTGCATTATCTTGATGTTTTTGACAGAGTGCAGCAGCTTTTTCAGCTGGGCTTGCAGTTATCTGAACGCTATATCCATACGGACAGTATCAGCGAAAACCGTGTAGGTGAAGAACAGGATATTTTACAGATAACGGTTGATTTTGCCTATAATGACAGAATTGTTATTGCTAAACCTGAAGCTGAAATCATGGAAGAAATGGAAGTTGCTGTTAAAGTTAACGAAAGTGAGGAAACTATATGGCACAGTTAGGGATGCCTTCTGTAATTATTTCATTCAACGAAGCCGGTATTGCTGCTATTGAGCGCAGTAAGCGCGGCATTGTGGCACTGATTTTGGAAGAAGAAGCAGGTACAATCAGCAGCCTTGCCAATCCATTTACCGTTTATACAACTGATGATATACCTGAAAGTTTATCAGAAAACAACAGAGATTACGTTACCAAATGCCTGCTTGGTTATGTAACTACGCCGTACCGCGTAAAAGTTTATTTGCAGGCAAAAACAGAAGAACCGGCAACCGCAACTAAGTGGGACGCTATGCTTAAAAAGATGGCAACAGACCGTTGGGATTATCTGGCGATACCTACCATTGAAACCGTTTCTATCGAAACGGTGCAGACCTGGATTAAAACCAACCGTGAAAACAAATATAAAAAGGTTAAAGCGGTGCTTCCTGGCGCGGATGCAGATTATGAAGGAATTATCAATTTTTCCAATACAACAATTAAAACGGCTACCAAAACTTACACACCCGCCGAATATACTGCGCGTATTGCCGGTCTTTTGGCAGGCACGCCGATGACAATTTCAGCAACGTATGCGCCGCTTTCAGAAGTAATTGACTGCGATAAGTACGATTTGGACGAAAATGACGAAAAGGTAAATGCCGGTGAATTTTTCATTTGGTATGACGGCGAAAAATATAAGATGTCACGTGCTGTTAATAGCCTTGTTACCAATATTCAGGGCAAGCAGGAAGGTTATCAGACCATAAAAATCATTGACATTATGGACATGATTTACGATGACATCCGCAAAACTGCGCAGGATAGTTACATTGGCAAATATACCAATGATTATGATAACAAGTGCCTGCTGATTACAGCTATTACTGGATATTTAAAAACGCTGGAAAGCGAAAGACTGTTGCAGCGCGGGTATTCGCTGGTGGAAATTGATACTGAAGCAGTAAAAAATTACCAGCTTTCCAATGGCTTGTACACGCAGGAGGAGCTGGCAGATATGAGCGACCAGGAGATTAAAGAGCTGGACACCAAGAAAAAAGTTTTCTTGAAAGCCAAGATTAAAATTTTGGATGCTATGGAAGATATTGAATTGCCAATTTCGATTTAAGGAGGTAAACACATGGATAATTTTACCGCATCGCAGGTAATGAGCGGCACACAGGGCGAAGTTTGGATTGACGGCCAGTATATGGCTGAAGTAACTGGCTTTAAAGCCGAAATTAAACTGCTTAAAGAAGAAGTGAACCAGGTTAAGCGTATGTTTAAGCAGTACAAGGTGGTTGGTTGCGAAGGCACCGGCAACGTTAAACTGAACCATGTATCCAGCTTTTTTATTCAGCTTATGGCTGATAATATTAAAAACGCCAGACAGACGGTTTGCACGATTGTTGTGAAACTGGACGAGCCTGATGCCGTTGGTGCAGAGCGTATTTCCATTACTGATGCTACTTTTGATAAGCTGACACTGATGGACTGGGAAGCTAAAAAGCTTACCTCTGATGATTATGATTTTACATTTACCGATTTTGATATTTTAGATGTAGCTGAATAGAGGTGAAATAATGAATTTAGTAGATGCACTGATGGCTGCCGACAAAAACGGAGTGCTGTTGCAGGAAACGGAAAAGTTTGAAGTTGAACGTTTGAGCAAACTGCTTGGCGTGCCATTTGTTTTAACCTTGCAGCCGGTTCCGGCACAACGCTATACGGAAATTCAGGCGGCTGCTGTTAAATTTGATAAAAAAGGCAGGGAAAAGGATGTAGACCTTTACTATCTGCAAATGCATACGATGGTTGCAGGTATTAAAGAACCTAATTTTGGCGAACACGCATTGTTGAAAAAGTTTGGCGCAGCTACGCCGATTGAACTTTTTGCCAAATTGTTTAAAGCTGGTGAAATCAGCGCCATTTCTGCTAAAATTTCGGCGCTTTCCGGATTTAGCGATGATAATGAAGCTGTGGTTGACCAGGTAAAAAACTGATTGAGACTGACGGAGATGTACAGATGATGTTTTGGCTTTATGCAAAACATCACTGGCGCCCGTCAGATATATGGAAAATGTCGCGCGGGGAGAAAACTATAACCCGCGCTTTCTTCTTACACGAAGTTGAATTGCAGAAAGAATTGGCAAAGGGGGCGTTACAGTGAGCGTAATTGACGTTATTATGCGCCTTACGGACCAGGTAACGGCACCACTTACGAGCATACGCAGCCAGATGGATGCAACGGCAAAAACAAGCACAAGGCTTGGGCGTACCGTGCAGACGGTTGGTAAAAATATCAGTAGTATCAGCAGTGCTTTAATGCCTGTAAGTGCCGGTCTTGTTGCAGCAGGAACGATGGCGGCGACAACCTTTATGGATTTTGACCGGGTTATTACAGGGGCTGGTGCAAAAGCTGGCGCAAGTGCGGCTGAACTTGAAAAAATGCGTGCTGCTGCAACGCAAATGGGCGCAGATTTTCCTGTTTCGGCAACGGAAGTAGCTCAGGCAATGGATGCGTTGGCGGCATCGGGTTTTAATGCTAATCAGACGGTGGCATTGATGCCCTCTATCCTTACATCGGCGGTGGCCAGCGGTGAGGGGTTAGCGCAGACATCTCAGGTTGTTACCAGCGCACTTAATATCTGGGGCATGGCACAGGAAAACGTTGGCCAAAATGCTGCGCGCGTGGCTGATGTTATTCAGCAGGCGGCTAATGCATCGGCGTTAGGTTTGCAGGATTTTGGCGTTGCCTTGCAGTATGCAGGTGCGCCTGCGGCTGCTCTTAATGTTAATATTGAGGAGTTATCTACCGCACTGGCGCTCATTAAGAACAGGGGCATTGATGCCAGTACGGCAGGCACATCGTTAAGAAGCCTATTTACAAGACTTTCTAATCCGCCTAAACAGGCGGCAGAAGCCATTGCGCAGCTTGGGTTGCAGGTTACAGATTCGGCGGGGAATTTTATTGGCTTAGAAAATGTAATAAGCCAAATGCGCAGTGCTATGCATGGGTTGAATGATACGCAGCGCATTGCATTGGCACAGGCGATTGCCGGTACGGAAGGTTATAGTGCTTTGTTATCGTTGGTTGATACAGCGCCGGAGGAGTACCGGCGCATGACTGAAGAAATTAACAATGCTGCCGGCTCATCGGCGCGTCAGTACGAGATAATGAAAAATACTTTAAGCGGCAGTGTGGAGGATATGAAAGGAAGCCTTGAAGCACTGGCGATAAATTTTGGCAGCGTGCTGGCACCTTCTATCAGGCAGGCAGCTGCGGCAATCGGCAGTATTGCTGACGCAATTAATGCCATGTCACCAGAACAAAAAGCCATGCTTGCCGATATTGCAATGGGTATTGTCGGCTTTACCGGGTTCGCGTTTGCGGCAGGCAAAGTGGTTTCCATAGGCGGCAGCCTTGTTACTATGTACGGCAATATAGCAACAGTGCTTGCCGGGCACCACATCCGCAATAAATTGTTGGAGTATTCCATTATTGGCATAGGCCGGGCGTTTACTTTTTTGCGTACAGCGGCGTTGACTGCATTACCACGCATCGGTGCGGCGTTTACGCTTATGCTTTCACCGGTAGGACTGGCAGTTGCTGGCGTAATAGCGGCGGGTTATCTGCTTTACCGTAACTGGGATGCTGTAAAACAATGGATTGCAGGCGTGTTATCTGCTTTAAGCAATGGTTTTAGTGCTGCTTTTGGTATGTGGCGCGCTATTTTGATGACATTTTTAAATTTTGTAGCCAGTGTGTTTGTTGGCGGTTGGAATGCTGCGTGGAATGGGCTGCTGCCCGTTGTAAGTTATGTTGCTGAAGGCACGCGTAGTATTTTTGGCGGTGTGCTTGAAAGCGTGCGCAGTATGTTTAATGGTGTTATTGATAGCATTAACGGCATTCAGATAACTATACCGGCCTGGGTGCCGGGCTTTGGCGGCAGCACCTTCGGCCCGCTTGGTATACCTAAGTTGGCAACTGGTACTGATAGCTGGCGCGGCGGCCCGGCAATGATACATGACCGCGGAGCGGAAATTGTTGATTTGCCAACCGGCACACGGGTAATTCCACACGATGCTTCGATAACAGCTGCGTATAATATGGGCGCGCGTACCAGTAGCGTTAATCTTGGCGGCATCAGCGTTAACATTTCCGGCGTTACTGTACAGGGCGAAAACGATATTCAAAAACTGGCGGATAAAGTTGCTGCCGCTATTTATGACCAGCTGCAAAAGCGTTCTGTTAACTTAAAGGCAGGTGCTGTATAATGGCTTCTATTTTATCATTTTTAAACCAGGCGGCCGGATATTTAGCTGGTACAGCACTTAATACCGGCTGCAATGTTGTAATTAGCTGCGCCGGCAGTTCGGTGGTGTTTCCAATATCACCGGATGGGTTTAAGGTTACTAATCCTTACAATAACAGTACGATTAACATTAACTCTTTGGGCGATATTAACATGCTGGGTAAGCGCGGGCTTAAAACGATAACATTTAAAAGCTTCTTTCCGGCGCAGAATTACAGCTTTTTGGAAGAACTTGCTGAAAGCCCGTATCTGTACATAAAAAGGCTGGAAAGCTACGCTGAGCAAAATCAGCCGTGCAGGTTGGCAATCAGCGGCACGAATATCAATACACCTGTAACGGTTGAAAACCTGGCGTATGAAGAAAAAGACGGCACGTCAGACGTTTATTTTGAACTGAACGTTAAAGAGTACCGTTATATTTTGCCGGCAAGTGAAAAAGCAAATTTGACAACCGGGCTGGCAAGCAGGGTTGCGGAAAGCATTACCGAAAAAACAATAACGTTTTACCCCGGCATGGATTTAATGGACTGCGCGGCTAATGCTGTAAAAATGTTGTTCCCGATAAATGCCCAGGGCGAAAAGCAGCTGCGTATTTTTTATGCCTTGGCTAAAAAAGGCGTAACGGCACCGGCAGTGTTGCAGGTAACACAGCAGCAGCTTTTAGTGAACGGCGAAACGGTTATTTTGTGAGGTGGTTGGATGCTTGTTGTAAAATATACACCGCCTGCATCGGCAGCAGAGAGCGAAACGCTTGACATAACCGATTATGTAATACGTGCCGTTTGGAGTGGCGACGCTGAACAGGCCGCCCGCAAGCTGGAACTGGAAGTTGCATATAATTCTCCTGAAAAGGATAAAGCATTTCAGAATTTGGATTTGCGGCTGGGATGCAAAATAGAAGCGCTTTATCAAGATGATTATGGACAGCAGGCGCATATATTCAGCGGGCGTGTTTTTTACCGTAAGCGTGCGACTGATACTTACAGTTTCAGCATAGTAGCTTATGATAATATGATTTATCTTGCTAAAAGCAAAGTGCACATGGTATTTAACAATGCTACGGTAACGGATGCTGTTAAACGTGTTTGCAATGAAATAGGTATATCTGTTAATGAAAACAATCCGCTGTTGAACACGGTGGTAAGTTTTATTGCGGATGGAAAGAGCTGCACTGAGGTTATTAACATTCTGCTGGAAAAAGCACGTGCTGATACCGGGCTGAAATATAACGCTTTAACTATTGACGGTAAAATTGCGCTGGTGCAGGCAGGTACTTTGATTGATGATTACATTGCAAGCGATATTACAGACGTGGTGAAATCTGAACACAGCGAGAGTTACACCGATATGATTAACCGTGTAAAAATGGTTGATGAGCACGGCAGCCTAGTGCAAACGCTGTCTGCCGGGGCATATATTGCTGAATATGGCGTGTTGCAGGAAGTTTATAAAATGCAGCCACCCAAAGACGGCGAAACAGTTGATAATGTAAAGGGCGCCAAAGCGATGCTGAAGTATATTGAAAACGAGTCGCAGCTTGAAGCGCTTGGTAATATTCAGTGCATTACGGGTTATGCAATTACTGTTCAGGAGGAACAGCTGACAGGCAAATTTTTGATTGTTGCCGATACGCACAGTTTTGAAAATAACGTGCATAAAATGGCATTGACGCTTGAATATATGCCGGAAACAGAAGAAACAACGGAGATTACTTACAGTTAAGGCGGGGAGGTATGAAAAGAGCAGAAGACCCATACAAAGGGTTACTAAAGCTGATGGGCAGTATCGGCAAGAGCAGCGGGCTTCAGGCAACTCCTGTTATTGGTGAGATTATTACGCCGCCGCCTGCGCTTACTGTAAGCTATAACGGTATGGTGCTTGATAGCAAGTATTTGTGGATTGATGAATATTGGCTGCAAGGGCATACCAGAAACGCCAGGGGGCATATTATAAGCGCCACGCAGAACCGTTCCGGCGGCAGCGGCGACCCTGCTTTTGCAAGCCACAACCATGATATTGATAATGATTATACGGACAGTATTATTTATACCGATACATGGCAGAACGGCGATAAAGTTTTGATGGTACCGATTGTGGGACAGGACCAGAAAAGCGTTGAACAGTTTGTGATACTTTGCAAACTTAAAAGATTGGACGGAAATTAAAATGGCTAATCCTTTTGTTTTTGGAAGTACGAATAATACAGCGGAAAGTTCTGCTTTGCCGGAATTTAAAGAATATGCGTGGGATTTTGCGAATAATACGTTTATTTACGATGATGCCGGGCGGCATAAAATAGTAACGCGCAATGAAGCTATAAAAATATGGGTTTATAAAGCACTGCTTACTGAACGGTACCGTTACCGTGCATATTTTGATGATTATGGTGCAGAGCTGGAGCATTTTATCGGTACAGTGCCGAATGATGACAAACAGGCCGGTGAAGTATACCGGTATATTGAAGAAGCCCTGCTTGTCAATCCGTATATTTTAGAGGTTGAAAATGTATCTGTTGAACAGGCAGGAAAAGCAATTACCCTTAATATTGCGCTGTCTACTGTTTACGGCAGTGCAACACTTGGAATAGAGGTGTAAGGCTTGGAAGAAAAAGTAACTAAAAAAGATGTTTTGGACAGGCTGATAGCGGCTTACTTAAATACTGCACAAGACGGCGTTGCTACTGTCGAGGGCAGCTTTACAAGCGATACGCTGGCGGCCAACGCAGTAGAGTTTGAAAAAGCGTATGGCGAAATTAAACTGGTGCTGGAAGCTGCCTTTGCGCAAACATCGTGGGGTGAATATTTAACTGCCCGCGCTGAAGAACACGGCGTAATGCGGCAGGCGGCAACGCACGCGCTTGTTGTTTTAACCGTAGCCGGTAGAGCAGGGAGCACTATACCTTTGGCATCGCTTTTTGCTACGGCTGACGGTAGAAACTTTGAAACGGTTGAAGATGCCGTAATTGGTGAAGACGGCAGTGTTGATGTAAGAGCACAGTCGCAGGGAAGCGGCAGTGAAAATAATGTTGCGGCTGGAACTATAACTAAAATTCCGGTTGGCATTTATGGAGTCAGCAGCGTAAATAACGCGGCTGCCGCCTATGACGGTTTTGATGAGGAAACGGATGCTGAGCTTTTAGAAAGGCTGCTGTTTAAAGTACGACAGCCGTCTACCAGCGGCAATGTTTATCATTACCAGCTTTGGGCAACTTCTGTTGCCGGAATTGGCGCTGTAAAGGTGTTGCCACTGTGGAATGGCAATGGCACGGTAAAAGTTTTGGTTGTTGACGCTGAAATGGGCGTGCCTTCTGAGGATTTGTTGCAAAATGTGCGTAATGAAATAGCCGCCAATGCGCCCATCGGCGCGACAGTAACAGTTGCTGCACCAGAAACGCTGACTGTTAATGTTGCATTAAAAGTAACTGACGGAGTTGGAAATAGTGACGGTATTAAACAGGTTTTAAATGATTATTTTAAAGAAACGGTTTTTGAAGCTGACAATATATCGTATGCGCATATTGGAAAAACGATTTTAAGCGAATATGTAAAAACTGGTGTGCTGGATTATGCTAATTTAACTGTTAACGGTGGTACGGTAAATATTCCTGTTGCTGATGGGCAGCTTCCTATTGTAGGGCAGGTGACTCTCAATGAATAACTGGCTACGTCAAAACAAAGTTGATATATTAAAATATTTGCCGGATTTTTTAAGTAAAGATAACCGCTTTATGGCAGTTGGCATTGCTGGTAATAATGAACACGAAAAATTAAGAGCGGCTGTTGCTGATATTTTAAACCAGCTTTTTGTAAATACTGCAACCTGGGGACTTGATTTGTGGGAAGAATTTTGTGGGCTGCAAACCAATGCTAATGACGCTTATGTTCAGCGGCGCGCACGCGTGCTTGATTTTTTAAATGCAAACCAGGTATCAACTTTGGAATTTATTACATATTTGGTAAACAGATATGTTGCGGATGGCACAGGAATTGTTGAAGACCACCCGGAAAATTATAGCCTTGATATATTTTTGCCGGATAATAAGATAACGAGCTTTGAGGATTTGGAAAAAGCGCTGCGCATTTATGTACCGGCGCATATTGCCTGGCGCTATTTGGCTTATGTAAATGTATCGGGCAGTATTTATGCCGGTGGTATAGTGACGGGCTACATAAAAATGAATATTGAAGCGGATACTGATTATGCTATTGAGTTTGACGGTCCGGCGGAACCTGTTAATGTCGGCGTTGTGACAAGTGGTTATATTATCAATATTCCAGCAGAATTTTATGTATAATTGGGGGTATAAAAATGGCTGAAACACAAAATACAGGTCAATTTGCAAAAACTATTGTTACTGATGTTGGTAAAGACATGATTGCAAAATCGCAAAATGGGCAGACTTTGACATTTAGTCGCGTGGCGTTAGGTGATGGCCTTGTAAGCGAAGAAGAAGACGTAACTAAATTTACAGCTGTAAAAAATGAGCGTCTTAGCCTTCCGATAGCCAAATATTCTAATTTAGGAAATGGACAGTTCCAAATACAATTTCGTTTAACTAATTCTCAGGTTGAAAGTGGTTTTTGGCATCGCGAAATCGGCATAATGGCCAAGATTGATAACGGCCAGGAACAGCTTTATGCTTATACTACAGCTGGTAATAAAGCAAGTTTTATTTATGATAAAACAACGCCAGTAGAAGAACGTATTGTCAATGTTAACTTTGTTATTGGTAATGCACAGAATTTAGAAGTAATAATTAATAGCAGCGTTATATATGCAACTATTGAGGATTTAGAAGAAGCGTTAGATGCGCATGACGCTGGCACAGGCGCGCATGAACCTGCTTTTGATGCGCATAATGCTGCTGATGATGCGCATAAAGATTTTACTGGCGCAACGGCCAAGGCCGCTGGTAAACGTGGCATGGTTCCGGCACCGGCAGCAGGTGCTGCAAACAGGTACTTAAAAGCTGACGGAACGTGGGGTACTATTGATACCATGAATGGGGCTTCCAGTAGTGAATCCGGAAGCGAAGGATTAGTTCCTGGCCCAGAGGCTGGAGCGCAAAATAAATTTTTGCGCGGAGATGGTACATGGCAATTGTTGATTAAGGCAATAGCTGAAGCTGCAGGTGTTATTACTATTACAAATTCTGATGGTACAACATCAACTATCACACAGATTTTAAAGGCTATTCAAGACGGCAATGGCAATAACATTGTTAATACATACGCTACCAAAACCGAATTAAGCGCCAAAGCACCGCTTGCCAGTCCTACGTTTACTGGTACGCCTAAGTCTACAACACCGGCATCATCTGATAACAGTACAAGGATTGCAACCACTGCTTTTGTAAAAGCGCTTGTTGGTGCAGCAAATAACGGTGGTATAGTAAGTGCAAATCTTGCACAAAACGGTTATGTCAAATTTGCCAACGGCTTCATTCTACAATGGAGTTTCTTCTGGAACAAGCGTTACCTTTCCGCTTGCATTTCCGAAGGCCGCATTTCAAATTGCAGTCACAATAGCAAGTTCTGGAAGCGAAAATAATAGTGATAATTACACCACTTTATCTCGTACGGGAGCTACTTTTGGGTGGGGTGCTCATCGTTATTTAGTTGTCGGCAATTAACAATGGGGAGCAAATCTATCTTGTACGCGCGGCGGCACAAAAACAATTAGTTTCCCTATCGCCTTTAGCACTTGTTTCACCGTGTTAGGACAAGATAACGGCTCCGAAAATGGTCAGGATAACTCCATTGTACGTTCTTTTTCTGCAAGCAGTTTCTCGTGGTATTCAGGTGCAACAACCACCATGAATTTTGTTGCTATTGGCAAGTAGTTACAATGGGGTTACACGAGCGGTGGTACACTTACTTTCCCTATTTCTTTTTCAAGTTTTTGCGTACCCGTGAGCATTATGTATTCGCCCAATGAGAGCAACACGGATAAATTTTATGGATACATAGTTACCAAAAGCAATACAAAAGTAACTGTCAAAAAAGGTTCTTGGGAGTGCTTTATTATTGCAACTGGCAAATAAGGGCACAATGGGGAACCATTGCAAATACAGCAGGTGGATATTGGGGCTATCCGTTAACTGTTTCAGCTGCATATGCTATAAGTGCTATTGGGCAGGGCACAAAAGAAACAGGCGCTGATTATACATACTATAAAGTATTTGATACCACCCATATTGAAACTATTCTATCTGACCGTGAAATGAGATTTATTATGGTTGGAAAAGCATAATTATATACAATGGGGAGTCATCCCAAGCGGAAATTATGCTTATACAGCCGCCACAGTTAATCTGCCGATGTCATTTCGAAACACCAACTATGTAGTTGTAATAATGCCCTTTGGTACTACTGGGTCAGGAGATGTCCCATACCGTCAATTTGTTTGCGTGAGTAAAAACACAAATAAATTTACAACTGCAAACAATTCATCCAGTTCTGTATCAGCTATGTATTTTGCCGCTGGTTAACAATGGGGACAAAGCACAGTTAATATTCAAAGCGTGAATATCACATTGCCAATCAGCTGGAACTACGGAATAACCGTTTTGGCAATGCCGAGGCAAACTTATGCTGCCACACCTTTTAGAAATCTTGCTGGTTGGGCAGGAAGCAATACAATCTTATTATCCGCTAGTGCAGATAATACTAATACTCAATGGCTCGCCGTTGGTTATTAAACAATGGGGATTTATTGCTTCGATGAATAGCGTAATGGAAGCAACTGTAACACTACCTATCCCTTTTTCAAGTAATAAATTTTCTATTGTAGGCATTGGTGTTGCACCCGATGTTGAGGACCATTATAACGATTATATAAAATCTTTTAGTGCTAAAAGTTTTGTATGGCGCGGACGTGGCGAAAGACGAGCATTTTGGTTTGCCGGGGGTTCAGTTTAACAATGGGGAGCCACAGCAACAGCTAAAAGTTATACTTTTACTTATCCATTAGCAATGTCAGTCTGCTACGCAGCGGTTACAGGCATTAAAAGCGGTGGCTCTAATGAAGCTGGTTACAACTCTGTGAAAGTTACTTCTGTTTCTGCAAAAGCATTATCGTTTTATGTATCGCTTGAAGAAACGGCATCGTTTTTCGTCATAGTTTTTGGTAAGTAGTTACAATGGGGACAATTTGTTCTTAATAATAGTGGGTTAAGTTCTGCGAATACACTTCCACTTTCATTTAGCAACAAAAATTATGTATTAACACCATATCTTGCTGTGCAAAAAAATGCATATATTGATGCTTATGTAAATTACTATAGTCCAAGTCAATTTAAGTATTTTGGTGGCGCAGGTACTTATCGTTATATAGCGTCCGGATGGTAAACAATGGGGACAGTACTCTGCTTCCGCAAGTACAACACGAACTATAACATTGCCGATTAGTTTTAGCAGCATAATATTTTTTTCAACGCATGTAATGTCAAATGATGGTGGTAATGGTTGGATTGGTAGAGCATATACTACAAGCTCACTTTCACAAATAAAATGTGCTGTAGATAATTGGGAGATGAGTGCAAACCCAACGTGTGCACATTATTGGTTGTGTGCAGGAAAGTAATTATTTCCCAAAGCAAATAAAATAGCATTTGCCGTTATATCCATAATTACCAAAAGTAACAGAATTTATACTGATTTTTAGAGCAACTGTATTATCAGTATTTACTGCGCCTTGTGGCGTGCCAACCGCACAGTAAGCGGCTTGCGAGAAACTGATAGGTAATATTTTTGCGCTGTTCAATGTCGCTTCTCCCCATTGTATTTAACTACCAAAAGCCACCCAAGAACCATACTTCATTCTATCTCCAACTCTTAAATCACCATTAACGATAGTTTTGCTCCAACTGGTTGCATATGCGTTATTATCGTAACGCGAAGAACAAACTACAGCCCAACATTGATTTGGAAAAGTGATAGGGAGAGTCCATGAATTACTATTATCGCCTTTATCATAATATCCCCATTGTATTTATTTTGAAAGGATGATTAAAATGCCATTAAACGCAAAAGACGCACGTATTTTTATTAAATTTAATGAAGACGGTACCCGCGATGATACCCGCATTGAGGGCGCCAACCTTGAGATTATCCCGCCGCAGCCGATTACCAAAATGGTTGACGGCGAAGAAGTTGTGGTCGGAAAAACAGAAGAAATTATTGTCGCCGCTGTTTACGAGGACGGCAGCTATGACGAATTTGACCTGACTGGCTACATTGAAACAAGCTACGAAGATTATATGCTTTACTGTGGCAATAGCCCTGATGGCAAGGAATACGTCAGAAATATGGAAACTGGCGAGCCAATGGAAAAACCGCCTTACGTTCCTACCGCCGAAGAAAAGCTGGCTTCGCTGGATGTCGAATACCAGCAGAAATTTGATGAGATTAACAATGCAATCATCATTGCCGTTACTGAAGGCGATACCGAGTTGCAGCAAGAGCTTGTCGCAGAAAAAGCTGCCCTGAAGGAAGAATATACCACGAAAAGAGGTGAGCTGTAATGCAAAACAAGAGATGTTTTCTTTGCGGTCACAAAATGGCTGAAAACGGCTTGTGTACTAACGCGGAGTGCATTAGAAGCCAATCTGTTGCCGAAAACAAAAACAGTGAAAAAGAAGCACCTGCTACCGCTGCTAAAACCGCTAAAAAGCAGGCGTAGAGCGGAACGGGCGCTTTGAAATCAACTTTTAAAAATTAACAACACATTAGTAACGCGCAAAATGCCCTTGTAGAGTGGGTTTGCAAGATTTTGCAAATACCACATTAGCAACAAAATAGCAACAGAGCCCTCTGCGAATCACTTTAATAAATCTATCGTTTTTCGCAGCTGGGCTATTGTTTTATGCGTGTAGTGTTTTTGCGTTATATCCGTCACGGCGTGACCCAAAATCAATTTAACGCTTAACCTGTTGGCTGGCAGCTCGTCAAACCAAGTTGCGCAGGTGTGACGGCATTCGCCGGGCG
>OKWE01000573.1_pt1 | contig 31080 bp, 29 predicted proteins | sample 1607051 | NCBI WGS metagenome assembly OKWE01 (sample SAMN04414079, study PRJEB24778) | human gut metagenome | material: faecal | host: Homo sapiens | reverse complement strand
TATGAACGAAGCCGGAATGCTGCTCGGCCAGAAGGTGTATATTAACACAGGGGATTTGCCGGAACTTGAAGAAGGCGAATTTTATGTGGCTGACCTGTTGGGCTGCAATGTAGCTGACGAAAGCGGAAACGCTGTCGGCGTGCTGAAGGACGTTATCAGCCCCGGCAGCAACGATGTTTATGTCGTTACAGGCACGGACGGCAAAGAACTTTTGATACCGGCGCTTAAAAAGCACGTTAAGGAAATTAACCTTGACGAGCGCCGTATTACAGTAGATCTTCCCGAATGGGTTGATGAAAAATGAAATTTTTATTTGTAACCCTTTTCCCGGAACTGATAGAGCAGGTTTGCAGTTACAGCATTGTAGGGCGCGGCATGTCTGCCGGGCTTTTAAGCGTCAGCTGCATAAACCCGCGCGATTTTACGCATGATAAGCACCGCACGGTTGACGATTCGCCCTTTGGCGGCGGCGCGGGTATGGTGCTCAAGCCGGAACCTTTTGTAGCGGCTATCCGCAAAGCGAAGGAAGAACTGCCGGACGCGCGCGTAATTGCTCTGTGCCCTGGCGGCAGAACGCTGAAGCAGAGCATTGTTGAAGATTACGCCCATGCCGGGCAGGACCTGATTTTTGTGTGCGGCCATTACGAAGGCTTTGACGAGCGCATTTTTAACTGGGTGGATGAGAAGCTTTCCATCGGCGATTATGTAGTGACGGGCGGCGAGCTGCCGGCCTTAATGGTGCTTGACGCCGTGGCAAGGTTTATTCCCGGGGTGCTTGGCAAAATGGCCAGTGCCGAGGAAGATTCATTCTCAACCGGGCTTTTGGAATATCCGCAGTATACACGTCCTGTTGAATTTGAAGGGCTGACCGTGCCTGAGGTTCTGCGCGGCGGCAATCATGCGCTGATTGCCAAATGGCGGCGCAAACAGTCGCTTAAAGCAACGTATCTGCACAGGCCAGATTTGCTGCCGGAAAAGTTTGACAAGGCCGACGCCAAGTTAATGGCGGAAATTAAAGCGGAACTGGCTGGTGAAGATAATGGCTGATTTATATTTAGGGCTTGTTCATTACCCGATTTATAACAAGCACATGAAGGGTATCGCCACTGCCGTTACAAATTTTGATATTCATGACATTGCCCGTACAGCACGCACTTATGATGTAAAAAAATATTTTTTAATCCATCCGCTGAAGGTGCAGGAAGAAATAATCAAAAAAATAACCGGTTACTGGCAGCACGGCTTTGGGCGTGTGTATAATCCGGCCCGCAGCGAAGCGCTTGACAGAGTGCAGTACCTGCCGGATATTGCATCCGCCGTTGCGGAAATTAAAAAGCTTACCGGCAAAGAGCCTGTAACCATTACCACAGATGCCCGCATTTACCCCAATACCATTACCTATAAAGCCGCACGGCAGATGCTTCATGAAGGTGACAGGCCGGTGCTGGTACTTTTTGGAACGGGATTTGGCATGGAAAAAGAAACCATGGCGGCATTTGATTACATTCTGGAGCCGGTTTACGGCCCGAGCAACTATAACCACCTGTGCGTGCGCAGCGCTGTTGCAATTATTCTGGACAGGCTGGCAGGCGAAGCATGGTGGGAAAAATAAATTGTAAAAATGTTTGCAACTTAAAGCAGGCTATGATATAATAGTATTTGTGTAAAACGGACGGTCCGCTGTGAAGTGTTCGCACATGAACGTCTATGATTGAGGAGGATATTATGAACATTATTGAAGTTTTGGAACAAGAACAGCTTCGTTCCGACATCCCTGATTTTCGTGCAGGCGACACTGTAAAAGTTTATGTAAAGGTAGTTGAAGGCAGCCGTGAACGCGTTCAGATGTTTGAAGGCGTTGTAATTGCCCGCAGCGGCGGCGGTGTACGCGAAACCTTTACTGTACGCCGTGTATCCTATGGCGTTGGCGTAGAAAGAACTTTCCCTCTGCACAGCCCCAGAATCGAAAAAATCGAAGTAGCACGCCGCGGTATTGTACGCCGTGCAAAACTTTACTATCTGCGTAACCTCACCGGTAAAGCAGCTCGTATCCGCGAACGCAGATAACAGAACCGAACAGCAAATTAAAAGCACCTCATACAAAAGTATGGGGTGCTTTTTTTAGCTGAGTAGCCAATTAGTGCCGGGCTTTAGCGAAGGCAATAATTGTGCCAGCGAAGCTACGCAAATTTCGCGACTGAATAAGGAGCGAAATTAGTGAACCTATGTCGAGCGCCAATTTAAAAATTTTACTTTTATGGCGGCTGCGCTTTAACAAATAAATTTGCACCGATATAGAAAAAAACATATAAATGTAGTAAAATAAATATTACGCTGAAAAAATGAGGGGGACGAGTATGAAAATAACAGAACTTTTAAAAGATGATAAACCGTGTATTTCCTGCGAGCTTTTTCCACCCAAAGCAGGTTCGGAACTGCAAAACGCATTAAAAATAGTTGATAAAATTGCGGAAATAAAACCGCATTTTATGAGCGTTACTTACGGTGCAGGCGGTACTTCTGCCGGGCAGACGGTAGCTATCGCCAAAGCCGTGGAAGAACATAATATTCCTGCGCTGGCGCATTTAACCTGCATTGATGCAACCGGCGACGGCATTGAAGGCATGCTGGGCAAATTCCGTGATAACGGCATCCAAAACGTGCTGGCACTGCGCGGAGACGCCGTTACCGACAAACCGCGCGAATTTATGCATGCCAGTGATTTAATGCGCAAAATTTCCGCGTCCGGCGATTTTTGCATTGGCGGCGCATGTTATCCGGAGGGGCACCCGGAAGCCGGTTCGCTTGACAAAGATATAGAAAATACCAAAAAGAAAATTGATGCAGGCTGTGAGTTTTTGGTAGCGCAGATGTGCTTTGACAACAACATTATGTACAATTATATGTACAGGCTTTTGCGTAACGGCATTGATGTGCCGGTAGTTGCCGGTATTATGCCTGTAACAAACGCCAAGCAGATTAACCGCATCTGCGAACTGAGCGGCACCAAACTGCCGCCGCATTACCGTGCTATCGTCGAGCGTTTTGCCGATGACCCTCAGGCATTAATGCAGGCGGGTATTGCTTATGCCCTGGGGCAGATTATTGACCTCATAGCCAACGGGTTCAAGAACATTCACGTTTATACCATGAACAAGCCGGAGGTTATCGGCGGCATTATGAAAAACCTGTCGGAGATAATTAAATGAGATATGACAGGGACGAAGCCGTACGCTACATGGGTGCGCGCAAAGATGACAGGGAGGCAGCTGTTCTTGCCGATACTGCCTATTTAAAACTGCGCAACGAGGTGCAGGCACGCAGCGTGTACCGTGTATTGGACTGTAATGTTGATGAAGGCGGCGTACTGCTTGGCGGAGAGTATTTTAAAAGTGCCAAACTTGCCGCACATATTAAAGGCTGCTCCAGAGCCGTACTTTTGGCAGCGACTCTTGGTGCCAAAGCAGATATAATGCTGCGCCGAATGGCTGTGGCAAACATAGCCGAAGGCGCTGCCGGGCAGGCCGTGTGTACGGCGCTTATTGAAACTTACTGCGACGAAACGGAAGCAAAAATAAGCGCAGAATACGGCGGACTGCATTTTAAGCCGCGTTTTTCACCCGGTTATGCCGACTGGGAGCTGACTGACCAGCCGCGTCTTTTAAAAATGCTTGATGCGCAAAAGCGCATTGGGCTGACAGTGACGGCAGGCGGCATGCTGGCTCCGGTAAAATCGGTAACGGCAATTATCGGCATTACCGATGAATGTGAAAATAAAGCTTCAAACTGCAAAAATTGCGAAAACAATGCAAATTGTATATATAAAAAACTGTGAGGAACAATATGCTTTTTAAAGATTTACTTGGCAAAAAAACTTTATTTTTTGACGGCGCTATGGGCACCATGCTTCAGGCTGCCGGGCTTAAACCGGGCGAGCTGCCGGAGCTGTGGAACTTCAGCCATGCCGGTGAAGTTGAAAAAATCCACACCGCATATTTAAACGCCGGTGCGGATATTATAAAAACAAATACTTTTGGCGCAAACCGCCTTAAATTTGCGGGTACGGAAATTAAAACTGCAGATGTAATTGAGCAGGCAGTGGCAATAGCAAAAAAAGCCTGCGCCAAAAAGCCGGGCAGCTTTGTAGCGCTTGATATGGGGCCAACAGGCAAACTGCTTGCGCCTTATGGCGATTTGCCTTTTGAAGAAGCCGTAAGCATTTATGCGGAAATTGTACAGGCAGGCGTAAAAGCCGGGGCTGATTTAATTTTAATTGAAACCATGAGCGATACCTACGAGCTGAAAGCCGCGCTTTTGGCAGCAAAAGAAAACAGCAGCCTGCCGGTAGTTGCAACAATGACGCTTGACGAAGGCGGCAAGCTTTTAACAGGCGGCGATATTACAGCAGCTGCTGTTATGCTGGAGGGACTTGGCGCTGACGCTGTCGGCTTTAACTGCGGGCTTGGCCCTGCGCAGATGCAGAAACTTTTACCGCAGCTGCTTGCGGCAACGCCGCTGCCTGCTGTGCTGAACCCCAACGCCGGGCTGCCCAAAGAAGTAAACGGCAAAACCATTTTTGATGTTGATGCGGAAGAATTTGCGCAGCTGATGTACGAAATGGCACAGGATGGCAGCCTTGCAATCATGGGCGGCTGCTGCGGCACAACGCCTGCGCATATCGCTGCACTGGTAAATAAATGCCGTAATGTAGTTCCCCGTCAGCGCAGCTGCGATTTAACGGCGGTTGCCGCTTACGGCAGCGCAGTTGTTATCGGGCAAAAGCCGGTAATAATTGGCGAGCGCATTAACCCAACCGGCAAACCGCGCTTAAAACAGGCCATTTTAAACGGCGATTATGATTATATTTGCCGCCTGGGGCTGGAACAGATTGACCGCGGAGCAGAAATTTTAGACGTTAACGTCGGCGTGCCGGGCATTGACGAACCTGCGGTAAGTGCGGAAGCAGTGCAGCGCTTGCAGGCAATAACCAGCGTGCCGTTGCAGATTGATACATCCAACTATGAAGCTATGGCGCGCAGCCTGCGCCTTTATAACGGCAAACCGCTGCTGAATTCCGTATGCGGCAAAGAAGAAAACCTTGAAAAAGTTTTGCCGCTTGTAAAAAAATACGGCGCTGCAGTTGTTGCGCTTACTCTGGACGACAGCGGCATACCGCAGACTGCGGAAGGGCGTATTGCCATTGCCGAAAAAATTATTGCGCGTGCGGCGGAATATGGCATTGAAAAACGCAATATTATTGTAGACCCGCTGGCGCTTACGATTAGTACAGGCAGCGATAATGCCAATATTGATTTGCAGGTGCTGAGTGAACTGAAAAAACGCGGCATAAAAACCGTTATGGGCGTATCGAATATTTCCTTTGGCCTGCCGGCGCGTGATGCTGTAAACAGCGCATTTTTTGTACTGGCAATGCAGGCAGGGTTAAGCTGCGCCATTATCAATCCGCAAAGCGAAGCCATGATGAACGCTTATTATGCATTTGGTGCGCTCAGCGGTTTAGACGAAGGCTGCAAGGAATATGTAGCCATGTTTGCCGGTGCAGCCCAGGCAAAGCAGCAGCCGGTGCAGTCTGCGGAATATACATTGTATGAAGCCATTGTTAAAGGCCTGCGTGAACAGAGCGAAAAAGCAGTAAAAGAACAACTTGCCGGAAAGCAACCGCTTGATATTATTAATGCCGAAATGATACCTGCGCTTGATTATGTTGGCAAAGGTTTTGAAGAACGCAGAATCTTTTTGCCGCAGCTTTTAATGAGTGCGGAAGCAGCAAAAGCAGCCTTCAACGTTATCCGTGATAAAATGGCGGCGGAAGGCGGCAGCCAGAGCAATGGCATTAAGGTAATTCTGGCAACCGTTAAAGGGGATATTCACGACATCGGCAAAAATATTGTTAAAGTGCTGTTTGAAAACTACGGGTATCAGGTTATTGACCTTGGCAAAGATGTGCCGCCTGAAAAAATTACAGAAACTGCGGTGCAGAATAAAGTAAGCGTGGTTGGCCTTTCAGCGCTGATGACGACAACCGTCGGTGCTATGGAAGAAACCATTAAAGCGCTGCGCGCGGCGGGCGATTTTAAAATTATCGTTGGCGGTGCGGTGCTCACGCAGGATTATGCCGACAGCATCGGAGCGGATTGTTATGCGCCAAATGCCGTCAGCGCGGTAAATTACGCTAATTCACTGCAATAAAATTAAAAGCGCAAACTGATTTATCAGTTTGCGCTTTTGGCGTCTATATCACTTTTGTTTATGCATGCAAATATATATAATTAAAATTTTATTCTTCAAACCAGGCGACGGCTCGGACAGGCGAACCGTCGCTGTTTTTTATTTTCAGAGGAAAACAGCTGAACCAAAATAAATTGCTGCCGCATAAATCTAAATTTTTAAGGTTTTCTATATTTACAATCTGTTTATTCTTAAATAATTTTTTATGCAGCGTTAAATTTTTATCATCAATAGGGTCAATGCCCATTACATCAAAGCCAATGCCTTTGTAATCACCTTCTAAAATAAAGTTAATTGCCTCATCATTCAGGCAGGGATAATGCCCAAAATAGGTTTTAGTGCCCCAATATTTATCCCAGCCAAGGTTGAACAGCAAAAAGTCTGCGGCATTTGCTTTAGCGCCGTAAGCCGTTATATGCTGCAAGGTAATGTGGCCGCCGGGTTTTATGCTGCGGCAGTCTATCACCAGCGCTTTGCCGATAAATTGTTCCGGCGGCATGGCGTCAAGCGTTGCTTTTTCGCTGTAAATATGCGCAGGCGGGTCGATATGGGTGCCGGTGTGCGTTGTTATTTTTAAAAGAGTTTCCCTGAACCCGTTTTCATCATAGTTGTTAACTGTTATTAACTGCGGTTGTTCCGTACCGGGAAAAACAGGCATTTTTTCTGTAATTGTATGCGTTAAATCAATTACTTTCATGGTTTCTGCATCCTTTGCATTGAGTTTCTTTCCGGTTTTCCGGCAGTGCTTTCTTTGTATAATTTTGGCATATTTGTGCTATCTTTGCTGCTGCTTTTCTTAAAGTATAACATATATAGTTATGTTTTTACCCGAAACTGTAAAAAATTATACTTAATTTGGATTGTATTCGTGTATACATAAAAATTTTTTAGAAAATTCTTTCAAGTAGTGTCTTTTAACAGTGGACGTGTCCAAAAGGACTTTTCTTTAAAGTACATCTTATAAAAACAAAAATAAAAGAAATTAGAAAATATCCACGGCGCTGCCGCAACAAATTTACAAAAAATGTCAAAATAAAAACAAAATACTGTTAAAATTTACGGCGACTTTACAATCTTGTCACAAGTACACTTTGGTGTTATAATTTTACACAAGTTAGTTACAAAACTGTAAAAGCAGTAAAGAAGGGGTAGATGCAAAGTGAAATTCAAGAAATTATTATCCGTTATGGCTGTTTCGGCTTTGGCTATGGGCCTGTTTACCGGCTGCGGCGGCGAAGAAAAAGCTGCCGACCAGAATGTAGTAAAGGTTGGCGTATTTTTACCGCTGACAGGCGATAATGCCGCCGGCGGCGAACTGGAACTGCGCGGCATTAAACTTGCAAATCAACTGCATCCCGAAGTTTTGGGCAAAAAAGTTGAACTGGTTGTAGCTGACAACAAATCCGATAAAGCAGAAGCTGCATCCGTTGCGGCACGCCTTATTGAAAAGGATAAAGTAAGCGTGCTGGTAGGTTCTTACGGTTCTTCCCTTTCTATGGCTGCCGGCAATATAGTTAAAGAAAACAAAGTTCCTGCTGTTGGTACAAGCTGCACCAACCCGCAGGTAACCGCAAACAACGATTATTACTTCCGTGCATGCTTTATCGACCCGTTCCAGGGCAAGGTAATGGCAGAATATGCACACCAGAACGGCTTTAAAAAAGTTGCCATTGTACAGGAAGTTTCCAATGACTATTCTGTAGGCCTTGCAAAATTCTTCCGCGAAGAGTTTGTTAAACTTACCGGCGATGAAAACAGCATTGTTGATGTTGCCAACTACCAGACCGGCGATAAAGACTTTACCGCTATTTTAACCAACATTAAAGCTCTGAACCCGGACGCAGTATTTGCACCCGGCAACTTCACCGAATCTGCACTTTTGGTTAAACAGGCACGCCAGCTTGGCATTGACGCACAGTTCATGGGCGGCGATACCTGGGAAACTCAGGAATTTATTGATGTAGGCGGCAAAGATGTTGAAGGCGTAGCACTTTCCACCGCGTTTGACCGCGAAAAAGCAAGCACCGAAGAAGCTAAGAAATTCCTTGATGCTTATACTAAAGAATACAACGGTGAACCTTCCGCTTTAACCGCAATGGCTTATGATGCTTACCTGATTGCCGTAAGCGGCATTGAAAAAGCAGGTACTGCAACCGATACCGTTAAAATCCGCGATGCGATTGCCGCAACAAAAGACCTTGAATGTGTAACCGGCATGACCACGCTTGATGAAAACGGCGACCCGATTAAAGGCGTTGTTATTAAAACCGTTAAAGACGGCAAATTTACCTTTAAAGATTACGTAGAAGCTAAGTGATTTAAAATTTAAGTAAAAGGTGCTCCCTTCCTTTGAGGGAAGGGAGCAGTTTTTTGGTTATGAGGTGCCCTTATGGAGTTTTTTGACGCTATTGCCAACATGTCGGCGCTGAGCTTTGTGCAGCACATGGTTAACGGAATATCGCTCGGCAGCCTGTACGCATTGATAGCAATAGGCTATACAATGGTATACGGCATTTTGCTGATGATTAACTTTGCCCATGGCGACATTGTAATGATGGCATGTTATTTTGCTTTTTTCGGAATTACGGCTTTTCATATTCCGTGGTATTTTACTTTTATCATAACAATTATTATGACGGCGCTGCTTGGTGTGTTAATAGAGCGCAGTGCTTACCGCCCGCTCCGTGAAGCGCCTAAAAATTCTATTTTAATTTCCGCTATCGGCGCATCGTTTTTGCTGGAAAACCTTGCCAACTATCTTTTCAGCGGACGCCCGATGCGTTTCCCGGATGTGCCGCTCCTGTCGCAGAATATCAGCGTCGGCGGCATAGAAATTCAGGCAATCTGCCTTGTAATTCCTGTTGTAACTATTATCAGCCTTGTAGTGCTGCTGCACATTGTAAACCATACCAAAACCGGTATGGCCATGCGTGCGGTTTCCAAAGATTATGAAATTGCCAGAGTAATGGGCATTAATATTGATAATGTTATTTCCATTACCTTTATTATAGGTTCGGCGCTGGCAGCAATCGGCGCTATCATGTACCGCATCCGCTATCCCGGCATTACGCCGATGATGGGCGTTATGCCCGGCCTGAAATGCTTTATTGCGGCCGTTATCGGCGGCATAGGCAATATTAAGGGCGCGGTGCTCGGCGGCTTTATTTTGGGCCTCGGCGAAATTTTAATTGTAGCTTTCTTCCCGGATTTAAGCGGCTACCGCGATGCTTTTGCCTTTATTGTATTGATTGTAATTTTGTTCTATAAACCTACTGGCCTTTTGGGCGAAAAAACAACGGAGAAGGTGTAATTATGACGAAAAAAAGAGATGCTTTGTTAACCATAGCCGGCATAATTGTCCTTTTCGGGCTTGCGTTTTTCGTTCAGGAGGAAATGGACTCTTATATCCGCAGAATAGTTAATTTGTGCCTTGTTTATGCCATTATCGGCCTTTCCATGAACTTAACCAACGGCTTTGTTGGTCAGTTTTCGTTGGGGCAGGCAGGGTTTATGGCTATCGGCGCTTACACAGTAGGTATTTTTACCGTTCCTGTTGAATACAGGGAAAATGTTTTTTATGCTGTGCCTATGAACCCGCTTATTGCGGATATAGAACTGCCGCTGTGGGCGGCGCTGCTTTTGGGCGGCGTGCTTGCCGCGCTGTTTGCGTTTATGATTGGTACGCCGGTGCTGCGTTTGCGCGGCGACTACCTTGCCGTAACAACGCTCGGCTTTTCTGAAATAATCCGTATCTGGATTACCAACGCGCAGAGTATTACCAACGGCGCGCTGGGCATTAAGGATATTCCACCGCTGAACGACGTGCGCTATATCTTCCTTGTAACGCTTATCAGCTTTGTATTTATTACGCTTTTGGTTAATTCCTCTTACGGCAGGGCTTTTAAAGCCATCCGTGAAGACGAAATTGCTGCCGAAGCAATGGGCATTAACCTGTTCTGGCATAAAAACCTGGCTTTTATGGTAAGTGCGTTTTTTGCCGGTATCGGCGGCGGTTTGTACGGTGCGCTTTTAGGCACGGTTGACCCGAAAAACTTCCTCTTTACGCTTACTTATAACTTCCTTTTAATTATCGTGCTTGGAGGCATGGGCAGCATTACCGGCAGCGCAATTGGCGCCATTATCGTAACGGCAGGGCTGGAATACCTGCGTTTCTTCGACGAGCCGCTGATGCTGTTCGGCATGGATATTCCGCTTTTCCGCCCTGGCTTCCGTATGGTTATCTTCTCCGTACTCTTAATGGTATGCGTACTGTTCTGGCGCCACGGCATTATGGGCACGCGGGAATTTTCCTGGCAGAAAGCCATTAATTTTGTAAAAAATCCTCTTGGCTTTATTAAGCGGAAAGGGGCTGCGCAATGATTTTAAAAACCAATGATATTACCATGCAGTTCGGCGGCGTAACCGCTGTTTATAAACTGAACATAGAAATTAATGACCATGAAATTATTGCTTTGATTGGCCCTAACGGTGCCGGCAAAACAACGGCTTTTAACATGATTACCGGCGTTTATACGCCTACCGAAGGCAAAGTTATTTACACCGATGCGCAGGGGCAGGATATTGATATTACCGGCCAGCGCCCGAGTGAAATTGCCAAACTTGGCATTGCCCGTACTTTCCAGAATATAAGGCTTTTTAAAGATTTAACGGTTTATGAAAATGTTCTGATTGCAAACCATCTGCATTTAAAATCGGATTTTCTTTCGGCAACACTGCATCTGCCGTGGTACATGAAAGAAGCCAAACAAATGCACCGCAATACCGAAAAGCTTTTGCAGGAAGTAGGCTTGTGGGATTTGCGCAACGAAAAGGCTTCGAGCCTGCCTTACGGCCAGCAGCGCCGCCTGGAAATTGTGCGCGCACTGGCTACCAGGCCGCGCCTGCTATTGCTTGATGAACCTGCGGCCGGTATGAACCCTAAAGAAACGGAAGAACTTACGGAATTTATCCGCCAGATTCATAAAGAATACAATTTAACGGTATTTATGATTGAACATCATATGGATTTGGTTATGGAAATTTCCGACCGCATTTATGTGCTGGAATTCGGCATGACCATTGCCGAAGGCACGCCTGAAGAAATTCAAAATAACCAGAGGGTTATTGATGCTTACCTGGGGGTGGATGAAGATGCTTAAAGTAGAAAATCTTGTCGTATCCTACGGAGGCATTGAAGCCTTAAAGGGAATTTCACTTGAAGTGCCCAAAGGGCAGATTGTTACCCTTATTGGTGCCAACGGTGCAGGCAAAAGCACGCTGCTGCGCAGCATTGTCGGCCTTGTAAAGCCTAAAAGCGGGCAGATAGTTTATAACGGCGATAATATTACCGGGCTTAATTCACAGCAGATTGTAAAAAAAGGTTTAACGCTGGTGCCGGAGGGGCGCCGCATATTCCCTAACCTTACAGTGCTGGAGAATTTGCAGATAGGCGCATACATGCGCAGCGATAAAGAAGGTATTCAAAAGGATATCGACTGGGTATATGAAATGTTCCCGCGTTTGCAGGAACGCAGCTGGCAGATGGCCGGTACGCTTTCCGGCGGCGAGCAGCAGATGCTGGCAGTTGGCAGGGCGCTGTTGTCGCGTCCGGAACTTTTGATGATGGACGAACCTTCGCTTGGCCTTGCGCCGCTGATTATTAAAGATATTTTTAACATTATTCAGTACATCAATTCCAAAGGCATGACGATACTTTTGATTGAACAGAACGCCAATATGGCACTGAAAGTTGCACACCGCGCCTACGTGCTTGAAACAGGTAAAATTACCATGAGCGGCACCGGCGCCGAACTTTTGGAAAATCCTGAAATCAAAGCCGCTTACCTTGGCAAAAAGAAAAAATAAAATTAAAAATCCTGTCTGTATACCGTTAAAGTATGCAGGCAGGATTTTTTTTATGATTAATCCAAATTTTTATTAACCTGAACTTTTGTTAATTTAAGCTGTTGTTGTCTATTTCTTCGTCCGGAAATTCCATATTCAGCATTACCGGAGAATCGAGCGCTCCTTCTTTGGGAGTGCTTATTTCATAATGCCTGTCTTTGGCAGGGTCGTAGTAAACAAGGGTGATGCTGTAATCAAGGTTGAACACAACAAGCACAAGCTGGCAAATGCCGCTGCCGCAGGGGCGCTGCAAATAGTGCATGGCTATAATATCCTTTTGTGCAGCCAGCCAGTCAAAATTTAATTTGGACATTGCCGCTTCGTTCATGCGGAACATAACGCGGAATTTAATGTTGTTCAGTTCTATCAGCCCATGGCAGAAGGGAGAGTCGGCTTCCCAGTCCTGCGGGGCAAACAGCATTTTAATTTTGTTGAATTGTTCTTCGTTTTTAATGATGCCGGCAATGGAACGCTGTTTTTCGTCGGCGTCCTTATCAAGCCCGGCTTGAAGCTTTTTGTCCTGTTCCGGCCCAATCCAGTGGTATTCAAGCTGTTCCAAAGTGTAACCGAGGCCGATTTCCCTGCGCAGCGTTAAAAATTCGTAATCGTCAGGCACAAGCTTTAAGCCTTCTTCAATGGCCTGCAATGCGCCTTCAGTAGAGCCGAAGTGATAACGCAGCTTTGCTGCCTGTAACCAGCCCCACGGATATGTCGGTTCTTCCGTTACTGCTTTTTCGGCATATTCCATAGCTTCGGCAGGTTTGCCGCAGTACGTAAGCGCAATAGAATAGCGGTAGTACCACGCGCCGCAGCCTTTGGCATTTTTTTCTGCGGGCTTCATTATCTCTAGTGAGCGGTAATAGGCAGGGTAAATATCAAGATTGTTGTAGGCAAAGCCGTACCACAGGGAAAGCTCCAGGTCTTCCGCTGCCTGCTGCTCTGTAAAGCGTCCTTCTTTTACGCCCCGTTCCACAAATTTATCAAGATAATCAATCATTTTGCCAAAATAGGCTTCATAGCCTTCGTCAAAAGCTTCCAGGGCTGAAACGTCTTCATCGGTTAAAAGACGCGCCGGGCCGGTTTTATGGGCTTTAGTATCTGCTGATGACATAATTATCACTCCGTTTCCTTTACTTGTTTACAGTTTAGCATATAAATTTATTTATGTTAAGAAATTTGTGCTGCCGGTTAAAATATAACCGGCCGTTTTTATATAACGGAATAAAAATGTAATGTTTTTTATAAAAAATTGCCAAAAAACAGAGCCGTTTTACATAGATTTAACATTTCTCCTCTAACAGATTTAATGTTTGGTCAGTATTATTTAACCATAGCAATTAAATAAAGCAAATCAAAAGCAAATTAAAAATCTGGAGGCTTATGTAATTATGAAAATGAACAAAAAACTTATTGCAGGCGTTATGTTGGCAGTTATGAGTGCAGCTGTATTCACCGGCTGCGGCGGCGAGAAAAAAGAAGAAGCATCTCCGGCAGCAGGCGGCAAAATCGTTGTAATCTCCCGTGAAGACGGCAGCGGCACCCGCGGCGCATTCATCGAACTTTTCGGCATTGAAAAGAAAGGTGACGACGGCAAAAAAGTTGATATGACCACTCAGGACGCTTCCATCACCAACAGCACCGCTGTTATGATGACCACTGTTGCCGGCAACAAAGACGCTATCGGCTATATCTCCCTCGGTTCTTTAAACGATACCGTTAAAGCACTGAAAATTGACGGTGCAGAAGCAAGCGCAGCAAACATTAAATCCGGCACTTACAAAGTTGCCCGTCCGTTCAACATTGTAACTAAAGACGGCGTAAGCGCTGTTGCTCAGGACTTCATTTCCTTCATCATGTCCAAAGAAGGCCAGGAAGTAGTTTCCAAAAACGGTTACATTGGCAGCGACAAAGCTGAAGCATACAAAGGCAGCAAACAGAGCGGCAAAATTGTTGTAGCCGGTTCTTCTTCCGTAACCCCTGTTATGGAAAAACTTAAAGAAGCTTATGTAAAACTGAATCCGGATGTTAACATCGAAGTTCAGCAGAGCGACTCCACCACCGGCGTTCAGTCCGCAATCAACGGTGTATGCGATATCGGCATGGCTTCCCGCGAACTGAAGCAGAGCGAACTTGATGCAGGCGTTAAAAACACCGTTATTGCTACCGACGGCATTGCAGTTGTAGTAAACAAAGCCAACAAGGTTGATAACCTTACCAAAGCTCAGGTTGCAGATATCTTCACCGGAAAAGCAACCGAATGGAACAAACTGTAATTCACATTCAGCTTTAATATCGACAATACAGCAAATTTTAACGGTTGCCTTTCACCGGGCAACCGTTAATTATAATAATGCAGAAAATTATTATTGATGGAAATTGTGAGGGTTTATGAAAACAGGTAAAGAAGAAATAATGCGCCTTGTCTTTTTGCTGGCGGCATGCGCTTCCATTGCCCTTGTTGCAATGATTTGCGTATTTTTGTTCGGCAATGGCCTGCCGACAATAGGCAAAATTGGCGTAACTGAATTTTTCCTGGGCGAAACATGGCGGCCTAATAACGATTTGTACGGCATTTTGCCGATGATACTGGGCAGCGCTTATGTTACTTTGGGCGCTATTGTTGTCGGTGTGCCTATCGGTATTTTAACCGCAGTATTTATGGCGCGTTTCTGCCCGGACAGCATGTACAGATTTTTAAAACCGGCGGTAGAACTTCTGGCCGGTATCCCTTCCGTTGTTTATGGCTTCTTCGGCCTGGTGGTAATGGTTCCTTTCATCCGCGACAACATTGGCGGCACCGGCAGCAGCATGCTTACGGCTTCACTGCCTTTGGCCATGATGATTCTGCCGACCCTTATCAGCGTTGCCGAAGCTGCACTTAGGGCAGTGCCCAACAGCTATTACGAAGGCGCTCTGGCACTTGGCGCAGGGCATGTACGCAGCGTATTTTTTACGATTGTGCCGGCTGCCAAATCCGGCATTATGGCGGCTATTATTCTGGGCCTTGGCCGTGCTGTTGGCGAAACAATGGCAGTAATTATGGTTGCCGGCAACCAGGCACGTATGCCGCAGGGGCTGCTTGAAGGCGTGCGTACAATGACGACTAATATCGTTATTGAAATGGGCTACGCAGCCGATATGCACCGCGACGCGCTTATTGCAACGGCGGTTGTGCTTTTCATATTTATTCTCATTATCAATTTAACGTTCTCGTATCTGAAGGGTAAGGTGGTACAGCAATGAGCAGCAGTTCTTTAAGCAAAACGCTGTACAGGTACGGGCGCGACCCTGTGTCCATGACATTACTTGTATGCGTAATAGTTTCGGCAGTAATTACATTCCTGTCGCTGGCCTTTTTGTTGGGCTACATTCTTTTGCAGGGTATTCCGAACATTAATTTAGATTTATTTGCTTTTGAATATAATACGGAAAACGTTTCACTTTTCCCTGCTTTGGTAGATACCGTTATCATGGTGCTGCTGGCTCTGGCAATAGCCACGCCGCTGGGCATCTTTGCAGCAATTTACCTTGTTGAATACGCAAGCCGCGATAATAAAATTGTCGGCGTGGTAAGGGTTACGGCAGATACTTTGTCCGGTATTCCTTCCATTGTTTACGGTTTGTTCGGTATGCTGTTTTTTGTAACCTATTTAAAATGGAGTTATTCGCTTTTAGCAGGCTCCTGCACGGTTGCAATTATGATTTTGCCGCTGATTATGCGTACTACCGAAGAAGCGTTAAAAGCAATTCCAGATAGTTACCGCGAAGGCAGCTACGGCCTTGGCGCCGGCAAACTGCGCACGGTATTTGCAATTGTTCTGCCTTCTGCCATTCCCGGCATTCTGGCAGGCGTAATTCTCGGCATTGGCCGTATTGTAGGCGAAACCGCAGCGCTTATGTATACCTCCGGTACTGTTGCAGCGCTGCCGCACAACGTATTTTCGTCCGGCCGTACTCTGGCGGTGCATATGTACGTACTTGCCAGTGAAGGCCTTTTTATGAAACAGGCTTATGCAACGGCTGTTATACTTGTTGTAATTGTAATTGCCATTAACGCGGCTTCTTCTTATTTGGCACGTAAATTGATGAAAGGGAACTGAGATGGAAGATAAAATTACTATACAAAACCTCGATTTATATTACAGCGAATTTCACGCATTGAAGGATATCAACATGCATATCCGTGAAAAAGAAATCACTGCATTCATCGGGCCTTCCGGCTGTGGCAAATCCACCTTGCTGCGCTGCCTGAACCGTATGAACGATTTGGTTGAAGGCTGCCGTGTAACAGGCAAAGTTTTGCTTAACGGCGATGATATTTACCTGAATGACGATGTTAACATGCTCCGCAAACGCGTAGGCATGGTGTTCCAGAAACCTAATCCGTTTCCGATGAGTGTTTATGATAACATTGCTTTCGGGCCGAGAACCCATGGCATCCATTCCAAAAGCAAACTTGATGACATTGTTGAAGATTCTCTGCGCAAAGCAGCTATCTGGGATGAAGTAAAAGACCGCCTTGACAAAAGCGCGCTGGGCTTCTCCGGCGGCCAGCAGCAGCGCCTGTGCATTGCGCGCGCCCTTGCCGTACAGCCCGAAGTGCTTTTGATGGACGAACCTCCCTCCGCCCTTGACCCGATTTCAACTTTAAAAATTGAAGACCTTGCAGTAGAATTAAAACAGAATTATACTATTGTTATAGTAACGCACAATATGCAGCAGGCAGTGCGTATTTCCGATAAAACAGCCTTCTTCCTTCTGGGTGAGGTTATTGAGTTTAATGACACTGAAACGCTGTTCAGCAATCCGAAAGAGAAAAAGACGGAAGATTACATTACAGGGAGGTTCGGCTGATGGTAAGAAGCAGATTTATGGCACAGATGGAGCAGCTCAATACAGAACTTATCGTAATGGGCACTCTGTGCGAAAACGCTCTGGAAAAAGTTGCAAATGCGCTTGAGAACCCTACTGACGAAGTATCAAGGGACATAATTATTTTAAGCAAAAAAACCGAAGAAAAAGAAAGGGAACTGGAAAACATCTGCATTAACCTGCTTTTGAAACAGCAGCCGGTTGCTTCCGACCTGCGCCAGATTTCTTCCGCTTTAAAAATGGTAACGGATATGCGCCGTATCGGTGAAGTTGCAGGCAACATTGCCGAAATTTTAAGCCAGGACAATTTAAGAATGGACTATGACACAAGCATTCTTAAAAAAATGGCTGCCGCTACCAAAAAGATGGTATCCAATACTCTGGATGCTTTTGTAAAAAGCGATATCCGCACAGCGCAGCAGGTTGAACGTGATGATGACCAGGTTGACGAATTGTTTGCCCAGTCCAAACATGAGCTGATTCAGATTATCCGCAATTCTCAGGACAGCGGCGAACAGGCTATTGATTATCTGATGATTGCCAAATATTTTGAAAAAATCGGTGATCATGCTGTAAATATCTCGCAATGGGTATTGTTTATGATAACCGGAACGCTTGAGGAGGACAGCATACATGATATTTTGCGTGGAGGACGATCCTAATATCCGCGAACTTGAAGTTTATACTTTAAAATCTACCGGTTTTCCGGCGTTGGGTCTGGAAAGCAGCGATGAACTTTTTAAAGCGCTGGAAACCGTATTGCCGCAGCTGATAATTCTTGATATTATGCTGCCGGGCGAGGACGGCATGGCTATTTTAAAACGCCTGCGCCGTGATAAGCGTACTGCGGACATCCCTGTTATCATGGCTACGGCCAAAGGTTCGGAGTTCGACAAAGTACACGGGCTTGACAGCGGTGCAGACGATTATATTGCCAAACCGTTCGGCATGATGGAAATGGTATCGCGTGTTAAAGCGGTGCTGCGCCGTTATGTAAAAGAAGACAAATCGAGCGAGCTTACCAACGGCCTGATTACCATGGATATTGCCCGCCATATGGTTTTTGTAAACGGTGAAGAAGTTGTGCTGACTTATAAAGAGTTTGAAGTTCTGCATAAACTTATGGAACGCCCGGGGCAGGTTTTTACCCGCGAACAGCTTTTAACCGATATCTGGGGCTATGATTTTGCAGGCGAAACCAGAACCGTCGATGTGCATATCCGCACACTCAGGCAAAAACTCGGCAGCGCCAGTACGGTTATTGAAACCGTGCGCGGCGTTGGCTACCGTATAGGTGCGGAGCATGAAAAATAAAATTTTCCGCGCGCTGGTGGCGCTGGCTGCAATGGCAGTGCTTGTGGCATCGGGCTTGATAACTTTCCTTGTTTCACAGGATTATTTTAACGAAACAAAAAAAGAGCTTGCCCAGGAAGCACGCTATATCAGCATGGGGCTGGAAAGCGGCGGCAATGACTTTTTAAATAAAATTGCAGCCGAAAACGGCAGCAATGTGCGTATAACGCTTATAGACAAAGACGGCATAGTGCTTTTTGACAATCAGGCAGAAGCAAAAACGCTTGAAAACCATGCCATGAGGCAGGAAATTATGGAAGCTGTTGCCGTTGGCGCGGGCGAAGCAGAGCGTTTTTCGGATACGCTTGACAAAACAACGTATTATTATGCCGTACGCCTTGAGGACGGTAAAATACTGCGCCTTGCGCGTACTATTGACAGCATTTACAAATCGGTGCTGCAAATGCTGCCGATAATGGGCGGCATTGTAATTGTGGTTGCGTTTTTGGCAAGCATTGTGGCGCGCAGGGTTACGTTTAACCTTATTAAGCCTCTTGACCAGGTTAACCTTGACGAGCCGCTGGACAACGAAACCTATGATGAACTGGCTCCGTTTTTAACGCGTATAGCCAAGCAGAAACGCCAGCTGAGCAAAAACCTTAAAAAGCTGCGCGGCAAACAGGAAGAACTTACCATTATTACCAATAACATGAATGAGGGGCTTGTTTTGTTAAACGGGCAGCAGAATGTGCTGTTTATTAATGAAAGTGCGGCTAAAATTTTTGGCTTCAGCGCTAAAGAGGTTATTGGCAGGAATATTTTAACTGTTGACCGTGCGCAGGAAGTACAGGACCTTTTGCAGAAGGTTTCGCAGGCCGGTAAGGGTGAAGGGCTTTACGAAAAAGACAGGCATTTTTACCAGCTTTCTGGCAGCAGCGTAAACGGCAGCGGCAGCGTTATTTTAATTTATGATGTTACCGAAAAAATGACAGCCGAAAAACTGCGCCGCGAGTTCAGCGCCAATGTTTCGCACGAACTTAAAACCCCGCTGCAATCTATTTTGGGCTATGCCGAAATAATGAAAAACGGCCTTGTAAAAGACGAGGATAAGCAGCGCTTTTTGGAACGCATCCACGCCGAAGCGGGCAATATGATAGAGCTTATTCAGAACATCATGGAGCTTTCCCGTCTGGACGAAAACAAAACGCTGGATGAGTTTGAAGATGTTGATTTGCTTAAACTTGCGCAGTCGGTAACTTTACGTTTGAAACATAAAGCACAGACCAAAGGCGTAACGCTTAACGTAAGCGGCAGCAGCGCATGTGTTTGCGGCGTGCAGTCTATTTTAAGCGAAGTTTTGTATAACCTTGTCGATAATTCGATAAAATACAACAAAGACAACGGCAAAGTTGATGTTAAAGTGCAGGATGGCAGCGAAGAAGTAACCGTCAGCGTAAGCGATACCGGCATTGGCATTGGCGCAGCCGACAGGGAACGAGTGTTTGAACGCTTTTACAGAGCGGACAAGAGCCATTCCAAAGAAATTGGCGGCACAGGGCTTGGGCTTTCCATAGTCAAGCACGGCGTGCTGTTCCACAAAGGCAGGGTGGAGCTTGAAAGCGAACCCGGTGTTGGTACAACGATAACTTTTGTTCTGCCTAAAAAACGGCAGTAATTTTGAAATTCTCCATTTTAAAAGACAGCAGTTTAATTTGGCTGCTGTCTTTTATTTTTTGCTTGTCAAATATAAATTTTTTGGTTATAATGTTTAAGTAACTTAATAGGACTGTTCGGAACCATCCAGTCCCTAAACAAAACTACGGGCGTGTGCCGCATAAGCGGCCTTTATATTGTTATGCAATCCGTCTGTAGCCAGACGGATTTTTTATTTTACGGAGGCATAATTTTGAAAGCACTGGTATTATTAAGCGGCGGGGTAGACAGTACAACCTGCCTTGCCGTTGCCAAAGAAAAATACAGCGAGGTTATCGCGCTGGCATTGTATTACGGGCAAAAACACAGCAAGGAACTTGCGGCGGCGGAAAAAATAGCAGCATATTATAATACGCAGCTGATAAAGCTTGATTTAACGCCTGTTTTTGCGTACAGCAATTGCTCGCTTTTGCAGCAGTCAACCGAAGAAATTCCGCATGAATCTTATGCCGGGCAGATTAAAAAGCAGCACGGTGAACCGGTATCCACTTATGTGCCTTTCCGCAACGGCGTGTTTTTAAGCGTAGCCGCAAGCATTGCACTGGCGCAAAATTGCAGCGTTGTTTATTACGGTGCCCACGCAGATGACGCGGCAGGCAGTGCTTACCCGGATTGCAGCAGCGATTTTAACAATAAAATGAATGAAGGCATATATATCGGCAGCGGGCGCAAGGTACAGCTTGTTGCGCCTTTTGTGAATTTACACAAAAAAGATATTGTGGCAACAGGCCTGCAGCTGAAAGTGCCTTACGAACTTACATGGAGCTGTTACTGCGGCGGCGAAAAACCGTGCGGCAGCTGCGGAACCTGTATCGACAGAAAAGCGGCCTTTGCGGCAAACGGGGTGCAGGACCCCTTAAAATACGAAGATTAAAAGGAGATTTATATGAAAAGATACACACAAACACAAAAATTAACTATTGCCGGTATTTGCATAGCCTTGTACATTGCGGTAATGATGTGCACGCAAACTTTTGCCTTCGGGCAGTATCAGGTACGCATTGCAACGGCCATGTATGGCTTAAGTGCAATTTTTCCGTTTTTAATTGTACCGTTTGGCATAGCCAATGTTATAAGCAATACCATCATGGGCGGGCTTGGACCTCTTGATATGATTGGAGGAGGTATTGTAGGCATTGTTACTACTTCTGTTATCGTGCTTGCCAAAAGATATGGCTGCGGCAACTGGTGCATTTTGTTTGCCATAACTTTAATTCCCGGCCTGGGCGTGCCGGTTTGGCTTTCCGTGCTGCTCGATTTGCCGTACTGGCTCTTGGCATCTTCTGTGCTGGTAGGGCAGTTTGTATGCGGCCTTGCCGGAGCGGCGCTTGTAACTGCGCTTGAAAAATCGTTTGCTGTAAATATTGCGGCGGAAAGGAAATAAACATGACATCTGGAAGAACCAAAGAAGAATTGCAGGGCGTAGGCCTTTTAGGGCATAAAACCAACTATCCAACCGATTATGCGCCGGAGGTTTTGGAATCGTTCATTAACAAGCATCCCGGCAACGATTATTTTGTAAAATTTAACTGCCCGGAATTTACCAGCCTGTGCCCGATGACAGGACAGCCTGATTTTGCCACCATTTATATTTCGTATGTGCCGGATATGAAGCTTGTGGAAAGCAAATCGCTGAAGCTGTATTTGTTCAGCTTCCGTAACCACGGCGATTTTCATGAAGACTGCGTAAATATTATTATGAAAGACCTGATTAAGCTGATGGAGCCTAAATATATTGAAGTATGGGGCAAATTTACTCCGCGCGGCGGCCTTTCTATCGACCCATACGCAAATTACGGCAAACCCGGCACCGAATGGGAAGAAGTTGCCAAAAAGCGTATGCATTTCCACGATATGAACCCGGAAATTGTAAATTACAGAAAATAAAATATATAGTTTTTGCTAAAGGTTCATATGAGCGGTATTAATCAAATTTTTGAATGCTACTTCATTTGGTAAATACCGCTCTTTTTGCGTTTGTGTGTTTTCAAAGCTTAATAATAAAAATTTAATTACAATAAAGTTGCTTTGCATAGCTTTCTCTAAAAAGGGTGATGATATAACAGATAAACAGCCCGGTAACCGTCCTTCTAAACGCATCAAAATGCTGCGGCTCCTCCGATTCCGTCCGGAATAGTAACCGGACTCTCTTACAGAGTGCCCTAAATTCAGCCGCCGCAGTTTTGACAGTGCATTTACCATTACGGTTACCGGGCTGTTTATTGTTTGAAACAATATGCTCCTAAAATTTTACTGCGCCTTAATATCTTTCTACTTCTTTTTTTGCGCCTAATGTGCTACAATATTTACAAATAAGGTACTCTTATTTGTTTTGTTTAGAAATCGTGGGACTTAAAAAGGACCACGAGGGACAAAACCTGATAGGTGAAGGCTTATGGATAGTATTATCAATTTACAAAAGAAAATTGTTCCCGAACTGACCAACCTTTTGGTGCAGCGTTATCAGATTCTGCGCCAGGTCAGCCACGAACACCCGATTGGCAGGCGTGCTTTGGCAGCAAGGCTTGGGCTTAGCGAAAGGGTTTTGCGCGCCCAGGTCGATTTTTTAAAAGGCTGCGGGCTGCTTGTTTTTTCTTCGTCCGGCATGACGGTAACGGAGGAAGGCATGGCTATTTTGCGGGAGCTTGCCGATTATGTGCGCAAATTGCAGGGGCTTAACTCTTTGGAACAGCTTTTATGCAGTAAGCTGAATATCGGCAGGGTGGTTATTATTCCCGGAGATTCCGACCAGGAAGAAGTTGTTAAGCGTGAAATAGGCCGTGCGGCCGCACGTATTTTAAGCAGGCTGCTGGGCGACGGCAAAAAGCATATTGTCGCTGTCAGCGGCGGTACTACAATGGCGGCGCTTGCTGCCAATATCAGCGGCAGCCACCCGCAAACAGTAGTTGTGCCTGCGCGCGGCGGTCTTGGTGATAACGTGGAATTGCAGGCCAATACCATTGCAACGGTGCTGGCGCAGCGTATGGGCGCATCTTACCGCCAGCTGTATGTGCCGGACAGCGTGAGTGAGGAAATTTTAAACAGTATTTTGGCAGAAGACACCGGCGTTAAAGCCGTTGTTGATATTATCAAGCAGGCTGATATTCTTGTGCATGGCGTGGGGCAGGCAGCCGTTATGGCGCGCCACCGCCGCATGGCGCCGGAGTTTATTCAAAAACTTTTGGACGACGGCGCTGTCGGAGAAGCCTTTGGCCAGTACTGCGCGCTGGATGGCAGGCAGGTTTACATGACAAACAATGCCGGGCTGATGTTACAGGATTTGCCGAAAATAGGCACTGTTATCGGCGTGGCCGGCGGGCGCAGCAAGGCAGAAGCAATTTTATCGGTAATACGTGCTTCACGGCAGGATATTCTTGTTACGGACGAAGCCGCAGCGCACTGTATTGCAGAAATGCTTGAAGATTAAGTTATAAAGCACTTTTGTGCAAAAATAAATCATCATATATTTTAAAGGAGGATTTTATTATGACAAAAGTAGGTATTAATGGATTTGGCCGTATCGGCCGCAATGTTTTCCGTGCAGCATTCGGCAACCCCGATTTTGATGTTGTGGCTGTAAATGACCTGACGGACGCTGCAACCCTTGCGCACCTGTTAAAATATGATTCCATTCATGGCACTTTTGACCATGATGTTACTGCCGAAGGCGAATATCTTGTAGTTGACGGCAAAAAAGTTAAAGTACTGGCACAGACCGACCCGGCTAAACTGCCCTGGGGCGAACTCGGCGTAGAAATCGTTGTTGAATCTACCGGCCGCTTTACCGAAGGAGCAAAAGCTAAAGCACATCTTGAAGCAGGCGCTAAAAAAGTTATCATTTCCGCTCCGGCTAAAGGCGAAGATATTACCATTGTTATGGGTGTTAACGAAGATAAATATGAAGCAGACAAACACAATATTATCTCCAACGCTTCCTGCACCACCAACTGCCTGGCTCCGTTCACCAAAGTTCTGCTGGAAAACTTTGGTATTGTAAGCGGCCTTATGACTACCGTTCATTCTTACACTAATGACCAGAGAATCCTTGACCTGCCGCACAAAGATTTGCGCCGCGCCCGTGCAGCTGCGCAGTCCATCATTCCGACCACTACCGGCGCTGCCAAAGCAGTTTCCCTGGTTCTGCCGGAAGTTAAAGGCAAACTGAACGGTTTTGCAATGCGCGTTCCTACCCCGAATGTTTCCATTACTGACCTGACCGTACTGCTTGAAAAAGATACCACTGCCGAAGAAATTAACGCAGCTCTTAAAAAAGCAGCAGAAGGCGAACTGAAAGGCATTATGTGCTACAACGAACTGCCGCTGGTTTCCCGCGATTACAACGGCTGCCCGCTCAGCTCCATTGTTGACGGCCTTTCTACCATGATGGTTGGCCCGCGTATGGCTAAAGTTGTTGCCTGGTATGATAATGAATGGGGTTACAGTAACCGTGTTGTTGACCTTGCCTGCTACATTGCTTCCAAAGGCCTGTAAGAAGGTGGAGTAATGGAAAAGAAAACCTTATGCGATTTAGAGCTTAACGGCAAAAAAGCCCTCGTGCGCGTTGATTACAACGTGCCGATGGATGCCGGAGGCAATATTACTGACGATACCCGCATTACCGCTTCGCTTGATACTTTGCGTTATCTTCTGGAGCATGGCGCTGCCGTTATTTTAATGGCGCACCTTGGCCGCCCGAAAGGCGAAGTAAACAAAAAGTATTCTCTGGAGCCGGTTGCCGCATATTTAAGCAAACTGCTTGATATGCCTGTTGCCTTTGCGCATGACTGCATTGGCGAAGAAGCAGAAAAAATGGCTGCGGCTTTAAAACCGGGCGAAGTTTTAATGCTGGAGAACCTGCGTTTCCATAAAGAAGAAGAAAAAAATGACCTTGGCTTTGCCGAAAAACTTGCTTCGCTGGCAGATGTATATATTAATGATGGTTTCGGCGTTTCGCACCGCGCGCATGCTTCGGTGGAAGGCGTTACGCATTTTCTGCCGGCTGCCGCAGGCTTCCTGCTCGAAAAAGAAATTAAATTTATCGGGCGTGCTGTTACCAATCCGCTGCATCCTTATGCGGCAATTATTGGCGGCGCAAAAGTTTCCGATAAAATCGGCGTAATAGAAAACCTGCTGGATAAAGTTGATGTGCTTCTTATCGGCGGCGGCATGGCTAATACTTTCCTTGCCGCACAAGGCCACAAAATGGGCAAATCCCTTGTTGAAGAAGATAAACTTGAACTGGAGCGTGCCCTGCTTAAAAAAGCAGCAGAAAACAACGTTAAAATGCTGCTGCCGGTTGACCTTGTAATGGCTTCTGCCTTTGCGGCTGACGCCGATACAAAGGTTGAACGTGTTGAAAACCTGAGCCAGGACTATATGGCGCTTGATATTGGCCCGGAAAGCCGCTTGCAGTATGAAGCTGCTTTACAGGGCGCAAAAATGATTGTTTGGAACGGCCCAATGGGCGTATTTGAAATGGATGCTTTTGCACATGGCACGGAAGCAGTTGCCGAAGCAGTTGCCAAAAGCAAAGCCGTAAGTATTGTCGGCGGCGGCGACAGTGTTGCCGCTATTGAAAAAACCGGCCTTGCTTCTAAAATAAGCCATATTTCTACCGGCGGCGGTGCAAGCCTTGAATATCTGGAAGGCAAAGTGCTGCCCGGCATTGCTGCATTGGATGACCTGCGCCGCAAAATGGTTGCAGGCAACTGGAAAATGCACAAAACAGTCGGCGAAGCGGTAGAACTTGCAGAAAGCATTGTAGAAGAAACGAACGGAACTTTGAATGAGGTTGTTATTTTCCCGCCGTTTACTGCTTTGGAAACCGTTGCCGATGCTATCGACGGCAAACATGTCGGCTACGGCGCGCAGGATATTTTCTGGGAAGATGAAGGCGCTTACACCGGCGCTGTTTCCGGCAAAATGATTGCCGATATCTGCGCGGAATATGTAATTATCGGCCATTCCGAACGCCGCACGCTGTTTGGCGACAACGAAGTTGCCGTTGCCAAAAAACTGCGCGCTGCCTACAGAAACGGCCTGAAACCTGTGCTTTGCGTTGGTGAAAATGACGAAGAACGCGCGGAAGGCAAAACCTCCCGCAAAATAAGCATGCAGCTGCAAAGCGCATTAAAAGGCATTACCGCCCAGGAAGCAGAAAACATGGTTGTTGCTTATGAGCCTTTGTGGGCCATTGGCAGCGGCAATGCTGCAACGGCGGCAGATGCACAGGAAGTTGCCGTGCTTATCCGCAGCAAGATAGAAAAAATCTTTTCGGAAGAAGTTGCGCGCAAAGTACGTATTTTGTACGGCGGCAGCGTAACCGAAAAGAATGCTGCCGATTTTGTGCAGGGCGAAATTGACGGCGTACTGGTTGGCGGCGCTAGCCTGAAAGCAGACAGCTTCAGCGCTATTGTACGCAGTGTGTGAGGATAACATGAAACCTGTAATGCTTATGATTTTGGACGGCTGGGGCATTGCCCCGGCCGGGCCTTATAATGCGGCTAAAACAGCAAAAACGCCGGAGCTTTCCCGCCTTTTTGAAACTTACCCGCATACAAGGCTTTTAGCTTCCGGCAATGCGGTAGGGCTGCCGGAAGGGCAGATGGGCAATTCGGAAGTAGGGCATTTGAATATCGGCGCCGGGCGCATTGTGTACCAGGAACTGACGCGTATTACCAAAGCCTGCGAAGAAGGCACGCTGCTGAAAAATAAAGCGCTGCTTGAATGTATGGCGCGGGTAAAACAAAACGGCGGCGCACTGCATTTAATGGGGCTTTTAAGCGATGGCGGCGTACACAGCCACGAAAGCCATTTGTGGGCGCTGTTAAAAATGGCGAAAGCCAACGGCCTTGAAAAAGTTTACGTGCATGCGTTTTTAGATGGCCGTGATGTTGGCCCGAGCACCGCGCTGACTTATATTGAACGCCTGCAGAAAGTTATTGACGAAACAGGATGCGGCGAAATTGCAACCGTCAGCGGGCGTTATTATGCTATGGACCGCGACAAACGCTGGGCGCGCACGCAAAAGGCGTACGAAGCTATTACTCAGCACAGAGGAAAAACTTTTGCTTCTGCCGCTGAAGGCATTGAAGCAAGTTATGCTGCCGGTGTTACCGACGAATTTGTAGAGCCGTTTGTTGTTGCTTCCGAAAATGACAGCCGCGTAAAAGACGGCGACGGCGTTATATTTTATAACTTCCGCCCGGACAGGGCAAGGCAGCTTACACGCGCCTTTACGGACAGTGACTTTGCCGGTTTTGAACGCGTTAAATTAAATGTAGCGTTTGTCTGCATGACTCAGTACGATGCAACTATTGATGCTGCGGTAGCTTTTCCGCCGGAAACACTTGTTAATACACTGGGCGAGATTCTGGCAAAAAATAATCTGCGCCAGCTGCGCATTGCCGAAACGGAAAAATATGCGCATGTAACGTTCTTTTTTAACGGCGGCGTGGAATCTCCTAACGTACTGGAGGACAGAGTGCTTATACCTTCGCCGCAGGTTGCCACTTATGACTTGCAGCCGGAAATGAGCGCCTATGAAGTGACGGACAAGCTTTTAACTCTGCTTGCCGAAAATAAATATGATGTTGTTATTTTAAATTTTGCCAACCCCGATATGGTTGGGCATACCGGCGTAATGGATGCTGCCGTTAAGGCAATGGAAGCGGTGGATACCTGTGCCGGTAAAATAGTAAAAAAAGTGCTTGCACTTGGCGGGGCGGTTTGCATAACTGCCGACCACGGCAACCTTGAAAAAATGTATGACGGAGAAACTAACCAGCCGTATACGGCGCATACAACCAACCCCGTGCCGTTTTTAATGGTATCGGCAGACAGGCCGAAACTGCATGAAGGCATTTTGGCAGATATAGCGCCGACGCTGCTGGAACTTTTGGGCATAGCGCAGCCTGCAGAAATGACAGGGCACAGCCTGATAGAAAAGTAAAATAATCAGAGGTGAAAAACTCATGGCAATGATTACCGAAGTTTACGCAAGAGAAATACTCGATTCGCGCGGAAACCCGACCGTTGAAGTTGAAGTATGGCTGGAAGACGGCTCTGTCGGCCGCGCAGCCGTACCTTCCGGAGCATCTACCGGCGCACACGAAGCAGTTGAACTGCGCGACGGCGATAAAGAACGCTATGGCGGCAAAGGCGTAAGCAAAGCAGTTGATAACGTTAACGACGTTATTGCAGAAGCTTTGATTGGCCTTGAAGCAACCCGCCAGACAGAAATTGACGAAATGCTCATCCGCCTTGACGGCACGCCCAACAAAGGCAAACTGGGCGCCAACGCTGTACTTGGCGTATCCATGGCAGTTGCCAAAGCTGCCGCTAACTCCTGCGGGCTGCCGCTGTACCTGTACCTTGGCGGCGTAGCAGCACAGGAACTGCCCGTGCCGATGATGAACATTTTAAACGGCGGCCAGCATGCCGATAACAACGTAGACATTCAGGAATTTATGATTATGCCTGTTGGTGCAAAATCCTTTACCGAATGCCTGCGCATGAATGTTGAAATTTACCATACTCTTAAATCCCTTTTAAAGGAAAAAGGCCTTGGCACCGGTTTGGGTGATGAAGGCGGCTTTGCGCCGGATTTGAAATCCAACGAAGAAGCCATTGCCGTTATTTTGGAAGCCGTTGAAAAAGCAGGCTACAAACCCGGCAAAGATATTGTTATGGCTCTTGACGTTGCTTCAAGCGAATTTTATAAAGACGGCAAGTATGACATGGCTGGCGAAGGCGTTGTAAAAACCAGCGAAGAAATGATTGACTACCTTGCCATGCTGTGCGAAAAATATCCTATTATATCCATTGAAGACGGCCTTGCTGAAGATGACTGGGACGGCTGGAAAAAACTTACCAAACGCCTTGGCAAAAAGGTTCAGCTTGTTGGCGACGACCTGTTTGTAACCAATGAAGCACGCCTTAAAGAAGGCATTGAAAAACATGTCGGCAACGCAATCCTTATTAAAGTAAACCAGATTGGCACGCTTACCGAAACCTTCCGCGCTATCGAAACCGCCAAACGCGCAGGCTACACCTGCATTATTTCCCACCGCAGCGGCGAAACGGAAGATACCACGCTTTCGGATATTGCAGTTGCCGTTAACGCAGGCCAGATTAAAACCGGCGCACCGGCAAGAACTGACCGCGTAGCAAAATACAACCAGCTTCTGCGCATTGAAGAAGACCTTGGCAGCGCAGCCAAATATAAAGGAATGGATGTTTTCTACAACATCAGCAAATAAACAGGGGCGCATAAAATGGATTTTGGTTTTAATCCCTTACAATATAAATACCCTTCGCGCCGCAGCGTAATATACGGCACAAAGGGCATGGTTTGCAGCAGCCAGCCGCTGGCAGCGCAGGCCGGGCTTGATATGATTAAAAAAGGCGGCAACGCCGTTGATGCCGCTGTTGCAACCGCCATTGCGCTTACAATTTTAGAGCCCACCAGCAACGGGCTTGGCAGCGATGCCTTTGCCCAGGTGTGGGTTGGCGGCAAATTATACGGCTTAAACGGCAGCGGCTATGCGCCTGAACTTTTAACACCGGACTGTGCGGCATTAAAAGATAAAACGGCAATTCCCGAGCGCGGCTGGGAATCGGTAACGGTTCCGGGTGCGGTATCTGCCTGGGCAGAACTGCACAAACGTTTTGGCAAACTGCCTTTTGCCGAACTGTTTGCACCGGCGATTGAATATGCCGAAAACGGCTATCCGGTATCGCCTGTTATCAGCCGCTTATGGCATGAAGGGCTTGGCGTTTTTGCTCCGTATAAAAATAACGCGGCCTTTAAAGGCTGGTTTGATACCTTTACTGAAAACGGCGAAACCCCGGCAGCCGGTACAGTTGCCAAACTGCCCAAACAGTCTAAAACGCTGCGCCTTATTGCCGATAGTTACGGCGAAGCCTTTTACCGCGGCGAAATTGCTGCTGCTATTGATGAATTTTCGCGCAGCACAGGCGGCTATATCCGCAAAAGCGATTTAGCTGCTTACCGTGCCGAATGGGTAGAGCCAATCAGCATTGATTACCGCGGTTACCGCGTATGGGAACTGCCTCCTAACGGGCACGGCATTGTGGCGTTAATGGCGCTTAATATTTTAAAAGGTTTTGAACACGGCGGCAAAGATTGTGCCGAAAACCTGCACCACGAAATTGAAGCCATGAAGCTTGCTTACGCCGACGGCAGAAAATACGTGGCCGACCCGCGTTATATGAAAGCGCAGGTTAAAGAACTGCTTAGTGATGAATATACGGCAAAACGCCGCGCACTTATTGGCGAACAGGCAATTATGCCTAGGCCCGGCAATCCGTTCTGCGGCGGTACGGTATATCTGTGTACGGCAGACGGCGAAGGCAACATGGTTTCGTATATCCAAAGCAATTTTCAGGGCTTTGGCAGCGGCATAGTTGTGCCCGGTTACGGCATTGCCTTTAACGACAGGGCCTCCGGCTTTACGCTTGACCCGCAGCATGACGATTACCTTGTACCGCTGAAAAAGCCATATCATACCATTATACCGGGCTTTTTAACAAAAGACGGCAAAGCCGTGGGCCCGTTTGGCGTAATGGGCGGTTACATGCAGCCGCAGGGGCACTTGCAGGTTATCCATAACGTAATTGATTTTGGCATGAACCCGCAGGAAGCACTGGATTGCCCGCGCTGGCAGTGGATTGAAGGCAAAAAAGTTATGGTTGAAGCAGGCGTTGGCGAAGAATTAATTAACGCTTTGCGCGCCCGCGGGCACGAACTTATCGTAACCGATGACTTTATTGACTTTGGCCGCGGCCAGATGATTTGGCGCAGTGATGACGGCGTGCTTGTTGGCGCAACAGAACCCCGCGCCGACGGCATGGTAGCCGTTTGGTAAAATAATAAAAAATATGCTCCCGTTAGAACCGGCAGTAAAAAATAAAACTTCCGGAAAGCTAATGGGAGCATATCGTTTTTATAAAGAAAAATTTAAGTTACGCAATATTGCTGCGTAAGTTTTTTAAGGCCTGCTTATGGTGCTTGGTAACCATGGCAGG
>OKWE01000549.1_pt1 | contig 32554 bp, 42 predicted proteins | sample 1607051 | NCBI WGS metagenome assembly OKWE01 (sample SAMN04414079, study PRJEB24778) | human gut metagenome | material: faecal | host: Homo sapiens | reverse complement strand
AGGAGATCGACCGTTTTCCTTCGTCGTCTACAGCTCCGAAATCCGAGATTTTGGGCTATGAAGAAAGCTATTGTGGCGGCCATTGCGGTCGCCTTTTTCGTTTCTACAGCAGCTGAAGCACGAGGTGGTCGTGGGTTCAGCGGCGGTCGTTCGTTCTCCCGTCCTGCTCCCACGAAGAGCTATGCACCGAAGCGCACGACCGTTGTGAAGAAAAATACGACCGTCATCAACCAGACGGTTAACAGCTCCGCCACGTCAAGCGGCGGCGGGTTCTGGTCTAGCGTCATGGGTTCGGCTGTCGGCTCGACGGCGGGTTCTATGGCGGGCAATGCCATTTACGACTCCATGACGAAGGACGACGAACCGAAGCAGCCGGCACAGGCTCAGCAACCGCAGGTCGTTTACGTACCTGTCGGCTCTGACGGAAAGCCTGTTCAGCAGGCTCAATAAAACAAACCCTTTTAATTTGGAGGTGCTATGACTGAAAAAAAGAAAAGCCTTGGTGCTTCCAAAAAGGCGCAGGGTCGACCTACCGATTACACGCTTGATAAAGCCGATCAGATCTGTGAGTGGTATTCCAACGGACAGACTTTGACCGCTTGCTGTCGAGAACTGGGAATCGGAAGGACAACGCTCTATCGATGGATGGTCGCACATCCTGAATTTTCGGAACGTCTCGCGCGCGCGCGGGAATTGTTCGCGGACTCTCTCGCTGATGAATGCCTGGCTATTGCAGACAACACTGAAGAAGGTCAGATCATCGAAGAGGGCACGAACGAAAACGGAGCCTTCAGCAAGATCAAGCGAGTGGACATGATCGATCATCGCAAGCTGAAGGTCGACACCCGGCTCAAGCTACTGGCTAAGTGGGCACCGGCTCGATACGGCGATAAGAAACAGGTTGACGTGAACAACGTCACGCCCGTGCAGGTTGTCTTTAAGGACGACTTGGAGGACTGATGAAGGCTACGTCTCTGAAATCAATCGTCGGACAAGGGTACGGCGGCTTTTGGAGATGCAAGCAGCGCTATCGAATCGTGAAGGGCAGTCGAGGCTCGAAGAAGTCAAAGACGACTGCGCTTTGGTACATCCTCAAGCTCATGGAGCACCCTGACGCAAATTTGCTTGTGGTCAGACGCTATGAGCGAACGCTACGCGACTCGTGCTTTGCCGACTTGAAGTGGGCGATCGGTCGCCTCGGGTTCGACGCGCTATGGAAGTCGACGGTTAGCCCAATGGAGATTACGTATCTTCCGACTGGGCAAAAGATTCTCTTTAGAGGTCTGGACGACGGTCAAAAGATCACGTCCATCACCGTCGAGAAAGGCGTTCTCTGTTGGGTATGGTGCGAAGAAGCGTACCAGCTCGAGAAAGAGGACGACTTCAACAAGCTCGATATGTCCATTCGTGGCGCGGTTCCGCCTGGCCTCTTCAAACAGATCACGTTGACCTTCAATCCGTGGTCTGAACAAACATGGATCAAGCGCCGGTTCTTCGACACGCCTTTGCCGGACGTCTTCGCATTGACGACGACATACAAGTGCAATGAGTGGCTTGATGAGCGCGACATTGCCCTCTTTGAGGACATGAGACTGCGCAATCCTCGCCGCTATCGCGTTGAAGGTCTGGGTGAGTGGGGCATCTCCACTGGCCTGATCTATGACAACGTCGAGCAGCGGCCGCTCGACCTGCGGACGCTTCTGCAGGATCGTGCGCTTCGGCCTTTCCACGGTGTCGACTTCGGCTTCACCGATCCGACGGCATACGTTGGCGGCCTTATCGACGAGCAGGCGAAGACGATCTACATCACTCAGGAGCTCTACCGACGCGGGATCACGAACCAGCAGCTCATTGAAGAGCTGAGGCGGCTCGGCATCCGGCGCGAGGAGATTTACTGCGACTCCGCAGAGCCTAAGTCGATTGAGGAGCTCCGTGCCGGCGGCATCAATGCACGCCCGGCGCTCAAGGGACCCGACTCGGTCCTCTACGGCATCCAGAAGCTACAGAACTTTCGAATCGTCGTGGACGACTCCTGCAAAGAGACGTGGCGCGAGTTTTGCTCTTACGCGTGGCTCGAGGACCGTCAGGGCAAGCAGACCGACAAACCAAATCACGACTTCTCGCACTGCATGGACGCTTTGCGCTACGGCGCGACGCCATATATCAACGCTAAAGGATTCTCATGGAGCAAGGTGTTCTGACCATGCGCAAAGACAGCGCGGACGACTGCCTCGCGGCCGCAAAGGGCCGTACAGAGGGCAGCGACGTCCCTGTCGAGCTGTCGCAGGATGCAGCGATCAAGCTTTACCGCACGTCATGGCTCGCGCGTAACATCATCGACATGTACGCCGAGGACATGACGGCGGCCGGCGTCAAGTGGATCTGTGACGCTAAGACGGCTCAGCTCATCGAGCGTGAGTTCCGTCGCCTCCACGTGTGGGAGGTGCTTACCGACGCTCTGCGTTGGTCGAGACTGTTCGGCGGGGCGATTGTCTGTATCGACATGGGCGACAATCAACCCGCCGAGCGGCTCAATCCATCCGCGCGCCTCATCGCCCTTCGCGCTTTCTCGCGCTATGAGGCGACGCCTAACGTCGTGAAGCTCGATCCTGAACGCCCTGGTGAGCCGGGCGAGTACAAGGTCACGCCGCGCATTTATCAGCAGACGTTCGACCTGCACTGCTCGCGGGCCATCATGTTTACGGGAGCCAAGCTTCCGCCCGAAGCGGCTGCACAGCAACAGCTCTGGGGCGACAGTGTACTGAACGCCCTCAAAACGCCAATCGAGCGCTACAACTCTGCGCTCGAGTCAGTGGACGAACTGCTCAAGCGATGCTATCTGCGCTTCCTCGGCCTGCAGAACTTCTGGCAGGCAATGCAGGAGACCGACAGCGCTTCGGCAATGGGCAAGGCCGTCGCTTTCATCAACGAGATGCAGAACATCTCCGGGTTGACGATTGCGGACAGCGCGGACGTCTTCTCGTCACAGCAGTACAGCTTCGGCGGGCTGAAAGACATCCTGATGTCGATGTCGCAGGATAACGCGGGTGCGGCTGGCGTGCCTCTTGTGCGCCTCTTCGGTATGTCGCCAGCGGGCTTCTCAACTGGCGAGTCAGACCTGCGCAACTACTACGACAACATTCTGAGAGCTCAGGAGAGCAAGCTTCGAGAGCCGATCCAGCGCATCGTAAAGGTCGTCCTCGAGAGCGAGGGAATCCAGACCGACGTGGACTTCGAGTTCATTCCGGTGCAGCAGCCTACAGAAGCCGAGAAGCAGGCGGCTACGCAATCCGCCGTGGATACGATCATGCGTGTCTACGAGGGAGGGCTCGTCACGGCCGACAAGGCGCTTGAAGAGATACGTCGGCGCTCCGAAGTGTCGGGGCTCTTCGCATCGATCACGGAAGCCGATGTCTCAAGGCTCAAGGATCCTGAGGTTCCCCTGCCTGACCTCTCAGGCGTCGACTTTGACGCGATTGTGAGAGGAGAAGGGAATGCCGGCGTTTAATCACGAAAAGACGATCTTCAATCGCGTTCGGCCTCAATACGCACGCATTGCTCAGCTCGTGCAGGCGATCATCTCATCGCACATCACGCCCGAGGGCAGGATCGATGATGTGGACGCCTTGGAGCGAGACCTGAGACGCTACAGCCTGAACGTGGAGGCGTGGGCGACCGCCTTCTGGCTTCGTCAGGACGAAAGCCTGAGTCGATCCATAGCACGCGACTTCAAGCGGGTGGGCCTGACGGTTGATCCTCAGTCGCCTGTCGTTCGAGCCGCAGTCGAGCGGCTTCACAGGGAGCAGGTTGACCTAATCAAGACGTTGCCTATCGACGCAGGCAAGAAGGCACAGGACATGGCACGCCGTGCCGCGATGGAGACGGGCAAGCGAGCGGAGATGCTCATCGACCAGCTCCGCGGCATGAAGCCAGGATATCCCGAGTACGCCGCTAGACGCCTTGCGCGAACCGAGACGGCGAAGGCACAGGCCGCGCTCGTGCAGACGCAGTCATCCGAGCTCGGCATCAAACAGTACGTATGGCGAACCGTGCGCGACGAAGCCGTGCGCGACAGCCACGCCGCGATGGAAGGCAAGGTCTGCGACTGGGACAACCCGCCAGAGGTCGAACCGGGCCTGCGGCATCATCCAGGCGGCATCTACAACTGCAGGTGTTATAGCGAACCGCTGTTGCCGAAGGTGAAGAAATGAATTTTGGAGACGGAATTTCGATCTCCCCGACGAGGAAGGTCACGCCAGAGGGCTACCTCCTCTGCAAGGGATGTCGCATCGCGCGAGTCGGCGGGCGTGAGTATCTCGCTGAAGAGATCGCGAACGTGCAGCCGGTCGACGGCAAGGTCACGGTCATGAGGTCTGCGGACTCGCTCTTTGCTCCCGAGACGATTGCATCGCTTGAGGGCAAGCCTGTTTGCCTCGAGCATCCGCCCGGTGCGGAGATGTTCGACGCGAACACTTGGAAGAACTTCATCAAGGGCGTGATGCTCCACGTCGCGCCTGGGTCGGGAGCCGATGCAGGCTGCTTGGTTGCCGACCTTCTCATCTACGACAAGGACGCCATCAACGCAATCATGTCGGGCGAGGCCACAGAGCTTTCTCTGGGTTACTTCTCCGAAGTGAAGGATGCAGGTGGTGGCATCGGAGTCGAGAGCCCTCTACAGGGCAACCACGTCGCACTCGTCCCTCGCGGGCGGTGCGGTTCTATCTGCGCAGTCAAAGACAGCGCAACAAACCAAACGGCTACAGGAGACAAAATGTCTTTTTTCAAGAAAGATGCCGATCCTGCAGGGGAAGCCTCTCCTGCAGCTAACGACGAGAAGCTCAAGGCCTTGCAGGATCAGGTGACTGCTCTGCAGGATCAGATCGCCGAGCTTCAGAAGTCTGCCCCCACCGCCGATGCCGACCCTGAAGGTCAGCCGGAGCCGAATCCTGAGGAAGGCGCACAGCCGCCCGCTCAGGAAGGCAGTCCCGACGACAAGAAGGACGACGGCATCGTTACGCCGGCACAGCCCGAACCCGCCAAGTCCCCCGACTTCGTCGCCACGCCCGAAGCGATCGCCGAGATCGTGAACCGCGTGCTCGAGGCTCGAGAGGCGGCCAACATCGTCGACGAGTGCGTCAAGAAAGACGCGGCTACGGTCGCGCCGAAGCTCGATGCCGCTACGCCGAACCTCGCTCTTGCCGCTCTTGCCGAGTACGCCAAGACCGAAGCGGGCAAGGCCATTCTCGACGAGTACGGCGGCCTCGATGCCATCAAGAAGGACGCCGCTCCGGATGTCCTGAAGTCCTGCGCCATTGCCGAACGCATGCGCGCCAAGAACGGTCTCGCCATGGGTCGCAAGGACTCCGCAACGGTAGAACGCCCGTCTTTCTTCGAGCAGGCAAAGAAACTCTGGAACTAAGGAGATCAAAATGATCGTTAATCCGCAATACCGACAGGTCGCCGGCTTCGCTGGTTCTGTCACTCAGTCCGGCGCTGTCATCAAGAGCGCTGCGGCCGCTACCCGAATTCCTGCGGGCACTCCGGTCAAGTACAAGGACGGCAAGGTCGTCGCTCTTGAGGGAACGGAAAAGGCGCAGGATATTTTCGGCATCGTGATGAAGGTCGCGACGCCGTTTGAGCCGTTCTACCCGGGCGATCTTATCGAGGTCGTTCACGAAGGCTACGTTCAGGTCGCTTTCGACGAAGAGGCCGACGCCGCCCCCGTGCGTGGCAGTCAGGTCTTCTTCGATACCGAGAAGAAGCTCTTCACGACGGACAACACCAAGGTCGCCGTCCGCGCCATCTGGGCTTCCGATGGTTTCGGTGACGGCATTGCCGAAGTCCAAATCTTCCCGTTCATCCCGTCTGCTACCGCTTAAGGAGGAAAGATAGATGCTTACCAACGAACAGGCTGTGCAGATCCTGAACGCGCAGCTCTCTAAGATCGATCCCGAGATCATCAAGCCGCTCTCCGTCTACACGTGGACGCGAGATCTTCCGGAAGGTAAAGACCTCGACCGACTCGTTGACTCTCTCGTGCTCACGAAGATCACGGCTGGCTCCGGTCAGGGTACGTCGAAGGTCGCAGGCAAGTCCTGGATCGCCAAGAACGGCAACGACCTGAAGGATGTTGACATCGGCATGACCGCCGAAGCCGTCCGCGTCTATGACGCCGGTCGCGAGCTCTCTTGGACGGGAGCCGAGCTCGAGCGCTTCCAGAAGTTCGGCGTTCGCTTTGACTCCGAAAAGCTCGAAGTGCTCAACGACATCTTCAACCAGGAAGCTCAGGCCACCGGCTATCTCGGCGACAAGGACTTCGGGTTTGAAGGCTTGCTCAATCAGTCCAAGACCGTCGAAACGGTCAAGGGTGCAGATCTGCTCGCCGCCGACACGGTTGATACGTCGAAGCTCATCACGGCTATCGATTCGGCCATGCGTCAGGCTGAAGAAGCCTCTGGCGAAATCATCATGCCGAACCGTCTGCTCCTGAGCCCCGCCGACTACGTGAAGCTCCACTCGATCAAGATCGACGTGAATAACACGAACACGGTCAGCGCCATCGAGTACATCGAAAGGTTCTCCTATGCCGCCACTTCCACGGGCGACTTCAAGGTGCTCAAGGTTAAGGAATGCAAGGGCATCGGCACGGGCAAGAAGAATCGCTGGGTCTTCTACACGCCTGACAGCCGCTATCTGAAGTTCAACGTGATGCCGATGTGGCGCGAAAAGGTGTACGACAAGGGCTTGCAGTACTGCGCTGCCTATCTGTGGCGCATCGCTGAACTTCAGGTTCGCCATCCCGAAACGATTCTCTACGTCGACGGCATTTAATCGACATCCGAGGCGACCATGGAACTTTATGAGAACTTTCGCGAAGCCTTCGTTGAGTTCGACGACTATCCAGAGTCTCGCGTGAGGTACTTCCTCGAGCGGGCGGTGGACGCGATTCCAGAAGGTCGCTTCGGCAGAGAGACGGACTTCGGTCGCTTCCTCTACGTTGCGCATCACTTGACCGTGCTCGGATCTGGTGAAGCGGGATCGTCTGTAGGGAGCACACCGAAGACCGGCATTGCTTCGAAGACGGTCGGCTCTGTATCGATCAGCTACGACACAAGCTCGAGCACCGAGGCCGATGCGGGCTACTGGAACGCAACAGGCTACGGTCGTCTGTTTTGGGGCCTGCTCAAGCGCTATCGTCGGCTGCCGATCATTGCGGTCGGAAGGGCGAGATGGCCATGAAGCTAAATGTGAGCGTTACAGCGCACGGCGACAACTGGCTTGTGCAGTCGGTCAAGGAGCTTGCGGAGGCCAGACGGCACTATGTTAAGGTCGGGTTCGTTCAGAACATGAGGCAGAACCGAACCGATATGCCTGGCACGAACGCTTTCATTGGCTACGTGCAGGAGCACGGGGTCCCGTCGAGGGGCATACCTGCTCGTCCATTCCTGATTCCCGCGTTTTTGGACTGCGCTGACGACGCCGAGGCCTACATCAGGCAGGGCTTCGAAGAGGCGTTGAAGGACAAAGGAGCCGTCGCGCGAGGGCTCGGGTATGCAGGCTCGTTAATCCGTAACCGAGCAAAGGATCGCATCGTCGATAGCGAGGGATTTGATCCGCTGAAGCCTGCGACCTTGAAGCATCGCCAAAGAATTGGGTTCAAGGGAACGAAGCCACTGATCCATACAGGTCAGCTTCTTAATGCAATCACGTACAAGGTGGAGTAATGGCTTGTCTTGACGTATCCGAGATCCTCGACGATCTCGATCTTTGCGATCAGTGCAAGGTGATCCATCGCGTGACCGAAACGGTCAACGGACGCAAGCTCGCTCGAGGAATCGAGCATCAGATCATAGCCGTGATCCAGCCTGCATCCCCCGTCGACATACAGCAGCTTGCCACCCAGGTGGGCTCCGGATTCGTCGGCGAGACGCTGTCGATCTGGACGCGCGAGCGCTTGTCCGTCGGTTCCGACGGCAGTCTCGGCGACTTGATCGACTTCAAGGGGCAGCGCTACAGCGTCGCCTCGGTTGAAGACTACTTCGCCAACGGTCGCTACTTCCGCGCCTTGGCTACGAGGTTTGGAGATGTATAAGACCACGACTCAGCGCCCCGGCATCGTCGGGCAGACACCAGGCCGAAGCATCATCGGTTATGAGTTCGAGGACGCCTTGGGAGCATGGCTCTCCGATGCGCTCGAGCTCCCGCGTGACTGCGTGATCCCCGGTTGGAAATTCGCGCGTGAGAAAGCGCCCGACTGGGCGGACTGCGCGTTCTTCTACCTCGGCACGGTCAAGGCCGACGAGGTTGATCAGGAGCCAACAGAAGACGGTGGCATGGTCATCGACTACTACGGTCAGCTCACGATCACGGTCGTGCTCTACGGCATGAACGCTCGCCTCCTGTCGATGCTCCTATGCGACACATTCTCGGTCGATCAGAACGCGGAATATCTACACAAAGTGTGCGGCCTGGCTTACGTCGACTCTCAGGTGCAGGCTCAGCTCCTCGAGCCTGTGGGCGGCGATTACCGCCAGAGAGCCGACGTGTCGATCACTTTCAACTACCACTATCAGCGGACGTGGGCGGTACGACCGATCGCCGAAGCGCCCGACGCAACAATCTTCAAATCGTGAGGTCTGTGATGACTCTTTCCGTATCTCGCGTCGTGAACGTCTCTGTCAGCCTGAGCCCTCAGGCAGCGCAGAAGCGCGGCTTCGGCACGCTCTGCATTCTTGGTGACAGCGGCGTCCTCAACGACTCTGAAACACTCCGCTTCTACAATGGTGCGGATGAGGTGGCAACCGACTTCGGCGTCGATGCCCCCGAATACCTCGCGGCGACCTGCTACTTCTCGCAGTCGCCCAAGCCGAAGGAGCTGTGTGTCGCTCAGTGGCGCAACGCTCCGACTCCCGCCGCCCTCATGGGGGGCACGCCGTCTCAGATCTCTGAGCTTCAGATTTCCGGTGCGGGCTTCAAGATCACGATCGACAGCGAGGTGATCGACGTGACTGATCTCGACACCAGCAAGGCCGTTTCGGTCGAAAACGTCGCCTCGCTCATCACCGCAAAGCTCGGCGGCAAGGGCGCTTGCACCGTCGTTGACGGTCGCTTCGTGATCACCTCTGCCAAGTCTGGCTCCGCATCCAAGATCACAGTCGCATCCGCTCCGAGCAGTGGCACCGACATGTCGTCGCTTCTCGCTCTGACGGAAGAGACTGGCGCTAAGGTTGTTGCCGGAAAGGACGACACGGAGACCGTCACCGACGCTCTGTCTCGACTCTTGCTCGAGCGAGGCCGCGACTTCTATGGTCTTGTGCTCGCAACGACTCAGAAGGTTGAAGATAACGCTATCATCGCCATCGCGCAGCAGATCGAAGCGAGCGACGATGCTCATGTCTTCGGCGTGACGCTTACCGATGAGGCGCTCAAGAACACGGCCTATAGCGAAGAGGCCGAGGATGTGGCCTCAAAGCTCAAGCGCGGGGAGTTCTCACGCACGGCGGTCTTCTACGCAGACTTCGCGCAGGGTGACAGCGCTTACCGCGTCAATCCGTATTTCGCCGCATCTGCTTTTGGTCGCATGTTCTCCGTCAACTTCGAAGGCTCGAAGACGACGTTGACGCTGAAGTTCAAGAAGGCTCCGACGATCCAACCGAGCAACCTGAACGCGACCGAAGTCAAGAATCTCGAAGACCGAAACATCAACGTCTACGTGACCTACGCGAATGGCACGACGATCATCGAGCAGGGTGTCATGGCGAGCGGTCAGTTTGCCGACGAACGTCATGGCCTCGATTGGCTGCAGGATGCCGTGCAGACCGCAGTCTTCAACTGCCTCTATCAGAGCAAGACGAAGATTCCGCAGACGCGCGACGGCGTAGCGATGATTCAGGCCTCGATCGAAAACATCCTCGCTCAGGGTGTGGCCAACGGCCTGATCGCACCTGGCAAGTGGACGAGCGACGCATTCGGCAACCTCGAAACGGGCGACTACCTGCCGTCCGGTTACTACGTCTACGCAAACGATCTTGACGAGCAGGATCAGGCAGACCGCGAAGCCCGCAAGTGCCCGCCGTTCCAGTGTGCCGTCAAGCTTGCCGGCGCTATCCACAGCGTCGACATTACGCTCAACATCAACCGCTAAGGAGGGAAGATGGCTAAGGAAAGCTACACGCTGGCTCACGTCAGCATCACCTATGCGCCCTTCGGCGCGGCGTCTTTTGACTGCAAGAACGGCATCGCCGAGAGTGGCTGCACGATCGCCATGTCTGAAGACTTTGGCGAGCGCGTCAAGGGTGGAGACGGCTCCTCCATGTGGACGGAGTACTGCTCGCAGGACGGCACGATCACGCTCAACGTGAACCCGTACAGCCCTGCCTACGCCTTCTTCGTCGCCCTGCAGAACGCTCAGCGTATGAGCGGCACGAAGGGGCGAGACACGATGACGATCCTCAACCGCGATCTCAATGAGATGATCAGCTGCGCTCAGTGCGCGATCCAGTCGATCAGCGGCGAGACCTACGATAAGAGCGGCGCGACCGTTCGCGTCGTGACGATCAACTCTGGCACGATCACGAGGATGTCAGCCTGATGAACTACAAAGACATTCAGATTAACGGGGTCACCTTGCGACTCTTTAAGATGTCGCCCTTCGACCAGTACGACATAATCAACACCTTGATCCCGAGCCTGTCTGGCGTGCTGCGTGCAGTGGCGAGCATGAGAAAGGGGGCGGGAATCGCGGTCGATAACGCAGAAGGTCTCGCGCTCGCGGTTGACGAGTTCCTTGCCAAGGTCTCGCCGGAGCAGCGCCGAGATTTGCTCTTTCGTCATCTTCTCTCGCCCGAGTCCGTGAAGATCGTTGTGAACGGCTCTGAACTGCCGCTCATCAGCGACACTGGCACGGCGAAGACTGTGATGAACGAACAGCTCAACGACATCACGTACCTCCTGCAGATCGGCGCTGAGGTCTTGAAGTTCAACTTTGAGCGTTTTTTCGCGTTCGGAAAGAGCACCCTTTCCCGAAAGTAAGGCGCGATCAGCGAGTGGAGAGCGCGGGGCTTCTGGAGCTTCCGCGCTCTTTTTGCATGACCCCGGTCATGCGTGGCTTCATCAGCTACGCAGACCTCGTCGAGAAGCGGGTCGACCTTGCTGACCTGTGGCTCATCAACGTCTCAATCCGGATCACGGACGAGAACCAACGACGACTCATGGAGGTCATGAAGCATGATCGAAACGCTTAAGGAGTTCGCGCTCAAGCTGACCGCGATGGTCGATAAGCCGGCTCTCAATGAGATGACGGATGCGGTCGACACCACGGCTGCTTCGATCTCGGACTTCGCCCAGAAAGCAATTGGAGTGCTGACTGCAGGTGCGTTCGCTATGGCAGTTCAGGACACAGTCAACCGCTTCAACGGTTTGTCGGACGCGGCCGCCCGAATGGGCAACATCACGGCGAAAGAGCTCGATCGTCTGGGGTACATTGCAGACCACACTGGATCGAGCGCGGACGTAGCGTCAGCTTCCTTCGAGAATCTATCGAAGATGATCGGCGAGGCCGCGAACGGCGTCGGCGGCGGCGCAGAGCTTTTCACGAAGTACGGGCTCTCCGCGAAGAACGCAGACGGATCGATCAAGAGCGTGACGCAAGTCCTTGACGAACTCAAGGCCAAGATGTCGAAGCTCTCGCAGTCGCAGAAGGCGGCGATCCTGCAGCAGATGGGTATGGACAAGACGCTCGTCGACATGGTGAGCACTGACACCCAGGCGCTTGCATACGAGTACGACAAACGCACTCAGCTGCTCGGTGTCAATGCTGACGAGATGGGAGAGCTGTCCGCGGACTTCAACGACAACCTCGGCAAGATGACGCGGAGTTTCTCCGACGTCATGACGGCCGTTGTCGTGCGCATCCTGCCGCCGCTGACGGACGCGTTCAAGACCGTCACGAGGTGGATTACGGAATCGGGCGACAAGATCGTCAAGATCATCGAGCCCTTCACCGCCGTCATCCGCGTGATGGTGCGCCTTATCAACGGCGCGCTCGTCGCAGTTGGTTCCTTCATCGACATCGTCGGCGGCCTACCAGGTTACCTCGCCCTTGCGACTGTGGCGTGGAAGGCGCTGAATGTTGTGATGAATGCGTCGCCAATGGTGAAAGCTGCCTCGCTCATTGCGGGCGTCGTAAGCGCGATAGGGCTTCTGATCGACGACTTCAAGGTGGCAAAAGCGGGCGGCGAGAGCTTCTTCCAGTTCTGGAACGAGCCGTGGTTCGACAGATTCCTAAAGGGGGCGGAAGGCGTCATCAGCTTCTTCGGAAACCTGGAGAATCTCCTTCTCTCCTTTGGCGGGACGCTCTCCGGGGTGGTGGTTGGGATTTTCACGGGAGACTTCGCTCTGCTCGAAGAGCAGGGACGGGCATTCTTCGATGCCTTTAAGGGGATGTGGGAGGGCTTCAGAGACTTCGTCTGGGGCATCTTCGACGGCCTCGCAGGAGCGCTCGAGTACGCCTTCCAGAAGTTCTTCCCTGATGCTCATGAGACAGTCACAGCCTTCGGTGACGCGATTTCGAGCGCTGCCAATACCTTGCTCAAGGCGATCTCCGACCTTTTCGACAGAGGGCTCGGAGAGCTTGGTGACAAGGTCTTGGGCTGGGTTGCTGGCATAGGCGGAAAGATCTCTGGCGCGATCGGGGGAGTCAAGAGCTTCCTCGGGTTGGGGGACGATGAAAAGGGCGGGGTGCTAACGCCTGACAGTGCCACAGTTGCCGCGATTGCGCCGACGACCTATGCGCAACAGAGCACGATGACCAACATCAACAACACGGTGAACCAGACGTTCAACGTTAAGAGCCGTGAAGAGGCAGGCTTCCTTGCGACGAAGACACCTCGTCTGATGGGAGGTGCAGCATGAGCTTCTTTGAAAACCAGATTGTCGGTATTGCCGGCACGCTGATCGGGAAGATGCTCACGATCAGCCCCTCCCGATCATTTGCTGGCTTCAGCGAGTTCTGCTCCATCACCGAAGTACACAACGCCGCTGTGCAGGCGACGCAGTATCCAATCGAAGACGGGACGCAAGGGACGGATCACATCGTCCGCCTCCCTGATGTCTTGCAGTGGGAAGTCGTCTTTGAAGAGCGTTCGAATCCGCGTCAGACCTACGATCGCCTGCGCAAGCTGATGATCTCTGGCGAGCCGTTCAAGGCTGAGACGGGGCTCAAGTCCTACACGAACTTGATTCTCCTCTCGATCTCCGCCTCGCAGGACGTGCATACCGGACGTATCCTGCGGTGCACCCTATCACTGCAGGAGATCATCATCACGAGCGCTGTGGCGACCGCCTTGCCGCCTCGAGCGAGGCAGGCTCTGGCGAACCAGACGGGATCGACAGCGAAGACGGGCAGCAAGAGCCTCGGAGAAGCAAGCCCGAAGCAAAAGTCCGATTTGAATCACATGGCCGAGGACGTAAGAGGATTCTTCCGATGAGTTCAATTTATCGAGTTCCGCTCAACCCTTTTGCAGAGCAGTTCCAGATCGAGATCAACGGAACTAACTACCTCATCCGGACCCATTGGAATGAGGCGATCAAGCGATGGACGCTTGATCTTGGCACTAGTGGAGAGCATTGGCTCATCTGCAATATGGCCATGGTCGCGGGCGTTGATCTGCTCGCCCAGCACGCGCATCTCGGCCTCGGATTCAAGATGCTCGTGCAAGTCGACGGGGACTCGGCGGCCGACGTCGGAGCCGAGGGCTTTGGCGACGGATCTGAGCTCTTTGTCGTCATAGAGGATGCGTGATGAGAAACTACGGACGAAAGATCGGGCTTCTCATCGCGGGCAGCTCTGGTGATGCGCTCGATCTTTCGGGATTTCGCGTCGTCTTCTCTGTCGAAAAGACGGCTGCCGAACAGCCGAACAAAGCGAAGATCGAGATCTGGAATCTGTCTGATACGACGGCTTCTATGCTCCTCACGGGCAAGATGACGCGCATCGTCCTGCAGGCCGGCTACGTCGACAACTCGGCAGTGCTCTTCGACGGAAACATCATCGCCGCCAAGCGCATCCGACAGGGGACTGACGTGATCGTCTCGATTGATGCGGGCGACGGCGATAAGTCGTACAGCTTCGCGGTCGTTCAGCAATCGATCGCGTCAGGATACTCCAGCGCAGACGTCGCTAAGGCCTCGGTCACCGAGCTTCAGGCGAAGGGCGCACGAGGCGCAAGCGTCGACGCCATCCAGGCCGAAACCAAGTTCCCGAGAGGTCGCGTCATGTTCGGTGCAGCTCGCAAGTTCGCACGAGAAGTTGCGAAGACGACAGAATGCCAGTGGTCGATTCAGGACGGGCAAGTCGTCTTCTGCAAGGTAAAGTCCGCGACCGAGGGTGCGCAGGCTTTCCTGCTCTCGCCATCGAGTGGCTTGGTCGGAGCGCCAACGGTGGACAAAGACGGCGTCAAAGCTGCCTGCTGTCTCAATCCTCAGCTCCACATCTACGACCCGATTCAAATTCACAGCGAGTTTGTCGACGGCACCTACAAGATCCTGACAGTCAAGCACTCGGGCGATACGCACGGGAACACTTGGACGACAGAGATCTCCGGGACGCTGCTCGATGCCTCCACATCGGAGACAACGCAGACATGAGACAGGATGAACGCATCGCCTCGCAAGAGGAGATCGACGAGAAGCGCGGCGAGGACATCGCTTCGCAGATCCGATGCGCCATGCCGGCGATCGTCACGAAGGTGAATCTCGAGGCGCAGACTGTCGAGGTCAAGCTGGCGCTGCAGGGCAAGGTCGGAGACGAGGACGGCGGCATCAGCTTCGTCCAGTATCCAATTCTTCCCGATGTGCCGATCGTATGGCCGCGTGCCGGAGGCTTCGCTCTGACCTTCCCTGTGAAAGTCGGAGACGAATGCCTCGTCGTATTTGCTGACCGTTGCATCGACGCGTGGTGGCAGTCCGGCGGCGTGCAGAAGCCTATGGATGAGCGGATGCACGACCTCTCGGATGCCTTCGCCATCTTCGGGACGACGAGTCAACCGAAGCGCCTGCCGTCCGTCAAGAACAACGCAGTCGAGCTTCGAGACGACGATCGAGCAAACTGGATCAGCCTTCGACAAGGCTCACTCGATATCAACATCGAGGGGGAGACCACGGTTCACTGCGCCGATGCCACAGTCAACGTCGACGGACAGACGACGCTCAACTGTCCGACAAACACGATCAATGGGGACGTCCTCATTAACGGTCAGTTGACCGTCTCGAAGACGATCATCGGTCAGGGCGGCTTCGTCATCTCCGGAGGCTCCGGCGCGACCTGCACGGTCACGGGGTCGATCGAAACGACGGGCGATGTGACGGCGGGCGGCATCAGCCTGCAGGGGCACGTCCACACTGAACAGGGCGACGGCAAGGATACGTCCGCCGCCAAATAGGGAGGCGTCATGCGCTACCGAAAACTCGATGCGGAAGGCGATATGGTCTTCGGTCACGGTCGGGACGACTACCTGAGCGAGACCGAGGCGGTCGCTCAGTCAGTGCTCACGCGCCTGCGCTTGTGGAAGTCCGAGTGGTATCTGGACACGGAAGAAGGGACGCCGTACATGACCGACGTGCTCGGCAAGGGTACGGAGTCGTCATCGGTTGCCGCCCTTCAGTCACGCGTCCTCGATACGCCTGGAGTGCGCAGCATCCTCGAAATTCATGCAACTCAGGATCCCGAGACGCGACAGGCGAGCTTCTCAATGACGCTCGACACCATCTACGGAGAGGTCACAGTCAATGGCTAAGAAACTGGAAGAGCTCGCCTACATCGACAAGGCGGGCTTTCATATTGCAGACTTCGAGGACTTCCTCGAGTACCACAGAGACGCGATGCGACGAATCTACGGATCTGACATCAACCTCGACGCGGACTCTCAGGATGGTCAGTTGGTTGCACACATCGCGCAGAGTCAATATGACATGGGCGTGCTTTGCGCGGCGGTCTTCAACGCCTACAGTCCATCAAGTGCTGTCGGCGAGAGTTTGTCCCGTCAGGTGAAGATCAATGGGATCAAGCGCCAGGCGTCAACGAACGGAAAGGTAGACTTGAAGATCATCGGCAAGGCCGGCACGGGCATTAAGAACGGTCGCGTTAGAGATGACGCTGACCGCCTGTGGATCCTCCCCGATCTCGTGACAATCCCGACTGGTGGCGAGATCGTTGTGACTGCCACATCTGAAGAGCCGGGCGACATCCGAGCAGCATCCGGATCTGTCTCGCGCATTGCGACGCCGACCGAAGGATGGTACTCGGTGACGAACGAGGCCGAGGCTACACCGGGTGTCGACGTCGAATCCGATGCGGCGCTACGTAGACGTCAGACCGTATCGACGGCCATGCCGTCGCAGACGGTACTTAAGGGAATCCTCGGCGAGATCCGAAACGTCGAAGGTGTGACGCGAGCAAAGATCTACGACAACGACACGAGCGAGCCTGACAAGAACGGGATCCCCGGTCATACGATCTCAGCAGTCGTCGAAGGCGGAGATGCGGCAAAGATTGCCGAGGTTATCCGCCGTCGCAAGTCGACCGGCACAGGGACGTATGGCACGACCGAGATCGTCGTAGTCGATCCTCAGAGTATGCCGATCACGATTCGATTCTTCAGACCATTCATCGCTCACGTCTACGTGCGTGTCACGGTGCGCCCGCTCACGGGCTTCTCGTCAACCTACGTCGAAGAGATCAAGTCCGAAATCGTCTCGCACATCAACGATCTCGGCATTGGGTCGACCGTCTACCTGTCGAAGCTGTACGTCCCGGCGAACCTCGCCGCGAACGACCACGACAACACCTACGACATCGACACGATCGAGATCGGTACGGATAAGGGCGCTCTCGCCGCGAAGAACATCGTGACGGCCTTCAACGCCGTTCCGTTCAGCCAGGCGAGCTACATCGAGGTCGTGACCAATGACGACGATTAATGACTATCTCGAGCGCGTGCCATCGCAACACCGCGATAGACCACGCTTCAGGGAGACGCTAACCGCTTTTCTGAGCCCGATGGTTCGACTGCAGGAGCTCCTTGATGAGACACCACGAAACTATGACGTCGACTTTTCCGTCGGCAAGCAGCTCGATGTCGTGGGCGAGTGGGTAGGCGTGAGCAGATATATCTCAGCGCCGCTCTCTGGCATCTACTTCGAGTGGGATGGGACGCGGTCGACCGGGTGGAACGCTGGGCAGTGGAAGGGCCAGTATGACCCGTCCACGGGGCTTGTCGCGCTCGATGACGATACGTACAGATCGCTCATTCGGCTCTATATCGCCGCAAATCGGTGGGACGGAACGACTGATGGCGCTTACGATGCGTGGGAATCTATCTTCGATAGATCCGCAATCGTGATCGAGGACCATCAGGACATGAGCTTCACGATCGGCATCGCCGGGCGGCTCAATTCGAGCGCCCAAAAAGCAATCTTCACGACGGGTATGAGTCCCTTCAAGCCCGTGGGCATTCAAATCAAGATCTACTTCATTAGCTCAGACGGAACTTCGCCGCTTTTCGCTTGGGGCGTTCAAACAAGCGCCCTAGACGGCTGGGGGAGAGCCGCTTGGGCAGAGAAGTACGACATGACCTTAGACCGCTGAAATTCAGCGGTCTTTTTTATTGGGGGAAAAATGGCTTCAACAAACTTCGTCCGTTGGGCGTCGTCGCCGGGCGCACAGCTCATGTCGGACGACAAGTACAAAGCTGCCGCCGCGACCGGCCTCGTGCCGGGCATCGCTGACCTAGAGCAGGCGAACAAGTCCTGGCTACAGGCGAGCGCGATCGCCGAGGCGTTCGGCCATCTCGTTACGACCAACAAGGCCGCTTACGATGGCGTCGACTTCCTTGACACGGATACCGCCGAACAACTCGCCGAGAAGGTGTTCGCGGTCTTCGCAAAGCGTCTTCCGGGAGAGATCCCAAACAAAAGCATTGTCACGTCGAAGCTCGCTGACGAGTCCGTGACGATCGAGAAGCTCGCAAAGAAGCTCGACTTCGGCAGTTCTGAAATCCAGATCCGAGGAATGCCCTTGTCTCAGCTCAAGCTAGTGACGCTCAAAGATCGCGAGCTCGCTCTTGCGACGGATACCTTCCAGCTCTTCGCCGGCGACGGAAAGAGTCAAGGTGGAATCCTCATCGGTGGCGATACGGCAGCTCAGATCGTCGAGATCAGAGAGATTCTCGAAGCCCTAACCAACAGCGTTGCCAAGCTTGGCAGCCAGTCGCAACCGTTCACGGAGTAAATCATGGCTATTTCAAATCCTTCTCTCACTCAGATCAAGCAGGCGCTGACGGAGATGCTTCCGAAGCTCAAGCCGTTGTCGGTGCCGACCGGCATGATCTCGGCTTTTCACACGGTTCCTGAGGGTTGGCTTCAGTGCAATGGCGCGGCCGTGAGCCGCACGACCTATGCCGCGCTCTTTGCCGTCATTGGCACGAAGTACGGCTCCGGTGACGGTTCGACGACGTTCAACCTGCCGAATTTGCACCATAAGTTCATCGAGGGCACGACCACTTCTTCAGAGGTTGGTAAGTCCGTGGCGGCGGGCTTACCGAACATCACAGGACAAGTCAACCTATGTGGGGCTTGGGGTGGCGTCTCGAACGCCGGCGCTCTATCGAAGAGCGGTTCTACCGGAGCGCCGACTGGCGGAGCACAGAACGGCGTAAATGTCTACTTTGATGCTTCGGCTTCAAGAAGCACATATGGATCGTCCAGTACAGTGCAGCCGTCATCTATCAGAGGACTCTTCTGCATCAAGATTTGATGCAGTGAACGAGGCGAAGCGATGTCGGTTGAACAGTCGATGATGCGCCGTACTTCGCGTCGGAATTTGATGCCGCAAGGGCAATGTCTGTAATGACGGATGAGCCAACGTTCGTCTTGCCGTTCCACGGCGTGGAGGACTTCCCACCAGAAAGTGCTCCACTGGCGGTGAAGTCTGCGCAAGCTACGTCAAACGGCTTGATAGACCCAGTTATGTTCGGACCTACCGAACATCACGGGCACACTCAACCCTGTGTGTCAGGAGGGAGACGCGACCGCGCCGAGCGGCGCATTCAGTCGCACAACGGGCGGCGGCATGACTGGCTACGAATTCGCGATAATGAAAACAAACTTTGTCTTCGACGCCTCCGACTCCTCGTCAACCTACGGCTCAGCATCAACCGTACAGCCTTCCGCACTGCGGTCGCTCCTGTGCATCAAGATTTGATGCACAGCATCGTGCGAATAGTGGAGGGCTGAACCGTTGAAGAGTTGCCGTACAGGTTGCTTGAGCGGGAGGCGCTGAAGAGGACGCGGGGTACCTCGGAAGCCCATTCGGCCGCGTTGTTGAACTGGCCCTTCTTAGCAGAACTTCTGTAGAAAGGCCCTTCTAAGATATCTCCATGCGCACTATCGAATTCCCCCGCCTTCTGAAGCGTGAAAGAACCGCTGATGTTCGGGACTCGGATTTGCATGTCATAGAGCGCTCTCTATGTCGTGCCGGGCACATGAGCGGGCTTCATCTGCAACTCGGCGAAACCCGCGATAGTAGCTACTTCCAGGCGATCATGCCGGCACTTTCAGCACAAGCGCGGACGTGCTCACTCCAACGATCCATGACTGAGCGTCTGGCGTCGAAAAAGTCTGAGCGCTGATAGGCTCGACTCACCTGCGTTCCGATGTCGTGGCTTAGGCACATCTCGGCGACGTCGAAAGGGACGGCCTCGTCTGCAAGCCACGATCGAGCGATCGAGCGTAGTCCGTGCGCGACGAGTCGACCCTTGAGTTCAGTCGAGTGCAGGTGCTTCGCAAGCGCCTGAGCGCTGATGTGCCTTCCAGTCACGCGGGCCGCGAAGACGAAGGCGCAGCGAGGATGCGGAGAAAGCGCCGCTTCGCGCTCGAGGAGCTCCCGCATGAAGCCAGTCAGTGGCAAGCGAAAGGGCTTGCGCTTTTTCATGTGTTCGGCGGGGATCTCGATCACGTCGTCGTGGATCCATGACTTCTCGAGCTTGGCGTTCTCGCCCGGACGGAGCATCGAGCAGAGCGAGAAGAGAAAAAGTATTTGCATCCGCTCGGGCGCGTCCGCCATGACACGCATCACCTCGGGCAGATCTTTCCACCCGACGGCTGGCATCGGCGTCACGGTGGGCGGGGCGAAGACTCTCGAGACTCTGGCGAGCGGATTGTGCTCGATGTAGCCTGCGCAAACCGAGAGGTCAAGAATCTCGCGAAGGCGCATGAGCACGCGCTTGAGCGTCGCTTGCTTCCCGTCTTTCTCGATCGGCTGCACGGTGCGGATGACGAGTGGGGCGGTGATCTCGTCGAGCTGACGGTTGCCGATCGGGCCGATGATGTAACGCTCAAGGCGACGGCGTTCGTCCTGATAGCTCACGATCTGGGGCTTTTTGAGGCGGCACCAGAGACGAAAAGCGTCTTTCAGTACATAGCCCTTCGGTGGCTCAAGCCCGATGTCCTTTCGCAGGCGTCGGGCTTTTTGTCGTGCTTGCGCGAGATTCATGTCTGGGTACTCGCCGAGCTTTTTGTCGGCGACACGGCTCGATGAAGACGTGCGCAAATACCAGATCTTTTTGCCGGACGGCATGACGCGGAGCGTCAACCCGTTGCCGTCGGCGATTGAATACCTTTTTTCACGCGGCTTCAGGGCCGCGATTTTTTTAGAGGAGAGAGTAGTCACATGACCTCCGATTTCAAGACGGCGTATCGCTTTGATGACGCCGGGTACTTCGAGCACGAGCTTTCCGTCCAAGTGATTGACGGCGAAGCGCTCATGCCGCCGTCCGCAACCTTGCTGCCTCCCTGGGGCGATGCAAAGCCGGACGACAAGGTTTTCTACCGCTTCGACGGCGAGTCGTGGAAGTCGGAAGCAAAGCCAACGTGCGCTGCGGAATGCGTGGGCATCGTGATCTCTCACACGACGATCACGCCGCACGACATCGAAATGCGATCGCTCATCCAGAAGTTCTCGCAGGAAGAGGGTTATCGGGAAAAGCGCGGCGAGGACCTATCGTGGAGCGTCGAGAAGATTCCTGAAAAGACTGAAGCCGAGAAGCGGGAAGAAGCTGAGAAGTCCGTTCGCGCAAAGCGTGACAGCCTGATCTCTGAGACTGACTACCTTCTTGCCTCTGACTACCCGATCAGTGCCGAGGATTTGGAGGCGGTCAAGGTTTATCGACAGGCTTTGCGAGACGTTCCGCAGCAGGAAGGTTTTCCCTTCGATGTCGTGTGGCCTGATCTTCCTGTGATCGTCGCAGAACGATAAGGAGACGATATGGCAACGGCCCTCGATATTCATGTCGATCAAGGATCGGACGTTCGGGTTCCGATTGCCTTCATCGATGATTTCTCTGAGCTTGACCTGACCGGCTACACGGCCCGCATGGAGCTTCGCTTGTCAGCATCAAGCAAAAGGGTGGTTGATCGGCTCACCACCGAGAACGGGCGCATCTCGATCGAGAAGGGAACGCTCACGCTCTTCTGGTCACACGAGATCACCGAATCGCTCTCTGCCGGGCGATACGTCTATGACCTCGAGCTTGTGTCAGCGGGCGGGGAAGTTTCGCGCGTTCTAAGCGGCCGAGTTCACGTATGTAAGGAGGTAACGCAATGTCCTGTGGCGAATGCGTAATTCCGCCGTTGGGGTACCCGGGGTGCTATCCACCCGCGATACCCACTGACGTCGGGCGACGCATCGTGCGTGTGAGTGTTCCGGGCTTACAAGGACCGCCGGGCGAGACTGGCGCGCTTGGCTACTCAACTCGCACCTGTGCATCCCTCTGCGACCTGAAAAGGGTGCCCAGCCCGGAGATCAGGTTGCAAATGATCGCGGACAACTCTTTTTAATCACTGCCGTCACTGAGTCGACTTTCACTGTTGGTGAAGTAGTTGGCAACGTTGGCGTTCAGATCGATGACGAAGATTTGTCCGCGACTTCCGTTTGGTCCTCGCAAAAAGTACAGGAACGAATTGGTTCTCCTGTCGACTTTGTGAAGATCTTTGAATCGGAACTTGATAGTTCTGAAAAGTAAAAAATCCATTTTGGAGTAATTGAAAATGGCTGAAATCAGCAAGTCTCTTGAATCCCGTGTTTCCGAATTTGCCGCCCGTACTGGCCAGGAAATTAAGAAGGTCCGCGGCGAAATCGCTACCAGCAACACGGCCGCCGAAGCGCTGACCCAGCGCGTCGCTGCCAACGAAGGTGCCATCACCAACCTTCAGAGCGAAGTCGCTAAGAAGGTCGAAATCGACGACGCTCAGGCTTCTGCTACGAAGACCTATTCGTCTCAGAAGGTCGACTCCCAGATCACTGCTGCAAAGCAGTCTGTGAAGAACGATCTTCTCGGTGGCGCTGGCGAAGCCTACGACACCCTGAAGGAACTCGCTGACGCTCTCGTCACGAACAAGGACGCGATCACCGCCCTCCAGCAGATTGCGAAGGGTCACGTTCAGTTCGACAAAGCTCAGGCTCTGAATGACGATCAGAAGAAGCAGGCTCGTGCGAACATCGGCGCTTTGAGTGCCGCAGTTGAAAAGAGCGGCGTTGCTCTTGACACGCTGACCGAAGAAGGCTCTTACGTCGTCACTGGTGCGACGGGCTTGCCGTCTGACTTTACGGCCGAGCCCGTCTTCGTGACCGTTACGAAGGCTGGTGCGGCAACCGTGCAGATGGTCGGAGGTGTCCAGGGCTCTGAGTACAAGCTCTTTGCTCGTACTGCGGCTGAAGGCGCTTTTGGTGAGTTCGCTCAGATCGGTGCAAAGACCGACTTGACTGACTATGCCAAGAAGAGCGAAGTGGCGACGCAGATCAGCGAAGCCGTCAACCCCGTGAAGACGACTGCCGAAGCCGCTCAGGCAAAGGCGACTGAAAACGCGGGCAAGATCACGACGCTTGAGGCGACCGTTGGCGAGCACACGACGAAGCTCACCTCTCTCGAAAGTCAGGTTCAGACGAATACGACGGCCATTCAGAAGAACGCCGGCGACATCACGACGATCAACGCTAACATCGGCGCGAAGCAGGACTTCGTCGCAGCCTTTGAGGCCGCTTTGGCTTAAGAGGTGACTATGGCAGACGCATCTCACGATCGCGATCTGCTCAACGCTGCGGCCGCCTTCATGGCGGCTGCGGCGCGCCGCACGCCTGGTCCTTTAAATGCCGAGGTCAAGCTCGCGGTCGAGCGCATCGCAAAAGAAATTAAGGCTATCCGCGCTGAGGTAGGAGGCGATAACTCTTTGCAGGGTCGAGTTGAGGCACTGGAAGAGGCCCTCGCCGACATCGCCTTTAACGAGAAGCTTTTGGCGAATGGCTTGGCGAAGTCGACGTCTCAGACGCCGCCGTTTTCCGTAACCATAACGCTCGCAGGTATGCCTGGTGGGTCAACTGTCACGTGGACAGTTGACGGGAAGTCGACTGCGGGGGCGAGCGTTAGCACATACATCGGCGCTCAAGTCTCATGGTCTGTGTCGTGCACAGGCTACCGCACAAAGACTGGAACGGTCAGCGCGCTCTCGACTCAGACGATCAACGTCACGCTCGAGGAGCTGCAAGCTACGGATATCGTGTTGTCTGGCGACTTCTCTGATCCGCACAAGCAACTTGTGAACTTGGTCGACAACACCAATTTCCAAATTAGCGGTTCAAACATCCAGAACGGGTCTTCGTCGTACAACAAGAATTCTGGCACCTCGTATGGCTACATCAAGCTCACGACGAAGGAGCAGTGCACGCTCAGCGTCACGGGCTACGTCAGCTCTGAAAGCAACTACGACTTCGGTGGCGTTTATGTGGGTTCGAAGATTTACAAGCCGACTCAGTCTCAGGCGAAGAATGGGACCACCGATAGCGCTGGGACGTATCTGATTCGCCAGTCTGGCTCAAACTCTTCGAAGGAGTACACGATGACGCTGACCGCAAACACGACGTACTACCTGAACTTCTTCTATGTGAAGGACAGCTCAAGTAACAGCAATTCTGACCGATTCTTCGTATCGAAGATTCAGTATCGAGCAGTCGTTTAAGGAGGCAGAATGGTTTTCATCAAATGGCTTTTGTGCGGGTGTCTTTCTATCCCGATGACGATTTTGGGCAAGGCTCTTTGTTGGGTCTTGCCCTTTTTTGTTGACGAGGAAACGAAGCGTCTTCCGAAATGGCTCGACTGGTTCATGACCGATGACAACGATGCCGACGGTGACACTGGGCACTGGGAGCGCAATCCCGGCACGGGGAAGTGGGCGACCTACGTCCGTCGTACAAAGTGGTTCTGGCGCAATACTTGCTACGGGTTCGATCGCGAAGTTGTTGGCATCAAGTGCTGGTCGACAGACGTCATCGAATTCACTGGTGACGTCGATGTCGGTCGCAAGCCTTTTCGTCCGGGGGCAAACTGGCATCACCTGTATCGCAACGGCAAGCTGATCGGCTTTCAGTGGTACTTCGTGTGCGCATGGCCGTGGGGACTCTTCCCGAAGCGTTGCATTCGCGGGAACTTCGGCTGGAAGCTCTGGGCAAATAAAACCGAAACGGAAGATTGGGCCCAGTGGACAGGCATGTGCAATCCGTTTTTCAATCGGGAGGACTAGATGTGTGATGAGCCGACGACACCGCTGAAGCGCTTTGTCGCGACACTCACGTCAGGTACTGCGTCAGGAGCAGTCAAAGCCTCACCTGGTGTTGCTGTGACGGGGCTGACTGTATACGGATTTCCGGTTGAAACTTGGGTCAGCGTTCTGACTTGCCTGTACCTGTTTTTCATGATAGTCGGCTGCCTCCCGAAGACGATTGACACGATCCTGTATCTCTACAGACTGGCGCATCCAAAGCGAAGCCAGACCGTTGTCCCGGTCTCGAAGCGCGATGATCGCGGAGAGATGATCCGTGTGCTGGCGAAGGCTGAAAAGGTCAAGGAGGAAAAAGGTGAGTCTTAAAAAGAGACTCGCGGTCGGAGTCCTGTCGCTTTCTGCGGCAGGACTCCTTTCCATAGCGGGATATGAGGGCTTCAGCGACAAGGCGTACATCCCTATTGAAGGAGATGTGCCGACTATTGGCTTTGGATCGACGCAGGGCGTGAAGATGGGGGACGTGATTACCGTGCCGCAGGCGCTTGATCGTCTTCGACGTGACATTACGGTGGCGGAATCTGCCATTGCGCGATGCGTGCGGGTCCCGCTCTCGCAAGGCGAGCTCGATGCGTACACGTCCCTTGCCTACAATATTGGCACGGATGCATTCTGCCGATCGACGCTCGTGGTCAAGCTCAACGGCGGGGATTACGCTGGGGCGTGCGAAGAGATAAAGCGCTGGGTTTATGCCGGCGGTCGCCGGGTGCCTGGTCTCGTAGCTCGTCGTGAGAAAGAGTACGCGACTTGCGTAGGAGATGTGCGATGAAGCTGAAGGTTTGGGCTACCGCCCTTGCATTATGCGTCGCATTCGCGGCTGGGTATCGGTACTCTGCCGCGCTTTACGGTGCGGACATTGCCGCCTTGCGCGAGGATTATGCGACTCGCGCACAGGCGTTGGAGGCGAAGTATCGTGAGAAAGAACGGGTGCAATATCAATCTTTGGTGGAGGCGTGGCAGGCGCGTGATGAGGCTTTGTCTCTCGTCGACGCTCTTAACGGTGACATTGACCGGGTGCGCGGTGAAGCCGCAGCCGCCAAGCGTAGATTGTCCGCAAACTCCGCAGTTGCCTGCAAGTCTGAGCGAGAGCAGCTTGCCCGATGCGCAGACTTACTCGAAAGAGGCACGGAGTTGGTTCGAAGAGGTGTCGAGCTTTCTGAGCGGACTGCGATAGACAAAGATGCGGTCGTAAAGATCGTCAGTCAGTGACGAAGTTGTAGACGAACTCAGCCGAAAATTTAGACGAAGGGGTGGCGTCAAAATGGGTCGAAATTGCCTTGTAATCATTCTGCCCCAACGGTTTGAGGATGGCGCCTATAAAAACTTCGTTAGACGAACCCTTAGACGAAGACCAAGTTACCAACGCTGGTAAAATGATCAGAACAACACCGCGCAAGCCTAGGTAATTATGTAGAAGTCTACATAATTAAAAGGCTCACTCCGCGCGGTTTCCTATGCGGGCTACGATAGTACCTGCGCTCGATCATGAGGAGCGCCGAGAAATCCTGTCCATGAAAATGCCCCGCCTGCCATCATCGGTAGGTGGGGCGCTTTTTTTGTAACTGTACTTTTTGGGTCGTATGTGCACGTCAATGTATACAACCGAGCAGTTCAGTCATCGTCGTCATCATCAGTGCAGATCATGGGGAAGCCGCAAAACACGTCCCCAGTCGGGAAGGCGTTAGTGTGTTGCGGGTACCGCGTCACACCTCGGAAAGGGAACTCATACATCGGTGCCAAATCCTTGTGGTACTCAGTAAGCATCGCGTCAATTTCGGGCGTGAAAAAACGCGTGATGTAGGCAGGATTCACAAAACCGTCGGCCAACTTTCTGACAAAGTAGCACCAGCGGCCGTCCTCGTTTTGCTTGAGGCTGTACATATCAAGATCGAGCCTCGGGTTTTCGTCCATGTCCGGCCTCTGCTCGACTGCCGCCCACGTCACGACTACTTTGTGAGCGTTTCGCGTGTGAAGCACCTGCGTCACTGCATAGCGCGCCCATTTGTCATTGTCGCCGCTTCTCAAGTAAAAGCACGCAGCGAGGCGCGCGACATGCAACGCCATTTCGGGGTAGGCGCACTCTCTCGCGCCCACGGCTTCTGAGAAAATCCGCGCGAAAAGCGGCGCGTCGTCGGGCAAATTGCGAAGATCTATGCCTTCAGTGCCTTCGGTTTTAATGTCTCTCATCTGAATCTTCATCTGAATCCCCCAGGGGCGCGTGAACCTTACCCGCCATTATATAAAGAAGGGCGGGCGCACCTAGCCGCCCGGTAGGAGCGAAAAAATGATGATCGACGCGGGTGAAGCGGACTAAGCCGCCGCCTCGCACACATGAAAAAGTCTCCGATTTTTCAAGTCGGAGGCTCTTTTTTTGTCACGTTGTGGGGAATATTGTGGGGAAAATTTTAAAACCGCCCGTCTAGCTCTGTGCCGCAAGGGAGTGTAGCCGCCGTCCCAACGCTGGTAAAATGGTCGTAACAACACCGCGCAAGCCTAGATCTCCGGTTATCCAGAGAGCTGCACTGGGGTATGACGTCATATTCTCCGAACCAGTGGATGCTCACTCCGCGCGGTTTCCTTTTTATTCGTAATTGATAGCCTGTGGTATCGGATCTGATACAGCTCTAATTGTGTAGAATTCTACGTAATTAGAAATTTCCGCCGCTCCGCGAGGCAAATCTATACGGGCTACGAGAGTATTGATGTTCGATAATATCGAGCGTCGAGAAATCCTGCCCCTGAAAATGCCCCACTTACCTTCGCTGGTAGGTGGGGCGTTTTTTGTGCCTTCGAAAAACGTCACTTCTTCTTCGGCATGATCGTGTCGGCCCATGACTGCATGACGGGACGACGTAGTTCACATAGGTCGTCACGCTGATACGTTTGCTCAACGGCGTTGCCGGTTGCGTGCATCAAGCATTTCTCTGCGACGACTCTGTCCACACCGTTTCTGGCCGCCCAGTCTCGGAAGGTCGAACGGAATCCGTGCATTGTTACTTTGCCGTCTGTGAGCCTGCTGACGGTGTGATACGGGTTGTCAATGCGGATTGGTCTGTGCGCCCAGTAAGGCGACGGAAAGAGCGGTCCCTTCTGGCTCGGGTTGGCGGCAAGCAGCACTTCAATGGCCTGATCGCTCAGAGGGACACGGTGCGGGAATGGCTTGCGGTCTTTTCTGCGAGCGGGCGGGATGTACCAGATGCGCTCTTCAAGATTGATTTCATCCCAAAACGCGAGCGTAAATTCCTTGCGGCGCGTGGCGGTCAAGATGCCGAAGAGTGCGGCCAGACGCGAAGAAGGCTCTCCGACCTCACCTGCAAGCAATCGGCTTGCGATGTCGATTGCCTCATCAAGCGTAGCGGCAGGGCAATGCCTGGTGGTGTAGATGCGCTGAGGTGATGGCAACCATGCATCCAAATTGCCGCGCCAAGTGGCTGGATTCTCTTTGGTGTAAAACCCTTCACGCTTTGCATAGGCAAATACGGTCTCCAAGAAACCACGGGCTTTGATGCCTGTCGGAGTCTGATCCTTCCAGAGCGGATTGAGGATTGAAAGGATGTGAGACGTTTCGACCTCTTTAATCGGCATGTCTCCGATGTGCTGGACGGCGAGGCCGAGGATACACCGACGCCATTCATTGATGCTGTGCTTGTTCTTGTATTGCTTGACCTCAATGATGATCGGGATGATGCGCTCGGCATATTCCTTGAATGTTGGTTCGTGCTTTGTCTTAGCCGGCGCTTTCTTTTCTTCTCTGAAAGCCTTCGGGTCGACCCCCTGTGTGAGGAGAGTGTGGCATTTGAGTGCCTCATCCTTCGCCATTTGAATCTTGATGAATGTCGGATCACCCAGTGATAGATCCTTGCGCTTTCCGTCGAACGTGTATCGGAAGACAAACGCTCTGCTGAGTCCGTTTCTTCGGACGACGAGGTACAAATTCGGCGCGATCTTATATCGTCCATCGCCTACTGTCAGAATGTTTTTGGCCGTTATGTTCATGGCGTGTCCCACAAAATTGAATCCCCGAGGTGCCGAACGGGCCTTTTGTCCCACAGTTGTCCCACAGGCTGACAGCGTGTAGGCGGTGTGCAGGTGGCGTGACGGTAGCGGGGGTACGGCCATGCTAACACGAAAAACCCCGCTACATAGCGGGTATGTAGCGGGGTAGTGGTTAGCATGTAGCTAGGCTGTAGAGGAGCCGATCACTTAGAAGCGGAAGTCGCGTTCGCCGTCGGCGATGCGGATCAGGCGCTTTTCGCTGGCGATGCGGATCTTCTCGTGCGGGATCTTCGGGAGTTCGTTGGCGATGACGCGCTCGCCGGCCTCGCGGGTTTCCTTCGAGGCGTAGTCGCACATGTACTCCTTCATCGTCATGATGGCGTTGGCCTGGCAGTACGTGGCGATGCTGCCGTCCTTGGCCCATTCCATGAAGCGGTCGCCCGTGCGGCCGGCGCGGTAGCAAGCCGTGCAGAAGGACGGAAGGTAGTGGTTCTCGAGGAGCCAGCGGACGATTTCGTCGAGCGAGCGGCGGTCGTTCGTCTCGAACTGTTCGGTCTTCTCCTCCATCTCCTGAACGGAGCGGATGGCGTAGCCGCCCACGGACGTGCGGGAGCCGCCGGAGATCTGGGAGATGCCGAGCTTGAGGGCTTCGGTGCGGATGCGCTGGCCTTCGCGGGTCGACATGATCATGCCGGTGTAGGGCACGGCCATGCGGATGAGCGCGACGATCTTGAGGAAGAGGTCGTCGGGCACGGCGTTCTCGAAGGAGGCCGGATCGATGTCGTCGGCCGGGCAGATGCGCGGCACGGAGATCGTGTGCGGACCGACGCCCCAGACGGCTTCAAGATGCTCGGCGTGCATGAGCAGGCCGACGAAGTCGTAGCGGCAGAGATCAAGCCCGAAGAGTACGCCGAGACCCACGTCGTCGATGCCGCCTTCCATGGCGCGGTCGTGCGCCTCGGTGTGGTAGGCGTAGTCGGACTTCGGTCCCTTCGGATGCAGCTCCTCGTAAGCCTTGCGGTTGTAGGTCTCCTGGAAGAGCTGGTAGGTGCCGATCTCGGCCTCGTGAAGCTTGCGGTAGTTCTCGACCGTCGTGGCGGCGATGTTCACGTTGAGGCGGCGGATGGCGCCGTTCTTGTGCTTGATCGAGTAGATGGTCTTGATGGACTCGAGGATGTACTCGATCGGATTGTGCTTGGGGTGCTCGCCCGCCTCAAGGAGCAGGCGCTTGTGGCCGAGGTCCTGGAGCGCGATCACCTCGTTGCGGATCTCCTCCTGCGTGAGCTTCTTGCGCACGATGCTCTTGTTCTTGGCATGGTACGGGCAGTACGTGCAGGTGTTGACGCAGTAGTTCGAGAGGTAGAGCGGCGCGAAGAGCACGATGCGGCTGCCGTAGATGTGCTCCTTCACCTTGATGGCGGTCTCGAAGATCCTGTCGTTGACCTCCTTGACGTCGCAGGCGAGCAGCACGGCGGCTTCGCGGTGGGTCAGGCCCTTGAACTGGGCGGCCTTGTCAAGGATGCTCATGAGCAGCGGAACGTCCGACTTGTGCTCTTCGGCGTAGGCGAGCGTGTCGCGGATTTCCTGATCGTTGATGAACTCTTCCGCTACGCGGGACTTGGGGTCGTAAATGGCCATTTTTTTCTCGTCGAGTTGACTGGGGTCTTGTGGGATGTGCACTCCGCCTCAAAAGCAAAACGGCCGATCAGATGTCCTCTGAATCGGCCGTGTTGCTTGTGTTTCGGAGAGTTGCAGGCTGGGTGTCTCAGGCCGTGCCTGCCGTGTTGGAAAGTATTTTGCCTTATGCCTTTTATTTTGTAAAATGCAAATATTGCACGGCAGATTGCGGAAAATGAAATTGTCGGTGAGGTCCGGAAGGAGGATGAAATGGAACTGAAGGCAAGGTCGATCAAGCTCTTTTGCGCGGTGGTGGAGACGGGGTCGCTCCTCTCGGCCGCGAACCAGAACGCGATGAGCGCGCCCGCGGCGAGCAGGGCGGTGAGCCAGCTCGAGGACAGGCTCGGCTGCAGGCTCTTCGACCGCTCGACGAAGAACCTGACGCTCACGGAGGACGGCAAGGCGTTCTATCGCGTGGCGAAGGAGTCGATGCGCGCCTGGCACATGCTCGAGGACTTTCCGAAGCAGAGGGCCTCGACGAAGAAGCAGCTGCGCATTGCCGTGCTCGCCCGCCACTGCAGCAACGTGATCATTCCCGCAGTGGCGAAGATCCTCAAGGCCCACGAGGAGACGCTGAGGATCACGATGGACGTGCACCAGAGCCGCGACATCTACTACTCTAAGTTCTCGCATCCCTTCGACGTGGGCTTCGGCACGCTGCTCAGCAGTCACGACGACCTGCAGAAGGAGGCGATCGCGCACCTGCCCTTCAGGCTGGTGGTTCCGAAGACTAATCCCATGAGCCGGATGGAGAAGGTGAGGCTCGAGGACTATGCGCACGAGAACTTCATCCTGCTTTCCGCCGACAAGCTTGAGCGCGAGTACATCAGGAGCCTGCATCCCGCGCTCACGCCCGACAGGATCGTGGCCGAACTCTCCTCGACGCAGGTGGCGCTGAGGTTCGTCAAGCGCGGCATCGGCGTGCACATCACGGACGAGCTCGCGGCGATGAGCGTCTCGGACGACTGCGCGGCGGTCCCCCTCGAGAACCCGCTCACGATTCCCTTCTACGTCTTCTGGCCTGTCACCTCGGAGAGCCTCTGGCCCGAAATCAGGCAGTGCATCGCCGAGATCGCGGGCAGCATCCGCGCGGCGGGCATCCCGCTCACGGAGGCGGGCGAGAGCTATCTGAAGGCCTGATGAGGTCCTGGGTCGAACGGCGGCCGAAAGGAAGCGGAAAGGAAAAATCCCACGGCCGGCAGCGGCGCGCGGGATTTTTTTCAAGGCGTCGCGGGACGGTCGTCCCGCGGCGGAAGGCTCATCGGATCAGACCCAGCCCTTCCGGCGGAACTCCTTGAGCTTCGCGGCGAAGTACTTCATGTCGTCGGGTGTCGAGAGCGAGACGCGGCACCATTCGACGGCGGGCGGGAACGGGCGGCCGACGAGGATGTTCTCCGCCTTCATGCGGTCCTGGAAGGGCTTGAGCGGGGCCTTGAGGTTCATGAAGATGAAGTTCGTCTGGCTGTCGAGGTACTCGATGCCGAGTTCGTCGAGGGTCTTGCAGACGATCACGCGGGCGTCCTCGTTGGCCTTGCGGGAGTTCGGGATGAAGTCCTTGTCTTCGAGCTCGACGAGCGCGGCGGCGATGGCCGAGTTGTTGAGCATGATGTCGTAGGCGACCTGGGTGCGGACCTTGTTGACGACGGCAGGCGCGGCATAGGTGAAGCCGAGGCGCATGCCGGCCATGGCGAAGATCTTCGAGAAGGTCTTGAGCACGCACAGGTTTTCGAGCCCCTCGTCGACGAGCGTCTTGCAGGAGACGAAGGACGGATCGCGGACGTATTCGGCGTAGGCCTCGTCGATGACGAAGAAGACGTCGGCCGGACGAGAGCGGATCCAGTTGTGAAGGGCCTTCGAGTCGACGATGGTCGAGGTTGGGTTGTTCGGGTTGACGAAGTAGACGATGACGGGGCCGTTGATGCCCGCGACGGTCTTCTTCATGGCCTCAAGGTCGACGGACCACTTCGCGCCCATCGGCACGGTGACGACCTTGACGTTGTTCTTGCGGGCCGTGTCGGCGCCGTCGCTGTAGGTGAGTTCGGGACAGATGAGGCAGACGCCGGGACGGATGTGGGCCTCGATGCTCGCGCGGATCGATTCGGCGGAGCCGTGCGAGAGCATCACGTTCTCGGGCTTGCCGCCCATGAAGTCGGCGCAGGCCTTGCGGAGCCTTTCGGCTGCGACGAACGGGTAGCGGTTGGCGTCGGGCAGGGCTGCG
>OKWE01000546.1_pt1 | contig 32726 bp, 22 predicted proteins | sample 1607051 | NCBI WGS metagenome assembly OKWE01 (sample SAMN04414079, study PRJEB24778) | human gut metagenome | material: faecal | host: Homo sapiens | reverse complement strand
CTCTTGCGACGTATGGCAATATCTTTTCTATTACCCGCCAGGCCATTATCAATGATGACCTAAGTCAGCTGACAACTATCCCACAGGCTATGGGGCGTGCTGCTGCGCGTACTGTAGGAAATCTGGTCTATCTGAAACTGACGACGAACAGCAAGTTTACAGACGGTAAGCCGCTGTTCCATGCCGACCATAAAAACCTCATTGCTAAAGGGATGGATACCGAGGGGCTCAATGAAGCCCGTAAGTCTATGCGCTTGCAGCAGGATGCGAACGGCGACCCTATCAACGTTATTCCTGCCTACATTCTTGTGCCGGCGGCGCTGGAAGGGCTGGCAAACCGCGCTGTGCTGTCCACATCTTCTCTGTTCCCTGTTGATCAGGACGGCACGCTGAACCAGAACCCCGGCATCATCAACGTGGTGAAGGATATGGCGCAGGTGGTGGTTGAGCCGCGTCTGGACAAGGCCAACAACAAGGAATGGTATGTAACCGCAGCACAAGGCACAGATACCATTGAGGTGGCTTACCTGGACGGTATGGACGTTCCTTATCTGGAACAGCAGGAAGGCTTCACCGTTGATGGTATCGCCTGGAAGGTGCGCATCGATGCAGGTGTGGCCGCTCTGGATTACCGCGGGCTGGTTAAGTCGAGTGCGGCATAAGAGCCGGGGCGGCCACGGCTGCCCGTTTCTCGAGGGTCCTCCCGGCGGGGTGATCTTCCACGGGACGGCGCACGCGCGGGAAACGGCTAGTTTTCGCATTTCATTGACATCATCATCATGTGCTAACTGTCTGATTTCTTATGTATGAAAAACATAGAAGGTAAAAAAGATGATGGATTGTATATTATTTGTTCATCATCTATGGGGGAAATTGTGAGACAAATATGGTTAACAATTACCGAACTGGCTGATGTTACAGGATTGCATCGGCAGACAGTATCAAAGCGACTGCGGGACATCCAACCTATACAAGGTAGTAATTGTAAGAGAAAAATATACGACTTAAAATTAGCCTTATCGACAATCTACGCAGCTGGTGGCCAGAACACAGAACAATCAGTTAGTGTCAAACTATTGAAGAAGTAATAACTCAAATAACTCATTTCAGGACTACGAACCGCATGGGTAGGAAATGTTGTAACCCCGGACTTGTACTGCATCCTCCTTAGTTATCAAAGAACGATATCAACAGCGAATAACGGTTTAATTTCTTCACCCAAAAAAAGCTCATGAGGCGGTGTGCTATTTTCCTCATGAGCATTAAAGAATATATTATTGTGCGTCTTTACTTTTTTCTTTATCTTTTTCAGGTAAAACTCTATCTAATATCTCTTTATTAATCTGTGTAGAAGCACTAATTAAACTATTAATGTCTTTAGTCTCTTCGCGATGAGATTTTTTGTCATTTGAACTCAGTGGAGAATTAAGAACGTTTTTTAGAATGTCGTCCATAAATTTAGAAACTTTTTCGGATTCGTTATTGCCAATCTCTTGCTTGAATGAGATTAAAGTTTCAGAAAGTAGTTTCTTATGTGCATAATCTTCACTGATATTATTTTGTTTTACGTATTGTACTGCACTAAATGCGAAAAAACCAATCATAATAGGAATCATTGATAATCTGGCTATAAAAAGCATCATTAAATGCGAACTTTGGGCAACGTCTCCGGTGCCTGAGACTTTATTCATTTCATAAAGAATATATACTACAAATCCGATGCAGCCTAAGGCGGATACTATTGATGTCCAGGCCCAAAACTTTTTATTCGAATTAGCAAGCCCGTAGGCTGTTTTAAAATGTCTGGACAATCTGTATGTGCCTGCAAGATTCATAGCTGCTTTAGCTCTATCGATAAGCTCTTTTGAAGCTTGCTTTTGTGAAGTGATTTCCCCCTCTAACTTATTTATTTCACCTGTCTTTGAAATAAGATCCCCAATTTCCCCTTTAGCGCTTTCTATAATTTCAGATAGGTCCCCTTGAAGTTTTTTTGATTTTTCGAAAAGATCGTCTAGGGTTATTTTTGCTGTTTTTAATGCATCGTGGATAGCTTCTATATTACTATATGCGTTATTGCTTTTAGTTAATATATGATGTATATCAGTTCCCTTTTTAACCATTACACTTTGCTCTTTTTTAAGGTCACTGACTAGTTGAATAATTGTTTCGTGTGCTTCCGTGCTGTTTGAAAATATGTCATGGGATCTCGAAAGGTTTATATCGATGTCGTTTTTTATCTTGTTTATTTTTGTTAATTCGTCTTTTACTTTATTTTCAAATGTCGCGGATACTCTTTCGTTTTGATCAGTTTCTTTAATTAATTGCGCGATTCGTACATATTTTATGAGATTTTCAGATAAGAGTTCTAGCTTTTCATGAGCTGTGTCGTCGAAAATTGATGATTGTATTATTGAGAGGTAATTACCAATTGTGATAATTATCTCGCTGATATCGTTTTTTTCTTCAGATGTATACTGTTCAGGATAATGAATAAAGCTATATTTATTAATTGTCGAAATCTGTGTTCTGAGTAATTCTAACTGGGCGGCGCGATTAGAGCTTTCAAGTTCTAAAAAAGGTTCGTTTTTAACTGCTCTCAATTGGCTTATTGCGTTACTAAGAATTGAAAAACTTGAAGATATTGCTGATTTGAATTCATTTTTATTCATAATATTCCTGCCTAAATTTTGTGTATTGCTATGTGTATTGCAGTTCATTGAAATTATGCTGATTTTGGTAAAAAAAATCATGTTAATCAACATGTTTTTGTCAAGCCATTGCATGATGATCCATAAGCCATGGGGCTTTGCCGGCGGCGATGCCAACGACATGCGCGACTACGCTGATTTGCTGGATAAAGTTGAATCGGTGTTAATCCCCGCCTATGCAGCCAAAACCGGAAAAACCTCTGATGAGATTGCCGCAATGCTGGAAGACGAAACATGGCTGGATGGCGCGGAATGCCTTGCCATGGGTTTTGCTGACCAGGTGATCCCATCTCTTCAGGCAATGGCCTGTATCCATTCAAAACGTATTGAGGAATTTGAAAAAATGCCAAACAGCATTCGTAATATGGTCACCCCGCCGCGTAATTCCACTCAGCGCGAACCGCAGCAGCCAGTACCACAACCTCAGGCACATCAACCTTCCGCCCCTCAGCCTGCCGCTGTGGATGAGAATGCTATCCGGGCGCAGGTTTATGCCGAACAGCGTAACCGTGTGAACGGGATTAATGATCTGTTCGCTATGTTCGGCGGTAAGCACCAGGAGCTGCAAAACCAGTGTATTGCGGACCCCGATTGCACTGTGGAGCAGGCGAAAGATGTGCTGCTGGCTGCCCTGGGCAAGACTGCGACCCCGTCAAACAAAAACGAACAGGCTCACATTTATGCCGGCAACGGCAATTTTGTAGGTGATGGCATCCGCCAGGCGCTTATGGCCCGTGCAGGGTACGAAAATCAGGAACGCGATAACGTGTACAACGGGATGACGCTGCGCGAGTATGCGCGTATGGCGCTTACTGAACGCGGTATCGGCGTCGCGAGTTACAATCCTATGCAGATGGTTGGGCTGGCGTTGACCCACAGTACCTCCGATTTTGGCAATATTCTGCTCGACGTCGCAAACAAGGCACTTCTGCAGGGGTGGGATGAAGCAGCTGAAACCTTTGAGCTCTGGACGAAGAAAGGCCAGTTGTCTGACTTTAAAACGGCACACCGTGTGGGAATGGGGGGCTTCAATTCCCTGCGTAAGGTTCGCGAAGGGGCTGAATATAAATATGTGACCACGGGTGATAAAGGTGAAACGATCGCGCTGGCTACCTATGGGGAAATTTTCTCCATCACCCGCCAGGCCATCATCAACGATGACCTGAACGCGTTAACTGACGTCCCGGCGAAAATGGGGCGCGCTGCGAAAGCCACTATCGGTGATTTGGTGTATGCGATTCTGCTGGATAATCCGAAACTGTCTGACGGCAAGCCGCTATTCCATGCCGATCATAAAAACCTCTCCTCTGGCGCCATATCGGTTTCGAGCATTGATGATGCCCGCAAACTGATGCGCCTGCAGAAAGAAGGGGAGCGATCGCTGAATATTCGTCCAGCTTACATGCTGGTGCCGGTAGGGCTCGAAACGATTGCCAGTCAGACTATTAAATCTGCAAGCGTTAAGGGCGCAGATATTAACGCCGGGATCATTAACCCTATCCAGAACTTTGCCGAAGTGATTGCTGAAGCACGGCTGGATGACAAGGATCCGAACGCCTGGTACCTGGCCGCTGCGAAAGGCACCGATACCATCGAAGTAGCTTATCTGAATGGTGTTGACACGCCTTACATTGACCAGCAGGAAGGTTTCAATACCGACGGGATCGCCACGAAGGTGCGTATCGATGCGGGTGTTGCGCCGTTAGACTTCCGTGGCCTGGCGAAATCAACTGGCAAGTAATTCTCTGCCAACTCAAATCTCATTAGCCCATCAGGGCTTTTTTTATACCTGAAATCAGCCCTGCGGGGCTGCCAGGAGATGTTATGGCTAAAAACTTTGTGCAGGAAGGAAAGACGATTCATCTGGTTAATGCCGGACAGGAACCGATTCTGAGTGGGGCAGCTGTTGTTGTCGGTGAGCTGATTGCTATCGCGATCACTGATATCCCCGGCGGCGATACTGGCGATGGTCTTACTGAAGGGGTATTCCAGCTGCCGAAGCTGCCCGCTGATGAAATTGAAGCGGGAAAGAAGGTGTATTTCAAGGCGGGCAAGGTACAGCTGGAAGCAACAGACGCAGTTTTTGCTGGGGTTGCCTGGGAAGATGCGGGCGCAAACAGTACCGTCATTGACGTCAAGATCAATGCCTAACCCTTTCGACAAGATGGCGGCCCGGATGGATGCCGCCACCCTCAAAAAAATGGGCAAGGAAGCGGTCATTAACGGCATAAGCGTTGACGTCGTGCCTGCTGAGTTGCTGGAGGAGATGGGCGCACTTTCCGGAGCCGCCACGGTGCTGGTCGTGTTTGCTGCTGGTTATCGGCCCGCCAGAAACGATGCCGTGGAATATGACGGTAAAGACTGGATCGTTACCCGCTATCAGCTTTTTAACGGGAAGCCTCAAATCTGGCTGGAGTGAATCATGTCTCTGAAAGGTCTTGAGCGTGCTATCCAGAATCTGAACAGTCTGAGCCGACTGATGGTACCGACGGCTACCGCGCAGGCGCTTAACCGGGTTGCCGGGCGGACGATTACGCAAGGTAGCCGCAAGGTGGCGAAAGAGGCAACGGTTGGTGATAACCGCAAAAAAGGGTTGCCGGTGAGGCTGGTCCGGCAGCGGTCGCGTCTTAAGCGCGCGAAACCTGATCGTCTGGTGGCGGCCATTCGTATTAACAGAGGGAACCTGCCTGCAATCAAACTGGGTGCTGCACGGGTGCAGCTTTCGAGGCGAAAAGGCGAAAAACGCGGGCGCGGGAGCGTGCTTCGTATTGGACCGTACATTTTCAAAAATGCATTTATCCAGCAGCTTGCGAACGGGCGGTGGCAGGTGATGCACCGTCTGGGTAAATCCCGCTACCCGATTGATGTTGTAAAAGTTCCTCTCGAAACCCCGTTAACCCAAAACTTCACCGCTATATCAAAGCAGCTTATCGACAGTGACATGCCGAAGGAGTTGTCGTCCGCGCTGAAAAATCAACTGAGGATCCACCTGAAGCGATGAGCAAACACACCGCTATTCGTCTTGCTGTTCTGGACCAGTTAAAGACGTCCATTCCGGACCGTGTGACATGGTTTGACGGACGCCCTGTCTTTCTGGAAGAGCAGGATCTACCGGCGCTCGCAGTCTATCTGACGGATGCCGAATACACGGGAGAAAGCCTGGATGAGGATAGCTGGCAAGCAGTCCTTCATATAGAGGTATTTCTGAAATCCACCACGCCGGATAGCGCGCTGGATGCGTGGATGGAAGAGAAGGTGTATCCGGCTCTTGAAACTATCCCGGCGCTATTTCCCTTAATCGAAACGATGATCCCCATGGGCTACGACTACCAGCGTGATGACGAAATGGCCACCTGGGGATCGGTCAATCTGACCTATACCCTCACTTATTTTAGATAAGGAATTTTATGGCTACTCCAAATCCAATGGCCCCGGTTAAAGGGGCGGGCACCACGCTCTGGTTATATACCGGAACGGGAAATCCCTACGCTAACCCACTTTCCGATGCCGACTGGCAGCGCCTGGCAAAAATTAAGGAGCTGACGCCGGGGGAAATGACGGCGGAGTCCTACGATGATACCTACCTTGATGATGAAGATGCAGACTGGACCGCTACCGCCCAAGGGGCAAAATCGGCAGGGGATACGTCATTAACGCTGGCCTGGAAACCGGGTGAAGAAGGGCAAAAGTCGCTGGTGGCCTGGTTTGTCGATGGCGATGTGCGGGCCTACAAAATTAAGTACCCGAATGGCACCGTGGATGTGTTCAAAGGCTGGTGCAGTAGCCTGGGTAAAGCAATCCCCGCAAAGGAAGTGATCACGCGTACCGCCAAAATCACCAATACCGGGAAACCGGAACTGGCGGAAGAAAGCGGTAACCCGCCGATCGCAGTGACCGGCATCAAACTCGACAAGGCAACGGCCAGTGTGGCCGTCGGCGCAACCACAACGCTAAACGTCACCTTCCTGCCTGCCAGCGCGTCGGAACAGTCTTTCCGGGCAGCGACCTCGGATAGCACGAAGGCGACCGTGGCCGTGAGTGGCAAATCTATGATTGTTACCGGCGTGGCGGCTGGCGCGGCCGACATTATTGTCATGAGCAATGACGGTAATTTTGTGGCGACCTGCAAAACCACCGTGACGGCGTCCTGAGGATAAAGGCATGAGCATGTTTTTGAAGAAAGATGAATTTACCCATAACGGCGCTACGGTGACGATCACTGAATTATCGGCACTGCAGCGCATTACTTATCTCGAATATCTGGCCGCAGAAGAAAAAGCCTTATCCGCCATTTCTGATGACGTGGATGACCAGACAATGTCCGCCGGACTGGTCAGTATGAGTATTCGCGCAGGCGCGCGCCTTATTGCGCTCTCGCTCTGGCATAACGATCCGAAGGGGCCATCTGAAGAGGAACTCCACCAGCAAGTGATGAGTACCTGGCCGGCGGAAGCGATTGGCAAAGCGGAAATGCAGATCAAGCTGCTCTCCGGCATGCTGGCGCCGGTTGCCGAAGAAGAGCAATCCACGGATGAAGATATTGATACCACCGCGCTGGGTGATGAACCTGTTACAGCGGAAAAGCCCTAGCCAGCGAGCTTGATTTTGTCCTGAAGCTGGCGCGTGAGTTCGGGCGACCTGACTGGCGCGCCATGCTTGCTGGCATGACGTCCTCCGAGCTGGGCGACTGGCATCACTTTTACCGGGAGCGTTTTTTTCAGGACGCGCAGCTCGATGCCCACTTCTCCGGGCTGCTTTACACCATTTCAACCTTCTTATACCGGGATCCGGACATCACCCCTGCGCACTTCAGCCTGCTGTCTCCCTCCGCTGAGGCTGCAGCGGATAATGTACAGGACGATGAAGCCATGATGCTGGCCGCGGAGGGAATTACAGGAGGCACCAGATATGGCCCAGCAGATTAGCGACCTTGTCATTAACCTGGATGTCGACAGCGCCACATTCACCGAACAGATTGCCAGGATTAAGGGGCAACTATCCGGTGTGGCGAATGAGTCGGAAAAAGTGCAGACGCGCATGCGCAGTGCGGCAGAGGCGCAAATCACCGCGCTGAAAACGACCAGCGATGCCGGTGCCGGCGCCGTGTCCGATATGCAGAGGCGACAGGCGGATGCCGCCGCCGGGCTTCAGAGCGAACTGCAGCGGGTCTCCAAATCGGTCGACGAGACTTACCAGCGCGTAACAGGGTTGAATCAGCGATATCGTGAGAACGACACGCAGGCAGAGGCACTGGCGCGGCGGCAGGATGCGCTTGCGGAGTCGTTCTTCAGGCAGATAGATGGTGTCAGAACACTCAACGGCGAAACACGAACGCTTGCCAGTATCCAGGAACAATTCCGTAAGGCACGCGCGCAGGGAAATATTACCCAGGGCGATTACCTTTCTCTGATCTCCCATACTACTGCGAGGCAGAAAGAGCTCCAGCAGGTAGAGGAAAAAGCGAGCCTGGCTCGCGAAAAATTTCTTCGCCAGCTTAAGGCCCAGGTGGTCGAACAAAAACTATCTGGTACTGAGCTGCTGAGAATGAAAGCCGCGCAGGTAGGCGCCAGTGATGCTGCTGAAGTTTATATCCGCAAACTGGAAGCGGCAAAGGTCGCAACGCACAGCCTTGGTCTCGAGAGCGCCGGCGCACGTCGGGAGCTTGGTGTTCTGGCTGGAGAGTTATTGCGGGGCAACTTCGGCGCGCTGCGTGGCTCCGGGATAACCCTGGCGAATCAGGCCGGGTGGCTCGAAAAAATGATGACGCTACGCGGACTGGGGATCGCTGGCGTGGTCGGTGGCATAGCGGCATCCGTCGTTCTGCTGGGAAAGGCGTGGTACGAGGGCGGGAAGGAAGCCGAGGAGTTTAACAAACAGCTCATTCTCACCGGGAACTATGCCGGTAAAACCTCGGGACAACTGCAGGCGCTGGCACGGAACATCTCAGGAAATGGAGTCACTCAGCACGCCGCTGCAGCCGTATTAGCGCAGGTTGTGGGAAGCGGGGCATTCGGCGGCGCCGACGTCGAACGGATTGCCAATGTGGCTGCGAGGCTTCAACAGGCTACCGGCCAGGCGGTGGATGAAACCATTAACCAGTTTAAGCGGCTAAAAGAAGATCCGGTTAATGCGGTCGCAACGCTGAATGAATCTCTGCATTTTCTGACCGCAAGTCAGTTTGAGCAGATTTCAGCTGCTCAGGCAATGGGGGACTCGCAGCGCGCTGCCGAGCTTGCGATGCGCGCCTATTCCGACAGCGTTATCCAGCGTGCGAATGCGATAAAGGAAAATCTGGGGACACTGGAAACCGCGTGGAACTGGGTGAAAAATGCTGCCAGCGGCGCCTGGGATGCCATGATGGGTATTGGTCGGAATCCTGATACGGCCATGAAGCGGCAGGGGGCTTTTGCGGATTGGCAAGCTGCGGAAAAAGAACGCCGGGCGCTGGAAGCCAACCTTAAGGTCGATCCCAACTATTCCGGTAATAACCCCCTCATTAAGGCTGATGCAGAACGTTTGCGTATTGCCACTCAACGTGCTGAGTTGCTGAAACAAACTTATGATGAAGCCGACAAAGCATACGCTAAGGAAGGTTTAGCCGCGGCACGCGAGAAGCTGCGTAACGAACAACAACAGCAAGCCATCAGGAACCAGCAGCAGTTTAATCAACTTCTGGAAGCAGGCCTCAAGCCGGCAGAGAGACGGGCTCGCGCTCAGGCCGAATTTAATAAGCTTGTTGAGAAAAACAAGCAAGATGCGATCGATGGGATTGCGACCCGCTGGACAGCCAGCGATATAGAAAAAATTCGCGCAAGTATTGATGCGAAGTACAAAGACCCTAAAACGTCGAAAGGGAGGCAGTACACAACACCCGCGGGGAGTAAAGCAGAGGAAGGGGCTCAGGCCGAATTACTGACCCTGCAGGCTCAGTTGAAAACCCTCCAGCAGCATACAGACGTCAACGACGTGATCAGTAAGCAACGTCGGGATCTCTGGCAGGCAGAAAATCAGTATGCTGTTTTGCAGGAAGCGGCCGGCCGCCGCCAGCTCTCCGCCCAGGAAAAATCACTGCTGGCCCACAAAAACGAAACCCTGGAATACAAACGTCAGCTGGCAGATCTCGGTGATAAGGTCGCCCGGCAGCAGAAGCTGAATAATCTGACAGATCAGGCCAATAAATTCGCTCAGCAGCAGAGTGCGATCCGGGCGGGGATCAAGGTTCAGGCCGACGGACTTTCTGGCAGGGAAGCGAACAGAAGAAGCACGCTTGAAAAGCTGAGTGAAACGTATGCTTTCAACCCTGATGCGCAGCGCAAGGTGCTGGAGGAACAGCAAGCCACCTATGAAGCCGAGGATGCATTGCGCGGTAACTGGCTGGCCGGCGCCAAACAGGGCTGGGCTGAGTATCAGGATTCTGCCACTAATGTATTTTCCTCTGTTCAACAAATTTCGCAGGCCACTTTTGGGGGGCTGGCAAATCAGCTGACATTGCTCAATACCACCGGCAAAGCGAGTTTTAAGGAATTCACCACATCCATTCTGAAGATGATCGCTCAGGTCATCGATCAGCTTATTGTGGCCTACACCTTTCAGGCTGCAATGGGGTGGATCAGCGGCGGGAGCAGTTCTTCAAATTCTGGTCAGTCTTTTGCCGTTCCTTCCTATCGTCCCTCTGGCTTTGATGGTGGCGGTTATACCGGGCATGGGGGGAAATACGAGCCCGCTGGGGTTGTCCACCGCGGCGAATTCGTTTTCACCAAAGAGGCAACCAGCCGCATCGGCGTTAGCAACCTTTACCGGATGATGCGCGGTTATGCCTCCGGCGGGTATGTCGGCAACGCTGCCAGTCCGGCGAGTGTGTCCACTGGTGGTGTGATGGTCAACATGGGCGGCGTCTATATCAGTAGCAGCAACGAACAGCAGTCTACGCAGCGGTCAGCGATTGACAGTAACGGTATCCTCAAGCAACTGAAACCCGCCATTATTAGTGTCGTCAGTGAACAGGCCCAACGGCCCGGAACGCCACTCTGGAAGGCAATAAAAGAAGGGCGTTAATACCTGAAGCCGCTTTGCGGCCTTTTTACTGGCTGAGATAAAGGCTATTTATGACTATTGAAACATTTTCCTGGCGAATTCAGGCCGCCAGTCAGCCCACGATAACGAGTAAGGATAATATTCGAAAGGCGCAATTTGGCGACGGCTATGCGCAGGTTTCAGGGGAGGGAATAAACCCGGAAACCTTAAATTATGCATTTTCATTTACCGGAGGTCTGCAAACAGGCCTGGATATATATAAATTCCTGCGACGGCATAAAACAAAATCCTTTGCGTTTAAACCACCGTATGACGAGCTGGCGCTATGGCGGGTTCAGGCTGACAGCCTGCAAAAAGCCGTTCTGAATAACAGAGTCATGACAGTCACTGCAACATTTGAACAGGCATTCGTACCATGAGTCTTCACGCTGATTATCAGAAACTGGAGCCGGGAGATGAAATCCGGATTTTTGAAATTGATGGTAGTGCTTTTAATATGGGGGATGTTTTATATTTCCACGGATATAACATTCCTCATACTGAAGCGGAAATTTTAGCCGCTGGTGGCGATGAATCGAAATTGCCCGCTAAAAGTATCTGGTGGCAGGGAACCGAATATAAAGCGTGGCCGTGTGAATTAGAGGGGATCGAATCCTCGACTTCAGGAAGCGACGCGCAGCCGACACTGAGGGTGGGCAACATTGATGGTTCGATTTCCGCGTTGTGTTTGCATTATGACGATCTGGCGATGGCTCGGGTCATTATCCATGAGACACAAAAGCAGTATCTGGATGCACGAAACTTCCCTGAAGGTAATGCCACAGCGGACCCGACGCAGGAAAAACGGCATCTGTATTTTATCGACACCAAAAGCCTTGAAACCGATGAAACAGTGGAGTTCACGCTTTCCAGCCCGATGGACCTACAGGGGATGATGATTCCGACCCGGCAATATCATTCGGTTTGCACCTGGTGTATTCGCAATAAATACCGTAGTGGCGATGGCTGCGATTATGCAGGGACAAAGTATTTCGACAAGAATAACAAGCCGGTTGATGACCCATCGAAAGACGTCTGCAACGGAACACTCACTGCCTGCAAACTGCGTTTTGGTGAGCATAACGAGTTGCCGTTTGGCGGATTTCCTGGCACGTCGCTGATAAGGAGCTGATATGCGCCAGAAAACGATTATGGCGATACAGGCCCATGCTGCCGCTGATTACCCGCGTGAGGCATGCGGCCTGATTGCCCAAAAGGGGCGAGTGGAGCGCTATTTCCCCTGCAGAAATATGGCCAGTGAGTCGAATGATAATTTTGTAATGGCGCCAGAAGATTACGCAGCGGTAGAAGACTGGGGGACGATCATCGGCATTGTTCACAGCCATCCTGATGCGACCACTCAACCCAGTGAACTGGATAAGGCGCAGTGCGATGCCACTCTGCTCCCCTGGCATATTATCAGCTGGCCGGAAGGCGATCTGCGTACCATCCACCCACGCGGAGAGTTGCCCCTCCTTGAGCGTCCGTTCGTGCTTGGTCATTATGATTGCTGGGGCCTGGTGATGAGCTATTTTAGGCAAACCCACGGCATCGAGCTGCACGATTACCGCGTCGATTATCCGTGGTGGGAAAAGGAGTATTCGGACAATTTTTATCAGGACTGCTGGTATGAATGCGGGTTCCGGGAGTTTGATGGTCCGCCGCAACCGGGTGATATGGTGATCATGCAGGTGCAGGCGGATAAGTGGAACCATGCCGGGATTCTGCTGGAAGGCAACATGCTGTTGCACCACCTTTATGGTCATCTCAGCAAGCGCGTGCCGTATGGTGGATACTGGTTAGACAGGACGATGAAAATCGTCCGATATCGTTCTCTGTGTTAATCTTTTGTGGAGTTTTAACTATAAAGCAAAAGGGACACCGAGATGAAAAAAATTGCACTGGCGTTAGTGATCGTGGGAATTACAGGATGCGCGACTAAGCCTGTAACTAATGAGCAGGCAAAAAACATACCTTCTAAACAAATTTTAAATCCATCGCTTTCCACTAAAAAAGAAGGTACGGGCAAAGTCATCATAAAAAGAGATTCGGGCTTTATGGGAAGTGCTTGTATGACTCGAATTTATATTGATGGTAAAGAAATTGCTGATTTGGATACGGCGGAAAAAGCAGTTATTTATCCTGTAATAGGTACTCATATCTTTAGTGCCTGGCCTAAAGGAATGTGTGGTGGGGGTATGAGTGAACAATCAGGAGAAGTTACCGAAGGGAAAACGTTAATGTATCGTGTAGGTTATGGGACCAACGGTGATTTTGGTATATACCCTACAGCTTTTTAATTTTTTACGGGAAAAGCCGCCGTCAGGCGGTTTTTTTAAGAGAAAACATGAAAGAAGTCATGACGCGTATTGAACTAAGTGGAACGCTCGGTAAAAAGTTTGGGAAAACTCATCATCGCCTTATTTCATGCCCCCATGAAGCAGGAATAGCACTGGCGAATACCATTCCTGGATTTGAAAAATTCATGATTACCAGCGAAGAGCGTGGACTAACCTATGCGGTATTTAAAGGAGAAAAAAACATAGGGGTAGACGACCTAGGATTTCCAATAGCAGGAGAGGTAATTCGGATTGTGCCTATAATTATTGGCAGCAAAAAAGCTGGTTTCCTTCAAACTATTTTAGGCGCGGTTATTGTCGCAGTTGGAGCCATAGCCTCTATCGGATTTGGCCAGGCATGGGGGGCTAATGTAATGATGGCAGGGGCAGCAATGTCGATAGGTGGTGTAGCTCAGATGCTTTCCCCTCAGCCTGGGGGGCTGGCACGAAAAGAATCCCCCGACAATAAAGCCAGTTATGCTTTTGGTAGCGTAACCAATACCGCCTCACAGGGTTATCCTGTTGGTTGGCTATATGGTAAGCGGCGAATTGGCGGGGCGATTATTTCCGCCGGTATCTATGTCGAAGACCAGCAATAAATAATTAGTAAGTAATACCATCCAATTCAGGCCACCTCGCGGTGGCTTTTTTTATGGACGTAATATGGCAAATAACATCATTAAAGGGCGCAAAGGTGGCAGTTCAAGCCAACGTACACCTACAGAACAGCCGGACGATTTACAGTCTGTAGCAAAAGCCAAAATTCTTATCGCATTGGGTGAGGGTGAATTTGCGGGTGGTTTAACCGGGAAAGATATTTATCTCGATGGTACTCCTCTTGAGAATGCCGATGGTTCTCAAAACTTCAGCGGAGTAGCCTGGGAGTTTCGTCCTGGCACGCAGGCGCAGAGTTATATTCAGGGTATTCCCGGTACCGAGAATGAAATTAGCGTAGGGACGGAAGTTTCCAGCCAGACCGCCTGGACCCACACGTTTACGAATACCCAGCTTTCTGCCGTTCGCGTCCGCCTGAAATGGCCCTCCCTGATGAAGCAGGAAGACGACGGCGATGTGGTGGGGAATACCGTTAAATACGCCATCGATTTACAGACGGATGGCGGAGCCTGGCAGACCGTACGCGAGACCGCCGTCTCCGGCAAAACTACTTCCGGGTATGAACGTAGCCACCGCATCGATTTACCGCAGGCAGGCAGCACCTGGACGCTGCGTCTTCGCAAGGTATCGCCGGACGCGAACAGCGTGAAAATCGGCGACGTAATGACGCTGCAGAGCTACACCGAGGTTATTGACGCGAAGCTGCGTTACCCACACACCGCGCTGCTGTACATCGAATTCGACTCCAGCCAGTTCAATGGTTCCATCCCGCAAATCTCCTGCGAGCCGCGTGGGCGTGTTATCCGTGTCCCGGATAACTACAACCCGGAAACGCGCGAATATACCGGCACATGGACAGGGGGCTTCAAATGGGCATGGACTGATAACCCGGCATGGATTTATTACGACATTGTTGTCTCTGATCGTTTTGGTCTTGGCGATCGTCTGACCAGCGCGAATATCTCCAAATGGGCGCTCTACCCGATTGCGCAGTATTGTGATCAGTTGGTTCCCGATGGCAGGGGCGGCGATGGCATGGAGCCTCGTTATATCTGCAATGTCTATGTTCAGGAGCGTAACGACGCCTACACCGTACTGCGCGATTTCGCTGCTATTTTCCGGGGGATGACCTGCTGGAGTGGTGAGCAGATTATCGTTCAGGCCGATATGCCGCGTGATGTCGATTTCAACTATACGCGCGCGAATATTCTTGGTAGCCCGCGATATTCTAGCAGCACCAGTAAGGCCCGCTACACCAACGCGCTGGTTTCCTGGTCTGATCCGGATAACGCCTATGCCGATGCGATGGAGCCCGCATTTATCCCGGAACTGGTTTCCCGATACAGTTTTAACCAGCTGGAAGTCACGGCCATTGGTTGTACGCGGCAGAGTGAAGCCCATCGTAAAGGGTTGTGGGGGATCCTGACCAACAATAAGGACCGCATGGTCGAAATTGATGTCGGGCTGGACGGCAGGATCCCGCAGCCGGGTTACATCATTGGGCTGGGCGACGAACGGTTGGCCGGGCGAGTTAATGGGGGTCGTATCAGCGCGGTGAATGGACGCGTAATCACGCTTGATCGTGATATCGATGCAAAAGAGGGCGACCGCCTGCATCTGAACCTGCCATCGGGTATTTCGCAGGCACGGACCATTCAGTCGGTAAACGGTCGTCGGCAGGTGACGGTTACAACGGCATACAGTGAGACACCAGAGGCGGAGTGCGTCTGGATCGTCGAATATACTGACCTGGTGCCGCAGCAGTACCGCGTCATTGGTGTAAAGGACAACAATAACGGCACGCTCACCATCACCGGCGTGGCACATGACCCGGATAAATTCCCCCGCATCGATACCGGCGCTATTATCGACCAGCGCCCGGTTAGCGTATTGCCGGCGGGCAACCAGTCACCTCCTGACGATATTGTCATCACATCCCGCTCGGTCGTGAATCAGGGGATCAGCGTCGAAACGATGCAGGTCAACTGGTCAGCGGTCAGCGGTGCGATTTCCTATGAGGCGCAGTGGCGACGAAATGAGGGAAACTGGATCAGCGTGCCACGTAACTCAACCACTTCGTTCGAGGTTAGCGGTATTTATGCCGGCCGCTATCTGGTGCGTGTCCGCGCGATCAATGCGGCGGAGATTTCGAGCGGCTGGGCGTATTCCGAAGAGAAGACTCTGACCGGGAAAGTTGGTGAACCGCTGCCGCCGCTGGCGTTAACGACGGCATCACTGACCGCGGGAATTGAGATCCGCTGGGAGTTCCCTGAGGGGGCGGAGGATACCCAGCGCACTGAGCTGCAGTACAGCCCTGATCAGGACGGTAAAGGCGCGCTGCCGCTGACCGATTTAGCGTATCCTGGTAAAAAGTATCAGCAGATGGGGCTGAAAATTGCCACGCAGTTCTGGTATCGAGCACGCCTGATTGACCGCCTCGGTAATGCCTCGCCATGGACTGGCTGGGTGAAGGGAATGTCCAGCGAAAACGTCGATGACTATTACCAGCAACTCGATGATGCGATTAAAGACACGGATACCTACGAAGAGCTAACTGGTGGTATTAAAGAGGTTTCAGACAGCGCGCAGGCTGCTAAGGATGCCGCACAGGCTGCACAGGTGACTGCTGACGGCGCTGTATCAACCAACAAGCAGCAACAGCAGCAACTAAACGACCAGCTTGCTGATATCCGGCAGAACGCGAAGGACATCACCGACGCTGCGAACGCTGGCGCCGCTAACGCCGGGGCTATTGCTCAGGAGATCCTCGATCGTAAGGCTGGCGACATCGCCACCGCTAATAAAGCGGCCAGTGACGTCGCGGACGCTATCGCCAAAGCTGAGACTGACGATGCAGCAATTGCAGCGGAGGCTGCGGCCAACCTGCTGACAGCGAAGAACGAAGTTGAAGCGCAGATCAGCACCACGAACACCACGATGCAGGACGGCTTCGACAGCCTGGCGCAGCAGATGGCTTCCATCTCCGCTGGCACTGGCGAGCAGTTCGACAGTATCGCGATCTGGTACTTCGACAACGGTCCTGAAGGCTGGGCATCGAACGACAACAACACCAACCTATTGCCGGTCGATCAAGACGGCTGGATCTACCCGGCTGGCGCAACGTCAACGATGCGCTCACCGAACCCGCTGGCGATCGACGCGCGCAGCTACAAGTACATGCGGCTTCGCATGAAGCGCACAGGTAATCCTGCATGGGCTGGCAAGCTGTACTGGATCGGAGCTGAGGAAACAGGCTGGACTGACGCCCGTTCACTGACCATCCCGGCACCTGACTTTGACCCGGCAACCGGCGTGACTGTTCTATCGCTTCCCGATCTGCTGTGGGCGACATCCGGCACCCTGCGCCGCCTGCGTCTGGACTTTTCTACCAACCAGGATGCCAATAACTACTACGCCGTTGACTGGATGGCAGTAGGCCGTCCGACACCTGGCGCTTCGCAGGCGCAGATACAGGATCTCAAGACTGCCATGACCGCTGCGGATTCTGCAGAGGCTGCGGAACGTAACACGCTGGCCGTTCAGCTACGGGGCAACTATGAGGGAACCGACCCGGCGAAGCTGGTAACTGGCATCATTTACAACGAGCGCCAGACACGCGTTACCGCAGAACAGGCGATCGCCAGCGACGTCAACACCCTGCGCACCGACTACAACGCGAACAAGGCGGTAGTGACCCAGCGCCTCGACACGCTAACCTCTGAGAACCAGGCTCAGGCTCAGGCACTCACACAACTGCAATCCGGGCTGACTGATGCCAACGGCAAGATCGGTGCTAATGCCACGGCTATTAATCAGCTTAAAACCGACGTCACTGCCATTGATGGCCGCGTCACCGCGAACAGCCAGCAGATCACCGGTCTTCAAAGTGACCTCAGCAATATGCGCGTGGGCGGGACTAACCTTATTCCGAACTCTGGGACACTGGCGGGCGTGAGTAACGTCGTGCAGGGCCAGACGTACAAAGGCAATGCCATTCGTCGAATTGCGATTGCAGCAGCGTCTGCTGGCTCCTACGACCAGTTTGAGTATGAGCTTGCCGCACCGGTTGACGGTACTGAGGTTGTCGTCAGTTTTTATGCGAAAGCGAACAATGCCGACAGCAAGCAGATCTACGTCTACCTGTACAATCCGAATGCCACGCTGACTGCAGTTAGTAGCCAGGGTAAAAAGGGGAGCTGGTCGTCCGGTGGCGATGGTTCCATGATTATCGATCTGACGACCGACTGGCAACGCTATTGGGTCAAGTACACCCGTAAAGCCGGGCAGACTGGCACCCAGCGCGTGATCTTTGGCCGCCTGCTTAAAGGGTCAGTAGATCGCGAGGTTTACGTCAGCTCGCCAAAGTTTGAATACGGCACAATGCCGACAGAATGGAGCGAAGCACCGGCTGACAATGCCAGTGCAACAGCGTTACAGGCACTGACTACCCGCGTCACTGCTGCCGAAGGTTCCCTCACCACTAACAGCCAGGCGATCACCCAGCTCAAGGGTGACGTGAGCACCCTGCAAGGCCAGATGGCGAACAAGGCAGAAGCGAGCGCGTTGCAGCAGCTGGCGACCACTGTCACCCAGCAGGGGAACACAATCGCCTCTCAGGGCCAGTCTATCACCGATTTACAGAACACCGCGCAGAACGGTAAAGCGAAGTACTGGCTGACCAAGGTCTTCGACATCAAGGTGAGCGGTAGCGGGTACATCCCTAAGCTGACCGACCTGTCTGGCGTCCCTCCGCTTGCTGTGTCCGAGATGGCGGATGCCGCTAAGCTGGACTTCCTGCCTTACGGTGACTACAAGATCGCTTACGTGAAGGCGCTGGTGTATCTCAACGCTGATAAGACCATTGAACTCAACCCCGGATCTCGCATCGTCGACGACACTGGCCGCCTGTACGTGAACAGCGTCGAAGTGACAACGATGGGAGCCAGCTCGGTCAAGTATTCGCTGGTGCTTAAGAAGGGCTGGAACACGCTGGAATTTGTGGTTGCACAGATCACCGGCCAGTTCTTTATCAACTTCGGCCTCAAGCTATCCGACAACGTCGATCAGCTGTTCAGTGGTGCCGGTCAGCTGGCCGCGGCATCCGCCTCGCAGATCCTCTCTTCTCAGGTTGAGCAGACCGCAGGCAAGGTTGACGCGAACAGCGCCGCTATCCTGACGCTAAACAACTCGGTGCAGGACATCAACACCGCGCTGAACAACAAGGCCGATGCGACCGCGTTGCAGTCACTGACCACCCGTGTCACCACTGCAGAGGGTAAGATCACCTCGCAGGGTAATGCTATCACTCAACTGACCAACGACTTGTCGACGGCGAACGGTAAGATCACCGCCAACTCCAACGCCATCACGAACCTGACTACCCGCGTCACTGCGGCGGAAGGGAAGATCGACTCACAAGCGCAGTCCATCACCACGATCAACTCATCGATTAAGGGCATTCTGACGCAGGCGGCGAACCTTATCCCTAATCCGACGGTAAACCCGGCCTATCATCAGATGGGATTAACGGTGGTCGCGGCTTCGTCCGAAGGTATCCCGGCGGGCTGTCCTTACGACTGGGTGATCAAGTGTCAATACCGTGACCATGTCCCGGTAATCGACAATATCCCTTGTCGCGAAGGTCAGATCTTTGAGTTCTCCGTTTTGGCGGCGTGCGGCACCGGTGCCGCACCGTTCCAGCACTATATCGGCACCTCTGAGAACAACTCCGGTAGCATCGGCTCACCGCAGGCGAACGGCGGCCAGATCTCCGCAGCCACCGGCGCACAGTGGACTCGCACCACCTGGCGATGGACTGTCAACGCGGCTCAGGGCGCGAAGGGTTATTTCCGTCCATTCCTGCAAATCAGCCAGAGCGGCCCGGACTTCGGAACAATCTGGTACGCAACCGACTGGTCTGTTCGCGACGTCACCGCAGCAGCGAAGGCCGAAGGTAAGGCCGACGCTAACGCCACGGCTATCAACCAGCTGACTACCCGCGTCACCGCTGCGGAAAACTCGATCACGTCTCAGGCTCAGGCCGTCACCAAACTGACCAGCGACCTCAACACGCTGACCGGTATTGTTAACAGTAAGGCAGATGCGGCAGCGCTTATCGCCCTGACCACGCGCGTAACGACGGCTGAGGGTAAGATTGATTCGCAAGGGACGGCGATCACCCAACTCAATAACAGCCTGTCAGCAACCGACTCATCAATAGACGCGCAGGGCAAGATCCCCGGCAACCTGCTGGCGAACGCCTCGTTCGAACGCGGCCCGGTTAACTTCACCGGCTGGAGCAGCATTGCCACCATCATCACGGCAACGCAACCGCATTCCGGCAGTAAGATAGTCAAGATGAGCAGCGGGGCAAGCGCAGGCGTCGGCCAGAGCGTGGAGATCACGCAGGGTCGCCGCTACCGCTTTGGCGTATTCGCGAAGCAGGATAACGGGACTGTCATCGGAAACGCTGGTAATACGAAGTTCCGCATTGCTGACGCATCCGGGCTGCTGATTGGTCAGAACTACGGGCCATTTACCGCAGACTGGCAGCACGTTTTCATGGAATGGACGGCGACGAAGACCACTACGGCAGACTTCCAGCTGACCACTTGGCTGAGTGCTGGCGCTATGTACTTTGATGACGTCTATGTGGTCGACATCACCAACGACACCAGGATCCAGGCAAACGCCGATGCCATCACCTCGCTGAACACAAAAGTCACGCAGCAGGGTAACGACATCACGTCACAGAGCAACGCGCTTACGCAGCTGACCAACCGTGTGCTCACTGAACAGTACTCGAATAGCAACCCGTGGGTTGATGGCACCTTCGAATCTTACACCGACAATCAAGCTATTGGCGGAGCAAACGGTCTGGTTACGAGCGCATACGCATTCAGCGGGACTAAATCACTTATGTGCCGCCGCGGCGACGGTGAAACCGGAAACTCCGACAAGACGTTCGGTTATGAAACGGCTATTCGTGAGTCGGCGGTTTACCGTTTCGAATGCTGGGCGATGATGCCAGCAGACGAGACGCCGCCAGACGGTTGGGGCTGTTACGTTGGCCTAATGGTGCGTACCGCTGAAGGTACGGCCGCATGGCCGACGGTGTTCAACATCAATGAGGAACGCCTTGCCGCAGGCGGTGGGCGCGGTAAGTGGGTCAAGTTCACAGGCAAGATTGGTGCGGGTGGGGCAAAGAAAACACGTGGGCGTTTATGGATCTCCACTCGCGGGACCGCTGGTGGGCCAGGGTATCGGATTTATATCGATGATCTGGTGGTCACCGATGTAACTGACGCCCATGAAGCACAGACTACTGCGGATGCAAACTCATCAGCTATCACCGGGCTAACCAGTCGCGTCACCTCGGCGGAAGGTAAGATCAGCTCACAGGCTGACGCCATCACCAGGCTGACCGGTGACATCAGCACCATCAACGGCACGCTGAGCCAGAAAGCGGACGCTGGCGCAGTGAACTCGCTGCAAACCCGCGTAACCGCCGCTGAAGGTAAGATCGAGAGCCAGGGAACCGCTATCACCAGGCTGGATAACAGTGTGGAGGCGTACCGCCGCACCGGTGAGAACCTGATACAAAACTTTGACTTCTTGCAAGGTGACACGGCTTACGCCATCCAGCGCAGCAGCGCCAGTACCGTGACGTTCGGTGACTACGGTGATGGCAAGGTGGGTGTTCGCCTGGTTCGTGCTGACGGAAACAGTCCGGGTGTATTCGCAAACAACAAGAAGCCAGTTCCTCAGAACGGCCAGCGTCGCTACCGCTACGTTGTGCGTGCTAAGGGGGTTTCTGGCGCCATGAACCTTTTACTTCGCCGCTGGAACTACAACGGCGCGGTTGAGGGTACTTACGCGGATAAAAACCTGACACTAACGGCCAGCTGGCAGACCTTCACCTGGGAAACCGACCTAACGCCGGCCACCGGCTTCGATGGCTCGTCGTTCGGTATGTACTGCCACCCGGCAAATGCAGAGGTGTGGGTGGACTCGTTCAAGGTCTATGACATCACCGAAGAGGTCACAATTAAGGCTAACGGTGAAGCGATCAGCAGCCTGACCAACACCGTTACGCAGAATGGCAAAGACATTACCGCGCAGGCCAACGCGCTTACTCAGCTCAAATCCAGTCTGACGAACGACGCGGTAGCACTGGCAGCCAACCCGGATAACATGCTGACGAACACCGGCTTCGAACGTGGGGCAGACAACTGGACTGGCTTTAACTCCCTTGTTGACGTCTATGCTGCTCAGGCTCCTAAGTCTGGCGCGTATATCCTGCGCTGCAAGGCTGGTGGCAACATCGGCGTAGGTCAGACAGTTCTTAACGTTAAGAAGGGTCGTACCTACCGCTTCGGTGGTTTTGTGAAGCGCACAGCTGATATGACCATCGGCCCGAACACTGTGGGGAATAACAAGTTCCGACTGGGTAACGCAGACACCGGCGCAGGCCCGCTTTCTGAGCTGAACTTCTCGCAGGACAATATCGGCACTAACTGGACGCTCCTCACGAAGGATTACGTCCCGACCACCGATATGAATATGACCTACACCATTAACTGCAACATGGCGACCGGTGAAGCTTACTTTGATGATGTCTTCTTCGTGGATGTCACCGACGAGATCAACAACGCTGCGAACGCGACAGCCATCACCAACCTGACCACCCGCGTCACGTCGGCCGAGGGCAAGATCACGTCGCAGGGGACGGCGATCACTCAGCTGACCGCAGACCTCAGCACCGCGAACGGGAAGATCACGGCGAATGCCAACGCCATCACCAGCTTGCAAAGCACGGTCACGCAGCAGGGCAACACCCTGACCACTCAGGGCCAGGCCATAACCAAGCTGAACAGCGATCTGTCTGACCTGTCCGGCGTTGTCGACACGAAGGCCAGCGCAGCAGCTGTTAGCGAGCTGACCACCCGCATCACTAATGCGGAAGGGAAGATCACGGCAAACTCAACCGCGCTGAACAGCATCACCTCACGCGTTGATGATGCTGAAGCGTCGATTGATGGCCTGAACGAAACCACCGCAGCGAACGGGCTGGCGATGGCAAACGGCTTCCAGCAGCTGCGCGCGCAGATTGGTGACAATCAGGCTGCCATCACGCAGACCAACAAAGTCGTAGCTGATATGGAAAAAGCGACAGCTGAGCAGATAAATACCGTTCAGTCGTCGGTAAACGGCATGTCGGCAACTGTTCAGGAAGTATCCAGCACCGTGGCGGACATTAATGGCAAGCTGGGCGCGCAGTGGGGCGTCAAAGTGGCTACTGATACCGGTGGTGCAAACCCTCGCATAGCAGGTATCCAACTGGGTATTGATGCAACCGGTAGCTCACAGTTCCTGGTACAGGCCGACACTTTCGCGGTGTATACCGGCGGAACGGGGAAAGCCTATCCGTTCATTGTGCAGGGCGGTGCGGCCTACATGCAGGAAGCGTTGATTCGTGATGGTTCGATCACCAACGCGAAGATCGGCAATGAGATTAGGTCGAATAATTTCGTTGACGGTTCTAACGGCTGGCGTATAGCGAAGGATGGCTCTTCTCAGTTCAACAACGTAATCGTTCGCGGCAGGGTGGAGGCGAATAGCGGCTCGTTCCACGGAACCATTGATGCTACCGATGGTATTTTCCGTGGCTCCGTTGAGGCCAATAGTTTCATCGGTGACATCGCGGCCATGAGCACGTTCCCCGGCAAAAGCGGATCAACATGGAAATCCCGCATCATGCACCACGACTCAAGTAACAAGGGGGGCAAGAGCTACGCGATCAGCGGACTGATTCGCTGGGAGGCGGGCAATAAGTCCGGGTATGTGACGGTAGATTGTTATGTAAATGGTCAACGCGTGTCGACTGCATCATATAACGGTACCGATTCCGGGGAATCCGCGCGCATGCGCATCACAGCCTGCGGAGTAGCTACCGGCATATCTACACAGGACACCTTGGTTGAAATTGTGGTAAGCGGCACAGGTACATGTCACCTCGAAGCCGGATACTGCGTGATGTCTCGTGGTTCTGGTTCATGGGAAGTAATTGCATAATCAGGAGGCGGCCCCTTCGGGGGCCGGTATTAAATGGCAACAATTAGCGACCAACTCGCGGCGGACATTCACAACGCTTTCAGCAAATACTACACAGACCTAGCCAATCAGGATCAGATCTTCTTTGGCGTTGGTGATGTGCAGATCACCAGGCAGGATGGCAGCACAGCTACAATTCGCTCGTGGAACAAGGTTATTGGGTCGGTGGATACTGCTGCGCAGCGCGGGATGTCGAACACCTTTACAGCCCTTCAAACGTTCAGTGCCGGGATCACTGTTAGCACAGGCAACATCAATTGCAGCGCCGATAACAGCATGATCGTGCTGGGTAAGAATACCGATCTGGCACTGCTAAAGAAGCAGGGGCAGGGCGGCACTATAGCGGTAGGATCCGGTACGCCGTTCAAAATTCAACGAGCCAATACTGCAGCCGTTGCGGTGAGCAGCACGATGGAAGATATATTCGTCATAGGCGTGGACAAGCAGACGACATTGCCCGGCGCGCTGGCTGCTGGTGGGAACATTGACAATACGTCGAAAGGCAAGATACTGACGCAGGCGATCGAGCTGTCTATGTCGACGCCTTACATTGACTTCCACTACAACAACAGCACTGCGGACTATACCGCGCGCCTCATCCACGACAGGCAGAACCGCCTGAATGCGCAGGTGCAAAGCTTTTGGGTAACGGACGGGAGGATCACTGCGTCATCGACCATGCCAGCGAACCCAGCAACGGGAACGCAGCTTACCTCCAACCCTGTGCGCTCGTTGATGCAGGGGCGTGGGGCATATGGTGACGTGGATGGTGCTTACGTCCAAATGTACATGGAGGAGCAGGTAGGCACCGAACACCGGCTTGTGTTGTACGCCGACGGATTCGGGCGAACCGATGCATGGATCTTTCGCGCTGGCGGTACGATCTCCACCGGTAAGGGCGACGTACTGACGAGCGGCTCAGATATTAGGCTGAAAGAAGACTTCACGGAACCACTGGACGGGGCCTCCAGGCGTATTAACTCGCTGGGAGTATGCGAGTTCAACATGAAGGGCGAAACACGCCGGAGGCGTGGATTTATCGCCCAGCAGGCTGAAAAAGTTGATGACCTGTATACCTTCCTCGGCATCGAGCAGGAGATCGATGGCGAAAAATTTAGGGTGATGAATGTGGATTATACGGCGATTCTGGCAGACCTGGTATTAACAGTACAGGAACTTCGACAGCAGGTTAATGACTTAATGAAGTAAGGTCATATAAAAATTGCCGTTACAGGAGAGAAGGGGATGATGACGAATTTCCTCAGGATTGATATCTAAGTTGTAACATAAAAAATCAAAAAAACAGATAGTATTGCACCACGGTAGTTGATGCTCGAGCAAAAGTACTGAATGTAATTATAATCAAGCCGGTAGGTAATTATTTGCACTAAAAGTAAACACCTTGCTTAGTTGAGTTAATCATCACTTAGAACCAATATTTATTTCTAGCGCTGCTGTTCAATTGGCTTTATGCTTTAATAATACTTTTTCTTAAAAAGGCCCGATGCTGGGGTCTTTTTAAGTTGCAAATACAACCAAGATTTGAAACTCAGCACTTTCATACTTGTAAGCTAGATAGCTTAAAGTATTTATTATGGATTTTATTTGTGTCCGTAATCACCATCCCAGTATGTTTGTATGACACTGTTAAGTAATATTTCCCCCTGCTTTGATGGTCGCCCTGCGCTATATTCCTGTTTGATTAATACACTTTTTTGAGAATCAGCAGAAAAAGGCCCTTTGACAGGGGTTCCAAGAAGATTATCTACATTTGAATTATTGTTATTATTAATTACCTAAAACTATTTACTTTCGCTTGAGTTTGTTCTTTACTTATTCCCGACTCACGATCCTTATTTCCTAGTACATAGAACTGATTTAAAAGGCTTGTAGTTGAACGAATATTGTCAGCTGTAACTGGGCGCGTGTTAGGGTCGAAGTGAAGTTTTCAATCTGTGAAACCGCATTGCGTGCGTTTTTCTAAACAATATTTTGTGTATGCGTGAAATCTGTAACAGTAAAAACAGCCAGAAGGAAAGAGGAAATAAAAGTAACTCGATTAAAAATCATGAATGCATCCATGAATATAATTTAAATCGGCAAAGTACGGCGACAATTATAGCATAACTTTATTGATTACATACTTGACACGTATAGGTGTCAAGAGTAGTATCACCAATACTGTATATGCATACAGTATTAATTGTAGGCCTTTGATAGACAAGGAGATTAAGTTATGCCTGGATTTAACTACGGCGGTAAAGGTGATGGTACTAATTGGAGTTCTGAACGAGGAACTGGCCCTGAGCCTGGCGGTGGAAGCCGAGGGAATGGAGGTGATCGCGATAATAGTCGTGGTGGAGCCGGAAACCGAGGGAATTGGGCTGGCAGTGGGCCACTCAGCGCTGCATTAATTAACGACTCAATTGCTGAAGCTCTAGAGAAGCAACTTCCAAGGAACACCGTAGAGGCTACGAGTACTCCCGCTTATAAAAAAATGCGAGCGGCATTTGATGCTCTTCCGCTAGATAAACAGCCTGAAGCAAGGGCTCAGATAACTAAGGCATGGCAAAGTGCCCACGATGCAATGCCTGACAGAACTACGACGACTGAAAACGTAGGCGGTGGTAAGAATGGTCATAACGTCACAAGATCTACACCTAACTGGTTAAAAGAGAAAATGAAAGGGTTAAACCAGCAGGTAAATAATGATCTTTCTGGGGCGCTGGCACAGCATCAAAAAGCAGAAGCTGATGCCAGAGCTAAGGCAGAAGCTGCGGCTAAAGCCAAAGCTGAGGCTGAGGCAAAAGCTAAAGCAGAAGCTGAGGCCAAAGCCAAAGCAGAAGCCGCGGCTAAAGCCAAAGCAGAAGCTGAGGCAAAAGCCAAAGCGGAAGCAGAGGCAAAAGCCAAAGCAGAAGCTGACGCTGTGAAGGATGCTGTTAAGTTTACGGCTGACTTTTATAAAGAAGTTTTCAGTGTGTATGGCGAAAAAGCAGAACAGTTGGCTAACTTGCTAGCCACCCAAGCGAAGGGAAAAAATATCCGAAATATTGATGATGCTTTAAAAGCTTATGAAAAGCATAAAACAAACATCAATAAAAAGATTAATGCACAAGATCGTGCTGCAATTGCCAAAGCACTGGAGTCAGTCGATGTAAAAGAAGCAGCCAAAAATTTTGCTAAATTCAGTAAAGGCCTTGGTTATGTCGGCCCTACAATGGATGTTGTTGACTTGGTGTTAGAGCTGCGAAAAGCCATTAAAGAAGATAACTGGAGAACGTTTTTTGTTAAGATTGAAGCCATAGCAATTAGTTTTGGCGCAACTCAATTAGCAGCACTAGCATTTGCATCTCTTTTAGGAGCCCCTGTAGGGTTACTTGGTTATGCATTAATTATGGCTGGCATTGGCGCGTTAGTTAGTGACGATGTGGTCGATGCAGCCAATAAAATTATCGGGATTTAAAATTACTTTTTTAATTTCTTAATGTTATCAAGGTCGTCTTTGTTATGGCGACCTTTTTTAATTTCATTCAATATACAAAACAAACCAAAAGGTATAGACACAATGAAGTTCATTAATACAAATAAGGTCAAAAGGTAAGTTTTGGGAACGCCATCTTTGAAGAGTCCAGTAGTCCAAAACTTTTCGTTTCTATATTTCAAGGCTGTTTTTTCAATTTGATACCATGAGAACGGGAATAGAATGGCACTGATTAAGCTAAAAACATTGAAATAGAGTATTTTTGCTGATTCATTACCATTACTGCTAAAAAAAATAACACCAGATATTAAAAGGCTCCAAAATATTTTCCTGAAATAATATTTAATACTCATGTTATTTCTCTTGCTATCCTTTGTAGGGGTATTTTAGTCGTTTTGTTGAAAATATCTATAAAAGAATAATGAGTCTTTTAACGCCATTTATTCTTTTACAGGTTGATGGCAATGGCTAACATTTCCATGTATCTAACGATAGGTCGTCCTTGACGAAAAAGTGTAACACCGTTAGAACCTGCTTCACAACCCGCTAAGTGCTGCTTCGAAGATCCAGACTTCTCGAATGTTGGCTTATCTATATTTGTTATGGTCCTGAGATCTCACCTGTTTAACCAGCTCAAATATCCCCGCGAGATAACAGCGTTCGGTGCAGATTTGACCACTTGCTAAGCAAGCTGACAATATGTCACTGCACACTCATATCATTGAAATTCTCAACGCGAGAAGGCGATGAGTTTAAGTTCCCGTTATACAATCCGGACGGGGGCAGTAACTGAGGGTTTTCCTTTATCTGCATCAGGCTATGCAGAAGGGCGGCTAATCGTCGATAAGCTATGCTGCACAGCCCCTAACACTCAGTTCATACAAACCGAAACCAGTTATGCCGTAGTGGATTTCTCCGTTAAACCAAAACAAGGAGATACCGTTCTAATTCAATACGGTGGCGGTACTGATTTTGCAAAAATTATGGGGGGGGCTTTTATCACTCGGGATGGTGAGGCGCTGGAAGGCGAGGCACTTGACGACGTGGTAGTGATAGGCATAGTGACATTCGTCATAAATCGCACTAGTCGTATTGATGACGAATGCCCGGTTTGAACTAAGAACAGAAGGTCAAATATTTATCAATATTAAAGTTGTCTTACGAATATATTTGTATGTTAATCATGGTACTATGCTTTAATATTTCATTTCTTCAATTTTGTTATTATTTCATCAACTGCATCGTATGCAGTACCTGTTGGATTTTTTTTACAATAATTGATAACGTATTCTTTTATTGTTGCAAGATCTGTATCCGGAAAGTGTTCCTTACCAGTACTCATATTTATTGCTGATGTAAATCCTGCAAGCCAACTCACCAAATTAGAAGTCCATAAATCTTCCGGATACGGGCTATCTTTATCCTTTATCTCATTTTGGACATTTTCGTTCCATACTTTACATGAGCCATAGGAACTGAAAATAACATAAGCATGTGTATTGAATGTAACCAGTAAACATGTAAACATCAACAATTTAAATATATTCATTTATTTGTCCTTCAGTTAAGAAGATCTTTTTAAAAATAGAGAACTCTGCAAATAGCAATGATATCAATTGAATGATATTAATAAAAGCACAAGTGAATAATATTGTTAAATTAAATGCGCTTAGGTTATGTATTATTTTGATTGCGCCTATATAAAAAGGTGTTGTCATTAATAATAGCAGCGCTAGTAGCAACGCACTTCTGAGTAAAAAGCATAATATTGATGTTGATCTGTTTGACTTTATTATCGCAGAATCTCCAATTCTCATACGGTTGAAAATATCTATTTCTTTTTGGTTGTCAAGCATATCTCTGTCTATAAAATAATAAATATTTAAAATGTGCGGGTATGTTTTAGCTATATCTTTAACCTTTTTAATATAGTAAGTCTCTCGGATTCGTGTCATTGAGAAAGAACCAATCCATATAACTAGCAGCACAGGCATGAATATCATTCCAGCACTTTCAATATTATATAATGAAACCTTTGATTTCATATCACCTAAAGAAAAAGGTATCTGTATAGGGGTGTCAACATCGAACACCTTTACTGATCCATTATCAAAATTTTCAATTCTAACATTAACATCTTTTATTATTTCATTTATTGGCAAACTTACTTTGTTTAGTAAAGTGTTTAACAAATCTTTGTCACCATAAAAATTTCGATAAACTAGTGAATAGAAAAATTCGTTATATATGTCTTTAGCCCCGTCAATGGAGGTTGAACTATTAAGTCCCAACTGATTCCTTATTAAATTAATGTTTTTTACATCAAGGCCAATATATGAATTTGTTTTTTCTTCTAGCTTTTTATCGATATTAATTTCAGGTAGGCCTAATTTTACCCTGGATTTATTAATGTTTCTCATTTCAAGTCTTTTCTTGTTTTCCTCCTCTTTTTTTTGTGCCTCTGTTTTCTTTTTATTATCAGCTAAATATTGTTCGTATGTTTGCTGAAGACCTTTAGCAATATCGAGAGATTCTCTTTTTTCATTAATCTCTTTAATGAAACCTATAAGCATGGATTTCTTTAAACTATTATTATCTGACGTGATCGCTGACGATAGAAAGTAAAAGAAAAAACTGATGATAATTATTATTACACTTGTGTAAAGTAATCTTTCAACTCTTTTACCAAGGTCTGATAAATTTTCCATAGTTATCTTCAATAAAATGTTTTTACATATAGTAACAGATTTTTCATGAAGGAATATATGCAACATTGACGGAGTGGTGTAACTATCTGAAAAGAAATAATATATTACTGAATGTAAACAAGTCAGCTATGATAGTCAAAATAACGTGACATTAGTAGTGTTTTTCACCATGCGCTGATGGCGCATAGACGATAATAGTCGAAGTTAACGTAGTTTTGCAGTATAAGCATCGGTAATTCACAAGCTTCGTAAAGTCGAAACACCTCAAACTACAACTTTTTTATACTGTTTATAGCCAGTTTTCATGCAATCATAAGCCAGTTAGAGGTGTAGTGGTTGTACTAATCTTGGCACCGACACGATAAATAGTGGTAGGTATGACATCGCGCTGTAATTTTAGGACTTATTTCTTCATAATATCGCAGTTTACGCGCCTGTAACTAGTTGATATTTATAGCAGATTAATGAATGTTTGTTATGAAAATCGATTATATGTTTTTGATTAAGAAACAAAAAGCGCACGATTTAAAATCCCTCGGCGTTCGCGCTGTGTGGGTTCAAGTCCCACTCCGGGTACCATTGGGATAAAAGCAGAATAATCAAAGCAATAAGCAGTGTCGTGAAACCACCTACGGGTGGTTTTTTTGTTTCAAAACCACCCATTTCATAATATCACTTCATACTAGTTTTCTTGTCCACCTTGCTCTTCCCCCAGGATAACCGCACCCGGCTAAACCGTCGCGCCTCGTGGAATAATGTCGTTGGGATGATTTCGCTCCCCCAAACCGGCAGGGGGAGGCAAATCGATACTCTGCGTGCCAGAGGCCGGAGGTGAAACCGTCTCTAGAGTTCGAGGTTGAACGAAAGGACTTTCGATATAATTACCATCTCATCCGTAAGCGAGGAGAATTTTCCGGTAAATCTTTCTTCAGACTCAGGTGTCAAACTATATAGTGAATAATTTTCACCCGAAGATATACGCTCCAGTTGAAGATAGGCGGGTTTCTGCAAGGCAAAAGCCAACAGATAGAAATTAGTCGTGTGGTGAGAAAGTTCAGTGACTAATTCAGGGAGTTGCTTTGCTATATCTATTTCCTCTCTACAGCAAATCACAAAAAGCTTCCCTTCTTTGCTTTTTAATATGTTTCTGAATCTTTTAACCGCGCGGACGTAATACTCATAATCAGCAGGAGTATTTGGGTCGCGATGCGTGAATATATCATTCAGACGATATTTTTCTTTGTATTTATTGTGGTGTGCTCCGGGTTCTCGCGACTGGCGACGTAATGAGCTGTACTCATTTTTATCTAAAAATGAGGTAAAATCATCCCTCAGGCAGTCGATAATCATCGCTGGACAGGAAAATAGCCAGTCAAAAGGCAGTGATATCTTTTTCAGGTTGAATTTTTTCAATGTCCATGAAGTTAAACAATGGCTGCCCAGGGAGACAATATGTTTGACGTGCATTGAATCATCAGGAGCACTCTCTGTTAACGCTTGTGGTGTGTAACTGAATTTATCAGATGACATTCTGGATTTCGTGAAAGCAATAAACTCGTCGCTATGCATCAGCGATGAGTTAAGAAATTCTGCTGATTCTGCAAGTGACTTATTAGCAATGGCGTTGAGGTAGTTTTTCAGACCATCCCTATCTGCCGGTCGACCGAGTAGCGTTTTATAGGTTGTTTTTATTAGATGTATTTTTAAGTAATTTTCTTTAATGTCATATCTCATTTTTTATCCAATTGAAGCTGTAGTCTTTCTTTATTTTATTGCTGCTAAAACAGGTAGGCATACAAATCGTGTGGGATTATGTCAAATAGACAGGATATTGGCAATCTAGGAAATACGGGCGGCTACAGAGGACGCGGTTATTGAAGACGCTCGCCAGAATCTACGGATCCTGATGCCTGAACTGACAGGGAAAATATCCCGGAGGAGAGCATCGCACGCAGGCGAATGAATACATCACGCTCAGCGGCGATCGTTCATTTGTCCCAGGACAAAACGATCTCTCCTTGCTACTATCAACCGGACTTTTATCCCAGCCTGCCGGAGGCATCATGTTCACAGGGCTTTGCGCATTTCCGCTGACGCCGCTGCATCAGCAGCATCTTGATGAAAAGGCGTTTATCCGTATTCTCTCTCGTCTTACCGATACCGGAGTCGACTCTCTGGGCATCTTAGGCTCGACCGGCAGCTACGCGTATCTGAATCGTGAGCAGCGCAAGCGGGTGGTGCAGGTGGCGAAAGCGCATGTTGGGTCGATCCCGATGATGGTTGGCGTCGGCGCCATCGCTACCAGCGAGGTGCTGCGCCTGGTGGAGGATGCCCAGCAGGCCGGGGCGGATGCGTTATTACTGCCGATGATGTCCTATCAGCCGCTTTCTGCGGAGGAGATCTTTGCCTTCTACGAAGAGGTCTGTCGGCACGTCTCGGTTCCGGTTTGCCTGTATGACAATCCCCGCACCACTCACGTCACGCTGGCGGATGAGCTGCAGGGGCGCATCGCTGCCTTGCCGGCCATCGCCTCGATTAAAATTCCCGGCTTGCCTGAGCCGCAGGCGAGTGAGCGGGTGGCAACGCTACGCCGTCATCTTCCTGCCCGCGTTACGCTTGGCGCCAGCGGCGATGCCCTGGCGACGGCGGGATTGCAGGCCGGTTGCCAAGTCTGGTACTCGGTTTGCGG
>OKWE01000540.1_pt1 | contig 33116 bp, 51 predicted proteins | sample 1607051 | NCBI WGS metagenome assembly OKWE01 (sample SAMN04414079, study PRJEB24778) | human gut metagenome | material: faecal | host: Homo sapiens | reverse complement strand
GTTCCGGCCGGGGGTCCCCGGGGTTACCCACCCCCCCGGTATAAAATTATTTTTCTTTAAAGCATAACTCTCTGTTTTAGTTTTGCTTTTTCTTTGTTTTCGCTTTGCTTTTGCTCTGATATAGCTTTACTTTCGTTCCGCTCTGCCTCTGCCTGAATCTTTCGGAAGTTCCTCCAGTCCATCGACTGTGGAAGAACTCTGTTGCTGATTACTTCCTGCACCTTCACATCACTTCTTGCCACCAGCTTATCCGACTTCTGCCGGTTGCATGTCCAGTGTGCCAGCTGCAGGTTATCCAGGTCGGACGGATGGCCACCCTTGGCTATGGGGATGATATGATCAATGCAGGGGCTTAAAGGATGGGGGTACTTTAAATTAAAGTCCACCGGCTTTCCGCAGATACCGCATACTGTTTGCGTGGCGTAGATTTTCTTTTTATTCCGCTCGAACGCTCCCCGGTGCACACCGTTCTGGTCGGGACGGTTACGGTTCCTCTTGCCTGCCATTACTCTGTCCTTGTCTTGCTCCAGTCTCTGCCATACTCATCGACAATGCAGCGGAAGTCTGTCAGGTCATGGTCCCGAACAAAAGTCTTCAGCGGGTCGTCTTCTCTCACACCGATGTGAAGCAGCTCATGCATGAGCAGAATTCTCAGCTGGTTTATGTCCATTCCCGCGCAGTTCGGTTCGTAGATTGTAATCAGGAAATCATAGGGAACAAATGTTCGCCAGTATGCCGGAACCTTCCGGCAGTCCGCGTTCACCTTGAATGTTCCTCCGGATTTCTTCTTTGCCACCTCGCTGGCCACAATGCCGACTGCGATTCCATTTTCGCTGATGTATGCCAATCTTTCTTCCAGCTTCAACAGCTCATCCAGCAAGCTGTCATAATCATGTGTGATGTGATACTTTCCCATGTCTTCCCCTCTGCATTCTGAAATTCGTGTACCAAAAAGCGCCACCTTTCGGTGACGCTTCCGGTTCATGTTTAGTTCTAGTTCTCGTTGTGTTCGTTCCAGTCTTTGATGAGTAACTGTTCAATGTAGTTGCTCAATGACCTTCCCTCTTCATCCGCTCTTTCCTGAGCCTTTGCTTTCAGTGACGGTTTAATCTTCATATAAATCTTTTCCGTCCGCTTCTCTTCATCGTGTGTTGCCATTAGTCCTGTACCTCCTCTCTTTCCTCTGCATTCCGCTGATTCTTGAATGAAAGATACAAGCTATAGCTTGACAGAATCAGAGATACAATACTCAGTGCAATCGCTAATGTTCTCATGTTCCTGTTTGAGTGATGAGATTTTGCAGAAGTGAGCCTTGCGGCTCACTTGCATTATCCGTTCTTCAGTGCTACAATTAAGTTAATCAGGGAAGTGATTAAACTTATTAGAGCAGTGATTCGGTCTAGTCGAGCAGCCGGATTGCTGTTCTTTTTCTTTTTGCTTCTCATCACTCTTACCTCCTTTCTGATATTAGTATATCAAAACGGCGGTACTTTGTCAATACTTTGTAGGTACTTTTTTAATTTTATTCCGGAAACATAGTACCCATGAAATATTTCTTTTGTGCTTGTAGGTGTTCCACAATTGCTTGCTCTTTCCTCTCCACCCGTTCGGCTTCTTGCACCATTCGTACTATCTCGTCCTGTACTTTTCCATCTTCGTGATAGTCCAGTTCAAGATGCTTCAGCTGTCCGAACTGCATATTGATAGTCGTCATATATCTATACTTAAAGCGTTCATATGCCCTTTCGATGGCGATAAATAAATAGTTGTAATCGTTCTTCTCTATTTCCGGCAGGGTTACCAGCTGTGACAGCTTGTCAATAGATTTCCGAATTCGATACGCTCCTAACACTGCGTTCAGGTGTTCTGCCTTCATGACGTTGTACTTGCCATCCTTGGCGCATTCGTCCGCGGCGTCAATTATTAGCGTATCTTGCGCCCCCGTGCATATCTGCACAATGCAAACCGGGATTCCTGTGTTACGAAACATGTTGTTCGGTAGTCCGATAATACTCCGAATCCTACCATCCCTACATAGTTTCTCACGAATCTTGCCTTCCTTCTGCCCTCTGAAAAGTACTCCATGCGGCAGGATGTAGGTTGCTATTCCACTTGTTAGGCTCATCCCATGCAAGATGAACGCATAATCTGCCTTGCTCTTTGGTGCTAGTTCGTACCCCGTAAAGCGTTCGTCCGCTCCATGCCCTTCCGGATTCCACTGCAAACTGTACGGCGGGTTGGACACTACGGCCCCGAAGCTCCTTGGTTCTAGTCCATCTACTTCGTCAATGGTTCCGTACTTTCTTCCCGGGACTACTCTGTAATAATGCTTTGCAGTCTGCTCTAGGCTGTCACCGTTTATTACCTCCGCATTGATGTTTCTTATCGCAAGATTGAACAACAATATCGGGATAGTTCTCTCGCTGATTTCCTCCAGATGATAATACGCATCCGGAAATCTATTGTGAAGCGCTATTGTAAGTCCTCCTGTTCCGGCGCACACATCTGCATAGCTTTCCGCTTCCGGAGTGATTTCTGCCACTAATTGACAGATTTCCATCGGAGTGAAGTCCTGCTTCAACGCATTCCTATCACCTTGTTCGTCTTGGAAATACTCATGCCACAAGTCTCCCGTCATATCTGGATTTTCCGCTGAGAATGCATCAAACATCTTCTCTCGCTCCTCTGCATTCAACAAAAGCTCCATCATCCGTTCCGGCATCTTATACGATTCGTCTATTCCTAAATATCCATTAACAAAATTTTCTGTCCATTGTACTCTTAAATTCGTGTACCAAAAAGCGCCACCTTTCGGTGACGCTAAGTTTTCCCATTGGGAAAGGCGCTCCCAGATGTTAAGTCCGGGATGCGCCCTCTCTAATATTCCACGCTATCATTATACTCACACCCTATAGGACATTCTAGGACATTGTAGGACAGATTTCATAATTCTCCATGATTTTCCCCACCGATAGCAATGCGGATCCATGAATCCTTGTTGCCTGCCTGTAGCTTACATGCAGGTCCTCTGCGATTGTTTCAAAATCCTTTCCCAGTACATAGCGGTCATACAACAGTCTGCTCTCGTCGTAATCTCTCACCTTATCAATTACATTTTCGATTTCCACGCAAAGAATCTGGGCGGCTTGCTTTGTAACCTCCCTCTGCAACTTAATGTCACACATCTTACTCACCAGTTCCGCCGTTCGGTCAGTTCCTGGTCCTCCTCCCGGCATTCCATCGTAGCTCATTCCCTTCACGTCCAGCTGGTCCTCAATCCGCTGAATGGATAAATTCATTTCCCGGATGCGTTCTTGTAATCTCCGGAACTGATTCAGATATTCTTTTGCCGTCATTGATTCTCCTTGTTCTTCCTGCTGCATTATCCTCCGGTTTGTCTTTTCGTCTATCCTAAAGCTGCACATCATTACAATGTGCCCCATGATTCATAATCACTCATTTCCATCTGTTTCAGTTCCTCTGCCCTCATGTAGGTCTCCTGCTTCTTCACTGCAGTTCCGTTCCGCCACTTCTTCAATCTCGGTACCGGATCAGTGGAAACCATCATGTATTCTAAGTGCGGAATGTGAGTGCACGGATTTTCGAACCTTCTAATCGAATCTTCATCGATGGCATATCCCTTGAATGCTTTTGGCTCTTCCCACAGCACTTTTGATAACTTCACTTCCTGTGTTACCACAATCGGATGCACCAGGTTCCGGCTTGCCCGATACCGTCTCTTTGTCATGTTGTCCGCCTTGCGGAATGTCTTCTGCGTTTCCTTAATCAGATAGCTTGCCAGCTTCTGATAATTCCGGCTATCGTCCAATGCAGTGCAGCGGACTCTTCCCTTCTCCCACTGCTTCGTAATGATTTGGATATCGATATAATTCATTACCACATGATGATGAATTCTGTGATTCTCATATTCCGTCACCACAACATACTTCATTTCCTTCCCCAGCTTCCGGAATTCTCTCTTCATCCTCCGGAGAAAATTATTCAGGTCCCTCTTTGCCTCTGCCTGTGTCGGGATCTCCCCGCTGTACGTTAACGTGATATGCCAGTCTCCCGGATAGAAATTTGCGTTCAGAGTCCGGGCCAATCTCTTGTATGCGATTCTGTCATTATTCTTGATCACTGCCTCTCGAGAAGGCTTCGTCTTCGGTGCTCTCACACTGAGTTGTTTTTGTGTGGATTTCAGTGATACGTCTACCACCGCTCCGGCCACACATACTTCCCTAATGAATTTCATCCGGTCTTTCCTTCTCTCCAGTACTTTCTATCTTAATGGTTCTTTTATTAATACTCTTATCAAGGTTTAATGCGGCGCTGCGGCCGCAATCATTTCTCCCCTCGGAGCATGTTATTTCCTTTTTATTCTGTATTACCCATCGGGTAATTTTAGAAATTCACCTTCTGCAGGATCGCCTCTGCAGCTTCCAGTGCTTCTGTGGTGCTCAGGGCAATTCCCTTTTTCGGGTTGCCCTGTGGGTCCCATCTTCTGATATCCACCTTGGCTTCTTTATCGTTCCAGGATACCAAATTGACTTCCAGAGTGTAGCCTCCGGAAGTCTCTGCCAGTGTTGCGATATGCTCCAGCTTTTCGAATTTGATTTCTGACATTTTGTTTTTCTCCTTTTCTTATCTTGAATAACGTTCAAACCGCTCCCAAAACATCATCATTGTTGGGGTTCTCCATTTTTCCATTACCTGGCCGGTCATCGAGTCCGCCCATTCAATCTCTGCAGGAATCCCTGCAAGTCCAAGCTGCAGGTAACTCATGTGCACACATCGCTTATCTAGATCTGAGCACTTCACGAACATATTCCATGAGAAATTGAAGTCGTACTTGTTATACAGTACATCTGCTGTTGCTAATACCAGTCCTCCGCTGCCACAAGATGGTTCCATCATCACCATTACATCATCATCCTGTTTATGCTTTTGAATTTTTTCTTCATCTATTCCGGCAGCAGCTACGAGCTTCGAAACATGATATGGTGTGAAAAACTGCCCTGCTCTGTTGTTGCTCGTTCCCGATTTCATGTACAGTTTTCCAAGGTAATCATCAAACCCGACATAACTATTAATTTGGCGCTCCAGTAAAAAACTAATATCTGCAAAGACATCCATCATCAGTGTCCTTGTGTCTTTATCATGACTTTTCATGATACTCAGGTATCGTTCTTCTCGTTCCTCTGCCTGACTGAAATCAAATCTGTTCGATACTGCGATTGCCCCGCATTCGAACAGATCGGATAGGAAATCGTGAGGATTAATCTTGTGCAGCTTCCGTTCTATCTTCTCTGCGATTTTGTCTATCGTTGGCCAATCTTCCATTATGCCCTCCTACATCACATATTTCTTATGTTGATAATCCATTTCTTCCTCATTCAGTTCTAGATAGATTTGCGTGGTTGTTATGTTTTCGTGTCCCAGCATTTTTCCCACATAAATTATGTCCATGCCTCTTCTCAGTGCAAACGTTGCACATGTTCTTCTGAATTTGTGTGGGTGCGCTTTTACACCTACCTTTTCCCCTATTCTCCTTATTGCTTGTTCAATTGAGCTTGTACTCGCATGCTCTTCCGGATATCTGCATACATATTTGTATTCTTCTTTCGGGAACAGCCATGGGCTCATTTTTGATTCTTCACACTTGCTTGCCATGTAGTCTTCAAGCGCAATCTTTGCCCTGGTATTCATTATTACATTCCGGTCTTTCTGGCCTTTACCGTGCACCAGAATTTTATCCCCTCTAATTTCATCTTTACGGATTCCAGCCAACTCACTTACTCTGCATCCTGTTGATAATAGTATTTCGAAAAATGCGGCTTCTTTCTTTGTTTCGATTACGCCTCGCATCTTCTCAATTTCGTATTCCGTGAACGCCTTTTTCATCTTTTTCGGTATTTTGTATTCCCCGAATTTTTTCACCGGATTGCCTTGTATGTACCCATCGGCAGATAGAAACTCCATCAAGGAACTCATTGCGTGTAGTTCATTTTGGATTGTCACTCTAGCCACTTTATCTTGAAATTCTCTTATGGATGAGTACCATCGTATGTCATCCACAGTTATTTCCTTTAGCGGTTTTTGGATTCGTCTTCTCGTTCTTCTAATACTATCGATGTAAAACTTTATTGTTCTGTCTGTACAGCCTTTCACCTTTCGGCTCATTAAAAACTTTTGAACCATCACGTTGTCTTTGTCCAGATCACTAACAACCAAATCTGTCGTCTGCTCCTGCAGCACTATGTCATAATCTTTCATCATTAATGCGATACATGCCACCAGCTCTCGGGCTTTGCACTCTTCCATCCCCAGGTTTTCGGCAGTTATCTGAATCTCATCAAACAATTCTTCCTTCTTCATCATCTGTTGTCCTGACTTTCTCATATATATAAAGGCGGGCAATGAATTATTTGTGGTTGTGAAAAACAATTTATGAAATTACTGAGGTATACTATTCCTTATTACTTGCACTCTGGCAACCATACCATTCAGTTTGTTGTGGTTCGTGATACATATATATCTGTCTTAAATATTAGTAATAGCTTGTGCCCGCCTTTATAGCATTGTTGATTGTGCCTAATTGCACTCGGTTAATTTCTTCTAATAGTTCAGTGTGGCGATTTGAACATTGCTTCTGTATTTCTCGCCGTATACTTTCCGGCAGGTGATGGCCACAATCTGGCTATCGTCGTTGTAGGCGATCCCATTCAGTGCATCTGCCACCGCCTTCCAGAGATTATCCAAGTCCGGCCTTGCGGTCGGATACTTCTTTCGCTGGATTGCTTTTTCTCTCTTCTGCTTTGGCCAGCTCTTCGGTGGTTCGAAGCAGAACTCAATGTTCATCAGTAAAGGTGCGCCCTTCGGAAATTCGAAGTTGCCGCACTGGTTTTTATATGCAATCCGAACCAGTTGTTCGAACTGCTGCGTTGTTCTCGGGGTGTATGCATACCCGGCACGCGTTACTCTTGGTCTCGCTTTCGGGATCGCTCTCCCAGGAATTGTAAACTTTGCTTCCATTCCTATTCCTTTCTCCATCCATGTAACCACACCGCGTCTTCCAGAATGTTATGCAGCTCTTCTGCAATTGCGGATACATCTTCCAACCGGATACGTACATTTCCGTTCCTGGCGGTAATCATCAGTACATCGCCTTCTTTCGTGTCTACGATGTACCCGGTTCCCGGTGCTTCGGATGAATATGTAACCAAGTTGTCATCCTTGCACCTCTGCGTTTCTACGCTTCCCAGCAGTTTTTCCACCGGGATAATCTCCGGCTTTTTCAATTTGTACATTTTGGTTTCCTCCGATGCAGGGCATGGCAGTGGTGCCGACGCATGAATACTGTGATTTCAAACGTAGGTTATGGCTTTGGGTGTGTACAATTACATCGTTGAAGGTTTTTTTTAAGGTTATCGTTGTCGGCACCACTGCCATACCCTGCTGATTATTATCGTTGTCTTTTCTTCTTGCACGCCTCGCACCACTTCGTGCCCGGTGCGTAGCTCTGGAAGAACGCGCCGCAATCCTTGCAGAAATGAGTGAATACTCTTCTCGTGTGGAACTGCTTGTTCTTCTTCCGCTTCAGTGCCAGCTGTTCCTCTTTCGTCAGCTCCCAGCCGGCGGTCGCCCTCTTCTTTTTCTTCTTTGCTTTTTCTTTTTCAATCTTTTTCATGCAGCCGTTCACATCGCACCCTCTGGGTTTATCTTCCATCTCAAGATAATTACAGTACCACCGGAACATGCTTCCCTTGTCCCGGTAGATGCAGTTTCTGCAATTCGGGTTTTCCGCCACGAGGTTCAGATTCGGTGTACTTGTCGGTTTTGGTTTCTTCATCTTCTCGTATCCTTTGCTTCTACTAGTTCTATTCCATAGTTCCGGATAATCCCTCTGCGGCGAAGATCTGCATATGTATCCCGGAATATCTCTACCCACTGCAGGCCCTGCTGCATGTCGTCGAATTCTGTCTCATGGCGGTCCGTCTTTCCGTTTCGCAGTATGCACCACTTCTTCAGGATGTATTTCTTCGTTCCCTTTGCCATTTCATATTCCTTGTTCGTTGTGTTATAATAATTTTGGTTTTAATCTTTTCGTTTGAGGGGCATTCCGGTTCGTCCGGGTGCCCCTCTTGCTTTCTCATTTTCGTGGCCTCACGAAAATGGTTTTGCATTGTTGCATCATTTTGCCGATGCTGGCAAAATGATGTTGATACGTTTCCACTTATACCGGTAAAAGGAGATATACTCATGATTCTGTATTCAAATGACCGCAAGTTGCTTCGCACCCTCCGAAAGATTCAGAAAAGCGAAACAAATTTTCTCTTCATTTCTGCTGATTACACTTTCTGTGTTCCAATCGAAAAGCCCGATTCGAAATATGTTCAGCCAGCATTGCAACAGCAGCATTGCAAATTCTCGCTTGAGCCGCCTGAAGTACAAGGGGCGCTTATTTCACTTGAAAACAATCTTTGCATCTATCACCCCGGTGGTCAGTACGTCCAGGTAACGCCATACGGTTGGCGCTGGAAATATCTTTCCCGCCAAAATATGAAATTACTCCTGCTTCAAAGTGTCTTATGTCCTATTCTCGTATCCATCGTATCCTCAATTCTTACGTGCCTTATCCTAGAAGCGTTGAAAGGATAGACACCATCACAACTGTTGTTGCAACAGACACAAGTGCTGGCAGGACAATCATAAGCAAGATGTCAATAAGTATTTCTAGTGCCGACCATTTGATTTCCTGCCATGCTAGCTTTCGATTGATCTTATCCATATCCATTTCTGTTTCTTTTTGTTTTCTCAATTCTTCATTCTCCATCTGTTGACTCGTTCGGTTTCAGCTGCGTCCTCTGCCAGTTCGCAGTATCTCCAGTGCTCTACATAGTCTCTCCCTGTTACGCTCGTCGCACCATCAGCAAACACCCTATAGTTATGTCCAGACATGGATCTAAAAGACTCATCTTCGAAACTATCAAAATACCGCAGGACCCATTCTTCGCTTTCGTCGTCTCGTACCCGCACCAGCGTATCCACCGGCACATTGGTCCAGTCCATAGGCGGTGCCTCATATTCTCCATCCAGCCAGAATGCGAACAGCTTCGAGCAACCTTCACAACTGTTTGTGCTGCAGAAGTTCTCGCTGCTCTCACGTCCGTCAATGTATAACGGAATCACCACATTCTTCATGAAATCGCACGTTTCACCGTTCAAGACTATCTTGATAATTTTATCCGCGTATTTCTCTCTGTTTTTCATCGCACCCTCCTACAGTCCATACACCTGCAGCACCAGCGCGAACAGTCCGGCGCCCATCAATAATGCCCCGATCACTCCCACGATGGTGATGGGAATGTCATAGCCGATTTCGCCGTTGTACCATTTCTTCCCTCCGGCAGCTTCTTCCTGCTCATTCATCAGCTCCAGCAGCGTGCTCAGCCGGATATACTTATACTCATCCTCTGCCTCTTCGTCCACACGGCACTCCAGTGCCTCCTTCATGGTTTCCCACAGCATCTTATAAGACATCTTCCGCTCCTTCCCCGGTGCCGGTCCTCCCGGCACCCATTCCTTTGTCGTTCTCTTCTCTCTCAGCTCTCTGCCGCGCTCTCATGAATTCGTGATACTCCACTTCCAAATGGTTCTCCTTAATCAGGTTCCAGATGGTACGGAATGCGCCATCGAAGTACGCATACATCACCTTTGACTCTTCATCGCCCATCCGACAGTAGTTCTTCATTGCTTCCATTCGCGCCCGTTCTGCAGCGGCCATTTCGGTAAAAATACTTTTCTCTATCCGCCGAAGCTTTTCCAGGTCGGTTTTGTCCGTCCGAATGCTATTCATTTCGGTGTCCGAGAACATCGTTTCCTGCTTAGTCATCGCACTGCTCCTCCAGGTTCTCAAGCTCACCCTTCAGCCATTCCCGCATTCCACCCAGATCATCAGCTTCCAGTACTGTTCCCTTTACAGCTCCTTTTTTCGCCGTGGCCTTTTTCTCTGCCTCTACCCATTCGTCCTCTGATTCCGGTTTCTCTTTTTCCGGAGTTACTGTGATGGACTCCTCGTCCTCGTCGATTTCTTCAATTCCATCAATCAGGTCTGCAATCTTTGCAAACATCTCTGCGATCTTAACTGCTTTAATCAGTTCCTCTGCCGTAATCGACGCTCTTCTCATCAGAGCTTCAGCAGTTGAAGAAAACTCCTTCAAGAGTTCTGCTTTAGTTCCAGTTGCTGTCGTCATTCCACCCTTGGTCTTAATCATTTCTGTATTCTCCTTTTCTATAACTTTGTTAAATGTTCATTAACTTCTTTAGTTTTAACTTTAAGTTTCGCTAAGTTTCACTCGAGTTAACTCGAGTTTTAACGCGTTCTATCGAGTTTTAACGCGTTAGAATGCGTTGGAACGCATTAACTAGCCTCTATCCACCTCTGCTTGCATCGCATCTTCCAAGAATCTGGTATCGATGCCGATGATTTTCTCGTTCTCGTCATTCATCTTGTCGATGAGAAGGGCAACCATCGTGTCGAGGATGTCTTCAATGTTTCTGACTGTGCGCTCTCCTCCTCCGCTGGCATATGTCCACGTCTCCCCTTCTTTCATGGGAGCGGAGGCGTATACATTGAAATCAGTTTGGACACAATGTTGTGACGAGAGCCGCGCTTGCCGGCTTCCACGTCGTATTCCAGATTAGAATACCCCTTGGACACCGCCGCCACGTTCTCCACCGCTTCTTTGCAAAGAGGCGCTCTGCCCAGATTGGTGTGAAGAATCGTTCCCGTAGCGTTGATTACCGGATACAGATTGTTGCAGTCCTCCTGCTCCATGTATGCGATTACCCGGTTGGCCACCGCCTCGATATCCATCCGACGGATATCGAATTCTTCCAGTTCCTCCGGACTCATTTTCAGAATTTCGTTTCGCAAATCCTGAATGACGCTGCGCGCCGCCTCCGTAACGACGGTGCGGCCGGCGCCGGCGAAAAGAAGTTCCAGCCCACCGGCCTTCAGCACTTCATCTATCTTCGGAATTCGTCTGAGAATTTCATTTTTTTTCATAAAGGTCTCCTCGTTTTTTACACACAATTTCAACCTATATAATACCACAAAGAAGGGGGCATTGCCACAGGGAAGCGCGGGCCGGGATTGTTCCTGCCTTCGCCTTTCTCGATGGTTTTCTGCGGTTCTTTTCGGGGATGGAGAAAAGCGGACGGAACGCTAGTAGAAATGATGGGGTTCTAATTATATTTTGCACCATTTACACATACAGTCTCATGTGCCTAGAATTTCAAAGACGATTCACGCTTTTTGACCGGAAACCAGAAATAAGCGTGAACTCATTTTAGTGATTTTGCAGAATTCTAATTTTGAAGCAGCGGATTACGACCTTGCGTTCACGCTGAATTGGTAATTCCACCCATAAAAGCGTGAACTGTTCTCCAGAAGATGGTCCGACACTTCTCCGCTGTACGACTCTATAGATCGTTTTAATTGCCCTTCCGTCTTTTTTATTGCATTATTATACGTGCCTGCGTGTCTTTCCCGTTTTCTTGCTATATCTACAACTTCTTCTACGGTCACATAAATTTATAACATTCTAGTATTTTCCCAACGCTATGTCCACCAGTATTTACTCTGCTGATTTTATCAACAATATTTTCCCCTATTGCTATTATCTCCATTTTTTTACGTTGTTGGATTTCACTTTTTGATGAAATCATCATATGCTCCAAACAGTTCATCCAGTAAGCTGTCATAATCATGTGTGATGTGATACTTTCCCAAGTCTTTTCCTCTGCATTTCGCTGATTCTTGAATGAAAGATACAAGCTATAACTTGACAGAATTAAAGATACAATACTCAGTGCAATCGCTAATGTTCTCATGTTCCTGTTTGAGTGATGAGATTTTGCAGTAGTGAGCCTTGCGGCTCACTTGCATTATCCGTTCTTCAGTGCACAATTAAGTTAATCAGGGAAGTGATTAAACTTATTAGAACAGTGATTCGGTCTAGTCGAGGAGCCGGATTGCTGTTCTCTTTTGCTTCTCAATCAATTACATTTTCAATTTCCACCCAAAGAAGCTGATTCTAAATCCGCTGAATTGATTTGAAGCTCACCTTGCCATGATGTCTTTATGCTTAAAATAAGAATCCCGACGTCACACCATTCCACACGCACAAGCCGGTGAGAGAATTAAAAAAATACATGGAGTCCATCGGGCTGCAGCCGATTACACTCCATGCATTACGTCACACTCATTCCCTTGTATCTCAACAATATCAAGGATTTATTGGCGGGAGTACGTGGGAATCGAATCCATTTTGACCGTTATCGGCAGTTATTAGAAGTTATCAAAAACCCTTATTTCCCAATGGTTTGCGGTGGTTCTTCCAACTGCTGATAACTACTAATAAAAGAATTATGGCACATTTATGTCACACATTTGATAGTTTTTTTCACTGCATGAAACAGGGGCGGATTGACTCCTTCCCCTGTTTCAAATTCTCTATTCTTTTTCAATGTCTGCTCGAATCAGTGCTTTGATGTATCCTTGTTTGTTTCCTACGCTTTCCAGCTTTGCCAGAATATCCGCGTCGGTTTTCAGATTCAGTTTCATGCGAATCTGTGTTGTGTTTGCTTTATCGTACTTTACCTGTGCTTTGCTTTGCGCTTCACTTACCATAATTCCCTCCTTTTGACTTATTTCACTTTTCGAAGTGCCGGGCTGCCGGGGTGGAAGCCCGGCACTTCCGCACTTATTTGCGCTTTCTCAGTTCTTCCAATTCTCTGGTCAGCTTAATAACGCAGTACAGAGTGACAATACTGCAGCACAATGTGCATAGACTAACAATTAAACTAATCATTGCATTGCGGAACGATGGATGGTATTATCATCTCAGAAGGGGCTTTCGCCCCCTCTGAGCCATTCGGCTTATTGGCCGCGTCTGGTGGACTTGAGTACGATTATCGCAGTTGTGAGCGAGATAACCGCTGTTGTCAGGTCTACCAGATTTTTTAATATCTCCATCATTCCTCACCTCCTTTCCTTACCTTATGTATATATTATAGCATAGGTCTCTACCTATGTCAACATCTTTTTGAATTTATTTTACTGTTTTATTATCTTTTTTATATAAAAAAATTCGGGTGGATTTCTCCACCCGTTTTGTGTTCATTTATTTCAGCCGAATTCTCACATAGATTTTCCGCTTCTCATAGGACTTCTTTCTTTTCGGTCCGTAGTTCTTCGCCTTTACATCGGAACCGCCCGCCGAATACCACAGAGGATATCCGTGTTTGCTTTTACCCGCGTATACCATCGTGTGCGGCTTATTGGCGAAACCGCAGATGTCCCCCTTCTTCAGCTTTGCATATTTCCAAGATTTTCGGGGATATGCAATCTTTGCTTTCTTCCGGATGCGGGAGCTGCCGGAGCCGTGAATTTTTGTGTCCAGCCAGATGTATTTTCCTTTCGGCAGCACGCCGATGGACTGAAGGCCGAAGGATACGAAGGTGGCGCAATTCGTCCGCTTGTTCTTCAAGGCACTTGCCAGGCTTTTGCAAGCATGGTTGGCCGAATACCGCACATGCGCCTTAATCATTTTGGCGGCATTGGTTTTCAGTGCCGCCAGCAGCTTATCCGCTTTTGTGCTTTTCGGCACGGATACCAGACGGACGTATTTCTGACCTTTTGAGTCTTTCCAGATGGTCCAGCCTTTGAGCGCCGGAACGTAGATGTAGTATCCTTTAATTTTCGTTGCATGAACCTTTGTTCCAACCGAAAGAGTCTTTTTCCGCTTCGACTTATACGAAGGCTTGACCCGCAGGGGGTCCGCCTTGATTACGATATAAGTCCGGTTAATCTTCCTACTTTTTGCCATGGTAGATCACCTTACCTTTACTGTTAAAAACGGAATAGCCGTTTTTATCGGCACATTTCTTTGCGTTGGCCAAGTCCTTGAATGCGCCCTTCTGGCTCTTGGTGTCCTTCCACGTTTTGCGGACCCGGTACACCTCTGCCTTTGGTTTCTTTTTGCTTGCCGGGAACGTTACCCCCAGATAGCTGCAGATTCCTTTTGCAATTGCTTTTCCGTATTTATCCGGATGGTCTCTCAGCGTAGCCAAATCGCCCTTAATGCTTCCGGTCTCCAGGATGCACGCGGTCATGTCCGTGCCGTTCAGCTCCCACAGGTCTGTCCGCTTCTGCACGCCCCGGGATTTCATCTTCATATCTGCCTTGATGGACTTTTCAAGGCACTTGCCCAGCTTTTTCCCGCTTCCGGACACGAACAACGGCATTACTCCCTTCGGGGCGCCGCTGTAGTCGCAGTGAATCGACACATATAGTTTGCACCCTACGTTATTCGCCCAGCGTACATCTTCAATCATATTCTTGTTGTTGCCGTGGTCGGAATCCGAAATCACGGTTACACCCGATTTCCGCAGATACTTAACAGCGGTCTTTGTGATTTTCAGCATGAGCGCCGCCTCCGTGTACTGTTTCCCATCGGACTTATACACGCAACCGGGGTCCCAAGAGCCATCAACGCTTACACCGTGGCCACACTGTACGGAAATTGTTTTACTCATCTGCTTCACCTTCTTCTTCGTCCTCTGCCTCGTCTTCTTCCTCTGCCAGTTCATAATCCTGTACCTCATCATCGGTAATTTCAATGTTCGGCCGCACGTTGAGACCCAGCGCCTGCTGGAAGGACTGATTCAGTCCCACGGATGCAAGGCCGGATACCGCACCGAATACGATGGCATCAAAGTTCGCTCCGGATGTCGCCATGCCGCAGATGATTCCAATTACAAAAAGAACCGTCGGAATCCATTTGTTATCCATCGGCAGCCACCGCTTCATGATGTAGCCAACGCACAAACAGAAGGCCACAATCTGTGGTACAAAATACTGAGTAATAGTTGTCATGTCCATTTTCCTTTTTCCTCCAATTTCTGCCCGTTCCGGGCTTTCATTCGTTAACGTTCAATTAGGTAATCTGTCAGCTCTGCTTTCGCCTTTCGCATTGCTTCGACATCGTTGCCGTCGATTCCGTGGGCCAACAGCGCCAGCAGTGCCCGCTGGGTGACGATGTTTCCCTCTTCCAGCTTGTTGAGCCGGTTGAAGTCCTTCACGCTCTTACTCTCCAGCTCGGCGATTCGTGCATCCTGTGTTTTGTTCGGCTTTCGGATTCGCTCGATTGCCTCGCAAACTACTTTTACCGCCGCTGAGATGGTGACGATCGCACCGGCAAGCAGCAGAATGTCCGACATGGATATCATGATAGGCTGTCCCATACGCATCCCTCCTTTCCTAAATTTGGCACGAAAAAACCACCCTTTCGGGTGGCTTCTCGGTTATTCAGTTTTGAAATCCTCTTTGACCGCTCTTTCAAGAAGAAGTAATACGTATTCCGGAGCTTCATTTGTTCCTTGTTCCCAGTTTTGGATTGTTCGTAATGGGATGCTGTACAAGTCCCCGAACTTCTTCTGACTCAATCCGGTCAGTGTTCTTAATTCTTTGCAATTCATTTCTTCCTCCTTTTTCTACTGAAATAGATTGTAAGGAAAAATCCAAGAACTGCCGCTGTTACCGTGTACTTGTCCATTGCAATCTATCAATGAGCCTGTTATAATTTGCCATGAGAGGGGGACTTTCGTCCCCCGTATGTACTATTTGAGTAGCATGTGCAAAATGTACTCAATAGCCTTGTAGAGACCGGCGCCCAACGCCGACCCTACCGCTCCTTTGATGATGTCCTTCGCATCGTCATTGGAGCTTTTCTTTTTGGCTTTTTTTCGGCTCATTGTTTCCTCCTTTCTTGCTTGACCTCTTTAACTTACAAGTATATTATAACACCGTTTCGGTGTATTGTCAATAGAATTCGAGGATTTTTATTTATTTTTTTCTAATAAAAATCCACCTCTTCGGGTGGCTTTTCGGTTATTAGTATATCCCTATTTCGTCCTTCAGTGCTTTCTGCAGTACGGCTGAGAAATTAACATCCCGATTTGTTGCCGCTTCATTCAGCCATTCCGGGATGGATAGAGTCTTTTTTACCGCTTTTGTTGACGGTTACAGCATGGTGCCGTCGGTAATGTAAGTGAAGCCACCAATGCAATCGTTGTTCTTTCCCAGCGCATCCGCTCCGGCGTTACGAGCGTAAAATGTACCGTCTGAGCCCATATAGGATATATTGGCATTGTTACCGTAATACGACACGGCTCGAACACCAGATTTTGTGATAGGCTTTGGAACTCCCGTGATCTTGCCTGCCGCGATATTGGCTCCGCTTGCTACTTTTCCAGTGCACTTTGTCCCAACCTCCATCTGTACGATGTTTCCGCATCGCCACCAACGTGGCTGATATTCTACTGCACCGGTTGTTAGGGTTATTTTTCCGGTTCCGGATACCGTTGTTGTGAATGATACTTCTTCCCCTTCCGGTCCTGCCGCTATCAACTCTTTGCAATTGATTGTTCTGAGGCACGAAATCATTCCGGCATATAGAACTTGCGTTTCCGTGTCTCCATTGACATTCAGGGAACCGCCTATATAGGCATTCCCGCTAAAATCAACATCAAATGCGTTGTCGTTTTGCCAGTTGCCCTCTCGGTCTTTCCCTTTTCCGACTTTCAACGCTTTAAAGCTGTTTACGGATGTTCCATCATTTATAAATGTGTCCTCAGTGGCACCGTCTCCGATTCGAACGGTTGTCGGGGTAAAATATATGGAATACTCCACTTTAATAGCACTCAAATTCATCCAATTGAATATATATATCCCCGAAGGATTATCTCTGTAATCAATAACAAGTTTGAGCGCTTCGCCTGCAATGGCCTGGTCTGCGGCTGTAAAGTATATGCCAGATGATGGATCAGTAGGGACGTTATGTTCGCTGTTTCCCCCATCGAATATAAGCGTAACCTTTGGAACTCCCTGCTTCGGGAATGTAAGGTTCAGTATTTCCTCATAATAGTAAGTTGCATCCAATATACTATCGATCTCGGCAGCAGAAAAAACTTTGCTTGTGTCCGGCCCCGTCCCCGGATCCATTGTGTCTACATTTAACCATACATCGGTAAATGTCTGATTTTTTGTAAGTGTCCTTACTTCAAACTGTTTTTTGTCCCGGTCCTGGATTGCCAACCCGGCATTATCCACTGAAATATGCTGGCTGGCAGCTTCTCCCAGACGGATTGAATCCCCGTAGGAAGCAACCACTTTCTGCCCATTCCGAATCTGCACATCCTTCTCTGTAATCAGCACGTTGTTCTTAGTGGCATTGCTCGGGGTTTCCTTGGTGGCACCCTTGTTCTCGGATACCATAATACCGGTGGAATCGGCGCTGATGTAATTATCCGCTGTTTTTGCGGCTTCGGTGGCGGTGTTCTGAGCTTCGTTCGCAGTTCCCTGTGCTTTATTCGCCTTATTCCACGCTTCTTTCGCCGCTTCGTAGGATGTGGATTTGCTGACATCGGACACATGTGTCGTCTTGTCGCTGAACACGGTCACGTCACATGTGTACAGAGTTTTTGTGATGTCGCAAGCCGGCTCTGACTTTGACCAGCCTGCCGGGGTCTCATTTGGTTTCACGTTGGACGGCTTATCCGGTGCCGCCAGTGAAGATGATTGCATTTTATAATACCGTGTCACACTTTCAGTATCCCGGTATTGTGAGAGCGTGACGGTTGCACTTCCTTTTACTGCCATGATAGCCTCCTTTCGCTACTGCTCCAGCTGGCAAGTATACGCCACAGAATTCTCTACTTCTCCTGCGGTTACGGTGATGCTTTTAGCCGCTCTTCCATCCGAGGACTTACCTTTATACCATTTAACCGTGCCAAGGTTTCCACACGATCCGTCGCCTGCAACCGTCTGCTCAACCCCGCCTAAAAATACGTGAGCCGTGAGTTCAGTGGAACCAGTGTTGTTCTTAAATACCGTTCCGTTAGAGGAGGTGATAGTAAGTGTAATTGCGTCGGCTCCATCGTCGCCTTTCACGCCCTGGATTCCCTGGATGCCCTGATCGCCTTTAACGCCCTGATCGCCTTTTTCGCCCTTGTCACCTTTCACGCCCTGCACGCCTGCCTTTGCCACGGCGAAAGAGAATTTCTTGTTGACGGTGATGCCGTCCACTATAACCGGAATGGTCGCTTCGCAAGCAGTGGATACGGTTGCCGTGGTTTTGAATGTGATTTTCGGTCTCGCTGTTCCGGAGTTGGTTACAGTGGCGGTGATTCCGGTCGGGCAGGTAATATTGGCTGCATCCACGTTCACGGCGGAACACTGATTGGTGCCGCAATATGCTACTGCTTCGGTCTCGCATGTAGCACCTGCCGCAACGCCGTTGGTACCCCCGACAAATGTATATGCTTCCGATGTAAGTAATACGGAATACGCATCTGTAACGTCAACGATTGTAATCTGATCTGCTGATTTAATAGCCATTTTCTTTTTCTCCTTCTCTTAAACAATAAGTTCGCACATAAAAGTAACTTTTGTGTCCACGTCTTCCGGTTTGAGCGTGAACGTAAAACCATCGTTCCCGAACCTCGGGTCTGCTGAGGCAATGATTCCGAATGAGTCATCATCCAGCCGCTGCCATTTCCATTGCAGGTACGCACCGCTTCCGAAGGCTTCGCTCAGCTCGGTGGCGTTGGTGATTCGCTTTTTCCCGTGGTAGATTACCACGGAAAGCACCGTCTCCACGTGGTCGTTCTTGAATACCGTCCCCCTGGAGGATTCAATTCGAAGCAGCGTTGTGATTTCGTCTTTCAGGTCCTCAATGGCGTCCTGCACGTTGGTTCCTGTGGATCCGAAAATCATATGGTCTGCCATGATTTCCAGTGCATACTTCCCGGTCTTCTCGTCTTTGTGATATTTAATATAGTTGTTGGAATCACCGAAGCTCATCTGTCCGTCTGCTCCGAGGTACATTCCCCTCGTCGTGTTGTCGACGGAACTTTTGACTCCGGAATATATCGCATTCGACGCAATGTTGAATCCCCCGATGGTCGCATCGAATGCTATTAGGTCATCCACCTTTATTTTTTCGGCGGTGATTGTGTTGGCGATTATGTTGCTTCCGTCCAGTCCGTTCTGCAGCATTTCTTTGGTGAGCTGAGGGGATACTGTTGAACCGCCTTCGATATTCAGCTTGTAGTACAGTCCATCTTCACCTTTAACCACCAGCTTATCTGCCTTCACGGTATTTCCTTCCAGCAGGTCACCGCTGATGGTCACACCCACCAGGTGACCGGTTACGGTAGAATCTCCGATTACCAGGTCTTTGATGATTCCGGACTGTGCGTAGAACTCCTGCAGCCATGCTTTATCGATTTTTGAAAAGTCGATGTTTACATAACGCAGGTCCGCATCCTCTGCAGACAGTTTTTTCGTATCGAGGACCTTTATGCTGCCTTCCGCAGCGTCCAGCCGCCCGGTGATTTTCACGTCCTCTGCCTGCAGGTTTCCGATGCTGCCTTCCGCTGCGTCCAGTCGCCCAGTTATCTTCACGTCCTCTGCCTGAAGATTCTTGATAAGCGCATTGGTGGCTTTCAGGTCTTCGATTTCCGCTTTCTGGGCAATCAGTTCCTTCGTGCGGATCAGGTCGGCAGTAACGACCCTGAATTTGGCATCACTTGGAGACAGCGGCGCATTTGCCTTCTCTGTTTCCGTCATTAGGTGAGACCGAATTTCCACCATCGTTTCCCCGCCGAAGGTAATCTTCTGCGTGGATACCAGCAGGGATTTTCCCACCGCATTGATTTCCTTTTTCAGGTTCAGGATTTCCGCTGCTGTCTTTCCGGCTGAATTGGCCATAGCGTTATTCATGGCCACATAGTTCATATACTCGCTGTCCGTCATGATTCGGACGAACTCGCCCGGCACCAGCGACGGGTCCCACCGCGCCTGCAGCACTGCCCCTGTATAGCGAATGCCGCGATACTGACTGAATATGTTATCCAGCAGTTCCTGCGTCATAAAAGGATTATACATATACAGCGATTGACCGCCTTCTCCGACTTCGATGGTGTCTTGTTTCAAATTCACGGTACACACTATACCGTCCACCATGGTTTCCCCGGCGGAGGTCGTTGTTCGGGACAGCAATTCCGATGTTAAAAGCACTTCATCGTTGTACCCGAAGTAACTGATTCCCAGAGTGTTGTCGTCGCCGAAGGTGGCAAACCCGCCTTGCAGTCCGGCTAAATATCCGATGGCTTCCCGCAGCGTGCAGTCCTGATTCCATTCCAGCACCGGATTCATTTCGGCTTCAAACGTTTCTTCGTCCACGATGATTCCCTTCGCCTGACACTGGGCCCGGATATCGTCATAGAACTGCTGGAAGGTTCCATTTTTCTGAGCAGGGATATACGGATCATTCATCAGCTGGAACCCGTCGAAGCACTGCAGTGTTACCGTGCCGTCGTTGTTGTTCTGCTGTTTGAATACATAAAAAGTGCCGAGTATATCCCAGCCGTCTCCTTCCGGAACCGTCTCTTCTTCGGCACCTTCCCCATCCTCTGCAGCTTCCCCGTTCATCATGTCGTACAGGTCCAGCTCCAGAGCGTCCATTTCCGCTTCGGATTCCGCTTCCTCTGCTTCGGTTACGTCCTCTTCCTCTTCGTCCGTGTCTTCTGTCTCTTCGGTGTCCACGTCGCTTTCGTCATCCGTGTCTTCGATGTGTTCGGTTTCTTCCCGGTCTCCGACTTCTGCTTCCAGTGCATCCGTCCGAGACTCCTCTTCCTCGCTTTCCATCGGCAGCACATAGAAATCTACCTTGTCACCGTCGAAACTTTCCTTGTACGGTTTAATGACCGTGAATTCCAGCATACTGGATGCGGTGCTTCCAATCTGGAAGCCGTTGCCACAGGAACCGGTTACACTGACACCTGTAATTGATGATGCATTATCTTTCTGCTCATCCGGGAGTTCTGCTCCGTTGATAATTACTTTTGTTCTGTATTTCATCCTGTCCCTTTCCCATTGTTGTCTATACTTCCGTTAACGTCACCGATACGCTTTTGTACATTCCGTTCGGGTACTTCTCCACTTTACGGTCGGACGGAAAGAATGTTCCGTTCTTCGCCTTCCCGGTCTGCGGATCCAGATACTGCGCAATAATGTAATTGTTTTTCAGCGTGGTTTCGTTGACTCCGGTGTACGTGTTCGTCGCATTCAGCACGTTCAGCAGCTCCTGTCCTTCTTCCGGATTGAGCCCCGTCCATTCCAGTTCCAGCGTGACGATGTTGGAACGCACGTTGGTATACACGTACGTTCCGGAGTTGTCTCTGGATTCGTTGTTGTTCGCCGTTGAGTTCAGATTCTTCCGCACCTCTCCATAGGTCACATTGAACGAAGTCGGATGCTTCATTCGGCTCGGGCTGTTTACCTGCGTGTCTCCGTCGTAGTATACCGGGGAGAAATATGCATAATACTTTCCGTCCGTGTCTTTGAACGTGGAGTACGTGGTTTTAACGGTCGGCTTGTCTCGGTACTGAATTTTGTAGAAGTACGGCTTCGAGCTGTTGTTGTATGTGTACTTATACATCTTTTTCTTTTTGCCCTTCCGGAGGCTCTTCGGCTTGCTGTATGTTGTGGTTCCGGCAAGCGCGTACCTCACTTCGACCGTCCGTTCTACGCCGTCAATCTGCCGGACGGCAGTCGCCGGGATGGTGGTTCCGGCAATCTCCACGTTTGTCTTGCTCTGCTTCCATTTGCTCGACTTGCTAGGTTTTCCGCCCTTTGCCTTTTTACTGTACTTCACTTTTTTCGCTGATGCTCTCACCGGCTTTTTCAGTTTGGCCCAGCTTCCGGCGGAACCCCAGCTCCAGCTCGTCACGGTTCCACCCTTTCGGATTTCTTTGACGCCGGATCCGGCTAAGAAAAACAATTGTGTTTCTGTCATGTGTTCCTCCTTACACGTTCAGCGGACTGGTTCCGAACATGAGCGTCTGGTTGTTGATATAGCGGACAGTGTTCTGGGCGATTGTCTGGCCGTCCAGGTTGATTACCAGTGTCACATTCCCGCCGTTGCTTCCCTTCATGTTCTGCATTGCGGCCAGTGTGCTGTCCAGTCTGTCCCAGAACGGCGTCAGCGGAACGATACCTTCCGGTCCCGCTTCCCCGGCACCAATCAGTGTGGCGCCGTCCACGATACCGCCCTTCGCATACCAGTTCACGCCGAAGGACGGCAGAGACCCTTTCCCGCCGATTCCATACGGCGCTTTTCCGCCGCTCACGGAAATGTGAGGAATCTTCAGGTTCAGGATTCGCCCCAGATTGAACGGGAACATTCCTTTGATTTTTCCGATGATTCCCTTGAGCGTTCCGGATGCTGCTTTTATCGGAGACAGCAGCGCCGTCTTAACCCTGCCGAATGTCGCTTTCACGGATCCGACCAAGCTGTTGAAGTTCACGGAACTTTTGATTCTCGCCACGATGGACTTCACGCCCGAAGCGGCCGACTTGAACGGCGATGTGATGAACTTTCCCACCTTCGAGAATGCACCCTTCACCGCGCCTTTGATTGCACTTCCGCCCTTCACGATGCCCGCTTTCATTGCGTCCATGGCATACATTCCTTCCAGTTTCAGCGTCTGGCCGAAGGATTTCAGCCCGGATCCGATTTTTGTGACCGCGGTCTTTCCCAGGTTTGCCCAGCCGAATGCACTCCATACGTCCCATATTGCGCTGAGAATCGACGGAATGTTGGCAATCAATGTTGGAATTGCCTGCACCAGTCCTTTGGCCAGTGTCCAGATGATTTTGGCAGCTGTTGCCAGCACCATTGGCACGTTGTCGTTGATCACGTTGGCAATATTGCTGATAATCTTCGGGGCGGTGGAAATAATCGTTGGCATTGCCTGAGCAATCCCTTTGGCCAGATTCACCAGCATTTGCATTCCGGAATGAATCAGTTTCGGTGCACTGGCCCGAATTGTGCCGGACAGGTTCAGCAATCCCTTAAATGCGTTCTCGATGATTCCGCCGCTTCCTTTCATGGAATTCGCCATAGAGTTCAGCAAGCCCTGCATACTGCTGATCAGCAGCGGGGCCCCCTGACTGATGAATGTGCCCATCGCACTGGGCAGTGCTTTGAACACGTTCCCGACTGCCGGAATTAAGTTCCCGAACAGCCAGGTTGTTGTGGTCGTTACCAGTCCTTTCATGGATGCGCCCACATTCTGCCCGAGGGCTATATTGCCCATGAAGTTGCTTGCGGCTGCCTTCATGGCATTAAAGGATCCGGACAGTGTCGTTTTCGCTTCCTCTGCCGATGTTCCGGTGAGTTTCATTTCTTTCTGGATTACATGGATTGCGCTGTACACATCAGACAGGTTGCTGATGTCGTACTTCTGCCCGGAGAGCTTGCTTGCGTCTGAAAGCAGCCTCTCCATTTCGGACTTTGTACCGCCGTAGCCTAGCTTGAGATTGTCCAGCATCGTGTAGTTCTGCTTTGCGAAGCCCTGGTAGGCATTCTGGATATCTATGATGCTGGTGCCCATCTTGTTGGCATTGTCGGACATGTCCGTGATTGCCACGTCCGCTGCAGCTGCTGCCTTCTTCGTGTCACCGTTCAGCGACTGAAGCAGTGCTGCGGAAAAGGATGTTGCCTGTTCCATGTAGTCGTTCGCAGATATCTGCAGGGTTTTGTACGCGTTCTGAGCGTTTTTCTTCACGGTCTCGGCATCCTTCTTCCCGAACAGCGTCTCCACGCCGCCAATGGACTGTTCCAGCTTTGCGCCTTCACTGATGGACTTTGCAATGACGGTTCCGATGCCCGCCGCCGCAATTGCTTTCTTGAAAGCGCCGGTGAATTTCATTCCGGTGGTTTTTCCTCCGGAGTCTCCTTCATTCCCCAGCTCTTTCCCAAGCATGCCTTTAATTCCTTTGGTGGTCGGAATTACCTGCACATAGGCCTGTGCCAGAGTGGTTCCCATTACTTCTCACCTCCGTATCGTGCCTTCATAAAATCTTCCTTGCTCTCATACACTGCGGTATTCCCGTGTCCCTCTGCCTGATTGTTCGTGTTATTCTCAAACAATTCCGCAGTGATTGACTGCGGGTAATCCGCTCCGATGAGGGCCGCATGAATCGCCCGGGTTTCGTCGGCGATTACTGCCAGCAGTAAGTCCTTCCGGTCCCCTCGGACACCATGCATTTTCTGTCCTAATCTTGATTCTTCCCTCAATCCAGAGAATAAGGCAGCCACCACACGAAGGGGCAACTGCCTGTAATCAAAGATTCCATATGTTTCTGCCAAGTCGCAGATCAGAAGTCTTTCATCGTCCCGGATTACTCTGGTGAGGGTTATCAGTTTTTTAATTCGCCGTCCTGAAGCTCGAAGATTTCCTGCAGCGTTTCCAGCATTGCGGTGGCGGATACACGGCCCGCATCACTCCGAATATGCTCTTTCAGCGCTTTGTACTGTTCCGTGCCCAGCAATCTCTTGTAGGCGCTCACAATCTTTCCGGTGTTCTCTTCCCCTTCGTCCAATGCGGCCAAATCTTCCAACAGCTCGTAGTCGTCCAGATTCTCGTCCGGGATTTCTACTTCAAATCCGTTTTTCAGTGTCTCTTTGATCATGCTCTTGATTCTCCTTATTCATAGTACATGTAGAACGGTCTGCCCTCGGCATCCGGAAGTGCAGTCACCGTCACTCCGTAACCCATGGCTTCGTCTCTTTTGTACTCAATGTCCCCGGTATCCGAGATTTTTCCGCACGGAATAACTTCACGGCACTTTCTGCCATCGTTCAGTACGGTATCGATTACCCACGGTCTCTGCGGAAGTTCCGCGGAGCTTCCCTTGATGGTAATTTTACTCCCGGTTACGGTTACGTTGTCTTCTCCGTAGTACGTCTTCAGCACGTTCTCATTCAGAATCTCAATCATCGTGAATTCATAAGTCGCTTCATAGTCCTTCTGAATTGTGGCCACGGTGTTGCCGCCCCAGTCCTTGACGGATTCGGAGTCTCTTGAGATTTTCTTTTTCACGCCGTCTTCCGATACGGTGCCCAGACACTCGAAGCCGGTCAGCTCCCCGGTTGCGGTTGTGGGCACTGCTGCCTCTGCCCCGCCAATCCAGATGGCGCCCTGCACGCTCGGTTTAACGGTAGAAATGTTCTTCACATTGTTCGACATATTGTTTCTCCTTCCTATTCGCAATAGCTAATGTTATAAATCGCCTGATATCGATACTGCTTCGTGGTGGTGTCGGTAAAATTATAATCGCTGTTCAGGCTTACGGCTCCGATTCCCCGGAGTTCGGCCAATTCGTCCATGGCCGCTTTCACCGTCTCATTCAGTTCCGCTGCCTTCTGCAGTGATTCCTCCACCGACTGCACAGCGATGGTGGCCGACTTGATGCAGTTGTACTCTCCGGATCCGGTCTTCTCCATCACCACGTATGGAGTGCTGTCCATCTTCTCCGGATATTCCATCAGAACCGGCACCGGCTTCAGTTTCTCGCTCAGGTATTTAATCACTGTTTTCTCAATCATTATTTTCCTTTCGCGGCGCCCATTGCCTTCACCAGTGTGTTGTTCTTCATGTTGTCATAATAACCTTCATCATCTGCCGGGTATACTGCAGCGCCCCGTCTTTCCGGATAGTTCCGGTTCTCCACTGCAAAGTGTTCTCCGGCGGCCGCCTGAATCTGCTGCGCATACGATACGCATTCTTCCTGCAGTTCGCTGCTTCTCAGCAGCTCCCGAACCCCGGAGGTATTCAGCCTAATCTTCACGCTACTCATACCGTTCCACCTGCACTTTCTTGTTCCACCTCAGCGGCATCATATCCTCAATTCCTTCAATCGGCTCCCCGAATGTCCGGAATTTTTTTCCGAAGAATTCCACCTTGCGTTCCTTCCAGTCGTGGGTATCCCCTTTCGGTATGGCCAGTGTGTACACCAGCTTCTTCCCGGTAATGTTCAGCGTGTCTAGAACTTCCGTGGATGTCGGTTCTCCCACCAGCACATCCGGAACCACCTCCGGCAGCTCTTCGTAGATTGGACGGTTGAATTCGTCCGTGCCGATTCTATTTTTTTCGTACAGGATCACATCTATTCCATGGAGTCCTCTGCCCATAACGATATTCCTTTCATCTGCTGACGCCGAAGTCCCAATCTGGCCAGTTCGCTCTTCTTAATGAAAAGTCCACCCCCGGGCACCAAATACGTGCCGGAGATGGAATATCCCATAGCTGATTCTGCAAACTGAGACACCGGCTCCTGATTGGTGGATGTCATGAGCGTTCTGGCCACCACATCCACGGTCACCGACTTCGCCACATCCGCAAGATACGGTTTTCGCCGAATCATCTCGTCCAGGTCTTTTCCCACCTTGTCCGCTTCCATCCGCAGGGAAGAAGCGATCACCGGCAAAAGTGCCTCTGCTCTCGCCTCCTCCTCGGTGCTTAGATTTCTCCACAGGGCTTTGATGTCCTCAACCTCTGCAAAATTATTCATCGGTCTTCACGTCCTTTTCCGCTGCGCTTGTGCAGCGTTTTTCGTTTTTCTGCTGCTTTTTCGCAGCGGGTTTCTTCGGTTTACTCTCTTTCTGTTCTTCCCAGTCCTCTCCGGAGCACACCGAAGCGGTCTCCACGACCGCCCCGGTTCTGGTATTCACGTACTTAGGCATTGTTCTTAACCCGTGCGAAGGACTTCTCATCCAGGATTCCCCAGCCGAGATATACCTCCGCTCTCAGATAAACCTGGTTGGAGCCCTTCAGGTCCACACCGGTATTATCCGGATCGCCGTACGGAATTACCTCCAGCGGAATCTCCTTCGCATAGCCCCACTTAAACATGTTGGCGAAATCGCCCACGATTACCTGGTCTGTATCTCCCACTGCAACGGTTCTGTTGAAGTCTACCGGCAGACCGTTCACGGTTCCCGGGTTTCCGCCCCAAGCCAGATTCGGATACAGTCTCTCTCCGGCGGTAGTCTTCAGTGCAGCCAGTGCCTGACGAACGGCCGGAGTTGCAGCCATTCCGGAAATGTCTCCGTCGGAGCCCTCTACCAGGGCAATAGCTGCCTCAATATTGTCGTCCACCTTAGCGGCCACATAATCCACGGTCTGGGTAACCGCCTTATCGAAGCAGTTGTTTCCAACCACATCGGAAGCAGTGCCGGTTCTCGGGTTGAAGCCGTGGAATGCGGCGATGTCGAGACCTCTTGCCACCTTCTTTGCAAATCCATCGTTGAATGCCTGCAGGATATTCAGCTGAGCCTCTTCCGTTGCGGTCATAAACTCATCGGACACACGTGCGCCATACTCAAACTTAATCGGTGCAATCACAATCGGGGTGATCGTCAATCCACCGTGGGACTTCTTTGCGTTCTCTGCCACGATATCCACGTCCGCATCCAGAGAGAAGGTGAATTCTTTGTTTCCGTTGAAGGATACCGGAGTCTGCCCGGACAGCATTGCCAGGGAAGAGTGTCCTTTAACCTTCGTTGCCAGATCTGCTACCAGTACCGGGTCAAACAGTGTTCCTTTAGTTCCAATTGCCATATCTTATTCTCCTTTCATTGCCTGCAGCATATTTTTCAGTGCTGCATTTTCTTCATCTTTCGCCGTCGATTCCGGATTGTAGTTGATGCGCTGCACCGAAGTGCTGCCGACAATTCCCTTCAGTGCCTCTGCATCCTTTCGAATGTCCTCTTCCGTCTCTCCGGTCAATCTATTTGCAAGGCCGGCATCCAGGCCAAGTTCTTGTGCAATTCTCGTTTTTACCGAGTCGGACTCGTATTTCTGCACTTTCGCCTGAAGCTCCTTGATTTTCTCGTCGTTGGTGCTTCCGGTACTCTTTGCCTGTTCCAGCTCTTTGCCTAATTCAGTGATCCGATTCTCTTTCTCTGTCAAAGTGTTCTTGATGGAATCGTAATCTGCGTACTTCTGAGTGAACTCTTCCTCTACGGTTTTTCGCTCACTGGCTCTCGCCTTCGTGACGCGGTCGCCGATAACTGCATTCAGCTCTTCCTGCGTTGTAATTGGTTTAAATGTTTCCATAGTGATAATTTCCTTTCTCCACTTAACCCGGTGGGACGGTAAAAATGTATTATAAAAGACAGCCGATTGTGGCTGCCCTGTATAACCTGATTAATATGTTACTTTCTGCTTTCTTCTCGTCTTGTCCTCATGGCAAACCCAGAATGCCAGTGCCACGCTCTCGGTCAGCGTAACATCCACTCTGTCCTTGATGGAGCGGTAACCAAACCCTCCGGAAGAACCGATTGCCCGGTGTTCGCAGTTGGATACGGACTGTTTCAAGCTCTCCTGGTTGCAATGGCAGATGCTGCCTTCGAACAAACACTGCTCAAACAGTGAGTTGGCCAAAATGACCTCCCGCACAGTCGGCAGAATCACGCCCTTTACGCGGTTTTCTTTCAGCTCTTTTTCCAGAATCTGCTGTGCACCGTTGGCACCGTCCACGATAATCTTCCGTGGCTTCATGTCCCGGAGGTAATTAATCAGCCAGCCGTTCCCCTCCCGGGTTGTCCGGCAGTCTACGGCCTCCACAAACACTTTTCTGCCCGCTGTTTTTACGGCAACAGACAATGTTACGGTGGTGCTGTCGTGGCTGAACTTCACCGCGGCATAGATATCGCCCACCAGCTTCGGCAGCCTCTGCACGGCCAGTTCCGTCCATTCCTTTTCGGTGATGGCCGACTTCTGGTTGTACCGAAGCCACAAGCCCAGTCTCTGAATGTTGAAATCCGTCTCGTCCGGGCCAATCTCGTCCGCAACGGATCGCTCGGTAAAAACAGTTCCCAGTGATGGGTTCGTCTCGTACCACAGTTCCCGGTCGGTAGGCTCCGACATTTCCGGAACGGACCATTCCGCCCAGCCGGTATTCTGCGCTCGGCCACTGATGGCCGATTCCCGCATTTTCTGAAAAACGGTTCCGGAAGAAACCGGTGTGGGTGGTGTTCCGCAGAAAACGGTTTGCGGATTCTTTGAAGATGTAACGATGTATTTCAGCGCGGATTCTTGGTCGTCGGTATATTCCTGCGCCTCATCCACCACCAGCAAGTCATATCCTTCACCCAGTCCGCCTTTGCTGGATCTGGTTCGGAAGTTCACTCTTCCGTCCTGCTTCAACATGGTGATCTGTTCCAGTCCGAACTGTTTCAGTGTCTTGTAATCTTCTCCCTCTTTCAGTCCGGTCTTTGCCATCAGCATGCAGAGCCGTTCCCATGCGGAATGAGATGTTGGTGTTCTGTGCGCCGTGTGGAGAATGCTCTCTCCGTTCATGATTCCGTAAAGCTCCCGCATTGCCACAACTTCGTTCTTTCCGTTACGGCGGGGGACGGAATACCCGTATTTGGTATGTGTCCATAATCCCTCTTCATTGTATGCCATCATATCGCACAGAAGCAGCTCCTGCCATTCCTGTGCGGTCTTTCCGGTACTGTTATATATTCTGACAGCTTCCGTTCCGTGGGTTTCTCGGTATGGAAGCACCAACGACTGAGTGGGAGTCTGACGTCCTTTTCTTTCTGTCATGTTTTCCCCTCTGCAGTATTATGTGCTGCTACTTCACCAGCAACGCCACTCCAATCGCGAACATTATAATTGACAGATTTAGGTGTATTCGGGCCTTCGTTCCATATGTTTGTATTTCATCATCGGACATATTTGAGAGTTTATATCCCAATGCCAAAAACTGCATTACACCCATAATTGTCAAAAATATTCCCGCTGCATTTTGTATGATTGATTCCATGCTTTCTCCTGTTCCTTTCTCTTTTAACCTGTTCTTTGGTCAAAAAATGCGCATTAGAAAACCGCCCGTAGGCGGCTTAATAAAATTTAGGTAACTCCTTATTGTGCAGGCAATCTGCATCATATTTTCACTTTCTTAATCAGCCACGCCACTATGTCTGCTGAATTCTTCAATGTCTCCTGCACCTTCTTCATCTGGCTGTTTTCTTTGAGGTAATGGATTCCTGCCGCTGTTATTTTCATATCCTCTGCGGGGGATGAAATAATCAACTCATTTCCCCACGCCCTGGTGACAACTACTCCTGTGATAAGTCCCTCTGCCTGTGCCATATCTAGTATTTCTGCAAAATATTGTTCATTGCCGGCACATTGCCGTACCGTACTGTTAAAAACATCTTCATCAAAAACGATTTCGCGCTTAAGACATGCATATAGGTATATCAGCAACTTATACAGGACCGTATCGTAATCATTCTTCGCCATGGTATTCCTCCTTTCCCATCTGGTTATTCCGCTTCATCATCTACCACCCCAGCATTCTTCATGCTGTTATTCACCATCATATTTATGATGCTCTGCATTTTTTCTTCGTTGAATGGCGCTTGCTGGAATCCGGCATTGATGCCCATTTCCAAGTCTTCTTTCTTCCACGTTGCCACTTGAATCTCATAGATCATATCACTTACTTCACGAAGAAAGTCTGGAATCACCGCCTGTGCAATATTCCAGTACAAAATTCCATCCGGTAACGTCTCTGTATTGAGTGTTTTCTGTAATGCATCTACGGCAAAATCAGACAACCGGTCTATGTACGCCCATCCTTCTTCTTGCGTTAGTTCGAGATTTTCTTTTTTCTCCCAGTATGCTTCAAGCTGTGGATCCCGAAGTATGGATGTCCAGAATTCATTCATTAGATTCATCTTCAGTTTTGGTGATGCGTCGTCTTTTGTTGTGTTGGTTGTTTCCTTATTTTCTTCTCCTGAATCTTCTGCCTCCATCACAACTTGTTCTCCAGTTGAATAATCAATGTATTCTATTCTTTCGAATTCACTTTCATAGTATGACCATAAACCATCATCGTTCTCAATGTACAGAAGCCGTTCGCCTCGCTCCGTCTCATCTATATCATTGCAGACAATCGCAGAACCTGTACACACTGAACCATCTTTTAAATATGCTGTAATCTCGTTTTGTACAACAGTAGCCCATAAGTTTAGTTTCATCTTATCTTCACTGGGATTATATGCACGCCTTTGTTGGAATACGTTATCTGAATTCTATTTGTAGGATGCTCTTTTCCACCTACGTAATAAAAGCCGATATCTTCTCCCACCGTAACAAATTCGCTTGTAACTTCTCCATTTGTTTTATCACTTGACACTCCCGTTCCAGCATACTTCAATATCAAAGCCTGTGCTTCTTCATCTGAAATTGTCAAATAACTCTGCTCCGTATCCCGCTCTTTCGTAGCACTTTTATACTGAGGTGTGTCCTCGCAATGTTGCAAATATTTCTGTTTTCTTTGTTTCAGGCTCCATTTTCCAGATATAATTCTTCGAATACGTTCCTTTTGAAATTCATCTTTGAATTCTCCTGAATTATATATCTTTCGGAGTCTTCTTATGGCCGCCTTTTCTCCGGCTATATAATCCTCCTCTTTCCTCCTTTTTTCTATTTTATCATGATGCTTCTTATTTACAAGTTCTTCTCTTCTGCGGATGTTATCCTGTATTGCCTCGCGTTTTGTCTTGTAGATCCTATCCTGGGTTCTATTGTGTACATCCCTATATCCTCTTCGGCTTTTGTGAAGAACAACACATGTGCAGTTGTCATGCCTTCGATACACATCCTGTGGTTCTTCTCCATACACATATACTCCGACTAAGCGTTGGCACCAATCGCAACAGTGTCCATTTGATTGTCGAATAATGTATTCTTTCAGACCTATTCTCGAACGCAGTTCGGCAGTCGTCTTCGAATTACCCGTTGCTTCGGAAATGAAGAAGTTTTTTATCGGTGGTCCGGTTATTACATTCTGTTTTTCCGGCCTATTATCCATTGCTTTCTCCCATCTTTCGAATTCCGGTTAAGTCTCCGAGAGTTTCCTCGTCGATGTAGCCTTCTACGCTTTGGTTTAGCTTCAACACTCCATCTCCGATGGCGCTCAGCATAGATGCATCCGGTTCGAATATCGGCTCCCAGGATGGAATGGCTTCGCATGCAACATCTCGCATATACAACGACTGATCTCGAAGTTGTACTGCCAGGAATCCCGCATTCCGGAATCCTACACCGAAGGAACGCTGTGCTGCTCTTGCAGTCAGTCTCAGTGAATCGTGAGCCGCCTTGATGGCATCGGCACTGGATGGGTTCGCCGTAGGAAACCCCAGATCGTCCAATGTGAGTCCGGTTTCCCCGGCAAACATGGAGGCGAACATCTTGAGGTGATCCGTGTGCGGCGTCATGGACTGCTGCATGAACTGACCGAAGGTTGGCTTGTCTCCGTCCTCGTCCTTGGTGATTGCAATCAGCGTAGCCATGCTGGCTCTCCACTTATCCGCAATCTCGTTATCCTCTGAAAGTCCTGTTACCCATTTCTGCGGATATGAAAAGAACTCGGCAGAAATCTCCGAGCGCTTCATCGTACGTATTGCAGAGCTCATCAGTGACATGCACGCCCTGCTGATTCGGGAGTGACCAAATGGTCTTTTGGCTCCCGGTCTATAAATCACCGGCACCAGCAGCGGATAGGCCACCTCGTGCCGGATAATATCCATGTAGGATTTGTCCTTATAGTATATTTGTGTCTCATTTGGGAGGAAATAGGCCTCGGTCTTCACCACGCCGTACTGGTCCCGCTCCAGCACCGCATAGCCCTCCTTGAGAAGGCCGGTGACCGTGTCAATGATTCCCGTTGCATTGGCGCCGTCAATGACCTGCATGGGCGGATTATCTCCTTTCCGCTGCGGAGGCTGAATGTAGATAAACGCGCATCCGGCAATCATTGCAGACAACTCCGCCGACTGGAACAGAACATCCGGGTTGTTCATCCGGAACACCGAATTCATCCCCAATAGATCGTTCCGGAACTCGTTGAACACCACCCGATCTGCCAGAGAGTCAACCGCCTTGGCGCACCATCCCAGACTGGAGGTGAACCCCCGAAGTCCCGGCGGCGTACTGATGCCGAAATCCCGCACATAGTTCTTCATCTCGTAGTATTTGTACCGGAGATTCACCCGCTGCCTTTTCTGGTTTAATTTTCTCCGAAGGTATTCCATACCCATGTAATCGCTCATTCTTTTCCTCCAAAAAAATTTTTCTGTTCTCGCGCCGATCCGATTCAGCGAGAAATATTCGTA
>OKWE01000537.1_pt1 | contig 33416 bp, 29 predicted proteins | sample 1607051 | NCBI WGS metagenome assembly OKWE01 (sample SAMN04414079, study PRJEB24778) | human gut metagenome | material: faecal | host: Homo sapiens | reverse complement strand
AATCACATAGGAATGAAGACGATGTCTTGCAACATGTTGTAGCATCAACAGATGATTACGAAGACGACAAAGACCCCATCTGATCCTGATATTGACTGATTAGACGACGATAAACGCATTTACCGGCTCTACAGCGAGCAGGGGTTGTCCCTGCGTCTCAAACGTCCGCGTCCGAATAAATCGGCCCAGCGGCGACAGCCCCAGCCTCAGGGGATGTATCCGAATCATGTCTGGGGGATGGACTTTGTCTCCGATGCGCTGTTTGACGGAAGGCGATTGCGCCTGCTGACGGTCATTGATCTGTACACGCGCGAATGCCTGGGGATCTGCGTGGGCCAGAATCTGCGCTCCACGGAGGTCGCAGAGATGCTGAACACTATTGCGCTCAGACGGCCCTTACCACAATTGCTGAAAACCGATAACGGCTCTGAATTTGCAGGGAAAATGCTGGACAAATGGGTGTATGAACGGGGGATCCATATAGACTTCTCACGCCCGGGAACACCGACGGACAATGCCACGGTGGAGTCGTTCAACGGCAGGCTACGACAGGAATGTCTGAACGAGAACTGGTTCATGTCTCTGGAGGATGCACGGTGCAAAATCGAGGCCTGGCGCATACACTATAACCAGAAGCGTCCCCACTCTGCACTGGGCTGGATGACGCCATCCGAATTTGCTGAGAAGTCTGCCGGTTGCCAGAATACGCAACCAATATGAAGCCGGTTATTCCTGATTATGACTGGAGCATATTCGGGGTCAGGGTCAAGTTGCTCAGGGAGAACATCCTCGTTGCCAGATGTACGGTGGCACGGCTGATGAAAGCGATGGGGCTTGCATGGGGTCGTCGCGGCAAAAAGGTTAGGACCACCGTCAGCCAGAAATAGGCCGCTGCGGGTGACCGAGTGAACCGCCAGTTCTTGGCAGAACGGCCAGACCAGCTGCGGGTGGCTGATTTTACCTACGTCAGCACCAGGCAGGGCTTCACGTATGTGGCGTTCATCGCTGATGTGTTCGCCGATCATATCGTGGGCTGGCGGGTCTCATCATCGATGGAAATGGCGCTCGTGCTGGATGCGCTGGAGCAGGCGTTGTGGGCAAGACGCCCCGCGGGCACCTCGATCACTAAGATAAAGGTTCTCAGTATGTATCACTGGCATACACACAACGGCTTAAAGATGCGGAGCTGCTGGCGTCCACGGGCAGTACAGGAAACGCATACGATAACGCGATGGCGGAGATCATCAACGGACTTTACAAAACGGAGGTGATACACCGTAAGAGCTGGGAAAACCGCGGCGAAGTAGAACTGGCCACGCTGACGTGGGTGGACTGGTATAACAATCGCAGGTTGCTGGAAAGGCTGGGTCATTTGCCGCCGGAAGAAGCGGAACAGGCTTATTATGCTTCCACCGTAAACGGTGGTCTGGCAAGACAAAAAAACTCTCCCGGAAAACCGGGGCGGTTCAGTTGGTCGTTGCAAGACTGAGCGTACGCTACTTCTGGGTATCCTGTGTTAAACTCTATGTAACATTTATAGAGGTTTTTATCACGTGGAACTTAACAACTTCAACCCAGTTTTAACAGCAATGTCACTTATCATTTCTATCATTTCTGCGTGGACAGCTCTTGATATGGCTAGTCGCGTTACGAAAAGTCAAGGCATTGCAGCACGTTTATGGCTGATAGGGGGTGGGGTTGCGATGGGAACTGGTGTGTGGGCCATGCATTTTATTGGCATGCAAGCAATGGTTCCAGCAATAGGAATGAGTTATAACCTACTGCTCTCAGGGGCATCCTTGGTCATTGCAATTGTCTCTTCTCTATTTGCTCTCATGTTAGTTACCATGGACAGTCTTCATCTGAAGCGCCTGTTACCCGGGGCACTAATTATGGGGGCCGGTATTGTAGCTATGCACTATACCGGAATGTCTGCAATAGAGATCGAATCACCTATTATTTGGCATCACGGCTGGGTTGTATTATCAGTAGCCATTTCACTGTTAGCATCACTTGCTGCACTATATCTCACTTTCCTGCTTCGCTATGAGGAATCGCAAGCGATACTGATTCGCTTTGGTGCTGCCTTGCTGATGGGTATCGCTATTTCTGGCATGCATTACACTGGTATGATGGCGGCACAGTTTCCACCATCTATGGTTATGCCCGCAGACAGGAATCACAGTCTGCTGTTGGACTGTGGGATAATCTTAGTTACAATTTTAATTCTCGGGACTGCACTGCTCATTTCATTTCTTGATGCTCGTCAGCAGATGCGTACTTCTTTGCTGGTGTCATCACTGGAATCAGTCAATAAAGAGCTGGCGCAACTGGCTCTCCATGATGCTCTGACCAAGCTGCCAAACCGGAACCTATTAGAAGACCGTCTGAATCAGGCTATCAGCAAAACCCAGCGAGAAGGAAATATCTTTGCGTTAATGTTTATGGATATCGATAGTTTAAAAACAGTAAATGACGTCTATGGGCATATAGTAGGTGATCGATTGCTGATTGCGGCAAGCAGTCGTCTTTTACAACCGCTGAGCGATCAATATACTCTGGCCCGAATTGGAGGTGGGGAATTCGTCCTGCTTGTCGACGTTACAGTTCCTGACGATGCCGCAAGACTCGCCCAAAATCTGGTCCGAGTTATTGAAAAACCTTTCATAATAAAACAGCATGAGATAAGGATCACCCTGAGTATTGGCATTGTACTTTATCCCGTTGATGGAAAAAGTGAGAGGGAACTGATGTTCAACGCTAACGCAGCAATGTGCCATACGAAGCTGAACGGACGTAACAGCTACGGGTTCTTTCAGCCTTCAATGAATACTTTTGCTCAGCAGCAGTTGCAGTTGATGGAGGATCTGTGGTCCGCCATCGGCTCCGGGCAGCTTATCCTTCACTACCAGCCCAAATTTAGGGCGTATGATAGAACACTGACGGGATTTGAAGCGCTGTTGCGCTGGCAACACCCGAGCAGGGGATTGCTGATGCCCGACCTGTTCCTGCCTCTTGCCGAGAAAAGCGGCCTTATTATTGCTCTGGGTTCCTGGGTAATAAATGAAGCCTGCCGGCAACTGAGTGAGTGGCGTGAACAGGGTAAACTAGACTGGACGGTGGCAGTTAACCTTTCTGCGTTGCAGTTTGGGCAACCTAAGCTTTTTGAAGAATTAACAGATACGTTAGCACGGCATAAGATCCCTCCGGCAAGGTTGACTCTGGAGGTCACTGAATCCGTTGCTTTGCATAACCCTGAACAAAGTATCAACGTGCTCACCCGCCTGGCGGAAATCGGCGTCACAGCTTCTCTTGATGACTTCGGTACCGGATACTCCAGTTTACTTTATCTTAAACGTTTACCCGTTAGAGAACTGAAAATAGACCGTGCTTTTGTTAAAGAGCTACGAGGCGAGGGAGAGGATTACGCTATTATTACTGCTATTATCACTCTTGCAGAGGTATTAAGTTTACACGTAGTCGCGGAGGGAGTTGAAACAGAGGAACAGCTCAGGATTTTGACTGTTCTGGGATGTGATACAGTCCAAGGATATCTGTTGGGGAAACCTATCAGTCCTGAACTCATAATTATATAACGAGAAGCGAATCAAGTAGACTGGCCCGATGAATCTCCAGACAGTTGGTATCACTTAAGTTAGTGATAGTCTTAATACTAGGCTGTGTCCCTTAATCACCTGAGCTATAGTAACTGTCTGTTTCCACAACATATTGAGCTATGGCTCGATACGACATTCCCTAGACTGGCCCCTTGAATCTCCAGACACATCGTGTCACTTATTAAGAGATAGTCTTAATACTGGTTAGACTGGCCCCATGAATCTCCAGACAGTTGGTATCACTTAAGTTAGTGATAGTCTTAATACTAGTTTTTAGACTAGTCGTTGGAGTCCGGATGATTGATGTTTTAGGTCCAGAGAAACGCAGACGGCGCAGCGTTCAGGAAAAATTCGCTATTGTTCAGCAGAGCTTTGAACCCGGTATGACTGTGTCTCTGGTTGCCCGGCAGCATGGTGTTGCTGCCAGTCAGCTGTTCCTGTGGCGTAAGCAGTATCAGGAAGGCAGCCTTACCGCCGTTGCTGCTGGAGAACAAGTTGTGCCCGCATCGGAGCTGGCGTCTGCGATGAAGCAAATTAAAGAGCTGCAGCGCCTGCTGGGCAAGAAAACCATGGAAAACGAGCTGCTGAAAGAAGCCGTTGAATATGGCCGACAAAAAAAGTGGATAGCGCACGTGCCCTTGTTACCAGAGGATGGAGAATAAGTCTTGTCAGTCGTTGCCTCCGGGTCTCACGTGCGCAACTGCATGCCATGGCCCGTCGGTTGAAGAACTGGCAGGATCGCCGACGCAGGCGCAAGCCTGATGATACTGACGTGCTGGCCCGTATCTATACCGTTATCGGCGATCTGCCTACGTATGGTTATCGTCGGGTGTGGGCACTGCTGCGCAGACAATCTGAATCTGACGATATGGCTGTTATCAATGCCAAACGCGTATACCGGATCATGCGTCAGAATGCGCTGCTGCTTGAGCGTAAACCTGCAATACCGCCCTCGAAACGAGCGCATACAGGGAAAGTGGCAGTCGGAAAAAGTAACCAGCGGTGGTGCTCTGACGGCTTCGAGTTCAACTGTGATAATGGCGAAAAACTGCGTGTAACGTTCGCCCTGGACTGTTGTGATCGTGAAGCCCTGCACTGGGCGGCCAGTACCGGTGGATATGACAGTGAAACTGTGCAGGACGTCATGCTGGGTGCGGTGGAACGACGCTTCGGCAGGAACCTGCCGTCATCTCCCGTTGAGTGGCTGACAGACAACGGTTCAGCTTACCGTTCTCATCAGACGCGTCAGTTCGCCAGAATGGTAGGGCTGAAGCCGAGACATACGGCGGTACGCAGCCCGGAAAGCAACGGGATGGCAGAGAGCTTCGTGAAAACGATGAAGCGCGACTACATCAGCATCATGCCGAAACCTGACGGGTTAACAGCGGTGAAGAACCTTGCGGAGGCCTTCGAACACTACAACGAATGGCATCCGCACAGTGCACTGGGATATCGTTCGCCACGGGAATATCTGCGGCGGCGAACCAGTAATCGATTAGGTGATAAAAAGTGTCTGGAAATATAGGGGCCAATCCACCTCCCCTTTTCTCATTTCTTGCAAAATACTTATATAGTCATCTTTAATTTGGTCCCCTCTTAGCCCTGCCTTTTTCTATAATTATTACATGGGTAATCTCAAGTACCTGATGTAACAATATATATATATTATATCCGCCTTACGAAGTTTTCAGACTTGAGTCTTCGCAGATTCAATCTGCCAATTACTTAAAAATAACCTCGTTGTTCGCTGCCGTCTCCCTAGAGCCTCAGGAGATTCCTGAGGCCCCGATGTTTATAATCATCCCTGTTGTTGCCAATTATCTTCCCAGGCCCTTAGCTGGTTCCTGAGGGCCCACAGGATCAAAACAACCCCATTGTTCGCAGTCGGCTCCCCAGTTCCTCTGTTAATTCCTGAGGTCCCTCAGGATCAAAGCAAACCATACTCCCTCAAATTTCATCAGATAGCTGAAGCCCTGCAGGTGTATAACAACCCCTTTGTTCGCAATTAGCTCCGGGGTCCCAGCTGATTCGTGAGGATTAACAGGACCAAAACAACCCCATTGTTCGCAGTCGGCTCTCTCCAGTTCCTCTGTTAATTCGTGCGGACGCGCATGATCAAAGTAAACATTCTCCAGTAAACCTCATAAGATACCTGCAGGCATTCAGGTATAAAACAACGCCCAAGCATGTATGCAATTATCTACCCGGGCCCCAGCTGATCCCTGATGACCGGCAGGACCCAAACCAACCCCGTTGTTCGCAGTCGGTTGCCTAGTTCTTCCGTTGATTCCTGAGGTCCCTCAGGCTCAAAACAAACCATGCTCCCTCAAACCTCTTCTGATAGCTGAAGCCTCGTAGGTGTATAACAACCCCGTTGTTCGCAGTCGGCTCCCCAGTTCCTCTGTTAATTCCTGAGGTCCCTCAGGCTCAAAGCAAAGCATTCGGCCTCAAGCCTCATCAGATAGCTGAAGCCCAGCAGGTGTATAACAAACCCGTTGTTCGCAATTGGCTCCCGGGTCCTCAGCTGATTCCTGAGGATTAACAGGACTAAAACAACCCAATTGTTTGCAGTCGGATCCATGGCGCATCTGTAGACCCCTGAGGGTCTGCAGGTACTAACAACCTCTTTGTTAGTAGTAAGCACTTTGGAGCGTCAGTCGCTTCCTTTCAGGTCAAAATTCGGGAAGCTCAGTAGCTGTCTGTTTGTACCTGAGTCAGAACAACGTCGATGTGTTCGACCTTAAAACCTTAGAAGGTATCCATCCTTAAAGATGCCTTCATTGGAGAGGTGAAGAGGAAGGCGAAGGGGAAGGGGAAGGGGAAGGGGAAGGGGAAGGTGATAACATCATAAAATGAAATCCAAAGTTGTAGCCAAATTTTAAAGTTTGGTATGGAATGCTAGGATTAAACCTCAGAATTCACCAAAACTCATTATTTTGTTACACCTACATGTATTTCCTTTAATATCAGTACGTTGGAATTTCTGCGGTCTTTTAACGATCAAATCTAATTGTGCATGAAATCTCATTTTGAGCGTTAGATGTGATAATTGTGCATTGCAATGCACTTTTACCTTGTATTGTGCTCAATCCTCGTGAATAATGTACAGACTAACCTAAGGAGAGACCATGAGCATATTAGATGATATTCGTACTATCGGCCTAAAAATGAAAAACGAACAAGCAAGCCTTAAGGAAATTATCCTTGAGTCGAGTCGTATTGATGTTTCAGATGAACAAGTCGATGGTTTAGATCGTCTAATCTATAACCATTGTTTAAATAAAAAAACTCTCTCTGACTTTTTTGGTAAATCTAGAAATACTTTTAGTAGAATTCTATCTGAACTACATGAAAAAAAAGTGATAGGTGAACCTATTTTCCAGAATAAGAGCCACCTGTATACGCGTTGGGATGTGCAAAAAATAATGGAAGCGATGGGCACTACTCAATATCGTGATATGTATTTGCCTCGAGTTATCGTGACTGAAAACCATAAAGGTGGAACAGGTAAAAGTACAACAACAGCAACACTTGCTACAGCGGCCGCATTGGATCTTAATCTGAATGCAAGAATCTGTGTTATTGATCTTGATCCTCAAGGCTCTTTAGGAAATAACCTTATCCACTCCACTAGTGATGATAGTGTTTATCTAACCATTACCGATGTTCTATTAAGTGACATTGAAGATAATGATTTTACGCAATATATAAAACAGGGTTATACGGAAGAACAGATTATTGGGGAAATGGCATTTTCTACGCATCTTCCAAACATGGATGTAATAACGGCATTCCCTACTGATGACAGATTTACTGATAAATATTGGAGCTTGGATAAGGAAGCAAGGTTCAAACTTCTGACCCGTTTCCGTGATCTGGTTATTCCTGTATTAAAAGAAAAATATGACCTAATTTTCATCGATACTCCGCCACAAGATTCTCCAATTATTTGGTCAACAAACGAAGCGGCTGACGCCATACTTGTTCCCATCACACCCCGGGAATATGATTTCGCGTCAACCACAAACTATATGATTACTATTTCAGACCGACTTGAGCAGCTTCCCTCAAAGGGCGAAAATATTAAATGGATAAATGTTCTTGCTGTAAACGTTGATGATAGAAGTCAACATGAGATTCGCACTTTAAATAAACTAGTGAGAACTGTACGTGATCGTTTCATGACAACAAATATCAAACATTCAGAGGCTTTTGTTGCTGCAGCTGAAAAAGGTCGTACTGTACTGGATATTAAAAAATCAGAAGAGCTCTGTTCTTCAAAACAATATGATATAGCTGAAATGTCGGTTCAGTCAGTGTATCAACAACTTATCAATGAGATTAAAAGCTTCTCAGTTAGGGAGGACAGTAAATAATGAGTGATGTTGAACGCGGTACAAGCAAAGACAAATACTTAACCGGAAACGGCAAACGTACTTTTGTTGATCAAAAAAGCGGACTACCACCTTTACGAACCTCTTCTACACAGAAGCGACTATTTACACTAGCAAATGGTCGTAAAGTTGAAGCTCGCTATGTAGTCGTCCTTGGCTCAGAAGTAGCTGATAAAACTGTTGTTCATGAGCTAAACCCACGAAACCAGGAGGCAGTTGACGATCTTTCTACAAGAGAAATACTTCCCTTAATTAAAGAAAATGGTGTTACAACTGAAGCTATTGCCGTATTCCGGGACGGCCAATATTACCTGATCGAAGGTAGTAGACGTCGTTATTGCTGCATCAAATGCTCGGTTGACTTGCCTTTATGGGCATTCGATGTAGAGGTTAGCCGCGAAGATGTCGATTGCATTGTGAATGCTGCGCAAACAGCAAAACGATTTTCTTATCGTGAAGTTGGTATCAAATACCTTGAAATCATGAAGGATAAAGATTTCAAGACCAATGAGGAGCTTGCTTCTTATCTTAACATTGGTATTGAATCGATAAGAAAGAGAATTCAGGCCGCAAAAATCAGCAAAGAACTAATAAGAATATTTCCTGATAGTGAGGGGATACCTAATACTTACTATAGCAAATTAGCTAGAATTGAAAAAACCGCTATTGCTAACAACATCCCTCTTACCGATTTAACATCTGAAGTAGGTGCGGATGATAATAAAACTTCTAATATTAATGATATTGAGGAAGTTCAGAAGTCCATTTTAGAAGGTTTACATTCAGTGCTTAGTATTCATTGTAATGATGGAAATAAACAGGGACAATGGACCGTGTCAGATATTGCCGTGTTTGATAACAAGGATACTTACGCCAGGGTAAAACGAAGTGCTGATGGTCAAAAAGTTAGTTTTGAATTTAAGCGTATAGGTCAATCAACAATAAATGAGATTGAACGCTTAATTAAAGTAAGTATTAGCAAAGCAAAATAAATACAATATTTGTGGTCATGATTCTTTAACACGGAACATGACCTTTCTTTTATACAACTCACGTGTTCGACTTTGACTATTGAAGTTCAAGCGGCTTTACGTTGCACTGAAGGCAGAAGACTACCCCCTTGCTCTAGGTCCTTCTCTTGGTGCTCCAGCAGCTTTTAGAAACTTGCAGACAACAAACAACCCCATTGTTCGCAGTTCATTTCTTGGTGCCCCAGCAACTATCTTGTGCACCGACATGGTAAAACAACCCCCTTGTTCGCAGTCCAGTAAAGTGACCTTAACATACCAGTTGTGGCTTTTATCTCATAGCACCAACATAAATCGTTATCAATACCATTGACGTCATATCTATTCGGTTTCAATTCGTGGCCTTGAATTATAAAATTTTCAATATCGGGTTGGTATTTTGAGAATTTTATTATTCATGCTGATAAGATTATAAAAGGGTTTGATTTAAAAAATATGTATTTTCATCAGTGATTAGCTGAAAAGGTTGGATATGGAAGAGTTCTTTTTACTGTTTGCTACAGATAAAAATGGCATGTTATACGATACCTATAATGCCAGGTTAACTTCTGATATTGAATTATATTGTACTCAATGCCGAAACCGAATTGGCTATAATAAAAACCCTGCAATCGATAACTTCAAACAACAACATTTTTTTAAACACGCTGCTATTGATGGCAAGCACACAAGTCTATGTGAGGATCGATACCTTAATGAAGCAATTAAGGATATTATCCACAGCATCCTATCCTCTGAAGCCAGCATTTATGTAAGTCCAATTATTACTCCGGTTTTAATTCTAGCGCCGGATAAGATATTCGCACCGTTTAAAGCCATGATATCACGTGATGACCTCTTAGGCTCTCAACTAGTTGATTTCAGGTGGACAAGCTCAAAAGGAAAATGCATGGGTTTAGTTTTCATCGATCACAGTGAGGTCATTGAAAACATAGTATATGATGTTTCCGACTCAAAGGCTTTCATCGCAGAAATAAACCTAGCTATACTTAAAAGCAAACTACGGTCGAAGTTAAAATCAAACGATGGATTAGAGTTTGGATTAATCAATACCATAAAAAGAATCCTAATAAACAAAAACATATTTAGCCGCTGGGTCAGTTGGGAAGGAAAACAAGCGAATTTGAGAATTTCGCCAGCATTTTTTCGCACCATTACTCCTTATGGGTATGACTGCTATCTAAACATAATTTCATTGGAAGGTTTTTTATAATGAAATTGAAACTATTGAACGAAATACAAAATATATTCTGAAGATGACAGGTAGGGAATTAGATTTCCAGATAAAAGAAATAATTTACCAATTCAGCTTAGTGCGCGAAAGTTTCGCAGATACGTTCTATGTTGCCATCTATGAGAAAGAAAGTGTTTTGCTTGATTATGTGCAAAATTCAGCTCCAGTTAATGACAATAAATTCAGTCAAATTAAAGCGGAGTGTTTAAGGCTCATTCGTATATATGAATCTGCTATGCGTGGTTTAAGCATAATTAATTAGTTAGGGCTGCGCCCTGCATACTCACGAATATCCCGGCCAATGCAAGGTCGGAAATAACCTTCAAACCCTCAATACTGGGGGAGGGGCGTTACAAGAAAAACTGGTCTGATCATGTCGAAATTCGACTCTGATCATTTCTGAAAACCTCCCAGCAAAGCTGGTATCTATCCTACTGATGTGAAAATTAAGGATGGGTGGAAAGTAACTTTCTGATGTTTGATGGTTTGATGACTACTCTCGGTCTAACGGCCCTAATCGTTATGAACCTAATCAGGGCACATTTGTTGATTTATGAATTATGAAAGTTGTTACCTAGTTACCGGTTACTGATTGCATGCTTTACAAAGCCATATGGCACGAAACACCACCAGCCCCAAGTAGCAGAGGCGGTGGCCATCGACAGTTAGTTAAGTTGTGGGAACTCGATGATGAAGTTACTTTGCCCCGTAGACCCGTTAATAGCCGGAAAAATCGGTACTGTGGAGTTTTCGCCAGTTCCGAGGTCAAGCTGTATTTCTTTGGTTTCACCGGGATGGATCACCGTTCCAAGAACGTTGATGGCATACTCAGCATCGCTTCTGACCGTGATATTGGCCGTCTGTATACCCTGGGCAAGAGAGCCATCGTTACGTCGCAGCTGACCGGTACGCATGACTGCAAGAGGTGTGTTGTCACTCGTTTTGAGCGCTTTAACCACGCCTAATGTTTTCAGTTTCTCCAGGGTAACGAGATTTTTAGGGAAGTAGGCGAACTGAATGGTTTTTTGGGACGAATTACCTTTAGCATCTGTCGCATATGCAGTGAGAGTGTATTTATCCGTCGACGTATCCAGTGTAGGAAACAGCCGTGGGTAATCAGGCGTGTAGCTACCATCAGCATTTAGGTTAAAACCGAGGACCACACTATCGGATGCTGGGCCACCCTTTAGTTCAAGGCGGTCAAGCATTGGCTTAGTCAGCGCATCGTTAAGGTTAATGGTGATATTCTCAAGCCCGTATACTGTGGAACCGGAGTGGAGCGGGGCATTTTCGTAGTTGAAGCTGATTTCAGGAGGCGTCATGTCATGCACGAGAGTGATGAATGGCGATGTAGCCTCATTTTCGAAAGTGTCTTTTGCCAAGAAACCTAAATTGTATCTTCCTTCCACCAGTTTACTCAGATCAAATGTATAGGTGTAATCTTCGCCAGAAAGAGCAATTTTGGTTCCATTCAGTACCTGCACACCGGTATCGGAATTAATCAGTTCAGCGGACTTGAGCTGGAGTTGGTCCCTAAAGTTTCCGTTACCGGGTTGCGTAACAAATAACAGCACTTTTTTCTTATCTTCCTGATAGTCGTACCCGGTGATTTTAGGAAGAAGATTTGTGTTCCAGTGGTTACGCCGTTCCTGATTTATTGATGATAACGTCTTGTCCTCATTATACATTTTAAATGAATAGGTCACGCTCCCATTACCGCTTTTGGCAATTGTCCATGTTACAGGCCCGCTGCACTCAATTTCGCCTGGCGGGATCTGACAAATTTCCTGGTTCCCTGTAAACGCTCGCTGAAGATAGTTTCTCGCAGAGGTACGGACTCTCGCTGAAATGAAATTAACTGGCAGATCGCTGGTTTTCCACAAATAATTAAACGAGTTTATTTCCCCCTTTTTATCCGTAGTGAGCCAGACTGTAGTAGGCGTCTCCGGGCTTTCAGGGGTATCCGGCCCAAGATTCAGATTGTAAGTAGCTGCAGCTCCCCCCCACTGGTATCCGTTATGGATATCGTATCTGATGTTATAAGCCGTTGTTGCCGCAACATAGACGTAGCCGTTGGCTTCGGAAATGATGGTGCCAAAACTTAAGCCAGCTTTGTTATATTTCCTGACATTATTCGTCGGCAAACGGTAGACAAGGGTAATCGGATTTTGATTAACCGTCATGCCTGCTTTATACGCTACGTAACCTGAAGTGATCCCCGGGACCACGCTTGTCTTTGATTCGGGGTCGCGTATTGCAAATAGGGTGAAGTCACCAAGTTGGTTATCGAAAACAAATTTCTGGTCAGGCAACACTTTACGCGTCCCCGCCTTATCATAAAGAGTCACGCGGAAACGGTATTCTACGTCTGCATCTGAGTTAGGCATCCAGGAGGCTTTTTTCCTATCCCCTAATGTCCAGGGAGCTGACAAGGAAGAGGATCCGCTATCATAATCCATGCCTGTTATTGAATAGACACTGTTGTCCGGATTTATGACCTGTAGGGTTGCTTTGTCAAAACCGGTCGCGGCCTTAACGTTATTTACGTTCACATATAATTTTTGTTCCGCCCCAAGCCCGAGCTCCCATCGTTCCCCTTGAGTGACCATTTCATAACCCGGTTTCTGAATAATACTGAGCTTGTCCGAGGTTGGGCCAACACTATCGATGATGAAATCCTGCGTGGTTGAGTCGACCTGATTACCCTGCGTGTTAAGTATTTCAGAGATAACCTGATAGGGACCATCACTCAGGGGAGGAAGCGTGATGATTTTCCCGTAGAACTCTTCGCCTGTTGATGCCTTAATTCGATCACTTACCTTAATGCTATCGGTTGTCGTGCCGTAGACCTCCGTACCTGACTTCCGGACAGATACGTGTACTTTGCGATCTAGGCCGGAAATCAGGCTCAACTGAATTTTTTCGTTAGTGTTAAGAATGCCAGTTTCCGCACTGACTGATTTCTCCGCACCGTAGATATCCTTAATGGTGTACTCATAGACCCGTGAATGCGATGAAAAGGAGATCGTCGCGAGGATTATCGTTGTCAGCAGTTTTATCTTGGTATTCATTGCAGATCATTCCCAGCAGGCTTGAAATCAGAGTGAAGAAAGTAACTTTTCTCTCTTCCTGGCCGTCATATTCGGCGTTGTCGCGTTTATCCAAAAATTACCGGCCCAACAGCAGGGACCCGTAATCGTGAGTCGCTATTTAATTTGCGGAAACTCAATGATGAAATCGCTTTGCCCGGTAGCGCCGTTTGTCGCCGGGAAAATTGGGACCGTTGCGTTAACACCAGCGCCGAGGTCTATCTGGATTTCTTTGGTTTCGCCCGGCTGAATGACAGTACCCAGTATGTTGATCGCATATTTAGCGTCAGTCCTGAGCGTGATGTTGGCAGTTTGTACACCCTGAACCAAGGAGCCATCGTTCCGCCTCAACTGCCCGGTACGCATGACGGCCAGCGGAGTGCTGTCGCTGGTTTTCAGCGCCTTCACCACACCCAGCGTTTTGAGTTTTCCCAGGGTCACAAGATTTTTCGGATAGTAGGCGAACTGAATGCTTTTCTGCGTGGCGTTCCCTTTGGTATCCGTTGCATACGCCGTCAGGGTGTATTTATCGGTATTTTCGACAAGGGTAGGGAACAGACGTGGATAATCTGGCGTATAAGAGCCATCGGCATTCTGGTTGAAACCAAGAATCACGCTATCAGATGCGGGGCCACCTTTCAGCTCAAGGCGTTCGAGAACAGGCTTTGTCAGCGCGTCATTCAGGCTGATCGCGATGTTCTCCAGCCCATACACGGTAGAACCGGAAGCAAGCGGGGCATTTTCATAATTAAATATGACGTCTGGGGGTGTCATATCGTTCACCAGCGTGATGAACGGCGATGACGATTCATTATCAAAGGTGTCTTTGGCAAGGAAGGAAAGGTTATATTTGCCTTCCGGGAGAGCTCCCAAATCAAACGTGTAGGTGTAATCATCACCAGCAATCGCTGTATTGGTACCGGTTAACACCTGGACATTTGAATCCGCATTAATCAGAACCGCAGATTTGAGCTGCAATTTGTACCGTAAACTGCCGTTCCCCGGTAGATTTACAAAAAGCAGAACCTTTTTCTTGTCTTCCTGATAATCATAACCAGTAATTCTGGGCAACTGGTCAGCATTCCAGTATTGCCGCCTTTCAGTATATTGTGAGAAAAGGGTGCCATCGGAGTTGGTCATCTTGAAGAAAAAACCCATATGGCCGTTACCACTTTTTTGAATATTCCCTACAATTTTCCCTTCACACTCCAGTTCGCCGACAGGAATGTTACATAAGAAATCTCCGGTATTAGACATAGCCTTTTGAATGTAATTTCGTGCCGACGCTTTAACGCGGGCAGTAAGAAATGTCACCGGGAGATCGGATGTTTTCCAGAGGAAATCATATGAGCTTACCGCGCTTTTCTTGTCTGAGGTAATCCACACGTCAGGAGTAGTCGGGCTTACCAGCGCATCTGCGCCCATTTTAATATTGTAGGTAACACTGGCTCCCCCCCACTGATAACCGTTATGGATAACAGAGAGCGTCTGGTAAGGGTCGTAACTGACACATAGCTGTAGCCGTTCTCCTCAGAAATTATGTTCCCGAAGGCCAGCCCACCTTTTCTGTACTCCCTGCGGTTCGTAGAAGGGACACGGTAGACAAAAGTAATGGGATTCAGATTGACCGTCATCCCCGATTTATATTCAACATACCCTTTACTGAATCCGGGTATAACACTGGTTTCAGCTATAGGGTCATACACCGCGACTAGCGTGTATTCGCCTAAATCCGAGTCAAAGATGAATTTCTGATCCGGCAGGACTTTTCGGGTACCGGCCTTGTCGTATAGCGTGACACGAAAGCGATATTCTGTATCCGCATTGGACACAGGCATCCAGTCGGCTTTAACTGCGCTCCCCTTAGTCCACGGAACAGAAAGCGATGCAGAACCGCTGTCGTAAACCATGTCCATTTTGGAATAGACGGTATTATCGGGATTTAGGATCTGGATAGTGGCTTTATCAAAACCGGCCGTCGCTTTCACATTTTTGACGGTGACATATAGTTTTGCTTCTGCCCCCAACCCCAGTTCCCAGAGGTTTCCGGTAAGCACCATGTCATATCCCGGACGCTGGTCAATCCTCATGTTATCGGCAGTGGGGCCAGACGTATCAATCAGGAATGATTGGGTTGTCGAATCAATAAGGGCATCCTGTGTATTCAATATTTCCGAGGTGATGGTATACAGCCCATCACTTAACGGTGGCAGGGTTATAACTTTCCCGTAAAACTCTTCATCTGATGATGATTTGATGCGATCGGCAACTTTCACGCTTTCTGTCGTCGTGCTGTAGACATTCGCGTCGCCTTTTTTCACCGTCACCCGGATTTTCCTGTCCAGCCCTGAAATCAGGCTAAGCTGGATTTTCTCCGTGGTGTTCAGCTTCGCTAAATCGGCGCTAACGGATCTCTCCACACCGTAGATATCTTTTATTGTGTACTCATAAACACGGGAATGGCCGGGCAATGAAAGGGTGCTGAGGATTAATGCTGCCAGAAGCTTGAATTTGAATTTCATATCAGTACCAGTCTAAATCATTGTTAAAAGGTCGCATTGTGAGTCGCTCTTAACCACTGACGGAGCGATACATGCAATAAAGTTACTTTCCTTCTCCGTTGCAAACACAACGCATGTTTATGATTCTGCTCACCAGGCCTACGGCTTATTTCACCTGCTGGAGAACAGCACGCCTGTTCTTCTGGGCTGGCGAGTGTAATGAGCGATTCCAGACCAGCGTTTTTTCGTAAATCGTGATGAAACCAAGACGAATTAGCTCCTGCTTAATCCGCTCGTTCAGCAATGAGCAGGATTTTTGCCCCGTCACATTTGAAAGGTAATTTTGTAAGCCCTTTGACGTGGCCGGGAGCGATTTAGGGGAGGATGCGCAGGAAAGCTTCAGTCTGTTAATCCAGTAGCCCATGTCATGCTCTTTGGCTTTCATCACTTTCATTGTTGAAGCTGTGTCTTTAACCGGCTGCGGAGCGGGCAGGGCTGGAGATAACCTTGTACAGCTGATTCCTGCTGCTTTAAGACGGGCAATAATGCCGTCATAGCCCTTGTCACGGGAGATAACAGAGAAGTGTGACGTATCCCCGAACAATGCAGTCAGCTGGCCGAGTTCCAGAACCAGATGGAAATCAACATTGTTTTTGGATACCTCAGTCGCCGGAATAATGCATACAGAAATTGCTGAGCTCAGAGACGTAACGGGAATTTTAATGTTTTCCTGTTTAGCGCCCGTGAAGAAAAGCACTTTGTCAAAGTCATGAAGAGAAACCCCCTCAAGGCTTCCGATATTTTCATAATCAATCAGGGCAATTCTGGTTTTGGAACTGCGCATTATTCTCTCCCGAAAAAACAGGTTGGACTAAATATCAACTTAATCACCACCAGCAGCCCAAAAGTAACTTTTGGGCCTATGTTCACTCCCGCCACCCGGTAAAAGTTACTTTTTACGGCGCAAATACTGACTAAAAGTGCTGGTTCTTATTAACCATGGCTACGGCCATTGGTCTGGAACCACTGGTATCATCCACCTCGACGGCAATATCTATCCAATGGCCGGGGTCGGAAATCCAGTCAATCAGCTCTTTAATTGACAGGCTGTACCTGACCTCAATTTTTTTAATGCTGTCATTGCCAAACCAGTTAATGCGGTTCACATGCTGTTTGATGTAGTACACATCCCATGAGCCATGGCCCAGAAAGTCCTTACCCCACTGCCGCTTATGCTCTCGCCAGTTACAGGGCAGAACGTCTGCACGAAAAAGACTGTCTGTTATCTGATAGATATCTGAAAACCCCACCTCGCTATCCGGGATCATTTCAAGGTACAGGTACCCGACAACCGGATGCTTCGCGCTAATAACCACGTATTTTGAGCTCATCAAAGGTTCCGTTTCCCGTATGAACAGGCCTGACGCCAATAACCCAGTTATATCAAAATCGGAATCAGAAATTCCTGAATAACAGGACGAAAAAAAGCCAGAAAGGAAAGAAATGCAACACAAAAACAGGGTCTTCCAGGAGCGCTTTATTTTGATATCGTCTAATAACTAATCCATCCGGAGAAGTTCAAATGACGCCAGTATTCAGAGCGGAAAATGTGAAAACAGTACGCGCAGCAAGAAGAAAACGACACAGAAGGAGAGGGAGGCGCATTCACATCCCTGATGACAGTTACATTACCAACAGAATGCTTGATCAGATACACGACGACGTGATGTATCAGGAATCATTCAGAAAGAAACTTAACGACGAACGATAAAAAAACACTCCACGGCCGTAAAGTACCTTTTAGCCGGGAAAACCAAAAATTTTCTATGTTAGATTATTATCTGTTTTATTAGGCCAGAACTAAACCAGTGCCCTGTCTGGTAAAAGGGAATGGCGGTAGCTTCTGAAAATTCAGCTTAACTTCCAGGTTATTCAGGCGGGATTTATATGCATGCAACTCATCCGACGGAAAAATTTAATATTTTGGCGGTCGTCTATTTCACAATCATTGCTTGTGGTCAGATTTTTCTGTTCCCTCATTCTCAGCCCATTTTTCTGTTCCTCGTGACTATGGCTATTGCGGTTCGCTTATTTACCCTGCGGCCTCAATATAAAAATTTACGATTTCTGGTTTTGTCCATCATCTCACACCACCTTGTTTTTACCATTCTTTCGCTCATCCAACTCTATATCAATGCCAGGTATAGCAGTGCCAGTTTCATTGAGTATCAGATGGTTTACGCGCCTTTGCTCATCGGGATGGGATATGTGTATTTCAACGTCTGGAGAGCGCGTACCTAACGTCCTTCCAACTTCTTTGGTTAAAGGAGCCTGCATGAATTGTTCTACCCACAAAGCCATACCGCTGACCTTTTCTTCTGAAGAAATAGTCTGCCTCCAGAACGGACATAAAACGCAGTTCCGTCGCGCATTGAAAGGTCGCACTGCTTTCACAAAGAGTCTAACCACCTCGGAGACATCAGGACATGCAATACCGGTATTAAAATGTCCGTATGGTCAGCCCGGGGACAGAATCTGGATCAGAGAAACAGCAAGAGTGGAGTGGCTGCAGGTACAGGAGTCCCCGTTAAAGGTGCAGACTGGTGTACGTTACCGGGTTAATAACGAGTATCGGGAATGGACCAGCGATACGCATTGCAGTTTGTTCCCTACAAAACGTCTAACATCACAAGGCGATCCTGCATGGGCAACACCGGTAAGCATGCCACGATGGGCGAGTCGGTATTTACTTGAGGTTTCCGACACTCGTCTGGAGAAACTCTGTGACATCTCTGAAACTGATGCTTATTGTGAAGGATTGCTCACTGAAGTGTGGGACCAGGTGGTTGTTGCCAGAAATTACCGTACTCCAGATGCGTTCTTTCAGTACTGGTCTGAAGATATGGATCACTATGTTGAAATGGATGAGCTGTACCGTCGTTCTTTCCAGAGTTTCTGGGATCAAATATATGGCTCAGGTAGTTAGGTCTCTAACCCGCTTGTTTGGGTTGTAACATTTAAATTACTGGACTTCGATAAGGGGGGAGTGAATTAAAAAGCAGGTTTATTCAAAGAAGTTGGTGAAACGATTCTGGAAAAGCAGGGAAAACATACAAAAGCATTCATGGACAAATATTCCCCGTGGATTTACAAGATTTGCTTGTAAATTCTTAATGACATTAAAAAAGAGCCTGCACGTAACTTCTCTTCAGAATTAGATTCATTCATTCGATGAAAACAAAATCGGAAGTTAGTCCAAACTCTCTGTAAGTAAGATAAATTTAGTTTTGTCAGACTGAAAATGGAAGCGCACAATGAAAGAACATTACCTTGAAGGTAATAATATATCGATGGTGGTTGAGGTCTGCATGTTTCTCTTTCTCATCGGTATTATATGTATTTTATCGGTTTTTCTTCTATATCGTAAAACTAAAATGCATGTGAATGTTGATTATCTTCTGGCTTTTGGAGTAATTATTACTCTGGCTTCAATTGTCTCGGCTGTCATGTTCACAAGCCGCTCATTAACGGTGGAGGAACTAGAGCTCGGAAGACACTGGAAGCAAGACTGTACATTACTGGAAGTAAACATTCCAACTGGTACGTTTACCGACCCAGTCAATAGACTAGGTTGTTCTGACGTTATCGTGAATGTTCCTACAAACCAGTATGATGAGTATATCAGACAGTGGGATTTGTATAAGGCTAAAAACTAAAGCAGCATTTTAATTTATGCACGAATGCACGAAATTACTCGCGCCGGTAGGCCTCGGAGAAGAGAAGGACAAGCACAGGCTCTTTCCCATTTTTACAAGCAACAAACTTTTCCTTGTTATTACTTCTATACTTATTAAGAACCTTAACGAAGGAATGACTGGCGTAATATAATAAAACAATAGTTGAAAAGTTCACTTTATATTGAATCGAGCTAAATATTAAATTTCCGGTTTGTGAGTTGTTAAATATTGCTCATGCTCCCTTGTGCCGGTGAAACGTTACGACAGTCAAAGCTCAACAAACCGAAATCATTAGATAGGATTAAACATGTTAATTAACAATAAAATTAAAAAACAAATAAAAGCAAAAAAAAGAAAGGTTATTAAAATATTTTGGACGTGCCATGCTATCGAAAGGAAATATCCTCACCTATTTTTATAGCCCTTCTTTGTTTACCTTGATGGTTAGGAAACTGAATCATCGTTTTAAACATTTCCTGACCATGAATATTGTCGTCAGACGCGCAACGATGGCATGAGGTTGTGGCTCCTGTGTTAATAAAATACGAATTTCGATTCTTTTTTGACCTTAAACTCATTTTTCAGGCGCACTTATCCTGCGGCCTGTGCCTGAAGCCATCGTTTACGGTCAATGTTATGCAGCCTTTCGGCCACGAGTTCCGATGCGTGCCTGCCAGCCTGCGCACCGGTAAATCGCAGCCGGTTGCCGCACAGGATGCATTTGTACGGGTCCGTGCGCAGGAACGCCTTCATAAGTGCAGCGAAGCCCGGCTGCTCCGGTTTTTTCCGCGCTTCCATCTCCAGGGCTTCATACACCTTCGGCAGCAGCTCGCCCCGTTTCCGGTTGGATAAAAATCCGTAGTAGCGCACCATCTTAAAGTGCTTCGCCGGGATATGACTAATATAGCGTCCGATCATCTCTTCCTGCGTCAGTGTCTGCTGCAGGTACTGCTGCGTCCGGTGGTCGTAATAGTGGTGCACCACGCCACCGCCGCTGTAGTGCCTCAGCTTCGCCGCCGACACCGGTGGTCGCTTCAGGTACCGGCCCAGATATTTGACGCTCTTCCAGGCTCCGCGGGTCTTCTTCGCAAAATGGACCTTCCATCGGCGTCCGTACTGCGCCTTCAGATAGCGCTGCCACTGCTTCTTATCGCGGATATGTCCCAGCCCCGGCAGACTGCCGGGATTAATCAGGTTGTAGCTGTGGCGCAGCAGACGGGTGACCGCCCCGCGCCAGATTTTCTCCACGGCGTGCTTCTTAAAGAAGATGTCACGCCAGACGCCGTGTTTAATATCGATCCCTCCGCGGGTGACGGACAGATGAATGTGCGGGTGCTGGTTGAGCTGGCGACCGTAGGTATGCAGGGCACAGAAGATACCGACCTCAACACCCTGTTTACGCGCCCACCGGAGTATAGTCCGGGTGGCAGCCCGGAACAGGGCGTTGAGGAGTGGCCAGTTGTTGTTGAAGAAGGGCCACAGCAGGTGGGGCATCGTGAAGGTAATGTGCTGCCAGTCGCAGTCGGGAAGGATATGACTCTGCTGCGACACCCACTGCTCCGTAGCTTTGAAGCCGCAGGCGCTGCAGCCTTTTGACTTGCAGCTCTGGCAGAAGAAGCGGCTATGGGTGCAGTCTGATGATGAACAGCAATAGCGACGAACGCCCGTCTCCGGGGTGCCACAGGCGAGCATGCGCTCAACGCAGAGGCGGGTCCAGGGCGTGACGCGGTCGCCGAATTTTTCGAGGAACGTATTCCAGCCGTCATCGACGGTAAAGAGCAACTTTGCGGGGCGCGGAATATACATGCCGCAGAGTATAAAACGGGGCTCAGGGCATGCAAACCCTCGGAATCGCGAAGCGATGACGCTCGCCCTGTAAGGGCGCTACTGTTCACAGCCAACGGTAGTACGCCAATGAATCTTGGCCTGCTCGATCAAATTGCCGCTCTGCAGTGGATCCAGCGTAACATTGTCCGATTTGGTGGGGATGCGCAGAATGTGACCATATGGGGCGAGTCTGCGGGCGGCGCTTCGGTGGGTTATCTGCTGCAATCTCCGCTGGCGCGGGGACTATTCCATAAAGCAATAATGCAATCCGGGGCACTGGACTTGTCAGAATTCTCCCGGGAAGAGGCACTAATACGAGCAGAACAGGTGCTCCATGATGACATTAAGTCGATGAGCGCCGGCGAGCTGCGTCAACTGTCGCCGGAAGTATTGCTTGCTCTTCCACTAGAGAGAACGCAAACCATGCCGATTATTGATGGCGTAACCCTTACGGCCACAACGCCTGAAGCGCTGGCTACTGGTAAAATCATTGGCGTTCCACTACTGATCGGCAGCAATAATTATGAAGCCGGTTTTTTCCCGGCAGCCTGGGTTGCTTCTTTGCCTGGGAAAATGGGCGTCAATTGGTTGGCAGCCAACACTCTGACGGATGGCTATGGAAAGGGTACCCAAGAGTTAAAAGCAGCTCAGCTGGCTACAGATAAATTTGCCACATTGCCAACCCGGCAGTTTGCTGATGCAATGGCGAAACAAGGATATCCCGTATGGCGCTATTATTTCTCATGGGTTTCCCCAACGCAGCGTGCCACTGTACCGGGGGCAATTCATACGGCAGAAATCCCTTACATCTTCGGCAATCTGGATGGTCTCTGTGATTATGATAGCCAGGATCGACAACTTTCCGAAAGTCTCATGGCTCGATGGTTGCAGTTTGCGAGAACCGGCAACCCAAACGTAAAGGGGAAAGCCATTTGGCCGGCCTGGCAGCCAGGCTCAGCTAATCTGTTTTCGATTTCAAATGATGGGCAATTCACAATAAGTGAACCCGGAGCCTCACGCTTGGACTTTTTGGAAACGCATAATAATTTCACATTAAATTGAATAGCCTTTATGACTCGAAAATACTTATATTTAATTCATGCTACAGGATATATTTAAAAGGTATGCTGTGTGGGATATCTCTCCTTTCCACACAGCAACAATTATAACTGCTAATTAAATGAATTATCAAAAGTCATATAAAGGTAAAGGAGAGTCTGTCATTAATTATGATACAAAACAAGCCATGGCGACCTATACCAACTTTTAACGACGCAGCAATTGATAGGAATGCTTTAAGTAAAATAGACACTCTCTCAGGGGAGGCTTTTTTATTCATTCGTTTCACTTCCTCTTTTTCATTATCGTCACGATATTATGTGATCTCCCGCAAAAAATCTTTTCCATGAAACATACCAATAAAAATAAGTGACAACATATGATAATCCAGTGCCGTGTGTTTGCCAGAATCATTTTACACCTGATTCGGCTTACCATTAATGGTGGGTTATGGGAAAAGCAAATCACCTGAAAACTATAAATAACAGGCTTTCCTGAGGCAAAAATATGAACTATACAAAAAAAATTGTACCCGGATTATTCTTGCTGCCATTCCTTTGTCATGCTGATGGCACATCTTTGATTACTGATAGCCATTTTGATTTTTCCGTTCGCAACGATTATATTTATCTAGTTTCCAATGAATATCCGGATTATACCAATTATGACATGGGAACCTGGGCGCAATCAGCACAAATGGATTACCACTCTGGTTATTTTTATCACTTCGGCGTGGATGTGTCATTATATGGCGTTACACCATTATGGTATGGCAGCGGGTTTTATACTCGCCATCTGTTAAAAAGCAAAACCGACAACCAGGGAAATATACAGGCTGTTGGCTTTGTAAAATTTCCACAATATGTTTTAAAACAGAGGTTTAATTGGGATGATGCAACCCTTGATTTCTTCGAAGGCCGGCGAGTGCTGTACGATTTTGGTGTCATCGACACCAAAGAGGTGGCCACGACCAGCGCCTGGACCGGCGTTACTGCCGAACTGACGATTAAAGACTGGAATTTCCGCGCCGGATATCTGGGTAAATATTCTGATGCAGATGAAAGCGACGATGAAAAATTACTCACTAAAGACAGTAAAGAGATTGGTTACGTTGTCACGTCCGATATTAAATACCGAAGAAATGGTAATGTTTTTCGTGCCTATGCCGGAGAAAGTGAAAATTATTTGCGCCGTTATTATTTAGAATACACCCGTGATTTTCCCCGCCAGCAGTTGACGTTTAAATTTATGGGTGAAGATGGTTTAAGTAAATGGAAAACTATGTCCGCCAGCAATCGTTTTTTTGATAACCATGCCTGGATGGCTGGTATCGAATATCAGGCATTTTTCCCAAAAAACTTTTTAACAGTCGCTTGGGATTATACCTCAGCCCCCCGCAGCACTAGGTTGGGTAAATTCGAGTGGGGTATGGTGGAAAACGGGCAGGGCAACGATAACTTTTTCTCTGCCGGCGGTGCACGTGATTATACCAACGATGGAGAACATTTAATCGGCGCTTTATGGATCCACGATCTAACTCCAGAATTCCAGCTTGGCAGCTTTTTTCGTCATGGTTCGGCATGCGTTTTCAGGGTAACGACTTACATGAACAGGAAATAGGTCTGATAGCACTCTGGTCACCAGAGTGGCAGAAAAGCCTGAGCATGAATCTGGTTGTCGCCCGCGACCGCGGCTTTAAACGCGCTTACGATAATACCCCCTATCTGGTCGACGGTCGGGCGCAGACCTCACACGGTAAAGCGATTACCACTGTCGTCAAATACACCTTCTGACCGTTCCAGGATCACGTTAATCAGTCAAATAAGGACAATTTATGAAGTACAACAAAAATATCATCTCCAGTGGTGCATTCCCGCAGGATTTTTTGTGGGGAGCCGCAACCTCTGGCTACCAGACGGAAGGCAATAATTCTGACGCCGACATCTGGCTGCTGGAGCAGGTAACGCCGACGGTGTTTCGCGAAAAATCTAAGGCCGCTTGTAATAGCTTCACTTTGTGGCGTGACGACCTTGACATCATCGCGGGAATGCATCTCAACAGCTATCGCTTCTCGCTGGAATGGTCACGCCTGGAACCGCGCCCGGGGGAATTTTCAGCCAGCGCGACCGCGCATTACCGCCGCCTGCTTGAGCACTGCATTGTTCTGGGCATTCAGCCGTTTGTAACCCTCAACCACTTCGTCAGCCCACAATGGTTCGCTGCACAAGGTGGTTGGCTCAATCCACGCGCCAGCGACTATTTTGTCCGCTATTGCGAATACGTCGTCCGCGAATTTGGCGATCTGCTGCGCCAGGTGATCACGTTCAATGAGCCGAACATCCTGCGAACTCTAAGGGTGCTTGGCCTGCCGGAAGAGGTCTGGCAGCGTCAGGAACAAATGCTGGTCAGTGCAGCGAAATACTGCGGCAGCGAGCGTTTCTCTGTTATTAACGCCACCGCCCGCACCGATCTTGAAGCGATGAACCACAATCTGGTATACGGGCATATTGCTGCTCGCCGGGCAATTAAAGATCTACACCCGGAAATAGAGGTCGGTTTTACCCTCGCCGTACTCGATGACCAGCCGGTGGGTGAAGACAGCCTGTGTGCCAGTAAACAGGAAGAAAACTATGGTGCCTGGCTGGCGATTGCCGATGACGCCGACTTTATCGGCGTACAAAACTATGAGCGGGTGCCGTGGAACAGCGAGGGTCGTGCCGCGCTGCCGGACTATGCCCAAATTAACGATATGGGTGGCTGGGTCACACCGGACTCGCTCGCCAGTACCGTGCGCTATATTTACTCCCGAACACAACGGCCACTTTATGTTACCGAACATGGCATCGCCACTAAAAACGACGAGCTTCGCGCCAGCTTCCTTGCCGAATCGCTGTGTCAATTAAGCCAAACGCTGGCCGAAGGTATCCCGCTGAAAGGCTATTTTCACTGGTCACTGCTTGATAACTATGAATGGGTTAGCGGTTACGATATGCACTTTGGCCTGTGTGCAGTTGACCCGGTCAGCTTCCAGCGGACGCTGAAACCCAGCGCCGGGATCTACCGCGATATTGTGGCACAGCAACGCGGTGTAAGCCAATAAGGAGAAAGCATGAGCAAACCTGAACCATCTGCCGATGTGCTGGCTATCCAGTGCATCGCGCTTCAGCCGCAGCTACCGGGGCTACCAATACCGTACTGGATCCCCAATGATGAAGGTGAGCGTTGGTTGCTCGCCGGAATGGTAATGAATATTCTGGCACGTCCGGTCGATAATAACCAGCAATATGAGATAGTTACCTGGACCGGTGGTCGAGATGCGGGCCTGCCGCTCCATGCCCATCAACAGGCACAGCAGGCACTGTATCTTGTGGCTGGACAGGCCAGCTTGTGGCTCAATGGTCAGCATTATCAGCTGCAAACCGGTGATTATGTCAGTATCCCGCCTGGATATGAGGTGGCCTTCCGCTGTAAAGCACACCGTACTCGCCTGTTGCACTTCATCAGCGGAGGCGCGCTGACGCCGGCGCTGTGCGCCGCGGCAGTGCCTTGGGCCGGTTATATCCAGCCTGCAGGCATCGCCGCACCGCTAAGCGTTTCCCAGAAGCAGACTATTGCCGGGTTAACCGCTTTACGATGGGCAGAGGATAGCTGGCCGACGACCTGGCCCGCAGCCGGGGCGGTTAGCGCCCTGCCGGACGGTCGGCGACCTTATGTACTTGCTAACGGCGAAGGTGACCGCTATATTGCTGGTGATCAGGTTTTTACCTATCTGACCGATGCTGCGACCAGCGGGCAGAGCTTTCTTGCGGTGATGACCGAAGGCCCCCCGGGCAACATGGTTCCGCCGCACTTTCACGCCCAGCACAGCGAGATTTTCTTCCCGTTGGACGGTCAGTTGACAATGATCGCCAACCAACAGACGCTAATAGCCGGACCAGGGGACGCAATATTTGTCGCACCGGGCACCATTCATGGTTATCAGCTGAATAGTGGTTATACCCGGTTTATCGGCTTCCTGACCCCTGGAGTTTTTGATAATTTCTTCCGCCTGCTTGGCGATCCGTGGCCGGAGACAGTCTATCCCCAGGAGCCGGGGCCGCTGCGTTTTGATCGGGTGCTGGCGAGACTGGATGAATTGGATCTCTATCTGTGTTCACCGGGCTCCCGCCGGTGAACATATCATCTTCCCTCGTCCTCTTGGACGAGGGAGCCGCTTCACGCTGATACCATTGTTCTTCCCGGATATATGTTGACCATTTTGCCACTTTTGCGGTATTCGCTGGGGGTAATATGCATATGTTTAAAAAAGAAGTTATAAAAAGCGCTTTGCGAGGCGAAGCCAAGCATACAGCTGATGTCATTGATTGACAGCTCAGGTTGCGCCAGCAGTTCCAGAGCATAGGACAGTTTGACCTGATTGTGAATTTCGCGAAAGTTAGTCCCGTCAGCGGTGAGCCGGCGATGAAGAGTGGTGCGGGTTAGGGAATATGTCGAACAAATTGTGGACATAATAGTACGACTATCAATATGATTGCGGTACAGGCTCGCAATCGCTTGTTCAACCTGCCAGGCGAAGCTACTGTGGCGGATACTTTGCGCAACTTCATTTTCCACTTTTTTTCGGGTCAACTGGTAGCACTGTGGGTTAAAGCTCTCCAGCGCAATATCAAAAAGCGTAGCGTCCAGAACCAGCGCATTTTCCTGACTCCCCCACTGGATACCCTTACTTCCCCAGTGTCGGTAAATAGCTTCAACGTTGCAATTCTTCTTTATAGTAGCGTGAATGGTAAAGCTGACATCACCTTTAACATAGTGGGAAACCACCGCGAGGATATGGAAGAAATTGACCATGATGACCGAATAAAAGTCGCTATTTTTCAGCTCATGGTGAAATATGATATATCCCTTATCACCGCACATTTCCAGCACGATATCATCGATATTCCCCACCAGGCAGCGATATTTAAGGTAATTATTAATCGCACTCCCCAGCGTCGGGCTGTTAAGGCACAGCATCGCCAGGGCATAAAAATCATCGGCCATTTCGAACAGAACTGTTTCACGGTTAAACAGAAAAAAATCACGACGAAAATCGCAGCTATTGATTAACCAGTCGGTATTTTCCCGGTTGCTTTCATTAAGCGCATTCAGCAATTTGTAATGCCGCCGGGCATCAATACGTGTCTCACCGCTGGCGACTTCAAACACATGAATGCCGGTTTTTCGGGTGATTGTCTCCCAGTTCATACCCCGCATTAGTAGCATATCGATAATCCGTAAGCTGATCTTTGAGGAAACGGTTTTAATCACACTAGCTCCTGAATGGTAATACCTGAAAATAATTTAACATTCTATTTACATGAGGTTTTTTTAATGTGATGCCGATTACAAATCACCGGAAAAGCAGAGAATCAATCTCTGCTTTTGGCGACTCACGATCGCCCCCGCCCGATAGTCAGCCAGTGGGGACAACGATTACAGGTCGATGGCTATTTTCCCCAATGCCTGGTTTAAATCGTTAACAATCTCCTTTGGATACGGGAAAAATGGCGCTTCCGCCAAATCGCTAAGCCGCGCCGGATGGAAATTGCTGATAAACGAATAGCTCAACATTTTCGGAATCGTGGCCGTAAGGATCTCCCGGGTATGCGGATTTTCCAGCAATACTCCCAGCGTATTCTGACAACTGTAAAAACGGAAAAAATCGCGATTCAGGCGGTAGCTAAACGATCGCGTACCAGGCATAAGATGGATAACATCATGCTCATCCGCTATCAGGCCATCCGGAGCGCTCAGGCTGCCCGGATACACGCACGGCAGCGTCAGTTCCGCGCGACAACCAAACGGTACCGTGACCTGAATAGTCATCAGTTGCCGTTCGGTAATCTGCCACTCCACGCGCCATTCCCCGGCCTGGGAACGGTAATTAACCTCTCCCCAGGGGAGCCGGACGTCCAACTGCGGCGCAATGCGTACTGTACGGAAGCCCGGTGTCAGCGGTTGCAAACCGGCCATAAAGCGATACAGCCAGCTCACCACGCTGCCGAAGGCATAATGGTTAAAGGAGTTCATAGCCGGGTCATTAAATTCACCGTTTTGCAGAATCCCGTCTCGCCGCTCCCAGATAGTGGTCGCTCCCTGAGTGACCGGGTAAAGCCAGCCGGGGAAGTCGCGTTTCAGCAACAGATCCCACGCCACGCTATTTAGCCCAGCTTTGCTTAATGCATCGAGGATAAACGCGGTGCCGATAAAGCCGGTTTTCATCACAAAATTGTCTTTTTTCAATCTGTTGAGGAAGTCTTTCCGTAATCTTTCGCGGTGGCGATCCGCCACAAGATCAAAAGCAAACATCAGGGTATAAGCAGTCTGGCTGTCCATTGCCAACCGTCCAGATGCGGTCAAAAATTCGTCCATAAAATCTGACTGAATCATATCCGCGAGTTGTCGGTAGCGATGCGCGTCCTCGTGATATTCCAGTGTGCGAGCGGTATCGGCGACTATTCGACTCGACAGCAGATAATAGAAACTGGCGATGAAGCTGTCTTCTGTCTTACCCTTCATAAAGTTATCGTCGGAGTCTTTATCCAGCGCCAGCCAGTCACCGAAATGGAAGCCGCTACGCCAAAGCTGACGACCATCGTCCTGCTCTGCCACGCAGCGCTGAATGTAATCGACCCAGCCGCGCATACTCGGATATTGCTGACGCAGAATACTTTTATCGCCATAGTGCCACCAGATATGCCACGGTAGCACCGTGGCAGCATCACCCCAACCGCAGCTACCGGCATCATTTTTCATGTCAAACACCGGGACGATAAATGGCACATTGCCATTCAGCTTTCTCTGTTCGTGTTCCAGATCAACAAGATATTTATTAAGGAATGCATAACTGTCCATATTGAAACACGCTGCGTCGCTGAAAATCTGGATATCGCCGGTCCAGCCGCAGCGTTCGTCACGTTGCGGGCAATCGGTAGGCACATCGAGGAAATTCCCTTTCTGGCTACGAAGCGTGTTGGCGACAAAACCGTTCAGAATTTCATCGGCGGTGTTGATTGTCCCGATCTGGTTCATGGTCGAATAGAGGAAATTCGCCCGCAGTGAATGTTCATCGAGTCCATCCAGCGCACCACTAATTTCCACATAGCGAAAACCGAACCAGCTAAAGTGAGGTCGACACACAGCGGCCTCACCCGCGCTAATAAACCGATATTCGGCCTTCGCGCTACGCAGGTTATCCCTGTATAGTTCATCGCCGCGGATTGCCTCGGCATATCTCACCTGCAGAGAGGCTCCTTCTGGCAAGTGACAGGAAAAACTGACCCAACCCGCGATATTTTCGCCAAAATCAACCAGCAGGCGGCCATCGGTGCTGCGCCAATGGCTAACCGGCAACAGTTGCTGTTGAATACGGACAGGTGGGTTAATACGCGCTTGCAATCGGGCACACGGAGGCTCTGCCAGTACACAGGCTGTCGTCTGCGGGGTGACTCGTGCATCATAGACCTCACCGTCGTACAGGCTGTTTTCCTGAACAGGACTGGTAGAGCTCTGCCAGTCCTCGTTACTTACAATCCGTACGTTTTCGCCATCTACGTAGTCGATGTGCAGTTCCAGCAGGAGCTTATGTTGATCACCGTAGTGATGTTGCGCTTGCGTATCTTTAAAACCGAAGCGTCCTTTGTACCAGCCATTACCCAGCATCACGCTAATTTGATTGTCTGCACCGGACTGCAACTCCGCGGTGGCATCGAGAGTCTGATATTGTAACCAGCTGGCATAGTCATGGCAGCCCGGAGAGAGATATTCATCGCCAACTTTGTAGCCGTTCAGCGAGCATTCATACAGTCCCAGACCTAGCAAATAAATACGTGCCCGGGCGACGGGTTTGTCCGCCAGGCGGAACGTATGCTGTAAAACAACACTCCCGGTTTCCTGTCGTGGTGCAGTGATCCAACGACCTTGCCACGGTTCGGCCATTTTAGCGGTTTCAAACCACGCAGCTTCACTGGTGACCCGATCGCCGTACTCGCCGGTGACACTGACCCGCCAGAAGTAGCGTTGATGTGGCTGCAGGGTTAGTTCCGGGCTAAATTGCAGAAAGTCGATCTCCTGTTGTTCACCGCTGTCAAACACTAGGTGGCTAAAATCAGCATTCAAAGCCACTTCAACCCGGCTATGCGCGGCACGCGGCGACAAGCTATCTTCAACCAACCAGCTAAATACCGGAACATCAGGTTCGAAACCCAACGGATTTTGCAAGTGGTTTGTTTTCATTGCACTAATTTTCACGATGACTCGCTCTGTAATATTAACGGGTAATTACTGACGGACCGGGCCATGCAGCGCCGGGCTTATACTCTCGTCGGTGCCTGCGCTCTTCGCCGGGGCAGCCTGACGGTCCATTTCCGGAATCGGGATCACGCACAACGCCGACAGCAGGGAAAGTAGCGCCAGCAGAATAAAGAACAGGGTATAGCCATCATCACCGAGCAACGTAGCCCCGAGAGCAATAATCAGCGGTGATACGAAGGTCACCAGTGATGAGGAAAGTTGGGCACTGACATTGATGATCGCCAGATCTTTGGCATAACTCTCTTTCGACGGCAGGATACGATTGACAATAGCGTTTTCCACCGCGTTGTAGACACCGAAGCCAACGTTGAAAATAAAGTTCGACACCACGACAAACCAGATGCTGTGCGACAGAGCAAAGCACAGCATGCACAGACCCGTTAGCAGCGCCGCACCAATGACAAATATTTTCTGACGGCGAATCCTGTCCGACAGCCAGCCGCCAGCCAGACCAGCCCCCACCATCATTATGATACCTAATGAAGTCAATGCATTAAGCTGAAACACATCCTGCTCGTTAAGGTGAAAACGGGCGATATAAAACAACGTCAGAAGAGAAACACCAGCGTTGGTGAAGTTGATAAACAACTTGGTCAGCAATGCCCAGGTGTAAGATGGATAACGACGGAATGACGGGTAAAAGTGACGTTTGTCAGCAATAACTGTTTCTCCACCGTAGCTGGCTGTCGGAGCACCAGAGGGTAACTCTTTAACCAACAGCGTTGTCAGCAGGCCGCAGCCCAGTTGCAAGACTGCAATCAGCAGGATTTTGTGTTGTACCGGAATTGCGCTGAGTTTTCCCATCACCACAATGCTACCCACCATAACAAAAGCGGGCGTCGCAGCACCAACCATCCCGGAGATGCGGCCAAAAAAACGCTCTTCGGCATGTTCCGGGATCAGCGAATAGCAGGCCGTCGCCACCATGCTGTAGAAGAATTGCAGGCCAATCCACGACAGCGTTAAGGTCAGCATACTGGTACTGGCGGAGAACAATAACATGCTGGCGAAGCCCAGCAAGCTACCGGTCAGGATCCAGAAACGACGGCGGCCAAAAGCCAACCGGGTGCGATCGCCGATGTGGCCGCCCAGTGGGTTCAGTAATACCAGCGCCAGGCTGGCGATTCCAGCGGTAATGCCATACAGAGTGGTCACCTGACCATATCCTGCAATATGAATAATTTTGTATTGCACAAGACCAAACACAATTAGCACCATCGGCGCGATGGAGCTTCCGACGCCTAGCATCGCAGTAACACTTAGCCGTCTGAATGACATTGTTTTCATCTTTTCAATCCTGTTAAAGCCGGAACCCGTTATGGTGTTTCCTAGCATATTGAGAAATAACACGTCGACTTGCGGCCAATTTCATCACATGTTGCAATATTTTATTAACTTATCACCCAACAGAAATAGTGTGATGCCATTCTCTATGTAAATGACGGTCGGAAGGTGAGAAATACGGAGAAGAAAGCATGATTCTCATCACAATGACGGCCTTACTCTGGCTGCCGTCGTTTAGTAATGTAAATTATTTGTTGCATATAAACTGGCAGGAGTTGACCGGATACAGGTGCTACGGCAGACCGGCGTCCAGTACCGCGCGACGATCCGCCATGTTGGGGAATCACGCGGCAGACGGACCATGCTCGGCCTGACGGTGATCGACCAGGACAGTAATCCGGTAGTGGCCTTTCCGGGGCCAGAAGCACACCGGCCTCACTCACTTGCCGCCGCTGGCCGTGAAATTGTGCTGTCTGTCGAGACGCCATTCCAGTTTTATATAAAATAGGTTTATATCCTATGAAATGATAAAACTGTTCTCGGTTACGGTGGAAGTGTAAGCGCACCCGTTTTAGTTCCAGGCACTTTTTGAGATTTCCGGGGTTTCAGCCATCAGCCGGTATTCTTCCGGCGTCAGGTTATTCAGGGATTCGTGGGGGCGCTCGCCGTTATATTCAGCCAGCCAGCGCTCTGTAATTTCCCGTGCTTCATTCAGTGTTCTGGACAGATAAAAATCCAGTATTTCTGTTCTGTATGTCCGGTTGAACCGTTCGATAAAGGCATTCTGCGTTGGCTTGCCGGGCCTGATAAACTCCAGCATCACACCATGCTCTTCTGCCCATTGTGCCAGCGTCAGCGAGACCAGTTCCGGACCGTTATCCATCCGCATCTTTAGCGGATATCCGCGGTTTGCCACGATCCTGTCCAGCACTCTCACGACCCGCTGCGCCGGGATATTCAGGTCAATTTCGATCGCCAGTGCTTCGCGGTTAAAATCATCCACCACGTTGAAGGTCCGGAAGCGTCTGCCGCACACCAGCGCATCGTGCATAAAATCGATGGACCAGCTCTGGTTCATCGCCTCTGGCGTCACCAGCGGAACCGGATTGCGCACTGGCAGGCGCTGTTTTCCCTTACGGCGAAAATTCAGTTTCAGCAGGCAGTAAATCCGGTGAACGCGCTTATCGTCTAATCAGTCAATATCAGGATCAGATGGGGTCTTTGTCGTCTTCGTAGTCATCTGTTGATGCTACAACATGTTGCAAGACATCGTCTTCATTCCTATGTGATT
>OKWE01000531.1_pt1 | contig 34098 bp, 17 predicted proteins | sample 1607051 | NCBI WGS metagenome assembly OKWE01 (sample SAMN04414079, study PRJEB24778) | human gut metagenome | material: faecal | host: Homo sapiens | reverse complement strand
TACTTTGTGTATGAATTAGTTGGCTAATTTTGTAATATTTAATGAATGTCCCTAAATATTGTCGTTTCAACGCTGCAAAATTGCAAAACAATCCAAAAACCGAAGTACAAAAATCACTATTAATAGGTCTAAAAATCACTATATTTTCATTGATAGTATTTTTAAGGACTCCAGCTTCTGAAATAAAGCATTTATGCCCATTTCATCGGTATTACATTCATTTCCAACCAGGAAAAGAATTCATAAACTTCACTATACGAACAAGAAATCTATCGTTTATTCAAAATCAGACATCCATTCTGATAGGTTACACGATAGCTTTTCCCTTTTTGAGTCTTGAAAATCAGCACAGCATCCCGATATCTCAATATGCAAGGTGTTCCCGCATAAGAAATAATGTCAACCTGTCGCAGCTTTCCATCTTTCCAGCATACATCCAATGAAAAATTTCCACGGGCACAAAGTCCGGACACAGAACCGTCACTCCAAGCATCGGGCAAAGCTGGCAACAAGTGAATGAATCCCATGTGACTTTGCAGCAGCATTTCCGTAACACCGGCCGTGCCACCAAAATTCCCATCAATCTGGAAAGGCGGATGCATGTCCCAAAGATTATTCAATGTTCCGTGTTTTAAGAGATTACCAAAAAGTTTATAAGCATGATTACCATCGTGCAGACGCGCCCACTGATTAAGTTTCCAACCCATACTCCAACCGGTTGCTCCATCACCCCGGTGTTCCAGCACCACTCTGGAAGCATCGGAAAGTTCAGGGGTGGTTATCGGTGATACCGTATGCCCGGGATGCAAACCAAAGAGATGGTTCACATGACGATGCTGGTCTTTCGGATCATCCATATCACCGGACCATTCCATCAGCTGACCATAGCGCCCAATTTTATAAGGAACCAACTTCTCCAATACCTGCTCCCAGTATTTGCGTTCTTTAGCATCCACCCGCAGCACTTTGCTGGCATCGATAGCATCGAGTAGAATTTCACGGACTACTGCATGTACGAAGGTTGCTCCCTGGTCTACCGGACCATGTTCAGGAGAAGTGGAAGGAGCCGCAGTATAGGTACCGTCGGGTTTATGCCATAAGTAATCTACGGCAAAGTTAGCACTACTTTTAATCAGTTCATAACCGATTTCTTTGAGAAACTTCACATCTCTGGTGTAATCATAATACTCCCAAATGTGTGTTGCCAGCCATGGTCCTGCCATAGGGTTGAAATTCCACGACATATTCTCACTCTCCAACGGTGTAGTAAAACCAAAGATATTTCCAGAAATGGAAGCCGTCCAGCCACGAGCCCCAAAATATGCCTGAGCAGTCTTCTCACCAGGTTTTACCAAAGTACGGATGAAATCTATGAGCGGTTTCATGCATTCGCTCAGATTGGTAGAACATGCCGGCCAATAGTTCATCTGCAGATTGATATTGTTGTGATAGTCCACACGCCACGGACCATCTACATTATTATGCCATATACCTTGCAAATTGGCAGGAAGATTGCCGGGACGAGAACTGGCTATCAACAAGTAACGGCCAAACTGATAGTACAATTGTTCTAAATAGAAATCTTTTTGACCTTCGCGATAACGACTCAAACGTTGAGTAATCGGCATATCACGAAAATCAGATGAATTTGTCAAGTTCAGTTTCACACGGTTGAACAATGCTGTATAATCTGCATAGTGAGCTTGATATAACGCTTCATAGCCTTGTTTTTCTGCCTCATTTATCCAATAAGCTGTCGTTTCTTCCGGATTTACTCCCACATACGTTTTCGGATTAGTGAAGTCAGGGTTGAAATTAATCAGATAGTCAGTATCAGCTGTAATCAGAAATACCACCTCATCCGCTCCTTCGATAAGGAGTTGGTCATGAGTATTCGTTACAGTTCCACCTTGCGTTAAAACCCGCATACGCACTACATACTCCATACTATTATTATCTAATCTGGCTCGAAAAACCAATCCATTTTTCCCTTCAGGTTGTAAAGAGCCTGCCGAAACCGGATTAGGAGCATAGCTGAATCTAAGGTTCTGTTTAGCAGGGCGGTCAGCACTATAACGCATCACCAAAACGTTTGCAGGATAAGATATAAATGAAGTACGCTTATATTTTACTCCATCTTTGCAAAATTGTACTATTGTACGGGCTGAATCGAGCGACAGTTCACGGCGATATCCGCTTATCCCAATAGTACTTAGTCCTGTTTCTATGTAAAATTCTCCCATCGTCGTAAAGTTACCGAACCGAAATGGGTCTTCTTTATAAGATTCATATGGAACTGTACTGTTGAAGTTCTGGCAGGTCAGACGTTCGGCCTTTTCTTGATTACCTTCAGTAAAGGCTTTACGAATCTCGTCAAGAAGATAAGCAGACTGCTTATTTACATTCCAATAATACGCCGCTCCCTTAGCGGTATTCGGTCCTCCTCTCCATAAGGTTTTCTCGTTAAAGGTAATACGTTCGGCTTCTATTGATCCTAAAATATTAGCACCTATACTGCCATTGCCCAAAGGCAAGGAAGCTGATTCCCATTCTGCATCCGGATTCTTAGCATGGTCTCCAGCTGAAATAGGTTTCTTATCCTTCCATAATTCCGGATTTCCACCATACCATACAGCATGACCGTTTAACGTCGTGGGAGTATCAAACCAGTAAGACAAGGGTGGTTGTATGCCCTGACCATAAACGCCAAGGCTCATTAACAATCCTATAAATATAATCCTGTTTCTTTTCATATTATCCATAAAGTACATACCAAGCAGCTCACACAAAAGAGAATCATAGCAATGAGTTGATTCCTGTGATAGCATTTCCGCATCCACTTCTTCCATCTCTGTTATTTCCGGATTTCCTCTACTACTGCACGCTGTAAAGAAAGTGAATTTTCATAATCACAGTCGGTGGCCAAATCCCATGACATCACACCGTGCATGTGCTGGACGAGCGGTTACCCAACTATGAATCGGCAACATACTGAAGAAAGTTTCGTCCAACTTATCTTTCAATTCAGTACCCAAATACATATTAAAATAGGCATTCATAAATGCATGATTTAAATTTCCGAATCAAAGAGACAGGAAAAAACATTAGAAACGTTCCCTCAGAACTGCTTGCACACTACATTTTTAATCTTTCCTTTAAAACCGTTCAAGCTATCCCCTATTTGTTGTAAGGGAAATATCAGTGTCTCCTGATACTCCATATACTCCATACGCTTATACTGCTGACGATAGACTTTCTTGGTGCGGCCTTCCAGACGTTCCTGCAACTTACCGTTCACATAAAGGGAAGTCCCCTTGTAATCACCTTCTATACGAATATCACTCCACACACCTTCGGGCAAATGATAGGAATGAAACACAAATGTATAGCCGTCACGACTGAAAGCCAGGCAGCCTTTGTTTTCCCAATTGGCATACACCACAGAATGAGGTCCCTTGAATAGTATGGAACTATTGGGAGCATTCTCATCGGGACAAATTTTGAAAGATACAGCATACGGATACCCCACTTCTTGTAACACAGTAGAAATAGAATCGGTTCCGCTTAGCACACAGACTTCCCCGGCAGGGGTAAGTTGCACTTCACCAGAAACAGTCTGACATACACCTGACGGTATCCGACCTAACAGATTCACGCCGGGAGCTTCGGGCATCTGACGACATAAATCCTCAAACTGTTCAAAAGAAACCTGACTATTGCTGCCTTTCCACATTTTTTCAGCCAATACCTGTAGGGCTGGGAAAGAACGCATATGCACGTCTTGTTCTGATATACCGTTGCCGCACTTATCATTCCACACGGCAAACATGCCTCCCAGTACTCCAACAGTACCTTCGGGCAATGTCAACTTTTTATTAATCAACCATGGTGACCAAGTTTCATACAACCATTGATGATCCAGAAAATCACGGTAATAACCTGCTGAGGGTACGATATAAAGATAAGTGTCACAAGAGTTAATCAACTTATATCCGTCTTTTAAAGATGCTTCCGGGTCTATCCAGTCATACGACCATGCATTGACAGTTACTCCTTCTGCCTGCACAGGTGTCTTTCCCGGAAGCCATTTCAAGCCACCCCACATACGGGGATTTTTACCGTATTTCGCAATGTATTTCAAATAACGGTCTGTGAAATAACGATACCGTTCAGCCTCCTTTTTATTATACTCGTCTGTTCCTATATGTACGTCCGGACCGATAAATACCGGTGAGTCTCCACAAAGATATTCGTCTAACAATGTATCCACAAAACGATAAGTCTCCTCTTTATAAAGGTCAAGATGATCCATACCATATTCTTGACTGGCTATTTCCGGCTTATAATGAGCAAAAGCCAGAGAGTGGGCGGGGATGTCTATTTCTGGAATAATGTTTACTCCATAAGCTTTCCCCATCTTCTGTAACTCTATAAACTCTTTTTTGGTGTATGCCCCGTCCTTGGATGTCAATCCAGGAAAACGTTCACTCTCTAACCGAAAAGCAGCATAGGTTTTATTCCAATCATTCTCAAAAAATTGCGGAAACCCATTATCATTCAAATGTATTTGAAACTCATTCATCTTGTAAAAAGACAATATCTTTACATATTGCTTCAGATAATCCATCGTGAAGAACTTTCTGGCAACATCCAGCATAAATCCTCGATTAGGGAATTGAGGATAATCGCGTGCAATACCTTTAGGAAGAGTACCTTGATGATTAAAAAGGATCTGCAGCAAACTGCGCGTACCCCAAAATACACCTTTTACGGCAGGAGCTTTTATACAAGCATAACCGGAAAAGTCAAGCACATACCCCTCTTCTCCCAACTCCTCATCAGGTGGAGTGAGGGACAAGCAAATATCGTTCTTACGAGGTTTTCCGGTACGCAAAGTATAATCCCACCCCATCAATTCCTTCAAGTCTGATATAAGAATACGAGCTGTAGACTCTAACGCAGCCTCATCGGTTGTGCGAATTACAATGCTGCCTCGTACAGGCAAGGAAAGAGTTCCACCTGTTCCACGCCATTGTTGCAAAGCCGGAATAACTTGCGGACAAGATTCTTGAGCAATAGCAGAAAGGCTTATACAAAACAATATGATAAAAAACAAAATTCTCTTCATAAACAATTGATACTATTTAAAATTCCGATATGTCAAAAGTGCCTCATCATTTTAAAGGACGTATTTCAAAACTAAACAGATACTCTTTTACAGGCACCAAATAAGGCGCCAGTACCCCCGGTCCGCAAGTAGCCGTTCCCACACCGCTTTGCAAAGCGTCAAGATGAACGGTCACTGTGCCATTTCTTTTCAACTCGTTAATGTGCCCGGCAGCATCTATATTCTCATCAGTGAAAGGAGATACACTAAATTCAAATGGCTTCTCCCCCCACACAGACAATCCTTTTTCTAATTCATCGCTAACTTGCATCCAACGCACGTCTGTTCGATTACCGGTAGCCTGAGGACGCACATAATAATGAAACATTCGTTCTGCATCAGTATGATAAATACCGATACGCCCCGAAAGTTTTCGGTCAGCATAAGTCTCATGCTCTCCTCGGCCCAAATAAGTGACACGATTAAAACTGTGGGGCATTTCAAAAACCAGCCCGACACGAGCCAATGAACTGACAAACGTTGTATCCGGAACGAAACGGGTTTGTACAGACAATATTCCATCCTTGCGAATGGTGTATTCAAATGTAGCAGACCCTATTGTCTCATTTTTATCATTCAATAATTTCACTTCACTGTAAGTAGTGTGTCCTGATGTTTTTACAGATAATACACATTGGACCAAATGATTTAGCCCTAATTTGCGCCAAACCTTTGCGCCTCCCTTCTTTTCACGGTTGTCATTGTCCGTTGCAGGGCGATATAAACTCAGCCGCACAGGCGAGGCAAGATATTCCTGTCCTTCATAGATGTATGATGTTAATGCTCCGGTTTTCGGATCAATCTGAATTTCCGGTTTTTCAGACAGTTTAGCCAATGTCGGACGATACTGACTATTGGCAGGCAAGACAAACTGATCATAAGCAACCTCATCATCAGTTCCGATGAAAGCACTTTTCTTCTTAGGCGTCCAGCTTAAATTCAGATAAGCCTCACGGATATTCCGGGGTAAGCGTACGCCTCCCAATGAAACTTCAGTAGTGGCATGTGGAGCAACTTCTATAGACTGTTCCCCTTTCGCTAACATTTTACCATTATCTCCCATTATGCTCCACTTCAACACATAAGCATTCAGATTGGTAAAGTCATACCAGTTTTTGATAGCGATGGTTAAATTTTTAGGATCTTTGAGCGTGCATTTAATATATTGATAAGCTTTTTTTACCTCTTTTAAATGAGGATGCGGTTCCCGTACAGCATTCACCAGCCCATTACAGCAAAAGTTACCAAAACTTGGTATATTTTCCGGTCCGTAATCGCCGCCATACGCCCAATACCATTTACCATGAGCATCCACCTCTCTGAATGACTGGTCGACCCAGTCCCAGATACAACCGCCTTGTACGACAGGTTCGCTCTCGAACACTTCCATATATTCCTTCAAACCGCCTCCACTGTTACCCATTGTATGCAAATATTCCGTCATAATGAAAGGGCGGTATACTTTCGGACTTGTCTGATGGGCATAAGCCAACAACTCATCCACACTACGATACATGCGACAGTAAATATCAGTATTATATTGTTGTTCAGCACGTTCATACTGAACTGGACGACTTTGCTCTACCGATTTCATCCAATCGTAAGTGCGTTCAAAATTAATACCATTACCTGCCTCATTTCCTAATGACCAGATTATGATGGCGGGATGATTTTTTGACCTCTCGTACATCCGTTGTACCCGATCCATATGGGCTGGAAGCCATGTGCTATCCTTAGCAAGCGAAGCTGCTCCATACCCCATGCCATGCGACTCAATGTTTGCTTCATCTATTATATACAGACCGTAAAGATCACAGAGATGATACCAATACGGATGAGTGGGGTAATGCGAATTTCGCACTGTATTCAGATTATTCTGCTTCATCAGACGAATATCCTGTTCCATCAGTTCCTTGCTGACTGTACGTCCCAATTGAGAATGTTCATGACGATTTGCCCCTTTTACCAATATGGGCACACCGTTTATGCAAAATCGTCCATCTTTGATTTCCGAGGTACGAAACCCTACGTTGCACCCTGTCAGATGTATGATTTCTCCTGAAGTATCTTTTAGAGAAATAATCAATGTATAAAGATAAGGATGTTCCGCACTCCAACGTTTCACTTTCGGTAAAGTCTCTTTCTCAAAAAAAATGAAATTGCCGCTTTCCTTGCTTTGAAGCGGACAATCCTTTTCCAGAATCGTTTTTCCGCAAGCATCTTCTAAACGATACGATAATGTGGCAGCACCTTCAGCCTCCCCTCCTATGGTTGTTTCAAGAGCAAAAAGCCCATCCGTATACGTTTCTTTATCTAAAGTGGAAGTCACTTGATAGTCTGCAATATATTGCTTGGGAGTGCTATACAGATAGATATCACGTTCTATGCCGCTCAATCGCCACATATCCTGACATTCCAGGTATGCCCCCGCACTCCAACGATATACTTCCAGGGCAACTGTGTTCTCTCCCTCTTTTACATATGGAGTAATATCCCATTCAGCAGGAGTCTTCGAACCTTGATTATAGCCCAATAAATGCCCATTTACCCAAATATAATAGAATGAGGTAACGCCCTCACAACAGATGACGGTCCGGCGATCTTTCCAATCCAATGGTAAAGTAAAGCTATGCCAATAAGAACCTACCTCATTTTCATCATATGGTACTAGTGGTGGATTCTTCTTAAAGTTAAATAGCGGGTCATCGAATTCGTAGGATTCATTCACATAAATAGCAGTTCCATAACCTTGACGTTCCCAGTTTCCAGGCACTTTGATGTCAGCCCATCCACCCGTATAATATCCAGGCTTATAAAAGTCTTTGGGCCGATTATCAGGATTCTTTACCCAAGAAAATTTCCATCTCCCGTTCAGACTCATATAATAGCGAGAATTTTCATAATCTCCTTGACGGATATTTGTAGCTTTGTCGTATGGCCATACATAAGTATGAGGCCGTAATTTATTTTTTCCAATAGCATATTGACTTTGCCATTCGGGAACAGTAGCCTGAGCAGAAAGTCTACCGACTCCAAAGAATATTCCCACAATGAGGAAGTGTAGAAAAATTTTATAGATGTAATTCATCGTATAACAAAGGTATTAGTTATAATAAATAGTTTTTTGCAAAAGTATCCGTTCCACAATGAATGGAAGGTATAGAAATATCTTTTTTTGCTCCAAAAATGACTATTTCACTCATTATCGTATAATCTTCCTATGCTCTATAAACAGCGTTAATTTATTGGTACAAATCTTGATATACAATAAATTACTGATACCAAACTTGACGACGATTATACTTGTTAAAATAGCGGAATAAATTTATAAGATTATTTGCATTATTGAAGCAAAAACAATATTTTTGTTTTACTTTTTTATACTATGAAGAAAATTTTATTAACTGTACTTGTTTGGATATTGCCAACCGTCTTATGGGGAAAGCAACTAAGTGACAAACAATATATATTTCAACGGATTGACGTACGTGAAGGACTCTCTTATCAAGTCAACTGCATGACAGTCAGCCACCGTACAGGTCATGCCTGGATGGGGACCAAAAACGGTATCGGACGCTTCGACGGATATGAACAAAAGAAATATTTGAATTGCAATATAGACCAATTGGTAGAAGACCGCAATAATAATATTTGGGCACTTGGCAGCGAAGGAGTTTTTCTGTATGATGCGGTCAATGACACCTTTTACCGGGCATGTGACCTAAATGGAAACCTTATATCAGCCTCCTCCATCTGCCTTTGGGATGACGGCGTTTTTTTCGGAGGATTTGACAAATTATACAAATATGATTATAAGACTGGAAAAATCGCTCTTTTCCGTTCGATTACTTCCAATATAAAATTCCAAATCACCGATCTTTACCGTTTTGACAGTCATACTCTGTTGGCTGCCAACCGTTGGGTGGGAGCTTTGCTGATAGATATTCGTACCGGACACACACGTGATGTCCCATTTGATTGTCGCGACGTAGTTACGATGCTGCCTGATTCTAAAGGTAATTTTTGGGTGACTCCGTATTGTAAAGGAGTGCAATGCTACAATAAGAATGGTAAACTTCTTCACACCTATCACACAGGCAATTCATCAATGCAGAGTAACATTGTGCTTGCATTGGCTGAATATGATGGCCACATCTGGATAGGTACCGACGGCAAAGGAATTGCCGTTTTAAATCCTGAAAACAATCAAATGGATGTATTAACACATATTCCGGGAGATGCCTATTCTCTCCCCAGCAATTCTATTTTGTCTTTTTATGCAGATCCGGAAAATGGGATTTGGGCTGGCAGCGTACGCAGTGGAATGTTCAATATTAAGGAAGTGGGCATCAAACTATATGCAGATGCACTCCTTAATGCCGATTATGGACTCAGCGAGAAATCTGTATTAAGCCTTTATCAAGAACAAAACGAAAAGGATATATGGATAGGAACGGATGGTGGGGGACTGAATGTGTTTAATGCCGATACCAATAAATTTCGCCATATTCCATCTACATATGGAGAAAAGGTAGCCTCCATCACGGGTGTTGATAAAAACCACCTTTTGATATCACTCTTTGGCAAGGGGATATTTTTCTATAATAAGCAGACTGAACATTGTACTCCTTTGGTTATTGTAAATGATGATATTAACAACCGATTGTGCCAACAAGGCAAGACAGTCAATCTTATGCAAAATACACCGGAAACTATCTTACTGCTTTCCGAGAGTCCATACAGTTACAACTGGAAACGGAAAACATTCACCCCCATTCATATAAACCACCTTAAAGATGCCATAGTAGGTCAGTTGCTCCCGATATGTGTAAAGGAAACATTTTCTTACCTGCATGATTCCAAATGTATTTATCGTATAGACCATAATGACAATACCCTTCACGTCCTCTATCACTGTAAACAAGATACCATGATCCATTCGGCTTCAGCTGACGAGAAAGGCATTATCTGGATAGGAGGGAACTACGGGTTGGGCAGTTTCTCGCCCAATGACGGTTCATATACTCATATTTCAAACTCGTTGATTAACGAAGCAATGTCTGTTGCCAGTGACCAGCATGGACGATTATGGATTGGTAATAATGAACGTTTGCTTTCCTGGATGACCACTCAAAAGCGCTTTATCCTTTACGGTGTTCCAGACGGAGTCGCTCCTAACGAGTATCTGCCGAAACCCCGTTTACTTTCATCAGAAGGAGATGTATATTTGGGTAGTGTAAATGGATTATTACGCATTGCTTCCACACTTCCCAAAGAGCACCCGGAATCTCCGGTGCTTGAACTATCTGATGTATTTGTTGGCGGTGATCGCATGGAATATATTTCAGGCAGGAAGCCTGTTTTAAAAATTCCGGAGCAAAGCAGAACGATAACGATTAAAGTAAAGGCACACAATAAAGATATATTCCGTAAGCCTGCCTATTGTTACAATCTGCAAGGATATGAAAAAGAGCCTATCTATTCTTATTTGCCGGAACTGACACTGAATACGCTGTCGGCAGGCACCTATCAGATAACTGCTTCATGCACTACCCGTTCCGGCGAATGGACAGATAATTACCCCATTATTGAACTTATCATACTTCCACCTTGGTACCGTACATGGTGGTTCATATTAACATGCATACTGACTGCCTTGTCAGCAGTGGGCTTATCCGTTTACAGCTTTTTACGCCGCAAAGAGAACCGAATGAAATTAGCAATGAAAGAGCACGAGCAACAGGCGTATGAAGAAAAGATACGCTTCCTGATAAATATCAATCATGAGCTGCGTACACCTCTTACGCTAATCCATGCTCCTTTAAAACAACTGATAGAACAGTTTCCTGCCAAAGATGCCCGCTATAGGGTTCTACAGAATATTGCCCGACAGTCTGAGCGCATGAAGAATTTATTAAACATGGTACTTGATGTACGCAAAATGGAAGTCAGCCAAAGTACCTTGCATATAGAAAGCATCAATCTGGAAAAATGGCTGGAAGAAGTAGTTGAAGACTTTATACCCGAGGCTACCCAAAAACATATAACACTCACCCGTCAGCTGTCAGCCGGAATAGAATCATTCTATTGTGATAAGGAAAAATGTACTACTATAATAACCAATTTATTAATTAATGCAATAAAATACAGTAACGAGGGAGGAGAAATCAATATTATTACTTCATTATCCGAAAAGAAAGACAGAGTGCGTATTTCTGTTTCAGATCAAGGTCCGGGGCTAAAAGATATTGATGTCTCGAAACTGTTTACACGTTTCTACCAAGGTGAAAACAGTCGTCCCGGATCAGGCATAGGACTTTCGTACTCAAAGATTTTGGCAGAACAGCAAGGCGGCAGTGTCGGCGCACTCAATAATGTTGAATCTGCAGGTTCTACTTTTTGGTTTGAACTGCCACTAAACATCAAGCCTGGCAAGCTTATTTTACAGCCACAACCTTATCTTAACGAATTGCTTGCCTCTGCTGAAAACATTGAGAGTGTACCAGACGAACCTACTTTCAGATCCGAAACTAAAGATTATACCATTCTGGTGGTGGATGACAATGTGGAGTTGGTAGATTATCTGACTGATGCGATGAGACCCTATTTTAAAGACGTGCGCACAGCTTATAACGGTGAAGAGGCGTTAGAGATGTGCAGGCAGTGGCATCCGGATGTTATAATCAGTGATATACAGATGCCTAAAATGAACGGGTACGAGTTGTGCAAGCGGGTTAAGGAAGAATTAGACATCAGCCACACCCCAGTCATTCTGCTTACTGCTCGAAATGATGAAGCAAGCCGTATATTCGGCTATAAAAATGGAGCCGATACTTATCTTACAAAGCCGTTTGAGATAAGTACGCTCTACACAGCCATATATAACCAATTGAAAAATCGTGAGCGTATAAAGAAAAAGTATATTAGCAACAAAACAGCACCAACACCGGAAGAAAGTACATTTAGCGCCGCTGACGAGAAGTTCTTGAATACAATGAATAAGATTATTACTGAAAATATCGACGAGCCTAATATGGGAGTTCCTTTCCTATGTGACAAACTCGGTATGAGCCGTGCCTCACTTTATAATAAGTTAAAGGCATTAACAGGTATGGGAGCAAACGATTATATAAATAAATTGCGCATTGACAATGCTATCAACCTACTACTAAACAGTTCATTAACAGTAAATGAGATAGCAGACCGGGTCGGGTTCTCTACTCCCCGTTACTTCAGTTCAGTATTCAAGAAAAACATGGGATGCTCTCCTACCCAATATAAGGAGGAACAACTAAAAAATAATGCGCAGAATATATAAAGTCAACAGAACAAGAATATCCACAAAAAAATATTTGGAATAATTGAAGCTACATCTTAGCGGCAACATTATATCGAAAGCCGGACACAAAGTCCGGAAAAGCATTCCGGCTGACAGTCTGAGTTAATAAAAAATAATATGCAGCGATTGAAGGCAAAACAATGATAAAATTGTATCTTTGCATCGTTTTATGTATTGAAAGAATAAATAATAACAACGATATGATAGCCAAAATCAACGAGCTTCTGCAAGAAGTAGAAGCACTGAAAGCCGCTAATGCCGAGGAACTGGAAGCACTGCGAATCAAGTACCTCAGCAAGAAAGGAGCCATTAACGAACTGATGGCAGACTTCCGCAACGTGCCTGCCGACCAGAAGAAAGAAGTAGGCATGCGCCTGAATGAACTCAAGAACAAGGCACAGGAAAAGATTGCCGCTCTGAAAGAACAATTCGAGAGCCGGGACAACGGTTGCGAAGACCTTGACCTTACCCGTTCGGCCTATCCCGTGAAATTAGGGACACGCCATCCGCTCAGCATCGTAAAGAACGAAATCATCGATATATTTGCCCGTATGGGATTCAACATCGCCGACGGTCCTGAAGTGGAAGACGACTGGCATGTATTTTCCGCCATGAACTTTGCCGAAGACCATCCGGCACGCGACATGCAGGATACTTTCTTCATTGAAAACAATGCCGAGAATGTATCGCACAATATCATACTGCGCACACATACATCCAGCGTACAAAGCCGTGTCATGGAGAATACACAACCGCCCATCCGCATTATCTGTCCGGGACGCGTATACCGTAACGAGGCTATCAGCTATCGTGCACATGCTTTCTTCCACCAGGTAGAAGCGTTGTTTATAGACCGCAATGTATCGTTCACCGACTTGAAACAAGCTCTGTTGCTCTTTGCACAGGAAATGTTCGGCAAGGATACCAAGATACGCCTTCGTCCTTCCTACTTCCCGTTTACGGAACCAAGCGCCGAAATGGACATCAGTTGCAATATCTGTGGCGGCAAAGGCTGTCCCTTCTGTAAAGGAACCGGTTGGGTCGAAATCTTAGGTTGCGGTATGGTAGACCCCAATGTATTGGAACTGAACGGTATTGACAGCAAGATATACAGCGGCTACGCTTTAGGTATGGGTATAGAACGTATTGCCAATCTGAAATATCGCGTAAACGACCTGCGCCTGTTCTCGGAAAACGATACGCGCTTCCTGAAAGAATTTGAAGCAGCTTATTAATATAGAAATCCTGCTATTTCTATATTGGGCATAAAATTGGGATGTGCCAGAACCCAAAGGCACTCACCATTTATTTTTAGGCACGGATTGTACGGAGAAACACGGATTAAATCAAAAAAAGGACCGTGAAGTCCGTATAATCCGTGCCTAAAAGAAATTATCAGGCGTATTTTTACTCTCGATTATTTGCAACTAACGGTTTTTAATACAGCCTGATTATCAATCCTATTAAATCTCCACCCAATGAAAGATAGGCTCGTAACTCCCGGCTATTGTTTTATCCTCGCTGCCAACTTCCTGCTGTACTTCGGCTTTTGGCTATTGATACCCGTATTGCCATTCTATCTATCTGAAGTATTCAATGCAGGAAACTCCACTATCGGCATCATTCTTTCCTGCTATACGGTAGCTGCCTTATGCATCCGTCCGTTCTCCGGATACTTTCTGGACAGTTTTGCCCGCAAACCGTTGTATCTGTTAGCTTATTTCATCTTCATGACCATGTTTGCCGGATACATCATTGCCGGGTCACTCACTTTATTTATCCTGTTCCGCATCATACATGGCGTATCATTCGGCATGGTAACCGTAGGCGGCAATACGGTGGTCATCGACATCATGCCCTCATCAAGACGCGGAGAAGGCCTCGGATATTACGGGCTCTCCAACAACATAGCCATGGCAGTGGGGCCGATGTCCGGTTTGTTCCTGCACGATGCAGGCATGAGTTATACTACCATATTCTGTTGCTCGTTGGGTTCCTGCATTGCCGGGTTCATCTGTGCTTCCTTAGTGAAAACCCCGTATAAGCCGCCTGTCAGACGTGAACCGGTTTCGCTCGACCGCTTTATTCTGCTGAAAGGCATTCCGGCAGGTGTCAGCCTGCTCTTATTATCCATTCCTTACGGAATGACTACCAATTACGTAGCCATGTATGCCAAAGAAATCGGTATCCATGCAACTACCGGCTTTTTCTTTACTTTCATGGCGGTGGGCATGGCTATCTCGCGCATCTTTTCCGGCAGGATTGTAGACAGAGGAAAAATAACGCAGGTAATTTCGGCAGGATTGTACATCGTGGTATTCAGTTTCTTCCTGCTCTCGGCATGCGTCTATATCATCGAGTGGAACAGTATGGCATGCAACATCGTGTTCTTTGCAGTGGCATTGCTGCTTGGCATAGGCTTCGGCATCATGTTTCCGGCCTATAACACACTGTTCGTAAACCTTGCCCCCAACAGTCAACGGGGCACGGCCACTTCCACCTACCTTACTTCGTGGGATGTGGGGATAGGTATCGGTATGCTGACAGGCGGATACATTGCAGAAGTCAGCACTTTCGACAAAGCCTATCTTTTCGGAGCCTGCCTGACAATTGTTTCCATGCTCTATTTCAACATCAAGGTAACTCCTCATTATCATAAAAACAAATTACGATGAGAAAGAAAGAACGTTATGAAAAGATACTCGCCTGGTTCAGGGAAAACCGCCCCATAGCGGAGACCGAGCTGCATTATAACAACCCGTACGAACTATTGATTGCGGTAATTCTTTCCGCCCAATGCACAGATAAGCGGGTAAATATGATAACTCCCGCCCTCTACCGGGACTTCCCCACTCCCGAAGCGCTTGCAGCCACTACTCCGGAAGTAGTATACGAATACATACGCAGCGTATCTTACCCGAACAACAAGGCCAAGCATCTTGTAGGCATGGCTCAAATGCTGGTGAAAGACTTCAACAGCCAAGTCCCCGACACACTGGAAAAGCTCGTGAAACTTCCCGGTGTGGGACGCAAAACGGCAAATGTAATCCAGTCAGTCGTCTTCAACAAAGCCGCCATGGCGGTAGATACCCACGTTTTCCGCGTCAGCCACCGTTTGGGACTGGTATCCGACAAATGCACCACCCCGTTCAGCGTAGAGAAGGAATTGATTAAATACATTCCGGAAGCAGAGATTCCCCCATTGCTCACCACTGGCTCATCCTGCACGGACGGTATGTATGCCAGGCACGTACCCCTCAATGTGACAACTGCGGTTTGCAATTGATGTGCAAATATTACTGCCGGAAGTATAAAGTTAGTAAAGAGAGCAATGATGGGGAAGAATAAACAATGATTTAATAGCAGGGAAAAGAAATAAATACTAACTTTGCCGTCACGAAAAGAAAACGGTAACACTTTTAAATAAAAATAGAGTATTATGACAATTGATCAATTTAACTTTGCCGGAAAAAAGGCATTCGTTCGCGTGGACTTCAACGTGCCTCTGGACGAAAACTTCAACATTACAGACGATACCCGTATGCGTGCCGCTCTTCCTACATTGAAGAAGATTTTGGCTGACGGTGGCAGTATTATCATCGGTTCTCACCTCGGTCGTCCGAAAGGTGCAACCGACAAGTTCTCTTTGAAGCACATCCTGAAACATTTGTCAGAACTGCTGGGTGTTGAGGTACAGTTCGCCAACGACTGCATGGGCGAAGAAGCTGCCGTTAAGGCTGCCGCTCTGCAACCGGGTGAAGTGCTGTTGCTCGAAAACCTTCGTTTCTATGCTGAAGAAGAAGGCAAACCGCGCGGTTTGGCCGAAGATGCGACAGACGAAGAAAAGAAAGCTGCCAAAGCTGCCGTTAAGGAAAGCCAGAAAGAGTTTACCAAGAAACTTGCTTCTTACGCTGACTGCTACGTAAACGACGCATTCGGTACCGCTCACCGTGCACACGCTTCTACGGCATTGATCGCCAAATACTTCGACAAAGACAACAAGATGTTCGGCTACCTGATGGAGAAAGAAGTGAAAGCCGTAGACAAGGTGTTGAATGACATCCAACGTCCGTTCACTGCTATCATGGGTGGTTCCAAAGTATCTTCCAAGATTGAAATCATCGAAAACCTGCTGAACAAGGTAGATAATCTGATTATCACCGGCGGTATGACTTATACCTTCACCAAAGCTCAAGGCGGTAAAATCGGTCTTTCCATCTGCGAAGACGACAAGCTGGATCTGGCTCTCGAACTGTTGAAGAAGGCAAAAGAAAAAGGCGTAAACCTCGTATTGGCTGTAGATGCCAAGATTGCCGACTCTTTCTCTAACGACGCCAACACTCAGTTCTGTAAAGTAAACGAAATACCTGACGGTTGGGAAGGTCTGGATATAGGTCCTGAGACAGAAAAGATTTTTGCCGAAGTTATCAAGAACTCCAAGACTATCCTTTGGAACGGTCCTACGGGCGTATTCGAGTTCGACAACTTCACTCACGGTTCACGCTCTGTAGGTGAAGCTATCGTTGAGGCAACCAAGAACGGTGCGTTCTCACTCGTAGGCGGTGGCGACTCTGTAGCTTGCGTCAACAAGTTCGGTCTGGCAAACGGCGTTTCTTACGTTTCTACCGGTGGTGGTGCATTGCTCGAGGCAATCGAAGGAAAAGTTCTTCCGGGTATCGCTGCTATCAACGAATAACAAGAACCTCATTCATACAAAAGGCAGCTCTTTGAAAAAAGGGTTGCTTTTTTTTTAATTATATATCCGACACATGAAACGAATTCTACTATCCTGTCTTCTTCTCCTCTCCATATATACATTAAAAGCCCAGGATACGCGTCTGAACAATGTAGTGAATACATTGAAAGAACGCATCACCCTGGCAGGGTATGCCCAAGTGGGATATACCTATGATGATGCCGGCGAAAAGGCCAGCAATACCTTCGACCTCAAACGCGCCATATTCATGGCACGCGGCAAGATTACCGACAAATGGTCGTGCTACTTCATGTACAGCTTCGCCAATACCGGAAAGATACTGGAAGCTTATACGGAATACCGGTTCCTGCCCCAACTCACTGCCCGCATCGGACAGTTCAAAACAATGTACACCATTGAGAATCCGATGTCTCCCTGTTTTGTCGAACTGATAAACTGTTATTCACAGGCGGTCAACTATCTGGCAGGCATCAACGGCAGCGACCCACTCTATGGCTCGAACAGCGGCCGTGACATGGGTATCCTTATCTACGGCGACCTTTTCAAGAAAAAGCTGAGTTATAACCTTGCCGTCATGAACGGGCAAGGCATCAATCTGAAAGACAAGAACAATCAAAAAGACATAGTAGGCAGCCTGATGGTTCATCCGCTCGACTGGCTGTCGGTGGGCGGCTCGTTCGTCAAGGGCAAAGGCTGTGCCGTAGCCGCCTCTTCCGTCAATCCGGATATAGCGATAGGCGACAGCTACACACGCAACCGCTGGTCGGCAGGCGCCACCATACAGACAAAGCCTGTCAGCCTGCGTACCGAATACCTTGCCGGCAAAGACGGACATGTAAAAAGCGATGGATACTATGCAACCGCATCCATACATGTGCTTCCCAAATTCGACATTGTAGCATCCTATGATTATTTCAACAAAGACAAAGCGCAGGATTACAAACAGAGCAACTATGTGGCCGGCGTGCAATGGTGGTTCTATCCCAAATGCCGCTTGCAGGCGCAATACACCTATTGCGATCCCCACAAAGGAGAAAACTCCAACCTGCTGCAGGCACAATTGCAGGTGCGTTTCTGATTTATGAAAACATTCTGGCATTCTTTTTGTACATTTGTAGAGTATAATCACTTAATGAATACAATCTTATGAACGAGCAAGCCATACAAGAGCAATATCAGCATATAGTCAATCTACTGGAACAGAAACGTCTGAAAGAGGCTCAAGTACAACTGGAAGCCTTTTTATGGAACTGCAACGACTGGACGCTCCGCAACCGTTTGGAGCAGGCTAAGGTGTCCTACCAATACATGTTACAGTACATGCGCCAGGGCGTAAACGATCCGGAACGGCAGAAACTATACCGGCAACTTCTGGCAGAAACCTGGGAGCTTGCCGAACAGACCCGCATCAGCCTGCTCGATGAGGTTTCCACCCGTTATTACCACTCCCTGCACAAGAACAAAAAGAATATGGTAGCCGGTTACGGCATGTCTTCCTGGCTGAAAGTTCTGGAATCTTTTCCTGACGATATGGCGGTTTGCCAGCTTATGCCGGACAACAAACAAAGTCTGGACAGCGCCCTGCAACGCCATGAAGGCACTGCCCAATACCTGTTCCTCACTACATGGGGCAACAGTGGCTGGACGGCAGAAGAAGAACAGGAAGCCAGGCTGTATCTGAAGTCCGAATTATTGCCGGTAAATGACTTGTGTCTGTTCACCGGAGCCATCCTGCTCAGCCTGATGGAATGTTTCGATCCGCGGAAATTCTCATGGTTACTGGATGCCGCAACACACGCCGACACACAAGTCAACCAGCGCGCCCTGGTGATTATTGCCATCATACTGCACATACACTCCAACCGCTTGCAGCTATACCCTGAGCTGATGGCAAAGTTATCGCTTCTCGATGAGGACGGCAGCTTCGGCAAACAGTTGAACCGGGTTTACATCCAGCTACTCCGCAGCCGTGAAACAGAGAAGATAGACAAGAAGATGCGTGAAGAAATCATTCCGGAAATGATGAAGAACGTCACCATCATGCGCAATATGAAGTACGGCTTCGAAGAAAACATTGATGAAGACGACCGCAATCCGGACTGGGAGAAAGCATTCGAGGAATCGGGCCTGGGCGACAAGATACGCGAGATGAACGAACTTCAACTGGAAGGAGCCGATGTATATATGAGTACGTTTGCCCAACTCAAGAGTTACCCGTTCTTCCAAAATCCGCATAACTGGTTCTATCCGTTCGACATGCAGCATTCCAGCATCATACGGGAGTTCGGACTGAAGCCTACCGGAGAAAACGCCGTCCTGTCACTGATACTGCAATCGGGCTTTTTCTGCAACAGCGACAAGTATTCATTATGCTTTACCATGGCACATATACCGCAAGCGCAGCGTAATATGATGCTCAGTCAAATGACATCACAGGATTTGAATGAACTGATGGACGAAAGCAAATCGTCCAGCCTGAGACAGTATGCCTTGCGGCCGGACGTTATCAGCAACCAGTATATCCACGATTTATACCGGTTCTTCAAGTTAAGCCAGCGCCGCCATGAGTACCGTGATATTTTCAAGGAAGAAATAGCCCTGCACCGCATACCGGCACTGAAAGATATTTTGTGCAAGCCCGAACTATTGGCAACCATAGCCGACTTCCATTTCCGCAAAGAGCATCCCGCAGAAGCCTTAAGCATCTATAAAGAAATAACGGATATGAACCATGCCGATGCGGAAATCTTCCAAAAGACCGGCTATTGCCTGCAAAAAGAGAAACGTTACAAAGAAGCTATCGAAGCTTATAGGAAAGCCGATGTGCTGAAACCCGATCATGTATGGACTATCCGCCACCTCGCCACCTGCCACCGCCAATTGCGGGACTTTGCAACGGCATTGGAATATTACAGAAAAGCGGAAGCCATGCAACCGGAAAACAGAAACCTGCCATTCCTTATCGGCAGTTGCCTGGCAGAGCAGGAACGCTACGAAGAAGCCTTGCAGTGTTTCTTTAAGCTGGATTTCATGGAGAACGACTGCATCAAGGCATGGCGTGCCATAGGCTGGTGCTCATTTGTCAGCGGAAAATTTGAACAGGCCATGCGGTATTACAACAAGATACTTGCCTTGAAACCGCTTTCCACAGATTACCTCAATGCCGGACACGCAGCATTGCTATTGGGAAATATGGAAAAGGCTGCCGAACTGTACGGAAAAGCTACCTCGGAAAGCGGTAACCGGGAGACTTTTCTTGAGATGTTCGATAAAGACAAGGAGATGCTCATCAAGTTGGGGGTAGACGAAAACGACATACCGCTGATAAGAGATTTTGGTTTAACCGCTGATTAAAAGATAAAAAAATATATCCCGTCATTCAGAGACTCGTAGCAATGAAAAGCCTCCCTCCCCTATATAAGCTTACCGCTACACGTCTCTGAATGACAGTACGACGTAAGATTTCGCTTCCCATACTTCCTATATTTACCTCATTGGAGTAAAAAACAGGCGAAATGGTGTATTTTCCGTTCATATTACCTCTCCTTATTTCCTAATTGAAGGTATTTACTTATTTTTGCTATAGCTTTAAAGTAAATACAATGAAACGACTCGATGTTCTTATTCTTTTGCTATCAATAACCGTATTCATCATTGCCCAACCGGTTTGTCAGGTCAAGCACTTTTCTGTCAATGACGGTCTCGCCCAAGAAAATGTAATGGGAATGCTTCAAGACCAAAAAGGCTTCATCTGGTTCAGCACTTGGAACGGACTGAGCAAATATGACGGATACACATTCAAGACCTACAAGACTTCTCAGGAAGACCGTTACGCTTTCGGCAGCAACCGTATGGGAACAATCTCCGAAAGCAAATACGGAGATATCTGGTGTCCTACCTACGACGGACAAGCCTGTCTGTTCGATGTGGAAACGGAAAAATTCATCGATGTATTGCAACCTCTTGAAATTACAACCAAGCACTCTAACTATGTCTCACGCATATTGTCATTGAAGAAAGGCATAGCGTGGATTATCTGCAAAAACGGATACACATATAGAGCCGATGAACAACTATGCAAACACGGAGAAGGTATCACACTGTACTCCACATTCACCAAGAATCTGAAAGGAGACCGTATCTATACCGTTTATCAGGATTCCGATGAAGACGAATGGATATTGACCAACAAAGGCGTCACCATTGTCGGAAATAAAAGGGTAGACACCGACTTTCCATTTCAATATATCACACAAATAAAGGAGAATATATATCTGATTGCCGACAAGGGTAAACTGGCTCAATACAATTTCCAAACCCAAAAGCTGAAGTTTATCAATATCCCCTGTTCTCACAACAGAATAACCAATGTTACTGCAATAGGAACAGAAACGCTGGCATTAGGTACGGACAATGGTCTGATACTGTATTCCACTCCCGACAATACATTCCGCCAAATCGATATTCGTACATCCACTCAACCTTCCAATTATGTGGAGCAGGTCTATCAAGACAAGCAACAAAATATTTGGGTATTCTCCCAAAGCTCCGGCATCATCCGTATCTTACCTGGCAGTGATGAAAAAGAGCACCTGTTTACTCCCCAGAATGAAGTTATCAGGCACGGGCGCAACAGCCGTAAACTGATATTCGAAGACAAAACCGGTAACCTATGGGTATTACCCACCAACGGTAACCTTTCTTATTACGACCGGAAAGAAAAAAAACTCAAACCGCTGCTTACCGACACTGACAATCCTAAATCCATATTCAGTCCGTTGGTACGCTTTTACACTCTCGACACACAAGGAAACTGTTGGCTTGCCACTGCACGCGGAATAGACCGGATAAGTTTTTTCCCTCAAAGTTTCCAATTCAACCAAACCGATTACGAAGCAGAAACACGTGCCTTCCTGCGAGACAGCAACAATCGCTTATGGAGCGCATCCAAAGCAAGTTACATCCAGATATATGCTCCCGACGGAAGTTTGGAAGGCTACCTTTCGCCACAGGGAAATATTGTCAAAGAGAAACAACTGTTCTACAACGGCGTATACGCCATCATGGAAGACAAAGAAAAGAACATCTGGCTGGGTACGAAAGGCGCCGGATTATTCCAACTGACTCCCAAAGGAATAAATCGATATTCCGTCACCTGCTTTAAGCACCAACCGAATAATCCTTACAGTATAAGTGACAACAGCATATACTCCATTTTTCAGGATAGTCACAACCGTATCTGGATAGGTTGTTATGGTGGCGGACTAAACCTGCTGATCCGGCGAAATGACCAAACACCCATATTCATCCATAGCAACAATGAACTGAAAAACTATCCCACGGATTATGGAATGAAAGTGCGTAACATCACCGAAGCTCCCGGCGGCGTACTTATGGTAGGTACCACGAACGGACTGCTCACTTTCTCCAATAAGTTTGAATTGCCCGAAGAGGTAAAGTTCTACAGAAACTGTCATCAGCCGGGCGATAAAAACAGTCTTTCCACCAACGACATTACGCACATCTATACAGACAAACGAAAGACGACATACGTTATAAGTTTCACCGGCGGTATCAGTAAAATTATCTCCGATCAATTGCTCAGCGAACAAATACGCTTCAAGAACTACGACCAAAGCAACGGATTAGCCTCCGACCTGACCCTCTCAATGACGGAAGACACCCACAATCACCTTTGGATAGTTTCCGAAATAGCCTTGTCCAGATTTAATCCCGGCAACGAGACTTTTGAAAACTACACGCTCGGCTCCACCTATCAGCAACAGTTCAACTTCTCAGAAGCTCTCCCTGTCATTAACGCCCGCAAACAAATCGTATTGGGTACAGACAAAGGTTTTTTGGAAATTTCTCCCAATAAGATGCGAAAAAGCACCTATGTACCTCCTATCGTATTTACCGGATTTAAAATACAAGGGCATCCGGCAGACCATCCAATCGACAATCTGAAAGAACTGGAACTGAAAGCATCCCAGCGGAACGTTACTTTCCAATTTGCCGCACTCGATTACGTAAACCCCGACAATATACTTTATGCCTATCGCCTACAAGGATTGGAAGACGAATGGAATGAAGTCGACAACAACCGTTCCGCCAGCTATATCAATCTGCCTGCAGGACAATACCAATTACAAATCAAATCGACCAACAGCGACGGAGTATGGACCGACAACATACGTACGCTATCCATCCATGTACTCCCGACATTTTGGGAAACCTATTGGGCATGGCTACTCTATTTCATCCTGTTTATCTTATTCACCGCCACCATTGTATATGTTCTGTTCTATATTTACCGTCTGCGCCACCAAGTAGACATGGGACAACAACTCGCAAATGTCAAGCTACGTTTCTTCACCGATATTTCCCACGAACTGCGTACTCCGTTGACTCTGATAGGCAGTCCGGTTGCAGAAGTCCTTGAGAACGAACCTCTGTCTCCCACTGCCCGAGAGCACCTAACCCTTGTACGCAGGAATACAGAACGGATGCTCCGACTAATGAACCAGATACTGGATTTCCGCAAAATACAAAATCAGAAGATGAAGCTGCTAGTGGAAAACACAGACCTTATTCCACTCTTGCAGAAAGTGATGGACAGCTTCCTGCTGATAGCCAAAGAAAAGGAAATTGACTACCGGATGCAATCTGCGACCAAATCCGTTTTCGGTTGGATAGACCGGGACAAATTCGAAAAGATATTCTTTAACCTGCTTTCCAACGCATTCAAATATACTCCCAACGGCAAAGCTATCACAGTCAAAGTTACGCCACATAAAGACACGATAGACATCGAAGTGGCGGACGAAGGAATCGGAATCGCAACGGAAAAATTGCGTACCCTTTTCCAGCGTTTTGAAACACTGGTAAAGGAGAATATTCTCCAGCCCTCATCGGGTATCGGACTATCACTGGTAAAAGAGATGGTAGAGATTCACCACGGTAGCATCAAAGTAGACAGCCAGCCCGGTGTGGGCAGCCGTTTTACCGTAACCCTGCCTCTGCAAAAGCAAGCTTTCGAGAAAGATACACAAGCGGAATTCATATTGAACGATACTCAGTCATCCTCTCCGACTGCCACCGATGAAGATACAAAAGGAACAGATGCAAAAGAGACTTATGACAATAATACCACCGACTGCCACTCCATTCTGGTGGTAGAGGACAACAAAGAACTGCGGACTTTTTTGAAAAACAGCCTGTCGGGAGACTACACCATTATCACAGCTTCCAACGGAGAAGAAGGGCTGCAATCTGCCATAGACAATCTCCCGGACTTAATCATCAGCGATGTCATGATGCCCGTCATGGATGGATTGGAAATGGTGAAGCACATCAAAGAAAACAATTCCATTTGCCACATTCCCATCATCATACTATCGGCAAAGGCATCTTTGGACGATCGCATAGCAGGACTGGAGCAGGGAATAGATGACTATATAACCAAGCCTTTCAGCGCCACTTACTTGAAAACCCGTATCGTCACGCTCCTCCGCCAACGCAAATCGTTGCAGGAAATGTACATGGCGCAACTCACTGAAAGCAAGAACGCCATTATCTCCGGCAACCTCACCCCTTCACAACCTCAGATAACTCCTTTTGACGAACAATTCATGCAAAAGGTTATGGAGTTTATGGAACAGCAAATGGACAACTCGGAGCTGACTATCGACGCATTCGCCGAGCATCTGATGATGAGCCGTACTATCTTTTATCGGAAGTTGAAATCGATTATCGGGCTTACTCCCGTGGATTTCATACGCGAAATCCGCATCAAACGCGCCGTACAACTGATAGACAGCGGAGAGTATAACTTCTCGCAAATTGCTTATATGACCGGATTCAGCGATCCGAAGTACTTCAGCAAATGCTTTAAAAAGGTTATGGGGGTCACACCTTCGGAATATAAAGAGAGAAAATGAAAAAACATCCGAATAAAAAACACACTCTTTCGACCGGATATTACCCGTTTAAAAACCGGAAAGCGCGTACTATTGCAATCGTTAAACGGAATACCATAAAAAACGATTACTCAAAGATGAAAAAACAATGGATTATCGCCTGCCTTGCCGGTGTACTAACGACTGGTGCCCAGGCCCAACAATCAAACTATGTTTCCGAAGTATGGATAGCCGACCAAGGAAACGGCACCTACAAGAACCCTGTTCTCTATGCAGACTACTCCGACCCTGATGTCTGCCGCGTGGGTGATGATTTCTACCTGACGTCATCCAGTTTCGGCTGTCTGCCCGGACTACAGATTCTCCATTCCAAAGACTTGGTGAACTGGTCTATTATCAGCGCCGCCGTACCCGCCGCCCTTCCTCCGGTCACCACTCCCGAACGTCCGGAACACGGCAACCGTGTGTGGGCTCCCAGTATCCGCCATCATAACGGCGAATTCTATATTTTCTGGGGAGACCCGGACCAAGGCATATTCATGGTAAAGTCGTCCCGGGCAGAAGGTCCGTGGAGCAAGCCCGTACTTGTAAAAGAGATTAAGGGCATTATCGATACCTGCCCCATTTGGGATGAAGACGGCAAAGTCTACCTGGCACACGCATACGCCGGCAGCCGCGCCGGGCTGAAAAGCGTCATCGCCATCTGCGAGTTGAGCGCCGACGCTACCCAAGTCATCGGTCCTTCCCGCATCATCTTCGATGGACACGAACATCACGGCACGTGCGAAGGGCCGAAACTGTACAAACGCAACGGTTATTACTACGTTTTCCTCCCTGCCGGCGGCGTGGCTACCGGCTGGCAGGTGGTGCTTCGCTCCCGTAACATCTATGGTCCTTATGAAAACCGTACCGTACTGGCACAGGGCAACTCACCCGTCAACGGACCTCATCAGGGTGGCTGGATGGACACGCCTACCGGTGAAGACTGGTTCATGCACTTTCAGGATGTAGGTGCCTACGGACGTGTAGTACATCTACAACCCATGAAGTGGATTGACGACTGGCCTGTAATCGGAACAGATAAAGACGGAGACGGATGCGGCGAACCCGTACTGACCTATCGCAAGCCCGATATAGGTAAGACATACCCCGTATGTACCCCGCAAGAAAGCGATGAGTTCGACGGCTACACCCTGTCTCCGCAATGGCAGTGGCACGCCAACATCAATGATAAATGGGCATATTACGCCGGCGACCGGAGTATGGTGCGTCTTTACTCCTATCCCGTTCCGGATAATTACAAGAGCTTGTGGGATGTGCCCAACCTGTTGTTGCAGAAAACCCCGTCGGACAACTTCACCGCAACCATGAAACTGACCTTCCGCCCCAACCCGAAGTACAAAGGCGAGCGTACCGGATTGGTAGTCATGGGCATGGATTATGCCGGACTCATACTGGAGAATACGGAACAGGGAACCGTACTTTCGCAAATCGCCTGCCGGAAAGCAGACAGAGGCGGCACCGAAAAAACAAATGACAGCGTTGCCGTAAAAGACTCTACCCTCTACCTGCGAGTGAAGTTCAGCGCCGACGGCAGTAAAGTGAAAGGCACGGACGACCTGTTGGTACGCTGCAACTTCAGTTACAGCCTCGACGGTAAGAAATTCCGTCCGCTCGGCGAAACCTTCCAAGCCCGTGAAGGCAAATGGATAGGAGCCAAAGTAGGAACATTTTGTACCCGCCCCGCTATCCGCACCAACGACGGTGGCTGGACGGATGTAGACTGGTTCCGTATCACAAGAAAATAAATGTTGATATCAAAACGTTATCAAAGCATACAGAAAAAAACAACTATATTCATATAATCATGAGAAACAAAATAACCTATTTGCTTACCTGCCTCATTGTTTCGGGTAGCAGCCTTGCACAGTCCGTCTATAAGGACAACAGCTACAGTCCGGCAGAGCGTGCGGAAGATTTAGTGAAACAACTCACACTGGAAGAGAAAGTATCCTTGATGATGGACAACTCAAAACCCGTGGAACGGTTGGGTATCAAACCCTACAACTGGTGGAACGAAGCATTGCACGGAGTAGCACGCAGCGGTTTGGCAACCGTTTTTCCGCAACCCATCGGCATGGCGGCTTCTTTCTCTCCCGAAGCTTTACATACAGCTTTCGTTGCCGTATCCGATGAAGCACGCGCCAAGAATGCCGTCTACTCGAAAGAGGGCAGCTACAAACGCTATCAAGGGCTGACCATCTGGACACCCACGGTGAACATCTACCGCGACCCTCGCTGGGGACGGGGTATAGAGACATACGGTGAAGACCCTTATCTGGCAAGCGTTATGGGCGTAAATGTTGTAAAAGGCCTGCAATGCCTGGACGAAAACCGGAAATACGATAAGGTACACGCTTGCGCCAAGCACTTCGCCGTGCACTCCGGTCCCGAATGGAACCGCCACAGCTTCAATGCGGAGAACATCAGCCCGCGCGATTTGTACGAAACCTACCTGCCGCCCTTTGAAGCACTGGTAAAAGAAGGTAAGGTAAAAGAAGTGATGTGTGCCTACAACCGCTTCGAGGGTGAACCTTGCTGCGGCAGCAACCGCCTGCTGACGCATATTCTCCGCGAAGAGTGGGGATACGACGGTATTGTCGTATCCGATTGCAGCGCCATCAGCGACTTCCACAACGCCAAAGGACACAAAACCCACCCCGATGCCGCTGCCGCCTCTTCTGCCGCCGTACTGAGTGGAACAGACCTGGAATGCGGTTCCAATTACCGTTCGCTGATAGAAGGAGTAAAAAGAGGACTCATCAATGAAAAAGACATCGACCGCTCCGTAAAACGTCTGTTACAGGCACGCTTCGAATTGGGCGAGATGGACGAACTCAGCCGGGTGGACTGGGCACAGACACCCTATTCCGTAGTCGGCTCCGACAAGCACGATTCACTGTCGCTGGACATGGCACGCAAGTCCATGACACTGTTACAAAACAAAAACGGCATCCTTCCCCTCGAACGCGGCGGGAAAGTCATCGCCGTAATGGGGCCCAACGCCAACGACTCCGTGATGCAGTGGGGAAACTACAACGGTACTCCCAAACGTACCATCACCATTCTGGACGGTATCCGCTCGGCCATGGGCAAAGACGACAAACTGATTTACGAACAAGGCTGTTCGTGGGTGGAAAGGAAATTGATACACAGCGTATTCAGCCAGTGTAAATCCGAAAACGGCCCCGGCTTCAGCGCCCGTTACTGGAACAATACGGAGTTCAAGGGCGAACCCGCAGCCACGGCACAGCTAAGCACTCCGTTCCATCTCTGTACTTCCGGAGCCACTGTTTTTGCACCGGGCGTAAACCTCACCGATTTCTCTGCCGTTTACCAAAGCGTATTCACTCCCCGGGAGAGCGGCGATGTTGTGTTCGACTTCTACTGCTACGGTTCCGTAAAGCTGCTCGTCGACGGCAAAGAGGTGAAGAACTTCACCAACAAACACGGCAGCCGTCCGCAAGCACACGGCATGCGTGTAGAGGCCGGCAAATCGTATGACATTGAAATCCGCTTCCAATACTTTGCCAGCGATGCCCAGCTCAACTTCGACATCGGCTTCAAGGAAGAGTGCGACATACAACGTTCGGTAACCAAAGTGAAAGATGCCGATATCGTGATTTTTGCAGGCGGCATATCCCCTCAACTGGAAGGAGAAGAGATGGGCGTTGACCTGCCCGGCTTCAAGAGAGGCGACCGCACGGACATCGAACTGCCTGCCGTTCAACGGGAAATGATTAAAGCGCTTCACGATGCAGGCAAGAAGGTTATCTTCGTAAACTGTTCGGGTTCGCCCATTGCCATGGAAGCCGAGACGGAACACTGCCAAGCCATTCTGCAGGCATGGTATCCGGGACAGTCGGGTGGTAAGGCCGTTGCCGAAGTCCTGTTCGGCGACTACAACCCTGCCGGACGTCTGCCGGTTACGTTCTACCGCAGCCTGTCGCAACTGCCCGACTTCGAAGACTACAACATGGCAGGACATACCTACCGCTTCTTCAAAGGCGAACCGCTTTTCTCGTTCGGATACGGTTTGAGTTACACCACATTCAAATACGGTAAAATGAAACTGGATTCATCTGTCAAGGTAGGCGAAACGGCAAAAATCACCGTACCCGTCACCAATACCGGCAGCCGCGACGGCGAGGAAGTAGTACAGGTATATCTCAAGAAGAACGGAGAGACAGACGGTCCTATCAAGACGCTGCGCGCCTTCAAACGCGTACGCATCCCGGCAGGAAAGACCGTGAAAGTGGAACTCGAACTGACTCCCAAACAACTGGAATGGTGGGACAACACCACCAACACGATGCGTACCATGCAAAATACCTTCGATGTATTGGTAGGTGGAAGCTCTCAAGAGAAAGACCTGCAAAAGAAAACACTAAAACTGTTATAAGAAACCGATAGAACTCCCACTCTGTAGCATTCAGAGAAGTAAAGCGATGAAGAATCTCTTCCCGGTATCTGCAAGGAAGAGATTTTTCGTCGCTTTGCTTTTATCCGACAAGGATACCGGCCGTATTCTTTGGCACAACGTCCTGCCGGTCCGTCACACCGGCGGTTACTTCCGTTCCCATGAGGCGAAACGGACGTTTCCACTAGCGAAATGCTCGTTCCCCTTAAAGGAAACTCCAGTTCCCCTTAAGGGAAATTCTTGTTTCCTTTAGGGGAAACGGTTGTTTCTCCCGTGGGAAACGGACCTTTCCATAAGTATGATAACCGTAAAGAGTTATAGATAAATACCAAATGTATATAGAAGGGGAAAAAAGCGAATAGAGCACCTCCTGAAAATACAATAGGCACGGATTGTATGAAGTAGCCGCTTCCGGTTTACCAGTTCCATACAATCCGTGCCTTACCAACACGAAGTTATGTCTAAATTCAATTCTGTGTGAGCAATCTCCTTTCCGAGATTTTATCGTATGCCTTACCGTCAATGACTATATCCGTGGCATTCTCCACTTGCAGATACGCATCATCAGCCGTTTCTATTTCGATATTTTCCAGAGTAATTCCGGCAACCTTGTTTATGGAAGCTCCTTTCTGCGCATCGGTTACTTTCATATTCTTAACAGAAAAGTTCTCGATAGGCATTTCGGGCAGTCCGTTCAGGAACATGGCACGGCCGGCACCTTTGCAGGATACATTGGAGATGTGGATATTCCTGAAAGCCGGAGTCTCTTCGGTCACGGCAGGCACAGGAGCGCCGGGCGCTTCTTTCACAGCATAATAGAGGTCGGCAATCAATGCATCACCCGGAATGTTTATCATATTGATATTGTCCACGTAGATATTTTCCACCACACCACCACGGCCGCGCGTACTCTTGAAACGCAACCCGACATCGGTACCGATGAATGTACAGTCTGCCACATACACATTCCTGACGCCGCCGGACATTTCACTGCCCACAACAAAACCGCCGTGTCCGTGCAATACGGTGTTGTCCTTCACTATCACATTCTCGCAAGGTTCTCCGCGTCGACGACCGTCGGCATCTTTACCCGACTTTATACAAATGGCGTCATCACCCGCATCGAACAGGCAATTGGCTACCACCACATTCTTACACGATTCCACATCGAGGGCATCTCCATTCTGCGAATACCAGGGATTGAACACCTTGACGCCATCCAATGTCAGGTCTTCGCAAGAGAGCGGATGCAGGCACCAACTGGGCGAATTGCGGAACGTTACGCCTTCCAGCAATATGCGTTTACTCTTTACGAAGCTCAGCAGCACAGGACGCAACCAGCGTTTCATTCCTTCCCATTCATCGGCAGAAACTGTTCTTTTCTCTTTGCTGCCGGTAAGTACGGAAGCTTTCAAAGCACCGGCATCGGGATACCACACTTTGCCGGCATCGTCTACCACACCACCCGACCTGAGCAGTGCCTTCCACTGTCCGTCCGTCATTTTATTACGTTTCACAGGTCGCCAGCTATCGCCCGAACCATCGAAGACCCCGTGCCCCGTAATGGCTATATTCTCTGCTTTCATCGCAGAGATAGGCGACTGGCAACGGAGCATGTCCAACCCCTCGAAAGAGGTATGTACCAACGGATACAAAGCGGCATCATCGCTGAAGAGTACAAGCGCGTTTCGTTCGGCATGCAGGTTGACATTGCTCTGCAATACAATAGGCCCCGTAAGCCACAATCCCTCGGGAATGATTACTTTACCACCACCCTTCTCGCTCACCGCCCTGACGGCATTGTTAATGGCTTCGGTGTTCAGTGTCTCACCGTCCGCCTTTGCGCCGAAATCACGGATATCCACCTGATAGTCGGGGAAAGAAGGGTGCTGTACGACAGGCATCTCAAAGGGAAGATTCTTATAAAGGTCTTCCTTGTTTGCGATGTCATAACGCTCCGTCGAAGCGCTTTGACAAGCGCAAAGTGTTCCTAAAATGACGGGCATGAAGCCCGCCATTTTCATTAATCTGTTCATCAGTTATAAAACTTTTAAGTATTTATATTTGTGTTTGTTTACTCCTTAAACCAAGAGGGATCATTGCCTTTCCAACTCATAATCTTTTCCCGGCTACCGAAGTTTTCGTTAAACTGTGCCTCACTAAGATTAAGTACCGTAGTTCTCACAGCTTCAGGAATAAGATTGTAGAAATCGGCTCCGGATTCTGTCTTACCGTTGTACATCTTGCAACCGGCGGTAACCGACGGTACGGCAGGCTCCAACGATTTATTTTCCCCTACGAAGTTCGGACCGTACACATCGGCAAATGTACAGTTCAGAAAAGTCAGGTTGTCAGGTGCATACTGATAAATCAATGTGGACTTAGTAACTCCCTCGCCTACCGTAAAACGGCAACGGTCGAACACATAACCCAAATAACCTTCTTTGACACGAGCCTGCATCACGGCACGAGTGCCGGTAGGTGCATGAAGTTCGCAGTCTTCGAACAACACAACTTCTCCCGAACCCCAGATAAAGTCCGTAGCACCTGCGATATAGCATTTGTAGAACCAATTATATCCACCGCCCGGAAGCAAAGTATCTTGAAAACTCAGAATACGGCAATTGACAAGAGCGGCCGACTTATTATCAATAAACAACGCTTCGGCTTGTCCGTTTTTGCCCAACGTCCATCCATAAGCATTCTCTATTGTAAGATTCTCAAAACGAATATGCTCGGAATTACCTTGAAGTATTACAACCGAACGACCACCAGAAGAAGGTACAATTGTTCCCACCGGAGCAAACTGATCGATATTCGTACCACCGCCGATACCGCCGTTTATATCATTCGAGTTATCATACTGAACGTTAACCGCTGTATTATCTCCCGGATTCCCTTTAATAGTAATATTACTTTGGTCGCGCAAATAAATCATTTCCTGATAAATACCATCATCCAACCGGAATACTTTCTGTGCATTTAGATCTACATTAACAGCACAAAAATCGATAGCTCCCTGCAATGTATAGAAATGGGCTGCCGCATCGGTATGGCTTATCCGTACATTATATTCCGGACCGTCAATCTGAGGAGCAGGCTTTGTCTTGAAAGTCCACGCACGACCGTAAATGCCTGGAAAATCTTCCTGACCGATAGCTTCGCGGTCAATAACCACATAGTACTCCGTATCAAAATCCAAACGTTGCTGATGGGGCTTGATGATAAAATCATTTTCTTCCACCCGTACCGGATAATAGTTCACCACGCGACGACTGACAGAAGAACTCTTAGGTGTCACGCCTATGATATCCATCCAAGTATTCAGAAGAGTTTTTCCATCTTCAATGGACACACGCCGTTCTCCCATATTAATCTCATCCACCATCTTATGGTCGCTCATCCGATAAATGCGGATGTATCCGCTTGTACCCAGCTCAGGCGCTACACCGTCGAAAGAGATTTTCAATTCCGTATCGGCAAAAGCATCAGTTGCTTTATCGGCTGGAAAGAGATGGTACTCGGCAGGTTGATTCCCATCCGCCGTACCGTTTTCATTGCTGCCATCTTCCCACGGAGCGGAACTGTTTCCTGCATCCACATCTTCCAAACGGCCTATGATAATATCTTCCGTAGGATCGATATAAATTCCAAACGTATATTGCGAACCGGCATTGAATTTGGGCAGACTGATATCAAGGTCGGCAAACACCCATTCGCGTGTTCTGCCGTCCAAAACAAACGAAACCTTGTAAGCATCGCTTAAAGCAACGGGCAGAATGATGGCTTCACGATAATTGTTAGCAGAATTCACGTAAGGAGTTATATCGGCTACGGAATTATCATCTGTTGTCAACGCCCCCGTCTGCACATTGAATGCAGCGGAAACCGGCATGCCCTGTATCTTCACATCACTTACCGTCAAGGGGTTCTTTTCCATATCCATGAACTTCAAAACCACCTTTGAGAGACGGTGTGTAAATTTCAGCGCAATGTTCGTATCGCTTTCTTTATCATACACATACGGTTCGGATGCAGTACCGTACAGCAAGTCGCAAGCGGTACTTCCATTGCTTTGGTCGGCTATCGACACCGGATAGTTAAAATCCTGCATATCGGCATTATACGGATAGTAAGCGACAAACTTCACCGGCTTGCCATCGTCCTGCACAGCAAGCGGAGTTTCCGAAGTGAATGCTACCGATTGACCGTCCTCGGCACATACATAAGGCACATTCACATTGTCCAATACCGGCTCGAACGTATCGGCATCCAAGGCGAATGTTCCAATCTTGTCCCCATTCGTCCAAGACGTACCGTCTTGTGTGACACGGGTGGTAAAGCCTGTCAGGTCTACACCGAACGTAATCGTACCGGTAGTAGGCGCAGGATTATCACCCGGAAGGTGTGTCAAAATGCACCCCTTCTTTCTTTTACGCACAAAGCCCCGACTTTCACAAGCTGGGGCTTTGTTAT